>Ga0207699_10000623_pt1 | contig 17163 bp, 11 predicted proteins | sample LARL51metaG_FD_184344 | JGI IMG/M metagenome (GOLD analysis project Ga0207699, IMG submission 184344) | Corn, switchgrass and miscanthus rhizosphere microbial communities from Kellogg Biological Station, Michigan, USA - LAR L5-1 metaG... | ecosystem: Host-associated > Plants > Roots >...
GAAAGCCCGGCTATCTTCTGCTCGTCGACATCGACCCCGGCGGAAGAATGACCCAGATTTTTCCCAGTCCCGAGATGGTCGCTCAAGCGCCTGAAGCGGCGACGAATTTCATCAAGCCGGGCGACGAGTTTCTGATCCCGAACGCCGCGGCCCGGAAACGCGGCTTCGACTATGTCATCACGGCGCCCGCAGGCGATGCGGCTGTCGTCGCGATCCTCAGCGATCGTCGCGTGCAACTTCTCGATCTGCCCGACGACGCGCAGACGGCGCGGACCGGAGCAGAGGCTGCCGGCCTGCTCGCAGGATGGACCAGGGAATTGCGGGTCCCGGACGGTGACAGCGGGAAGCTGCAGGCAAGCCAGTGGTCGTTCGACGTCAAGCCATATTCGATTGCGCCTTGAGTGACACGGCCGGTGGCCTCCGGCGCCGCGTGCGTCACACGCCTTGCCAAGCCGACGCAGGGCGGGACGGAATTGCAAGGCACCACAATGCAAAGGAGCGGTCACGGTGGGGATGAAACTGAAGCTCTACTTCCTCGCAGCCGTTGGCGGGACGCTGGCCCTAGGCTGCGCGGCGCGCGCCAATGATTCTGCCGCAGAGCTCGCGATCGGCGGGCTGCAACTGGTCCGCACGGGTGATGTCGCGATCGAGAGCGAAGATCTCAGGATCTCGCCCGATCGCGTGGTCGTGCGCTATCAGTTCGCCAACACCTCCGGAAAGCCGGTCACGCTGACCGTTGCGTTTCCGCTTCCCGACATCGATCTTGCGGAAGCGGAGACCATCGCGCTGCCCTCCTCCGATCCGGTCAATTTCGTGGATTTTGAAACCAGGATCGATGGCGTTGCCGCGCCGTTCCGGATCGACCAGCGCGCGACGGTCGGCGATAAGGATGTCAGCGCCCTGCTCGCTCAATTCAAGCTGCCGCTGCTGCCGATCGGCAGCCGCGAAATCCGTGTCGCCGACCTGCCCGAAGCGACCCGCACCAAGCTCGCCGATCAGGGTTTGCTGATGCCGGCGGGAACCGATGACAGGGGCCACCAGCGTTATGCCGTGGCCTGGATCGCCAAGACATCCGCCGTGCGCCAGCAGACGTTTCCCGCCGACCGCAAGGTCGATGTCGAGCACCGCTACAGGCCCAGCGTCGGCACCAGCTCCGACACGATTCTGCGCGCGGCCCTGCGTCGCAACAGGCCGCTCGCCTCGGAAGTGCAACGCTACCGAAAGGATTATTGCGTTTCCGACGCGTTTTTGGCGGAGCTCGACAAGCGTGCGGGCGACAAGGCGGTCAACGCGGCAATGATCCAGGAGCGGCGGATCAATTACGTGCTCAAGACCGGCGCCAACTGGGCCGGCCCGATCGGCTCATTCAAGCTGACGATTGATCCCGGCGCGGGCGATCGCCTGGTCAGCTTCTGCTCGGGTCCTCTGCAACAGGCCACGCCGAATGGGCTGGAGTTCACCGCAAAGAACTTCAAGCCCGAAACCGACCTGAAGATCCTGATCGTGGGCCGGTTTTGATGCCCGACCTGCCATTCACGCTTCAATTCCTGAGGCGGACATAGCGGCCCACCGCGGCGATCGCGAGATTGCGGCGCTGCGTCTCGCTGAGCGCCTGCAGGAAGAAGGTGTCGGCGGCCATGGGTTTCGGTTGCCGCAGCGCCTCGATGACCTGCGGCGTCGCCACCGCCACGACCAGTTGCGGCCCCTCGCCGCGGCGCTGCATGGGGATGGAGAACGAGACTGAATCGGTGCCGGGCTTCAGCAGATACGACATGTTTTGCACCTCCCCGCCATCGGACACCAGCAGCAATTCGAGCACGCGATTGGCAAAGTTCTCGACGGTGCCGCTGAGCGATTCTCCACTGCGGACCTCGGTGGCGCTCAGGCTGATGCGCGGCGCCCGCGCGCGATTGCCGTTGAGCTGGGCGAGAAACTTGATCGCCGGACATTGCGCCTGCGTGACCTGCCTGACGCCGATCGAGGCTTCAAAGCCGAGGTCACGCTTGAACGCCTTGTCGAGAGCGTCAAACGGTACGGTCGACGCGCCAAACCCCTCGATGACCGCGGCGCTGGCACTGACCGCGACGGGCATGATGAAGAAGCAGTCGCCGCCGTCATACTGCTCGATATACCGGCGCACGCGATCGGTGCGGACCGCCGCATCGCTTGCGGACGATGTCGGGGCGACCGGCGGCGGCACAGGCGGGGCCGACGATGGCTTTGGCGCCGGCGCGGTGGCTTGCGGCGTTGCGGTCAGTTGCGGCAGCGGCGGTACGTTCACGACACCGGGTGCCGACCAGACCAGGGCATAGAACGCATAGCTCCCCGCCGCGACCATGCCCGTCAATCCGGCAGCAGCGAGGCCGAGCCGGAGCGCCTTGCGCGGTCGTGTCGGCTGTGCAGCCAGGCGCCGCTCAGCGCCCGGGCCGGCATCTGCGAGTTCATCGCTGCGGCCTGAGCGTTGCGGCGAGGACGATGCAAAACGCCAGTCGGCGATTTCAGCCATTGTCGCCGGCCGATTGGCGGGATCGGGCTGTAACATCCGTTCGAGCAACGGCCGGATCCGCAGGTCGACACCGCCGAGATCCGGCACGCGCTGCCGCTTTGCGACCAGCTGGAACTGGCTGCCGCCCATGTCGAGCTTCTGGCCTGTCAAGGCGTAGAACAGCAGCAGGCCGAGGCTGTAGATGTCGGATTTCGCGGTGACCTCATGGCCATAGAGGCCGATCTGTTCCGGCGAGACGTAATTGTCCTTGCCGGCGAAGCCGGAGCCGATGATGGTCTTGTCGCCAAGCTGCGTGGAGCGGGCGATGCCAAAATCGATGATTTTTGCGCGCGTCACGTCGCCGAGCGGAACGATGATGTTGTCGGGCGAGACGTCGCGGTGAATGATGCCGCGCTCATGCGCCGCCTGCAGGCCCGAGGCGATGCGCCGCATCAGTTTCACCAGCGCCTCGAAGGTCAGCGGCCCGTTCGCCAGGATCTCCGACAGCGACTGGCCATCGACGAACTCCATGGCCAGATAGGGCCGCTGCAGCGCCGGTTCGACCGAGAAAACGAAGTAGCGCACGATGGCATCGTGCAGCAGATGATGCAGCGCCGCCGCTTCCCTGCGGAACAGGGCGAGCGCGGCCTCGTTTTCCGCCATCTCCGGCAGCAGCATCTTGATGGCGACGACGGCTCCGGTCTGAATTTCGTGACATCTGTAGACCTCGCCCATTCCGCCGGCGCCGATCATCTGATCGATCTCGTAGATGCCGTTGAGGCGCGTGCCCGGCGCCACGCCGCGATAGGAGGGACGGAACGGTTCTTTAAGATTCATGACCGCTCCGCTCCGGACTGTCGGCCGGCGACCGCGTCGGCTCGGACGCACGCTGCACTTCTGCGAGCAGGCGAACGACAACGACGGTGACGTTGTCCACGCCGCCGCGCTGTAGCGCCAGCTCGAGCATGCCCTCGCAAGCCGCCCGTGCATGGCGGCCCGCCGCATGTTCGAAAATCTCATGGTCGCTCAGATGTCGGGTCAGACCGTCGCTGCAGATCACGAAAATGTCGCCCGGCTCCGCCGATCCGGTGACGATCTCGAGCTCCAGGTGCTCGGCCACGCCAACGGCGCGCGTGATCGCATTGCTCGGCCAATGCTCGGCGTCTTTTCGGGACAGCGCCCCGCCCGCGATGAGTTCCTCGACTTCCGAGTGATCGCGCGACAGCTGCCTGATCATGCCGTGGCTGATCGCATAGACGCGGCTGTCGCCGGCCCAGAGACAGGCGTAGTGCCGCTCGCGCACCAGCAGAACCGCCGCAGTGGTGCCGATCGTCGCGCCGCTGTGCGCACGGCTGAGACCGATGATTTCCTGATTGGCGCGAAGAATCTGGGTCTCGCATTGTCGCAGCAGATCGACCGCGGCTTCGGGCCGATCGATGGCATCGAGCCATTCCACCAAAATCCGGCTTGCCAGGTCGCCGGCCGCGTGACCGCCCATGCCGTCCGCGACCGCCCACAATCCGGTATCGGTGCGCACCAGGAACGCATCCTCGTTGCGCTCGCGCACCTTGCCGACATGCGTCGCACTGCCGACGTCAAATCTCAGAGGCAACATGTCCATTTCGCCTGCATTGTCGCGCGGCTTCTCCCAAGGCACTTGCGATCTCAGGTCGCCGGAGCGAGCTGGCCGAGATCTCCGGTCAGCAACGTGGAATAGCGGTACGGGCCCGGCAAGCCGCGGCAGCTCAAGGCCAGCGGCGGAAACTCATCCCCGCCGGCCGTCCACCAGAAGCTTGCGGCCGCATAGAGTTCGGGGCTGGCGATGCGAAGTGCCCAGAATGTGCTGGCGAAATCCGCACCGGACACTGTCAACCCAGCCATCTCGTTGCCGAGCGACACCGGGCCCTGCACTGCAGCGGCGTGCGATCGGGTCCGCGGCAGCGCGAGCTTGTCGAGGCCCGACGAGATCTCGTCGAACACCACGTCCTGGCCGAGCGTCGAGAGCAGAAAACTCTCGGCGATGCCGAACCAGTCGTCCTGGGCATCGACATCCGGCGGCAGGAACGGGGCGGTAGCATCCGCAACGACATGCAGTGTGAGCGGATAGTAGCGTCCCATGCCGTCGACCGATGACATGATCGCGCCGACGACCGTGGTCCCGCAGATGTCCGCGCCCAGCCAGAATCGCCAGAGCGGCGCGGTCAAGAACGCCTGCTGCCAGCGCTCGCCCAGTTGGTAGCGGCTCGCCGAGAGCGAGGATTGGACCCACGGCTCCCAGGCCTCCATGAAACTTCGCGGCGTCGCGAGCGCGATGAAGTCGCGCTTGGCACCCAATTTTCCAAACAGACCGCAGCGCATGACCGAGTTCAAATTCCACTGGGGCAGCGGAACTCCCTGAGTGTCACCAGGTTGAGCGGGTTGCGAACCGACCCGGTCGAGATCTGATAGCTCAATTCCTGCCCGGCAACGATGAAGCTGGCGCTCGCGGTGTCGCCCTTCGCGTTGAGCGAACCGGCTTCCAGCATCCGAAACAGCGACCACGGACCGGTCCGCTCGAGGACCGAGGGAGGTCCGGCGTCGCTGCTGACTGAAATCGCCGTACGCGCCGACGGACCGGGCCATTGCACCGTCGACGGTGCCGCGCTCGAAGGCGGCGGCGCCGAGCCAATCGCCGGTATGCTCGGGCTTGCGATGACTGTGCCGGAAACTTCGGTCTTGATGTCGACGCCCGCACTCGCGGCACGCGGCGGTTTGATCGCCAGCGAAACCTGCGGCTGGCTGCCGCCGGTCTGAAAAAACGCGTCGCGGATATAGGCGGCGTTCTCGAACTGCTTCAGCGTGTCCGGCGACAGCGCGCGGCCGACCGGACTCTCCTTCCGCCAGACCCAGCCCGGCCGCGACGTATCGGCATAGGGCGCAAGGAACTGCGCAAAGAACTTGTCGATGACGCCGTTCGGACTGAAGAGTTTTGCGAAATCGCCGAGCGGAACGTCCTGATTGCTGCCGCGTACGAAAGGATAGCGATTGGTGATGGTCTGCTGGCAGACAGGGGTCACCTGGTCGCGCAGCGTCTGCAGCAACTGTCCGGCCGTCGATGCCGCGATGCTGCCTTCGAACTCGAAGGCAGCCCCCCGCAACATGTCGGAGAACGGCGGCGGCAGACGCGAGGCGTTGTTGCGCAGCGCCGCGACCTCGGTCTGCAGCGATGCGGTCGCCTGCGCGGTCATCTGGGGATTCTCGACCATCAGCGTCAGGTTCTGCGCGATGTCGTTCAGGTTGGCGATGATCGAATCGATCGGCCGGCGCGTGCTGTCACCCTCCAGCACCGAATGAAAGGGCTTGAACTGTGCCTCGATCGCGGCCCCGGGTGGCCCGTCCTGTGGATTGAAGAGGGCCGGTGACGGACGCGCAAGCGCGTCTGCCGGCGACGGCGCCGGCGCGTTGCCTGATTTTGGCCGCTCCTTGGTGAGCGCGGTCTCTTCGCGGATCTGTTCCAGAATCTGGCGCAGCGGCGAGGTCGGCGCGGACAGCGCCCGCAGCGCTTCGTATTTCGGCTTGTCGGCCAGCAGCTTTTTTAAGCGAAGATTTCCCAGCGCCGTGCGCCAGGTGGTGACGAAATCATTGGAATAGGCGCTCAGCAGTCCACCGGCGAGGGTCTCATATTGCTGGCTTATTACCGCCTGCTGTCCGGCCTCACCGAGCACCCAGCGGTCGCTGTTCATCCGCTCCGACAGTCCACCCAGCTTGGCGATGAACATCTGCTGGAAACCGTCATACGTGAAAAAGGCCGGGACCCGAATGCTGTCGAGCGACGGCCCCGCCTTGCTCTCGAACACGACGGCCACGTCCGGTCCGCCCTTGCGGGCGACCGTCCAGTCGTCCGCGGCCGAGCTGCGGGCTTCGGATTTCAGAAATTCATACGCCCGCTGCGCGACATTGAGACGGGCGAGCGAGGCCTGCGCCTCGCGAACCAGGCGGCCGTCAAGCTCGACCAGCGGTGGCTGTTCGGTTTCCAGATCGAACATTGCAGCAAGATGGCTCTCGAGCAGCCGGCGCCCCTCCGCGTTGGCGGCGCCCGGATAGAGATTGTCGGCCCAGTCACGCTGCATCCACGACCTGATCAATCCCCGATCCGGCGGATGCTGGCCGCCGAGCATGAGATAGACTTTAAGTCCTTCATAGACGAAGGCCGGCTCAGCGAGCCGGGCGTTGAGCTGCTCCTCCAGCCGGTACAGCAGGCGCGGACGGAACATGCGTTCCAACGCCGTATGATAGGCGGCATCCGACGCCGACAGCAGCCTGTCGTGCTGGCTGAGCCCGTAACGTTCGGACAGCGGCACCTGGTCGTTGCGGCTCGCATAGCCGGCGGGCGCATTGCGCAGGCGATGCAGCAGCGGCAAAATCTTGTCGAGATCGCGATCGGCGATCAGGGTTTGCTTGATCAGCGGCGCGCCGGCCGACGCATAATCGCCATCGACCTGCACGGACTGCTCGATCAGGTCGGAATTCCTCTTGTAGCTGCCGAGCCAGATAACGGAGAGGCCGATCGCGGTGAGGCCGATCAGCGACAGCACCGCAGTCTTGATGATCAATGCGCGCCGCACCGCGCCGCGATCGGTGGAGACCCAGTCCGCCTCGCCGATGATGACCTTCCTGATCAGGTCGGTAAGGAAAAAGCTCTTGCCGGCGCCTTGATAGGTCCCGGCAGTGACTTCTTCGGCACCGAAGGTGCGGACCAGCGATCCGATCAGCTGGTCGATCGGCGTGCCCTGCTGGGTTCCCGAAGTGAAATAGAACCCGCGCAGGCTGGCGCTGACGTGATAGCGCGTGGGCTCGAAGATCTGGTTGAGAAAATTGTGGATCTGCGGCTTCAGCCGCGCCATCTGCGCCGCGAAGCCGAACAATTGCACGCGATACTGCGGAGCGGGTTCGTCCTGCAACCGGTCGAGCGTTTCCTCGCTGAGACGCTCCAGCAGGTGGTCGAACTCTCTGGGAATGTCGCCAATCAGGTTCTTGGTCTTGTCGGCGGTCTGGAACGTGGCGCCCCAGACCTGCCTGCGGGCCGTCTCGTTGAGATAGCTGAAATATTCGGAGAAGCCCGCGACCAGGTCGGCCTTGGTGAACAACGCATAGACCGGAAAACTGACCTTCAGCCGTTCGTGCAGCTCCAGGAGGCGCCTGCGGATGGCTTCCGCGTGGGCCGCCAGATCCTGCGACGAGAGCGTGAGAATGTCCTCGACGCTGATCGCGATCAGAACGCCGTTGATCGGCTGTCGCGGCCGGCTCTTCTTCAAGAGTTCGAGAAAGGCAAACCAGCTTTCCTTGTCGCTTCTGGCGTCGGAATCCTGCGTGGTATAGCGGCCCGCGGTATCGACCAGAACGGCCTCGTCCGTGAACCACCAGTCGCAATAGCGCGTGCCGCCGACGCCGGCGACCGCCGCAGGGGTCGCGCCCCGCGCCAGCGGAAATTTGAGACCGGAATTGACCAGCGCCGTGGTCTTGCCCGCGCCGGGCGGACCGATGATGACATACCACGGCAGGTCATACAGATAACCAGACTTGTTGCGGCTCGCCGCCTTCAAGGTCGCAAGCGCGTCCTGCATGCGCTCCTTGAGCACGGGCTCGTCATTGTCGTCCTGTTTGGCGTCGCCGATGCCGTCGGCGATCTCCTTGCCGGCCTTGCGACGCCGGAACAGGCCGATGCCGGTGACAAGTGCGGCGCCGGCAATGAGCAGTGCAACGACGATGCCGCGGACGATCGGATTTCCGAGCGGATGCCAGTCGCCGATGGCGATGAAGGGGCCGGCGAAATAGACGATGGCCGCGAGCGAGGTGAGACCGACGCCGTGCAGGACGATCTGGATGATTTGCTTTCGAAGCATGTTGCCTGATCCGCTCAAAGCTACTCGCTGCGTTCGATGAAGATTTCGACCCGCCGGTTCTTGGCGCGTCCCTCCGGCGTCGTATTGCCGGCGATCGGGCTATCCGGCCCCTTCCCTTCGATGTCGACGCGGCCTGGATCGGTGAGGCCGGGCCTCAGCACCGCCGCGACTGCCTTCGCGCGCGCCAGCGAGAGCTCGAAATTGGACGGGAAACGCACGGTGCGGATCGGCGAATTGTCGGTATGCCCGACGATCCTGATATGCTTCGGCTCCTTGTCCAGCGTTGCGGCAACGCGGGCCGCGACCGGCTTGAAGGCGTCGAGCACGGTCGCCTCTCCGGCCTCGAACAGGATCAGATCGCAGACGCGGATGATGATGAAGCTCCCGGTCTGGTCCGCGGTCATGGCACAGGCGGTCTTTTCCGCCGCCAGCGCGTTGCGGATCCGCTGCAACTGGGTGATGCGCTCGGGAGGTGGCGGCGGCGGAGGTGGCGGGGGCGGCGCGATGACGCGACGCTTCAATTCGACCGCGTCGGTCGGGTGCAGCGCGAGCGCCACTGCGGCAGCCTCTTCCGCACGCGCCGAAAGCAGCGTCCGCAAGGTGAAATAGCCGGCCATCAGCAGCATCGCGACGACGGCTGCGACCATCCACACCGGTATGCGGACGCGCTGCCGGCGATTGGCCAGTTGCTGCCCGCGCCAATGCGGCGACAGATCGGCATCCGATTTCGGCCGGACCCGACGCAGCGTTTCGTAGAGATTGCGCTGGATCACCTGCAGGCTGGCAACGCCGTTCGGCGACGAACGGTGCATGCCCTGGAAGCCGAGGGCAAGGCACGCATGCTGCAGCTCCAGCACCGGATAGTTGACGAGCGGATCGACCTTCAGGCGATCCAGGATTTCGAAGAACCGGACGCCGCCGACGCGTTCGCCGAAGAAGCGGCTCAGCATCGAATATTGTGTCCAGACATGACGGTCTTCGGTCGGGATGTGCTGCACGATGTCGTCGGCGGTCGCGCACAGCACGTATTTCGCGGTGTTGGCCTGATCCTCCGAGATGCCCGCCGAGCGGATATCGGTCTCGAAGAACTTTACCGCGTCGGCGACCTGCTCCATCAGATGGGCAAACGACGCGCGCATCAGCGCGACCCGCAACCTGCCAAGCAACTGCAGCAGCGGCCCCGCCGAACGCATGATCGGATTGGCGTTGGGCGCCACGAGCTCGTCGACGCGCAGCGGCACGCCGGCCGCTGGCGCGACGGAGGGCGGCAGCGGCGCCGCGGGCGTCGAGACCCACTCTTCATGTGCAGGGGTGGTCGGCGGAGCCGCGTAACCGGCCGCCTGCGGCGAATAGGCCGAAGACGGACTTGCCGAAGGCGGCGTCGGCGAGTACGGCGCGCGCGGCGCCCCCGGGGCGGCAGACGGCGCACTGACATCAGGCGCCTGCGGCAGCCTGCCACCGGGATTGGGCCGTATGATCGTCCGATCGATCCGGCCGAAAGGATTTGCCGGTCTGTTGCTGTCGTTCATTGGCGGTCTTCCAGAATCGCCCACAGGTGCAGTTCGAGCTCCGGCCAGTCGCCCGAGAAATGCATTCCGATCGATGCCGCCTTGCTGTACTCGGACCACAGCGGCGACTTCCGATCGAGATAGAAGTAAACGTGATCGGTAATGGCCCGGATGTGCAGCGGGGGCGTTGGCAGATGCACGAGCGGAACGCCCGGAAGATTGGCGTGCACGATCTCGTTCATCTTGGTGTTCGGTCCGACCTTGAACAGATGCGGGAAATCGTTCTGGATCTCCACCAGCGGACGGCGCGCGGCGACTTCGAGAACCAGCGTCGCATTGCGGAACAGCGACCGGTCGCGAATCGGCGATGAGAACGCGTTGGGCCGGAGTTGCACGATCTCGAGCCGGATGGCGCGCCGGCCGAGCTGCGCACCGAGAAAATCCTGCAGGTCGCGCATGACCGGTGCGAACACGTTTTCCAGGTCGTCCTGATCGTAGTTCGGATAGCTGCGCGCACGCCGCTCGGCCGTTGCAAACGTGGCGAGCTCGCCGACCAATCGCAAGAACTCCTGGAACAGCCGTTCGGGATGCACATAGCTGGAGTTGCGCAAATGGTTGAGAACCGCGATGTGCCGATTGAGCAGTTGCAGGACCAGATATTCGACGCTCTGCAGCCCGCCTCCCGCAGTCGGATCGGCCGCGTAGCGCGCCAGCTCCTCGAGCTTGCCATCGATCCAGCCGATCGCGCGATCGATCCAGCCCTCGACGACGGGATGGGCGTGGCACACGAGGACCGGTGGCACAAACTTTTCATCGAACACGATGGTCTTGTCGCGCACTTCGGTAATCCGGGCGATGCCAAGCGCGACGTAGCCGGACTTCGCAGTCTTGCGCAGCTCGAAGCCGAGACGCGGAAAGGCGACATCGATCTCCTCCTCGATGCGCAGGACCGAGGAGGAGTCGATGAAGGTTTCGGCCGCCGTGACGTAACGCGTCGCGCTTTCCGCTTCGCGATCATCCATCTCGCGGGTATTGGCGGCGGCGATCGGCATCGAGAGCCACACGATCTGACCGGCCGCCGCCACCGGCACGGCGATCGCGGGAGGCAGCGGACTGTCGGCGGGGATGCTGAAAGGCGTGCCGTCCGGCATGATGCCGGTCGCGCGCCGCAGCGCGAATTTGCTCTGCTGGGTCAGATCGCGATCGATCTCGAGTTCGGAGAAGCCCCACGGATATGGCGTCGCAGACCGCACGCGGGAGTCGAGCAGGTGCTCATGGTAGCGATCATTCTGCTGCAGATGATGGGGCCGAAGGAAGAGACCTTCCGACCACGCGACCTTGGTGTACCAGGACATTATCGCTTCTTTCAGAAACAGCCATAAAGGGTCAGAGAGCGGCCACGCATCATTCGCCCTCGTAGCATCGCGCAAAATGATCCATGAACGCTTCGAGTATGCCGTGATCGTGCCGGCCGACCTGGATCTGCCAGCGCGCCACAAAGATGTCCCACAGCCGCGCCTTGCGCGAACCCATCATGCCCGCCAGGCCGCGATCCGATTGGCAGGCAGCATCGATCGCGGCGGGATCCATGTCCGCCACCAGAAGCGCGACGGCCCGCCGCATCGCCGTGTAGGTCTTGATCTGATGCCGCTTCAGATCATCAAAACCCTGGGCGAACGCCCGTTCGGCATCGAGATAGCTCTGGCCCCGGGCAGCGAACATGATGCGAAGCGCATCGTCCGTCGTCGGCGCGAATTTGAGTGGATTGTTGTTGATCGCCTGAACCGTCGTGTGGTTCGAGCTGCGCGCCAGCCGCTTGGCCTGCTGGCGGCCCTCGAGCAGCTGCCGCATGTTCTCGGTGGCGAGCTTCAGCAGGCGGCCGAACTGCTCGGCGAGCTCGCCGGGGTCACGGCCCGCAAAGCTGTCCTCCGGCAGGCCCGCCCCCCGCGCGAGGAGCCGGGCAAATGTCGCCATTGCCGCACCGTCCGCGCCGGCATCCGCGGCGCGCGGCGAAATGTCCATCGGATCGGAGGTGGAGACCGGGCGCGCTCGTCTTGCTTCATCGGCATCCGGACGCCGCGGCATCGGCTGCGGGCTCACGTCCGGCTTCGGCGCAGGCGGCGGCGGAGGACCGGCCGCCCAGCCGTCGGCTTCAAGATCGAGGCCAACAGCCTCACGTCTCGCCGCCGACACCGAAGCCGCCGGCGAGGTCACGGGACTTGCAATCGGGACCGGCACATCAGCCGCCCAATCGAGAAAGTCGGAACGCGCGGGGGCAAGGTCCTGGCGCCCCTTCAGTTGCCGCGCGTCGACCGGCGCCGCGGCCGGCACCGCATCCCAGAGATCCTCATCGCTCGATGGCGCATTTGCGGGCGGCGCCTCGTCCGTCGCGGAGAGCTCCTCCTCCAGTGCAGCGGCAATGATATATTGGCCGATGACGAAGCGGTCGCCGTTGCGCAATCGGTGCGGACCCTTGAGGCGGGTTTCGGCCCCGTTCATGAACGTGCCGTTGGTCGAGACGTCGTGCAGCCAGTAGCCGCCGTCGTGCCAGCGCACCTCGCAATGCCGCCCGGAGATGAAGCGGCTCGGGTCCGGCAGCGTCCAGTCGAGATAGGGATCGCGCCCGATGTCGAGACCGCGTTTGCCCTTGATCGAGACGCTCAAGGGCCCGCCGTCCGCCAGGCTGGTCTCATTCTCGATGTGCAGCGTGAGAGTCATGCCGTCTCGTCGTCAATCGCAGCTCCCGGGCTGGCCGGCCGGCGCGCTCCGGATTCAATTTCAGGACTCACTCTTCGCCAGTCGCATTCCCTCCGCGACGCAGGCCTGCAGCCGGCTCGGACGCTCGGGCAGGCTCGCGATCCGGCCACTGATCTGCAATGCGATACGAACCCCGCGCCCGGTCATGTAGGCCGGTATCGGAAGCGGGGTCGGCGCGAACGTGCCGCTGCTCCATCCGGCGGCCAGCGCCAGCCATGTCAGCGGTTCGTTGCTCGCTGCATCGTTGCCGATGGCGAGCGCGGCCTGCCGATTCTCCTCGGTTGGTTGTTGCACCCAGGCCTCCGCTGCCAGGAGTGCGGCAATTTCGCCCGACAATTTGTCGGCGAGCAGTGTCCGCACGCTGCCGCAGCCCCACCAGACGGCCTCGCGACGCGGCAGCAGATACGCACAAACGGCCATCGCATGATCGGGCTTTCCTTCGGCGGCGAGCCGCGTGAGAAAGGCAATCGGCGGCTCGTCGGTCGGTATGGCGCCGATGTTTTGCAGCGCCTCGGGAAAACTCTCGAACAGCGCGCGAATGGTCACGAAACGAATGCGGCTCATCTCATACGGGCCTGGGTGGTGATGTTCCCTCTACGATTCCTCCCTGGACCCACAGGTTGCCCGAGATGATGACGAAGGGCGCATCGATCTTCACGATGGCGGGCGCCTGCATGAAGATGCCCGCCATGTTCAATGTCTGCGATGTCACGCCTTCCGAGACGGAATGAGCAACCTCGAGATCGGAGTCCGTGCTGATCTTGGCGAGCGCATGGGTGCTCTGACCTCCCATGGAGATCTCGACGCTGCGGTTGCCCTTCTCGATGGTCAGTGAGTCGTCGCCGTTCTCCAGCGTGGTGGTGCGCGACGCCTGTCCCTGCGGCGTCGCAAACGCCTCGCCAATGGTCCGGGTCTCGGTGTTCCGCACCGTGACGTCGTGATCCTTTTGCGCATGCATCCGGACGAGTTCGTCGCCCTTCTTGTCGTCGAACATGAACTCGTTGTAGCCGTTGTGTCCCTTGGACGAGTCGGACTTCAGGCCGGAACGGGTCTTGTCCTGCGGCAAGGCATAGGGATATTTGTTGTCGCCGTTGTACACCGCTCCAGTCACGAGCGGCCGGTCGGGATCGCCCTCGAGAAACTCGACCACGACCTCCATGCCGATCCGCGGAATGAACTGCTCGCCCCATTGCTTGCTGGCCCATGACTGGGCGACGCGGATCGGGCAGGATTTTTGCGGCTCGCGATCCCAGTAGAACTGCACCCAGATGTGACCGTGCTCGTCGGTCGAGATCTCCTCGCCATCCTCGCCTTTCTTAGGCACGACCTTTGCGGTCTGGATGCCATGGATGCGCGGCTTCGGCGTCGCCGGCAGCATTCGGAACGGCCGGTCGCTCGGCAGCAGTTCGTAGTCGCCCTGATAGCCGGCTGCATCGGCGCCGCCCGAGCCGTAGGACTGAATCCCGAAATGGTGGCTGGCACGAACCACGAGATATTCCTTGTTTTCGGCCGAGGTCGGATGCTTGTCGAGCGTGACGAGACCTCCCGCAAACAAGGACGGAGCATCTCCCCCGGCCCTGCGCCGGCGGTCGAGCGCCTGCTCCGCCTCGAGCCGGAACTGGGCGAACTGCTTGCCCTTGTCCTGCTCGTCATGCTTGCCGGGATAGTCATAGATCTCCCACCGTGCTCGCGCGTACTTTTCCGAAGCTTCCTTGGACGCGCGCAACTGCTTTGATGGTTTGAGGTAGTCGTAATCGTTCAATTCGAACGTGCCGGTGCAGAAACGCCGATCCGAAATCCAGGAATCGATCTGCTGTTCGACCCGGTGGTAGGCGTCGGTCTGGAAATGATACTTGACCTGCGGAAGGTCCTTGACGGGACTGTGTGACGCGCGCGAGTCGGCAAGCACCATCGTGTGATGTCCATCCTGGTGCTCGAAATAGAAATAGATCCCGTATTGCTCCATCAGGCGGGACACGAAGGCGCGATCGCTCTCGCCATACTGGACGCAGTATTTGATCTTGTCGTAGTTGCCGGTGGTGCGGAACTTGAAATCGGTCCCGCTCGAAAACCCGGCATCGGTGAACACCTGCTGGATGATGTCCTTCACGCTCTTGTCGAGAAAGATCCGGCAATTGGCACGATGGCCGAGCAGCCAGAACCACGGGCGCAGCAGCAGGCGGTACCGCCAATATGGCTTCTGCTCGCCGACTTCGCCGCCGAGCCACTGCGCATTGGTGAGGATGCCGCAGAAAAAGCGCTGCTTCTGCTCATAGGTCTTGAGCTTGATCGTGCAGGCCTGGCCGAGAGCCTTGTCGAAATCGACGTTCTCCTGCTCACTGAGCGCCTCGATGTGAAACTCGAACGGCTCACCCAGGCCCTCACTGCCGGAAAAGCTTTTGAGCACCAACACGTTTTCGCCAAGTGGTGTCTTCAGTGCCGCCGGGCGTGTCGCCTGATCGAGTTGTCCCATCCGATGCCCCGCATGATTGGTCGCGGAACGCCATGTCGCCCGCAGCTTGTTGTATGGCCTGGGCACGCCGCGGTTCATCTCCGACACGGCATAGACGTTCGATATTCAGTTTGTCCGGGACGACCCGACGAAAACTCGGACTGGCGCGACAATGACATGGCTCGGGACGACAAAGTCTTCCAACCGGATCGCGTGGCATCCACTCCCGTTTCGTTCGGAATGTCGCGAGCCGCAAATCGTCCGCGACGGAGCCGGGAAAACCGGATCGCGGCGACAATGAAACGGACCCCGACGACAAACTCGCCCAATGTGAACCGGCCGCGTTGACGACATCGGCGCGTTTGGAATATCGCGACATGGTATCGCGGAGATTGAAATGCTCCTTTGCTGCCTGCTCGCGGCCCTGCTCATGTCGAGGTGTATCTCGGCAATTCCCTCGATGACGACCGCGCTTGACGACCCTGGCATTGTGACGCTGAACGGCCTCCTGCTGTCACCCCGGATGTTCGCACGTCAGGCACGTGTGCTCCGCAGCGGCAACGGATCAGCCGTCCTTAATCTCATCTGAGGACTCGCGGTGGCAGAACCTGCGCTCCTTGCAGTTCCTGATGACGATACGTCGATGACGCCGGATTCGACGGCGGGCAGCTTGCCTCTCGCCGCGACGGCGCCGGACGAGCAAACCGCGGCAGAAGCGCCGATGCGGCGCGATCAACCCATGCCGGAAGTTGCGGTCGTCGGCACCGTTCCTCCGTCCACGACGATTGATCCTGCTGTAGCGGCCCTCTGCACCCCGCTGTCGACCGATGATCCCTGCGGACCCGATCTCGATCTTGCAGGCGATGTCGACTATCTGAACTTCTTCGCCCAGGCGGAAGGGGTGCTTCCGACGTCGTTCTTCTCCGGTGATGAGGGGCGGCCGTTCGATCACGCCAGCATCGATGCGCTCGGCCAGGTGCTCGCGATCGGTCCGCTCTGGGAGCGCTCCCGCGATCTGCGATTGCTCGTCATCCGTGCGCGGCTCCTGATCCTTGATCGCGATCTCGGCGGCTTCGCCGTGGCCGTTGCGGCGATCGCGGAGTGGCTGGAGGCGTTCTGGGACCAGGTTCATCCGCGCGGCGACGGCGGCGATTTTGAGACGCGTGCCGCGGCGCTGAGCGCGCTCGACCTGCCCACCGTCGTATTCCCGCTGCAGTACGCGCCGCTATGCGAGGCACGCCGGATTGGGGTGGTCAGTTACCGCAGCTGGATGGTCGCAGCCGGCGAAGTCAAGCCTCGCCCGGGTGAACAGAAGCACGCCTCCGCTGCGCTGACCGAGGCGATCGCGGATGCCCCCGCGGACGCGTTGGCTGCGACCCGCCGACAGATCGCGATGCTCAAGGCATCGCTCAAGCGTATCCGCAGCATTTTCCTGATGCATGGTTGTTCCGCCGGTCTGGAAAACCTCGCTGCGCTCGTCGACAAGCTGCAGGGGTTCGTCGACCCCGACGCCGAGCTTCGCGAACAGACGGCGGCCGGTGCCGCTGGAGTCGATGATGGTCCTGCTGACACGCAGGACCTGCGCGCCGGCGCTGCGTCAGGCAACGCGCCGCAATCGCTCGGCGAGGCCCAACAGGCGCTGGCGGCGATCATCGGCTATTACGGCCGATCCGAACCCTCCAGTCCGGCCCTGCCCCTGGTCCGCCAGGCGCACCACTTGATCGGCAAGTCCTTCTTCGAAGTGATGAGCATCCTGGTGCCCGGGCAAATCGAGAAGGCCGCGTTCCAGATCGGCGCCGATCAGTTCTTCGAACTTCCGGTCGGCAAGCTCTCCGCCCTGTCGGAAACGGACCAATCGCCCGGAGAGATGGCCGATCCGGCAAATGCCGCGGCCGATCCTTGCCGGTATCGCGTGGACTCGCGCCCGCAGGCCATCGCGCTGCTCGAGCAGGTTCAAAAGTTCTTCCGGCACGCCGAGCCGTCGAGCCCGGTGCCGATGCTGTGCGAGCGAGCGCGCGCTCTCGCCGAACGGGATTTCATGAGCGTGCTGAAAGAGGTCCTTCCAAAATCTGCATTGAA
>Ga0207699_10000627_pt1 | contig 17087 bp, 15 predicted proteins | sample LARL51metaG_FD_184344 | JGI IMG/M metagenome (GOLD analysis project Ga0207699, IMG submission 184344) | Corn, switchgrass and miscanthus rhizosphere microbial communities from Kellogg Biological Station, Michigan, USA - LAR L5-1 metaG... | ecosystem: Host-associated > Plants > Roots >...
CGGCCAGCGCGCCGGCGGCCAGCAGCAGCGGCTGTGCATCGCCCGCGCGCTGGCCGTCTCCCCCGACGTCCTGCTCATGGACGAGCCGTGCTCGGCACTCGACCCGACGTCCACCAACCGGATCGAGGAGACCATCGCCGAGCTGGAGAACCAGGTGACGATCGTGATCGTCACCCACAACATGCAGCAGGCGCAGCGCGTGTCGCGCAAGTGCGCGTTCTTCCTCGCGGCGGAGGACACCCCGGGCCATATCGTGGAGGCGGGACCGACCGAGGAGGTGTTCGGGTCGCCCCAAGACCCCCGCACGGCCGACTACGTCAACGGCCGGTTCGGCTGAGTCCGGGATCGGCGGGATCGCGGCAGGTCACCGCCGTCCAAGAGGGGTCTGGTGCGGCTGCCCCCGGCGGGCCTAGGTTGGGCCTGTGGCGCAACTAGCGTCCCGGGAGGAGTCCGTTAATGGCGAACATATCCGTCACGGTCGACGGGGTCACCTACACCGATGACGTGGAACCCCGCCTGCTGTTGGTCCACTACCTGAGGGAGCGCGTCGGCAAGACCGGCACGCCCGTCGGGTGCGACACGTCCAACTGCGGCGCATGCACGGTCCACATGAACGGCGTATCGGTCAAAAGCTGCTCTGTCCTCGCGGTGCAGGCCGACGGGGCGGAAATCACCACGATCGAGGGCATTTCGAACGGGCAGTGGCACCCGCTGCAGCAGGCGTTCCACGCCGAGCACGCGCTCCAGTGCGGCTACTGCACGCCGGGGATGATCATGGCCGCGGCCGACCTGCTGCGTACCAACCCGCATCCCAACGATCAGGAGATCCGGGAAGGGCTCGAGGGCAACCTGTGCCGGTGCACCGGATACGAGAACATCGTCCGCGCCGTCCGGCGCGCGGCGGAGTCGGGAGCCACCTCATGACCACCGATACCCAGGCACCCCAGGCCCAAGTCGGCCAGGCCCGGCTCCGCAAGGAGGACGCCCGGCTGGTCACCGGGCAGACCAACTGGACCGACAACATCGTGCTGCCCGGCATGCTGCACATGGCGTTCGTGCGCAGCCCGATGGCGCACGCGCGGATCACCTCGGTGGACCTGTCCGCGGCCCGGGCCATGCCCGGGGTGATCGCCGCGTTTTCCGGCGCCGATTTCGCCGAGGAGCAGGGCAGCCTGCCGTGCGCCTGGCCGGTCACCGAGGACATCGTCATCCCGGCGCACCCGCCGATGGCCACCGAGGAGGTCCGCTACGTCGGCGAGGCCGTCGCGGTCGTGGTGGCCAGGGACCGGTACACGGCGGCGGACGCGGTGGCCGTGGTGGACGTCGGCTACGAGCCGCTGCCCCCGGTGCTCGACATCAGGACGGCACTTGACGAGGACTCGCCGAAGGTGCACGCGGAAGGAAACAAGAGCTTCGTATGGCCCTTCGCCCAGGGCGACCTGGACGCGGCGTTCCGCGACGCGCCCGTGGTGATCGAGCGCACCTACCGCCAGCAGCGGCTGATCCCGAGCGCCATGGAGCCGCGCGCGGTGGTGGCGACAGACGAGGGCGGGGAGTTCACGATCTGGTCCGCCACCCAGATCCCGCACGTGCTGCGGGTCATGCTGGCCCTGGTGACCGGGATCCCCGAGCAGAACATCCGGGTGATCGCCCCGGACGTCGGCGGCGGGTTCGGCTCCAAGCTGCAGGTCACCGCGGAAGAGGTGCTCTCGCTGCTGGTCACGCGCAAGCTGGGCCGGCCGGTCAAGTGGACCGAGTCCCGCAGCGAGGGCAACCTGACCGTGCACCACGGCCGGGACCAGTGGCAGCGGATTCGGATCGCGGCCGACTCCGACGGCCGGCTGCGCGGCCTGGACGTGGACCTGCTCGCCGACATGGGCGCCTACCTGATGCTGGTCACGCCCGGCGTGCCGCTGCTCGGCGCGTTCATGTTCCCGGCCATCTACAAGATGGACGCGTACTCGTTCAAGTGCACCGGCGTGTTCACCACCAAGATGCCCACCGACGCCTACCGGGGGGCCGGGCGGCCCGAGGCGACCTACGCGATCGAGCGGATCATGGACGAACTCGCCGCCGAACTGGGCATGGACCCGCTGGAGGTGCGCGAGCGTAACTGGATCAAGCACGACGAGTTCCCGTACACCACGATCGCCACGCTGCAGTACGACTCGGGTAACTACGAGGCGGCCACGGCCAGGGCGAAGGAACTGTTCGGCTACGACGCGCTGCGGCAGGAGCAGGCCGAACGGAACCTGGACAACGACCCGGTCCGGCTCGGCCTGGGGGTCTCCACCTACACCGAGATGTGCGGGCTGGCCCCGTCCCGGGTGCTCGGCTCGCTGGCCTACGCCGCGGGCGGCTGGGAGCACGCCTCGATCCGGATGCTGCCCACGGGCAAGGTTGAGGTTGTCACCGGGTCCAGCGCGCACGGCCAGGGCCACGAGACGGCATGGAGCCAGATCGTCTCCGACCAGCTTGGCGTGCCTTTCGAGGACATCCGGGTGCTGCACGGTGACACCCAGGTCGCGCCCAAGGGCATGGACACCTACGGGTCGCGTTCCCTGACCGTGGGCGGCATGGCCCTGGTCGGCGCCTGCGACAAGGTGATCGCGAAGGCCAAGAGGATCACCGCGCACATGCTGGAAGCCAGCGAGAACGACATCGAGTTCGTCCACGGGCGGTTCCAGGTGCGCGGAGACCCGGAAAAGGGCCATTCCATCCAGGAGGTCGCGCTGGCCACCTTCGCCGCGCACAACCTGCCCGACGGCGTGGAGCCCAACCTGGACTCCGAAGCCACCTACGACCCGGACAACTTCTCCTTCCCGCACGGGACCCACCTGTGCGCGGTGGAGGTGGACACCGAGACCGGCATGGTGACGATCCGGTCGTACGTGGCCGTGGACGACATCGGCAAGGTGATCAACCCGCTGATCGTCGAGGGCCAGGTGCACGGCGGGCTGGCCCAGGGCATCGCCCAGGCGCTGTACGAGGAGGCCGTCTACGACGAGGACGGCAACCTGACCACGACCACCCTGGCCGACTACCTGGTGCCGTCCGCGGCCGACCTGCCGTCCTACGTGACCGACCGGACCGAATCCCCGGCGGCCAACCGGCTGGGCGTGAAGGGTGTCGGCGAGGCGGGCACGATCGCATCCACGCCCGCGGTCGTCAACGCGATCATCGACGCGCTCCGCCCGCTCGGCATCGCCGACATCACGATGCCGTGCACGCCGGAGCGGGTCTGGCGGGCTATACAGAACGCGCAGGGGAACGGAGGCGCGGCATGATCCCGGCCAAGTTCGAGTACGTCAGGCCGTCTTCGGTCAGCGACGCGGTCAGCGCGCTGGCAGCGGGCGGCGAGGACGCCAAGGTGATCGCGGGCGGGCAGAGTCTGCTCCCGCTGCTGCGGCTGCGGCTGGCCTACCCGGAGCTCCTGGTGGACCTGGGCTCGATCGGCGGCCTGCGCGGCGTCAGGGACGAGGGCGACACGCTGCTGATCGGCGCGCTCACCACGCACGACGAGGTGATCCGCGACCCGCTGATCACCGGGCACTGCGGGCTGCTGGCGGAGGCGGCGGGCATGGTGGCCGACCCGGCGGTACGGCACCGCGGCACGCTCGGCGGATCGCTGGCCCACGCGGACCCGGCCGCCGACCTGCCCGCGGTCGTCGCGGCCCTGGATGCGACCATGATCGCCCACGGCCCCGGCGGCGAGCGGGCGATCGGCGCCGCGGACTTCTTCGACGACTACCTGACCACGGCCCTGGCCGCCGACGAGATCCTCACCGGGATCCGGGTGCCCAAGCTCGGGCCCGGATGGGGCTATCGTTACGAGAAGTTCCACCGGACCGCCCAAGCGTGGGCGATCGTGGGGGTCGCTGTGCTCGCGCGGCGCACCAACGGGCAAGTCGCCGAGGCAAGGATCGGGATGGCTAACATGGGCTCGGTCCCGGTCCGCGCCAGGGCGGCCGAGGCCGCGGCGGCTGGCGCCGAAGCCAGCCGGGATGCTCTGCGGTCGGCGGCGCAGCACGCGGACGAGGGGACGAACCCGCCGGCAGACCTGCACGGCGCGGCCGACTACCGGCGCCACCTGGCGCGGGTACTGACCGCCAGAGCCCTGGCGGTGGCGTCAGGAGCCTGAAGTATGGAACTGGAGCACTCGTTCATCATCCCGGTGCCGCCGGAGCAGGCCTGGCCCGTGCTGCTTGACGTCGAGCGGATCGCGCCGTGCATGCCCGGCGCGACCATCGACGCCGTCGATGGCGACGTGATCAAGGGCCGGATCAAGGTCAAGGTCGGCCCTGTGGCGATGACCTACGCCGGCACGGCCCACTTCACCGAGCGCGACGAGCAGGCACGGTCGATCACGCTGGAGGCATCGGGGAAGGAGACGCGCGGCGCGGGTACCGCCTCGGCAACGGTCCGCTCGTCTCTTGAGGACGAGGGCGGCCAGACCAAGGTGGTCGTGCACACGTCCATGAACGTCACCGGCCGGCCGGCCCAGTTCGGCCGTGGCGTCATGGCCGAGGTGAGCGGCCGGATCATCGAGAGGTTCGCCACCAACCTGGCCGCGCTGCTGGCCAGCGCGCCAGCGGCCACTGTGGCGGCAAGCAACGGCTCGGGGCCGGGGGCGGACGCCTCCGGCCCCGGGGCGGGTTCCGCCGACGGCGCCCCGGGGCCCGCCATGATCGAGGAACTCAACCTGCCCGTGCGTGCCTACAACAGCCTGCGGCGCGTTGGCATCCACACGGTGGACGACCTGTCCGCCCGCACCGAGGCCGATCTTCTCGCCATCGAGAACCTCGGCCCGCAGTCGGTGCGGGAGATCAAGGAGCGACTGGCCGGCATCGGCCGCCATCTCGCGGATCAGGCGGCGGGCGCCCCGGCCTCCGCCGCGCCCGCGGCAGCGGCCGGCGGAGCGGACGGTGCCTCGGCCGGCGGAGCGGACGCTGCTTCGGCCGGCGGGGCCGACGGTGCCTCGGCCGACAGCGCCGCGGTCAACGGCGTAGGCGCCGGCGCAACCGCGCCGCGGGCCGCCCGGCCGCCGGACGAGGACGCCATCGACCTGCTCAGCGTGGCCGGCTTCCCGGTGCTGAAGCGGGCGCTGCCGGTGCTCGCCGCGGTAGCCGTCCTGCTCCTGGTGATCTTCGGCCTGCGCCGCGGCCGCCGCGGCGGCTGACCCTCGCGCGGGAATCCTCTCGTGACCGCTGTCGATTTCAGACACGGCCGTTCGTCGGCTTCAGTGAGCGCCAGAAGGCGCGCCGCGGGGAGCGGACCGCTCCCCGCGTCATGAGAGGAGCCGCAGATGAGCAAGTTCCTGTTCCTGTACCGGGGCCCCGCGACGCCGATGGAGGACTTCACCCCCGAGCAGTCCGCCGAGCAGATGCAGGCGTGGGGCGCGTGGATGGGCAAGGTCGGATCCGCCCTGGCGGACCCCGGCGCGCCCTTCGGTGCCCGCACCGCGGTCAGCGACAACGGCGCGAGCCCGGCCCCCAGCGACCAGAACGGCTACACGATCGTCGAAGCCGAATCCCTGGACGCGGCGCGTGCCCTGACCGACGGCCACCCGTTCCTGAGCGAAGGAAAGGGCCGCTTCACCGTCGAGATCTTCGAACTCGTGCCGATGTAACAGACCGGACGTTGGGGACGTTTGGACAGTCGGGAGAAGAGGAGGGGGGCGGCTCGGCCCGGTGCCACGGGTGCATCGGCCGCAGGCCCGTGCGCGCGATGGGCCGGCGGTGATGGACCAGTCTGGGGGGGGCACAGGTCCGGCCGCCCGAACTCCGCACGCCCGGCATAACAGAACCTAGGGTGGAGCGGTGAGCAGCAGCTTTCCCGCCGACCGTGCCTTCGCACTGGAGTGCGACGCGGCCGATCCGCTGGCCGGCTTCCGCGACCGCTTCTTCCTCGAGGATCCGGCGCTGATCTACCTGGACGGTAACTCGCTCGGCATGCTGCCGCTCACCACGGCCGACCGGATCGCCGACGTGGTGCGCCGCGAGTGGGGCGCCGGCCTTGTCCGGTCCTGGAGCCACTGGATCGGCCTGCCCGGCCGGGCCGGGGACCTGCTCGGGAGCTACCTGCTCGGCGCCGCCGCGGGGCAGGTGGTGGTGTGTGACTCCACCACGGTCAACCTGTACAAGCTGGCCAGGGCCGCGCTCGCCGCCCGCGCCGGCCGGCCGGTCATCGTGACCGACGACGACAACTTCCCGACGGATCGTTACGTGCTGGCCGGGATCGCCGCCGAGCGCGGCGCGGAACTGCGCCTCCTCCACACCGACCTGGACGGCGGCCTGACCGCGGACGCGGTGCGTGCCGCCGTGGACTCCTCGACCGCGCTGGTCAGCCTGTCCCACGTGGCCTACCGAAGCGGCGCGCTCGCGGACATGGCGGAAATCACCGGCATCGTGCACGACGTGGGCGCGCTGGTGCTCTGGGACCTGTGCCACTCGGCCGGCTCGGTGCCGGTGGAACTCGACGCCTGCGGGGCCGACCTGGCGGTCGGCTGCACCTACAAGTACCTGAATGCCGGCCCGGGCGCGCCTGCCTTCCTGTACGTGAGCAGGCGCCTGCAGACCGCGCTACGCCAGCCCATCCAGGGCTGGTTCGGCCAGCGCGCACAGTTCGAGATGGGCCCGTCCTATGACCCGGCGCCGGGGATCGGCAGGTTCCTGACCGGCACCCCGGACATCGCCGGGACGGCGGCGGTGGAGGAAGGGGCACGGCTGCTGGCCGAGGCGGGCATCGACCGGCTGCGCGAAAAGGGCATCAGGCTGACCGAGTACCTGATCGCGCTCGCCGACGCCTGGCTGGCCCCGCTGGGCTGCACGGTCGCGTCCCCGCGCGACCCGGCCCGCCGCGGTTGCCACGTCTGCCTGCGCCACCCGGAGGCCTGGCGGCTCGGCCAGGCCCTGATCCACGCGGGCGTCGTGGGCGACTACCGGACGCCGGACCGGCTCCGGCTGGGCCCGGTCCCCATCACCACCAGGTACACCGATGTGTGGGATGCCATGGACGCCACCCGGCGGATCCTCACCAACCGCGATTATGAGGACTTTTCCGCCGAGCCCGCCCAGGTGACCTGACCGGCGGGGCATCTTGCGAGCGTGACCAGGCGACGCGGCCGGACTCGGCCACCGGGGCGGGCGGCTCGGCGGGACTCAGGCCGCGACCTCGGACTTGCGCGGGCGGCCGCGAGCCCGCTTGGTAGGCACGATCGCCCCGCGGAGCAGCAACTGCCCGCCCCACACGCCCCATGGCTCGCCGCGCTGCAGGGCCCCGGCCAGGCACCCGGCCCGCACCGGGCAGCCGGCGCACAGTTCCTTGGCCCGGGCCACGTCCTGCGGTGATTCGGCGAAGAACAGGTCCGGGTTGGTGCCGCAGGCCAGTTCGGTGCCCGCAGCCAGGAAGGGCCAGGTTCCGATGACCGCCATCCCGGCCGCCTCAGGCCCAGCGGGGCGTGCCGTGCCGGCGGACGTGGCCGTGACCGGCAGACACCTGCCCGGGGCCGCGCCGGGCGCGGCGGGCCTCGCCGGCCCGCCGCGCCGCAGCGGCCTGCTCCCGCAGGTCCTTGGCCCGCTCGGTGGCCAGGTACTGCGTGGTGTACGGGTGCATGACGTTCCTCCTCGGTGGCGGGCGCGCGGTGTGCCCGCCACCATTGAGGTTCGCCGTAAGGCCCGCTCCGGCGCATCGGCCAGATGCCTTATCTGTGGCCCGGCATGAGTCTTAGGACCTGAGGGGCTACTCCCATTCGATGGTGCCGGGTGGCTTGCTCGTCACATCCAGGACCACGCGGTTGATCTCGGGAACCTCATTGGTGATCCGGGTCGCGATCGTGGTGAGCACCGGGTCCGGCAGCCTGGCCCAGTCCGCGGTCATGGCGTCCTCGCTGGTCACCGGGCGGAGCACCACGGGGTGCCCATAGCTGCGCCCGTCGCCCTGCACGCCGACCGAGTACACGTCGGCGAGCAGCACCACCGGGCACTGCCAGATCTGCGCGTCCAGACCGGCCGCCGACAACTCCGCACGGACGATGGCGTCCGCCGCCCGCAGGATCCGCAACCGCTGCGGCGTAACCTCCCCCACGATGCGGATCGCCAGGCCCGGGCCCGGGAACGGCTGGCGGCCCACGATCGCTGGCGGCAGCCCCAGTTCGGCGCCGACCTTGCGTACCTCGTCCTTGAACAGGTCGCGCAGCGGCTCCACCAGCTTGAAGCCCAGGTCGGCGGGGAGGCCGCCGACGTTGTGGTGGGACTTGATGCTGGCCGTGCCGCTTCCGCCGCCGGACTCGACCACGTCGGGGTACAGGGTGCCCTGGACGAGGAAGTCCACGGCCTCGCCGTGCGCGCCGGCCTGCGCGGTGATCTGCGCGGTGGCCCGCTCGAACGCGCGGATGAACTCCCGGCCGATGATCTTGCGTTTCTCCTCCGGGTCCGCCACCCCCGCCAGCGCGGCCAGGAACGCGCTGGCGGCGTCCTCGATGTGCAGGTCCACGCCGGTGGCCGCGACGAAGTCCTTCTCCACCTGCTCGGCCTCGCCCTGGCGCAGCAGCCCGTGATCCACGAACACGCAGGTGAGCCTGGTGCCGATGGCCCGGTGCACGAGGGCCGCGGCGACCGCCGAGTCCACCCCGCCGGACAGGCCGCAGATGGCCCGCGCGCCGCCCACCTGCTCGGCGATCCTGGCCACCTGCTCGTCGATGACGCCGCGCGTGGTCCAGTCCTGGCGGCAGCCGGCCGCTACCAGGAACCGCCGCAGCAGTTCCAGGCCCGCCGGGGTGTGCGCCACCTCGGGATGGAACTGGACGCCGAACAGCCGGCGGCCGGGGTCCTCGACCGCGGCCACCGGCGAGGCCTCGGTGCTGGCGGTGACCATGAACCCTGGCGGAGCGAGTATGCAGGTGTCTCCGTGCGACATCCACACCTGCTGCGGGGAGGGCAGCCCGGCGAGCAGCCCGCCGTCCGGTCCCGGGGCGGGGGGCGAGGACGGGGGTGGAAGGGCGGCGGCGGAGCCGTCGCCCGGGGCGGGGGGCGAGGAGAGCCGCAGTTCGGTCCCGCCGTACTCGCCCACCGGGGTGCGGGCCACGGTGCCGCCGAGCGCGGCCACCATTACCTGGAATCCATAGCAGATGCCCAGGACCGGGACGCCGGCCTCGAGCAGGCCGCCGGGGATGGGCGGGGCATCCTCGGCATACACCGAGGAGGGGCCGCCGGACAGGATGATCGCCTTGGGATGACGCGCCAGCATCTGCGCGGCCGACATGCTGGCGGGCACTATCTCGGAATGCACCTGGCATTCCCTGACCCGCCGCGCGATGAGCTGTGCGTACTGGGCGCCGAAGTCGACGACCAAGACCGTGTCGTGGTCAGGCACAGGATGCACGATGCCGCCTTCCCCGCACGCCGCTGCCCCTTGCGAGAGATAAGTCTATGAAGACTGCTCCTGCGCAGGCGGCGTGGCGCGCCCGGACGTGTTGGCCCCGGGCGGCAAGCCGCCCTGGACCCCCCCAGTGCTGGCCCCGGGCGGCAAGCCGCCCTGGATCCCCCCAGTGCTGGCCCCGGGGGGCGACCCCCTGGAACCCCCGCTGGCCTGAAGGCCCTGCGACTCCGTCGCGGGGCCTTCGGCCGTCTCGGCAACAGCGGGCCCGGGGCCATCGGCGGCGCCCAGTGCGGCGGGCCCGACCCGCACCCGCGCGATGCGGCGGGCGTCCATCTCGGTCACGGTCAGCCGGTGCCCGTCCACTTCGACGGCGTCCCCGACGACCGGCATCTGCCCGAGCACCGCGAGCACGTAGCCGGCCACGGTCTCGTACGGGCCCTCCGGCAGCGCCACCCCGGTCTGCTCGCCGAACTCGTCCAGGTTCAGCAAGCCGTCCACCTCGACCTGGCCGCCCGCCAGCGTGCGCGGGCTCTCCTCCACGTCGTATTCGTCCCTGATGTCGCCGATCAGCTCCTCGACCAGGTCTTCCAGGGTCACGATGCCCGCGGTGCCGCCGTACTCGTCGACCACGATCGCCAGGTGGGCACGGTCGCGGCGCATCTCCGACAGGGCGGGCAGCACCCGCTTGCTGATCGGCAGCCGCTCGACCGGCCGACACACCTCGCCGACCACCAGCGCCTTGTCCGCCAGGCCGGGGTCGAGCAGGTCGCGCAGGTGCACGAACCCGATCACGTCGTCGTAGGACTCCTGGTACACCGGGAACCGGGAGTGAGACGCCTTCGAGACCATCTCGGCGGCCCGGGCCAGCGGGGTGTCGGCCGCGATGAACTCCACCTCGGTGCGCGGCAGCAGCACCTCGCGAAGCTGGCGTTTCCCCGCGTGGAACACGTCGGCCACGATGCGCCGCTCGTCCAGCGACAGCGCCTGGTGCCCCACGACCAGGTCCTGCAGTTCCTCGGCGGTCATCACCTCGCGGCCGGCCGACGGATCGCCGCCGAGCAGCCGCACCACCACGTTGGTGGACATGGACAACAGCCAGACCAGCGGCCGGGCCAGCACGGAGATCCGGTCGAGTATCGGGGCCGCGAACAGCGCGAGCGACTCGGGCCGCTGCAGCGCCAGCCGCTTGGGCGCGAGTTCCTGCAGCACCAGGCTGAAGAACGAGATGGCGACCGTCACCGTGATCAGCGAGAGCACCGAGGCCCACCCGGAGCTGACGTTGTTCGCGATCAGCGCGGACTTCAGGGCGGCGGCCAGCGTCGCCGCGCCGAACGCGCCGGACAGCAGCGTCGCCACGGTCACGCCGATCTGGACCGCGGACAGGAAGCGGTTGGGGTCGCTGGCGAGCTTCGCGGCCCGCTGGCCGCGCTTGCCGCGCTGTGACAGCGAGCGGACCTGGCCCTCACGCAGCGAGACGAGGGCCATCTCCGCGCCGGAGAAGAACCCGCCGACGAGCAGTATGACCAGAACGACGATGACGTCCCAGCCGACCTCGTTCACTCCCCTGGCCCCTGACCTCCGCAGTTCACCTGACCGGCGGCGGCGCGCGGTCATCGCCCGTCGCTGCCCGAACGCGCCGGCGCCGCCCCGGCGCGGGGCGTGTGCACAGTTTAAGCAATACCGCCGCGACGCGGGCGGCGCGCGGACGGGAAGGCGGCTCGAATAGGCGCCGGGCGAATGCGGGCTGCCTATTCTAGGCTTGTCCATCGCAAGGGGAACGATGAGCGACGGCGATGTCACCGAGGTCGCGGTTGATCTGGACGGCGTCCGGTTCTACGTCGAGCCCGCCAGGACAGCACGGAGCACGAGGTCGGCAGCACGCTCACCGAGGGACTCGGCTCCGCCATGGACGCCATCAAGACATTGGGCAGTCATGTCACCGACGCGGTCAAGGCAATCGAACCCGACTATTTCAGCATTCAGCTCGGATTTGAATTAAAACTGGAACAGGGCACGCTCGTGGCGGTGCTGGTACGCGGCAGTACGACGGCCAACGTCACCGTGAACCTCCAATGGGACAAAGCTCCCGCGCCGGGCAAGTGAAGGTGAGATGACCCGATCGCGGGCCTGAACGACGACCAACGACTGCGGCTCCGCGACATGCTGCGTAGGTGCGTGGTCCAGATCCGGGTCGGCTCGGCGACCACGGGCACTGGATTCTTCGTCGAGCCGCGCATGGAATCGCGGCGCGGGCCTGGTGCGCGGGCCAGGACAGCGGGCGGGCTACCGTATGTGTCCCGTGGGGAGAGATCTGTACTGGAAGGAGAGCGCCCGGCTGGCGGACGGGCGCGAGATCATCTACTACGACGAGTCACCCGGGCTTGGCCGGGCCAAGGCGCCGGACCGGCGGCCACTCGGCTACCAGGCGGCCGGCCCGGGCGAGCCGGGCACCGACGCCGGGGAACCGTCACCGTCCGGGCTCCGCTGGGACGCGCTGGCCGGGGAATGGGTGATCATCGCCGCGCAGCGCCAGGACCGGACGTTCCTGCCGCCGCCGGAGGAGTGCCCGCTCGACCCGTCGCGTGAGGGCAGGCTGACCGAGATCCCCGCGGACGACTACGACGTGGTGGTGTTCGAGAACCGGTTCCCGTCGCTGCGGGGTGCCGGTGACCCGGCCGCTGCCGTGGGCCTGCCGGCCATGCCGCAACCGGGGGGGCCGCTGGAGACCGCGGGCGTCCCCGGGCGGCCGGCCATCGGCCGGTGCGAGGTGGTCTGCTTCACCTCCGACCACGACGCCTCGTTCGCCAGCCTGTCCCCCCGGCGGGCGCGCACCGTGCTGGAGGCGTGGGCGGACCGCACCACGGTGCTCGGTGACATGCCAGGCATCGAGCAGGTCTACTGCTTCGAGAACCGGGGCGAGGAGATCGGCGTCACGCTCAGCCATCCGCACGGGCAGATCTACGGCTACCCGTTCGTGACCCCGCGCACCGAGCGGATGCTCCGCCAGGCCAGGGCGCACGCCGCCGCCGGGCGGGCGAACCTGTTCGACGAGCTTGTCGCCGGCGAGCTAGCGGCGGGCACCCGGATCGTCGGCCGGAACGAGCACTGGGTCGCGTTCGTGCCCGCGGCGGCCCGCTGGCCCTACGAGGTGGCGCTTTTCCCCGCCCGGCGCGTGGCCAGCATCCCGGATCTCGGTGACGCGGCACGGGACGCGTTCTGCACCTTGTACCTTGACGTGCTGCGGCGCCTTGACGCATTGTTCGGCATGCCGCTGCCGTATATCGCGGCGTGGCACCAGGCGCCGGGCGGTGACCCGTTCGCGCGCCAGGAGTTCGGGCTGCACATGCAGGTGCTGTCCATCCGGCGGGCGCCGGGCAAGCTGAAGTACCTCGCGGGCAGTGAATCGGGCATGGGAGTCTGGATCAACGACGTGCTGCCGGAGGATGCTGCGCGCAGGCTGCGGGAGGCCGGATGAGGCTGCTGGTGACCGGTGGTGCGGGCTACATCGGCAGCGTGGTGGCCGCGATGGCACTGCGTGAGGGGCATCAGGTGGCCGTGCTTGACGACCTGTCCACCGGGCACACCGACGCGGTACCCGGGGGCGCGGCGTTCACCCAGGGCCATGTCCGCGACCAGGCGCAGGCCATGCTCGCCGGCGGCGTGGACGCCGTGCTGCACTTCGCGGCGAAGTCCCTGGTCGCCGAGTCGGTGGCCAAGCCGTCGCTGTACTGGGAAAGCAACCTGGGCGGTTCGCTGGCGCTGCTGGAGGCGATGCGGCAGACCGGGGTCGCGCGGATCGTGTTCTCCTCCACCGCGGCGGTCTACGGCGAGCCCGAGCACACGCCGATCGAGGAGGACGCCCCGGCCCGCCCGACCAGCCCGTACGGTGCCTCCAAACTGGCCGTGGACACGGCACTGGCCGAGCACGCCAGGATGCACAAGATCGGCGCGGTGAGCCTGCGCTACTTCAATGTCGCGGGCGCCGCGGCCGGGCCGGACGGGCGGTGGCTGGGCGAGCGGCACAACCCGGAGACGCACCTGATCCCGACCATCCTGGGGGTGGCCCTGCGTGGCGGCGCGGCGCAGGGGGATGGGGAGGAGGTTGGGGTGCGGCTGTTCGGCAACGACTACCCCACCCCGGACGGCACCTGCATCCGTGACTACATCCACGTGACCGACCTGGCCCGGGCCCACATGCTCGCCCTGGAGGCGTGCGTGCCCGGCGAGCACCGGGTCTACAACCTGGGCAGCGGCGCCGGGTTCTCCAACCTGGAGGTGCTCAGCGCCTGCCGCGAGGTGACCGGCAGGGACATCCCGTCCCGGTTCGCCCCGCGCCGGCCCGGTGACCCGGCGGTGCTGGTCGCCTCCTCCGGCCGGATCCACGCCGATCTCGGCTGGCGCGCCACACGTGGACTCGCCGCGATGGTCGCCGACGCCTGGCAGTTCACCCTGGAGCGGTCCGCTCCCGGCCTGCCTGCCCGGCGCACCGAGCCGTGAGCCTCACGGCGGGCCAGGCCGCCGGGCGGTTCCGTACCTGGCACGGCGCAGAACCCGAGGGCGTCTGGCACGCGCCCGGCCGGGTGAACCTGATCGGCGAGCACACCGACTACAACAACGGCTGGGTGCTGCCGTTCGCGCTGGACCGGGGCGTGGTGGCGGCCGCCTCACGGCGCGGCGACGACGTGCTGGACATCCGCTCGCTGCAGTCCGGGGGACCGGCGGTCGTGCCGCTGCCCGGGCTGCGCCCGGGCGGCGTGACCGGCTGGGCCGCCTACCCGGCCGGTGTCGCCTGGGCCATGCGGGAGGCGGGCCTGCCGGTGGGCGGGGCCAGCCTGGTCATCGACTCCGACCTGCCGCAGGGCGCCGGCCTGTCGTCCTCGGCGGCGATCGAGTGCGCCGTGGCGATCGCCCTCGCCGACCTGTACGGGGCGGACGTGCCACGGACCGAACTCGCCGCTTTGGCCAGGCGGGCGGAGAACGAGATGGTCGGCGTGCCCAGCGGGATCATGGACCAGTCCGCGTCGCTGCTGTGCGAGGCAGGGCACGCGCTGCTGCTCGACTGCCGGAGTGGGCAGAGCACCCGGGTGCCGTTCGACCCGGCGGCGGCCGGGCTCGCGCTGCTGGTGGTGGACACCGGCGCCCGGCACGCGCTGACCGACGGCAGGTACGCGCAGCGCCGGGCCGAATGCGAGCAGGCGGCGCGGGCGCTCGGCGTGCCCAGCCTGCGCGACGTGGCCGACCCCGCGCGGACGGCGGCGATCGGGGACCCGGTGCTGGCCCGCCGGGCCCGCCACGTGGTGTCGGACAACTGCCGGGTACTCGCGGCGGTGGACCTGCTCGGCGCGGGCGACGTGGCCGGTCTTGGCCCGCTGCTGCACGACTCGCACGCCTCGCTGCGGGATGACTTCGAGGTCTCCTGGCCACAGGCCGACGTGGCGGCCGATGCGGCCGAGCGGGGCGGGGCGCTGGGCGCACGGATGGTCGGCGGCGGTTTCGGCGGCTCGGTGATCGCCCTGGTGCCCGCGGACGACGCGGCCGTGCGCGCCGCGGTGCGGGCCGCGTACGCAGGACGGGGCTGGGCGCCGCCCACCTTCCTTGACGCGCCGCCCTCCGCGGGAGCGCGCCGCATACTGTTAATCCTGACCCCACCACCCCACCCAAGTAGCCCTGACCCCACCACCCCGCCCAAGACATTCTGGCCGCGGGGATCCCGGGGCCGCGGGCGGCCCCGGACACGAGCGAGGAGCGGGACATGGCAGTCACCGAGGACGCGACGGCGATCGCGGGCGAACTCACCAATCTGCGGCGCGCCATCCACGCCGAGCCCGAGGTCGGCCTGAATCTCCCGCTGACCCAGGAGAAGCTCGTCGCCGCGCTGGACGGCCTGCCGCTCGAGGTCACCCTCGGCTCGGCGCTGAGTTCGGTCACCGCGGTGCTGCGGGGGGGTGGCGGGGGCGGGCCGGTCGTGCTGCTGCGCGCCGACATGGACGCGCTGCCGGTCGCCGAGCGGACCGGGCTCGGTTACGCCTCCCGCACCGACGGGGCCATGCACGCCTGCGGGCATGACCTGCATTCGGCGATGCTCGTCGGGGCGGCGCGGCTGCTGTCCGCGCGCCGGGCCGAGTTGCCCGGCAGCGTGGTGTTCATGTTCCAGCCGGGTGAGGAGGGGCACGGCGGCGCCAGGTTCATGATCGAGGAGGGTGTGCTCGACGCGGCCGGCAAGCGGGCGGCCGCCGCCTACGCGCTGCATGTCGCGTCCGCGGAACTGCCCTTCGGGGTGTTCAGCACCCGGGAGGGGCCGATGATGGCCGCGGCCGAGTCCCTGGACATCACTGTCACCGGCCGGGGCGGCCACGGCTCCCAGCCGCATCACGCGGCCGACCCCATTCCCGTGGCCTGCGAGATCGTGACGGCGCTGCAGGTGATGGTGACCCGCCGCTTCGACATCTTCGACCCGGTGGTCATCACCGTGGGCAGCTTCCACGCGGGCACCACGAACAACGTCATCCCCGACGAGGCCAAGCTGGAGGTGACCATCCGCTCGTTCTCCCCGCAGTCACGGGCCCTGGTGCGGGACTCGGCGGTCCGCCTGGTGCAGCAGATCGCGGCGGCGCACGGGCTCACCGCGACGGCGGAGTTCACCGGCTCCTACCCGGTGACCATCAACGACGACGCAGAGGCCCGGTTCGCCGCCGGGGTGGTGGCGGACTTCCTCGGCGAGGACCGGTACCACCCGCAGGCCAACCCGATGGCGGGGGCCGAGGACTTCTCCTACGTCCTGGAGGACGTTCCCGGTGCCTTCATCATGCTGGGCGCCTGCCCGCCCGGTGTGGACCCGGCCACGGCGCCGTTCAACCACTCCGCGCTCGCCGTGTTCGACGACATGGTGCTGGCCGACGGCGCCGCGCTGTTCACCGAACTGGCGGTGCGCCGACTCACCCAGGGCTAGGGCGCACTAAAGGCTGGCGACCGAGGCCTGCTTTTCGCGTACCGCCTCGGCCGCCGCGCGCAGCGCGGCCAGTTCCGGCTCGGTCAGGTCGCGCGCCACGACCCGGCGTATCCCCGTCGCGCCAAGCTCGGCCTCGACGCCCAGGTAGACGCCGGAGATGCCGTACTCGCCGTCGACCCACGCGCACACCGGCATGACCGCGCCGGCGTCCTCGGCCACGGCCCGCGCCATCCTGGCCGCGGCCGCGGACGGCGCGTAGTACGCGGACCCGGTCTTGAGCAGCGCGACGATCTCCGCACCACCCTGCCTGGTCCGCTCCACCAGGGCCTCGATGTCGGCGGCGGGCAGGCGGTCGGCCAGCGGCGCGCCGTCCACCGTGCACGCCGACGGCACCGGGACCATGGTGTCCCCGTGCGAGCCGAGGGTGAGCGTCCGCACCGCGGAGACCGGCACGCCGAGGCGCTCGGCGACGAAGTAGCTGAACCTCGCCGTGTCCAGCATGCCCGCCTGCCCCATCACCCGGTGCGAGGGGAAGCCGGAGACCTTGGCCGCCAGCGCGGTCATCTCGTCCAGCGGGTTCGAGACCACGATGAGCACCGCCTCGGGCGCGTGCTTCACCACGTTCTCCACCACGCCGCGGACGATCTTGGCGTTGACCTCGATCAGGTCCATCCGGCTCATGCCCGGCTTGCGGGCCAGCCCCGCGCTGACGATGACGATGCCGGAGCCCGCGATCGCCTCGTAGCCCTCACCGGCCAGG
>Ga0207699_10000629_pt1 | contig 17043 bp, 14 predicted proteins | sample LARL51metaG_FD_184344 | JGI IMG/M metagenome (GOLD analysis project Ga0207699, IMG submission 184344) | Corn, switchgrass and miscanthus rhizosphere microbial communities from Kellogg Biological Station, Michigan, USA - LAR L5-1 metaG... | ecosystem: Host-associated > Plants > Roots >...
TGATCGGGTTGAGGAGACGGCGGGCGGGGCTGCCCGTGATGTGCGCCGAGATCACCGGGGTGTCTCAATGCCGCGGAGGGCTCGCCCCGGCCGCCAGCTTGAAGCGCGGCAGCGAAGGCTCAGGCGGCGAGCGTCTGCAGGGTAGGCCTGGTGCCGTGCGTGGCGATGGCTGGATCCCAGGCCTGGTCGGTGGTGATGACGGCGTGCAGGTGCCGCAGGATGGCTGCGGCGATGACGGTCTGCGCCGGGGTGGGGGTGAGCTTGTTCTCCTCCCTGCTGGTCAGGTGCTGGTAGCGGGCGCCGTAGACAGGGTTGGCGCGTTGCGCTCCCCAGACCGCGCGCCAGGCTGCCAGGCGCAGCCCGGGGCGTCCTTGGCCGGTCAGCCTGGTCTGGCCGGTGAACGCGCCGGACAGTTTCTCCCGCGGGGCCAGGCCCGCGTGCTTGACCAGCGCGCGGGCGGTGGCGAACCGCCGGGGGTCGCCGGTCTCGGCCAAGATTGCCGCGGCGCCGGTGGCCGGCAGCCCGGTGATCGAGGTGGCCAGTGCGGTGAGCCCGAGTTCGTCCAGGACGCCGGTCATCCGCCGTTCGGTCTCGGTGAGCCTGGCCTTGGTGAGCTGCCAGTCCTCGGCCAGCAGCGACACCCGCTCCAGCGCGCCGGCCCGGTGCGCGATCACCCCGGCTGGGTCGCTGAGCGCGGTGAATAGCCCGCGCAGGATGCGCAGTGAAGGCTTCTGGCCACCGCGGCGGGTGATCTCGCGGCGGACCGCCTGCTCGAAGCGGGCCGGCCCGAGCCGCCGGGTCCTGCCGAAGTCCCCGCGATCCCGGCTGGTGATCACCCACAGCGCGGCCATCCACGTGCGCGACCGGAACGGCTGCCGCGCAGTCTGCAGCGCAGCCGGCCAGACACACTCCAGCAGGTCCCGCATCTGCTGGATCTGGGTGCCCGCCCCGGTGATCAGCTGCTCGCGGCGGATGCCCAGATGCCGCAGCCGGCCCCACGTCTCCTCGACCGGCCCGGGGACATAGCAGCGCAGCTGCGCGGTGAGCCGGGCGATCAGCACCGCGTCTTTCTCATCGGTCTTATCGCAGGTCAGGTCCTCGGTGCGCCGCGACCACGACGTGACCACCGGCTGCACGCACACGAATGGCATCGACCGGCAGGCAGCCAACTGCGCTAGGACCCGCCACCGGTGCCCAGTCGGCTCGCACGCCACGGTCACCCCGGCCCAGCCCTTCGCCACGGCCCGCTCAGCGGCCCAGTCCAGTGCCGCACCAAGATCCCAGGCGCGACACCGGAACGTCCTGCGCGCGATGACCTTTCCAGTCGTGATCGGTCACCACGACCATCTGCTTCTTGCCCGCCAAGTCGATCCCGGCGATCGCGTTCGTCACCGGCACCAGAACCCGTAGCCGCTCCAGCCGCGCGTTACGGTTGCGGTCACCTCGCGACACGCCACTACCGTTACCCATGAACGTCCTCCTGCCGCGTGGGACACCAAGCCCGAAGCGCATCAGGGGGACGTTCCTACGTCACGCACCAACACGCAGAACGTCTTTCTATGCCGCCGACCGGGCGATGCTCCTCGTCCTGCGCGGCGCGCCCCGTTGCTGGGTCAGCTGCGCTTCGTGCTAGCTGGTGCAGGACAGGTCGTGGGTTGGCAGCACCCCCGAGTCGAGGTAGGCGTTGACGGCGCCGTCCACGCAGGCCGAGCCGCGGAACAGGTACACGCCGTGGGTGCGGGCGCCCTGGAGCGTGATCATGCGCGAGCCGGCCAGCGCGCGGTGCATGGCGCGGCCCATAGGCAAGATGGCGTTGATGTCCCCTGATGCCTGGACGACCAGGGCGGGCACGTGGTTCCCCACCCGTGGCGGGCGCGGCGGCGTGAATGGCCAGAACGCGCACGGCGTGATCGTCTGGTCGACGGGGCTGAACAGTGGCGCGCTCGCCCGGTATGCCTGGACGGCACTCCAGTAGGTGCGCGGGCGGCGCGGCACGGGGGCGTCGGCGCACATGATCGCGGTCTGGGCGCTGCGGCGGGCGGATTCCGCACTGGTCAGCTGCCTGGCGAGGGCGTGCAGCAGGCCCGCACCCGGCCTGGCTGGCCTGCCGTGCGCGGCGCGGTTCAGCGCCGCCACGGTCGCGGCGAGCTGGGCTGAGCTGGCAGGCGAGTCGTCGCTGAGCGGGTCGAGCAGGACCGCGGGCACGACCGTGTCATCGACGCGGAACGGGCCGACGCGCAGCGGGTGCCGCGCCGCGGCGCGGTAGACCTGGTAGACGGTCGCCAGCACTTTGGCTGGCGTGCTGCCAAGCCCGAACTGGCTGTCGTGCATCGCCGCGAACCTGGCCCAGTCTCCCAGCGCGTGCTCGCGTTCCGGCCCGTTGGCGCCCTTGGCAACGCCGGGGTGCGCGGGGTTGATCGCGCTGTCGAGGACGATGCGGCCGGCCCTGCCGGAGAACATCTGGGTGTACAGCGCGCCCAGGTAGGTCCCGTAGGAGTAGCCCAGGTACGACAGCTTGGAATCGCCGAGCGCGGCGCGGATCACGTCCATGTCGCGCGCCTCGTTCGCGGTTCCCGCGTAGGGGAGCAGGGAACCTGCCGAGCGTGCGCATTGGTGCGCCAGGTTCCTGGTCAGGTGCACCATCTCGGTGAAGCTGGCCTTGCTGCGCCCGGCACCGCGTGGCAGCCAGCCGGCGTTCCAGTGGCAGTTGAGCGGCGTGCTGCGGCCAGCGAACCGCTGGTCCATCCCGATCAGGTCGAATCGCGCGCCGGTGGCGCCCATGGCCTGCCTGGCGAGAAGCACGTCGGTCAGTACCGGAGTGGCAGGCCCGCCGAGGTTGATGATCATGGCGCCGATCTTCTTCGCGGATGGATCGGCGGTCAGCCTGGAGATCGCGATCGTGATCGTGCGCTGGGCGGGGTGCTTGTAGTCCAGCGGCACGCGGATGTCCGCGCACCGCGCTCCGGCCTGGTCAAGTGCCTTGCCGCCTGAGTCGTGCGGGCCTCGCTGGCATCGGTGCCAGCGGACGTGCTGGTCGTAAAAGCGGGCAAGCCGGGCGCCGAGCGGCGTGGTCGCTGACGCGTGCCGGCTCGCGCGGGTCTGGGCGGCCAGCCCGGCCGGCGCGGCGGCCAGCACCGCGGTCAGGCTCAGCCCTGTGGCGAGCGCCGCAGCGCTCCACCGTGTTGCGTTCACGGGACACTCCTTGCTGACTGGCGGGCTGCCGAGACCCGCGGAAACGCGACGCCGATGCTCGCCCATCGTGGCGAGCACGCCTGAAACGGCACTGAAACGGTGCGCAAAGCCGCAGGCCGCGGCCAATTTCGCCGTGTCACCCGCCCTCGCCGGCGGCTCACCGCCGCGATGCCGACCCCCGGCCAGCCCGCCACGGCAGACCGGTGTGCTAGCTCTGCTGAAGGTTGACCCGCCCGATGCCGGCAGCCCACCAGACCACCGCCGGGAGGGTGAGAGTCTGGGGGTGCCGCTGATCTGGTTCGGGACCGCCTAGGTGGGCTGATCTTCCAGCGGGTGGCTGGGCCGCAGGGCCCGGAGCGTCGCCGGCTGATCAACGCCCCGGGGGAGCGCTGGTTCGCTGAGGACCGGCCCATCCGCCGGGTCCACAGGGATTCCTCGATGTTCATCGGCGGGTCACGGCGTTGCTGCAGCAGTCGTTGCATCCGCTGGCGATGGCCGCGGTGGCAGCCATTCGGGGTACCGCGACGTCACCGGCTTCGATCTGGGACATCCGGGCGACCGAAACGCCCATCCGGGCGGCCACCTGGTCCTGGGTCATCCCGCGGCGCTTCCGCAGCTCGGCCAGCCGCCAGCCGGTATCGCCCCGCTGACCGCGCAGCAGGCATCAGCAAGGTGCAGTGACGTTACGGATACCCAGCCTCGGTCTCGCTTCGCAGGATGGCAGTAAGACCCCGACCCGAGAAGGGACCGCGCAGATGAATGCCCGACCGAACATCGTGCTTGTCCACGGCGCAGGGGCCGACGGCTCGTGCTGGAGCGGCGTCATCGAGCGCCTGCAGGCCGGCGGCTACCACGTCACCGCACCCCAGTTCCCGCTGACCGCGCTGGCCGATGACGTCGCCCGGCTGCGCCAGGTGCTCGACCTCCAAGACGGCCCCACCATCGTCGCCGGGCACTCCTACGGCGGCCAGGTCATCACCGCCCTGGGCCCGGACGCCCCGAACGTCGCCGGCCTGGTGTACATCGCGGCGTTCGGCCTCGATCAGGGCGAATCGCTCGGCGCGCTGCTGTCCCAGGGACCGCCGACCCCCGCACTGGCGCACCTGTTCACCGACACGCGGGGCTTCAACTGGCTGTCCGAGGACGACTTCGTCCGCCACTTCGCCGCCGACGTCGACCCGGTCAAGGCCACAGTGATGTACGCGGTGCAGCAGCCGCTGGCCACCTCCGCCTTGGGCGATGTGATGGGCGTCCCGGCCTGGAAGACGCTGCCGTCCTGGTACCTGGTCGCCGCCGACGACCAGGCGCTGCCACCCGATGCCGAGCGCATGTTCGCCAGCCGCATGGGCGCCACCACCGTCGAGATCCCCTCCAGCCACGTCGCGATGGTCTCCCATCCCGCCGAGGTGGCACAGCTCATCGAGACAGCGGCCCGGGCCGTGCCGGCAACCACCTAGACCGGCTCAGGTCGGCCATTTCCCCGCCGGCGTGCCGTTGGCACGCCGGCTCAGGTGGCCGATGAAGTCGAGCAGTGCCTGGTTGACCTCGTCGGCGTGGGTCCAGATGATCGCGTGCGGCCCGCCTGCGATGATGTCGGACCGGGCGTTCTTCAGCAACCCGGGCAGCCTCCGGCTGGTGGCCTCGTAGGGCAGCACGCGATCCTGGTCGCCGTGGATCACCAGTACGGGGATGCTGATCTCGGCGAGATCGCCCCGGAAGTCTTCCAGGCAGGCTGTGACGCAACTGAGGGCGGCGTGAGCCGATGCGGAGATCGCCACGTAAAAGCTGTTCTGCCACGCTTGGTCGCTGACCCGGTCACCGCCCAGGAGATCGATGTTGTAGGAGCGGTCCAGGAAGTCTTTCATCGCCGCCGGCCGGTCAGCGGCGATTCGCGCCGCGATGCCGTCGAAAACGCTCCGGTCAATACCTTCGGGGCTGTCGTTGGTCTTGAGCAGGAAGGGCAGCAGCGGCGCCACCAGCGCGGCCGCCCTGACCCGCTCTGACCCATGAGCTGCCAGGTATCGGATTACCTCACCGCTGCCCATGGCGAACCCGGCCAGCACCACCCCGCGCAGGTCGAGCCTGCTGAGCAGCACATGAAGATCGGCGGCGAGCGTGTCGAAGTCATATCCGATGCTTGGCCGGCTTGACGCGCCGAAGCCGCGCCGGTCGTAGGTGATCACCCGGTGCCCGGCCGCCAGCAGGGCTGTCTCCTGCTTTTCCCATGAGTGCCCGTTCAGCGCGTACCCGTGGACCAGCACGACGGGAGGACCCGACCCGTGGTCCTCGTAGTAGATCCGGACGGCGGCTGAATTCTCCCGCCCGACAGTGACAAAAGGCATCGCGATCCTCATCGTTCGTGCTCGCAGCGGTAAGGCCTGGCCCAGTCATCACTGTGGCTCCAGGCAGGCATGGGCGGTATCCGTGGTGTCACTGCACTTTGCGCGCTGCGGGCATGTCCGGGCCATGGTCGCTGTTGAGCTTGGCGACGGCGTTGATGAACGCACTGCCCGAGAGGACAGGCAGATGCCCGGTCCCGGTGAACTCCCCGCGCAGCAGCCCGCGCCCATCGTCGGCCGGGAGGCCGGGCTGGCCCGGCTGCGCGGACTGGTGGATCCGGTGCCGCAGGCCAGCCAGGTCCTGGTCGTCACCGGCGAAGCGGGGATGGGCAAGACCGCGCTGCTGGCGGACGCCGCCGGACGGGCCCGGCTGGCGGGGATGCGGGTGCTGTCGGTCACCGGCCGCGAATCGGAGTCGAAACTCGCTTTCGCCGGGCTGCATCAGCTATTGCGGCCGGTACTGTCCAGCGCCGTCGGCCTGCCCGGCCGGCAGGCCCAGGCGCTGACGGGGGCGCTGGGCCTGGCTGCGGATCCGGTTGTTCCCGACCCGCTGCTGACCGGGGTGGCCGTCCTTACCCTGCTGTCGGATCTGTCCGAACGGTCCCCGGTCCTGGTGGTCGCCGATGACGCCCACTGGCTGGACCGCAGCTCGCTTGACGCGCTGGCCTTCGCCGGCAGCCGCCTGGACGCCGAGCGGGTCGTGCTGCTGGTGGGCGCCCGGGGGCAGGCCCCGCCCCCCGGCTTTGACCGGGGATTCCCGGAGCTGCACCTGGAGCCGCTGTCAGCGGCTGACGCCGGCCGACTGCTGGACGGGCAGCCGCGACCGCCCCGCGGCCGCGCCCGGGCCCAGGTACTCGCCCAGGCCGCCGGTAATCCCATGGCGCTGATCGAGCTGGCCAAAGTGATCGCGGACGATCCCGACGCCAGCCGGCGGTGGGCCGCCGAGCCGCTGCCCCTGACCGACCGGCTGAGCGCCGTCATCACCTCCCGGTTCGCCGCGCTGCCCGAGCAGGCGCAAGCCGCTCTGCTGCTGGCCGCGGTGGCCGACGGCCCGGACCTGCGCGCAGCCGCTAGCCACGGCGCCGGGCCGGATGCGCGGGCGCTGACGCCGGCCGAGCAACTGGGCCTGGTCAAGGTGAACAGGACCGGGCTGGAGTTCTCCCATCCTCTCGTCCGCTCCGCCATCTACCACTCGGCGCCCTTCGCCCAGCGAGCCGCGGCGCACCGCCAGCTCGCCGAGGCCCTGTTCGACCAGCCCGACCGGCGAGCCTGGCACCTGGCCGCCGCGGCCCTGCACCCTGACGAGCACGTGGCGTCGCTGCTCGAGGCCACCGCCATCCAGGCGCAGCGCCGCGGCGGCGCGGCCGCTGCCGCGCTGGCGATGGAACGCGCGGCCGAGCTCAGCCCCGACCCCGCAGACCAGGCACGGCGGCTGGTCGCGGCCGCGTCGGCCGCCGTTCCCACCGGCCAGGGGGACTGGGTGCAGGAGCTCGCCACCCGCGCCCTCGCGGTCACAGCCGACCCCGGACTGCGGCTGACCGCCCGCGGCATTGCCGGCTGGACGCTGGCCTGGTCGGGTCGGCGCACCGCCGCGCTGTCCGCGCTCCTCTCGGTCGCCGAAGAGGCGTCGCGTGACCATCCGGCCCTGGCCTGGGACGCGCTCGGGAGTGCAGCCACTGTCGCCTACCAGTCCGGAACGCCCGCCAGCCGCCAGGCCGTCAGCCGCGCCCTCGGCCTGCTGGAACGCCAGGGTCCGCCGCCCCCCGGCCAGGCCCCGGGCATTGATGTCAATGTGCTGAGACTGTGGATACGCGCCAGCGCCGACCCGATCGGCAGCAGAAACCAGCTCCTCCCGGACCTGCGCACGATCGCCGGCTCGCCCATCGAAGAGCCCTCTTTGTGGCGAGTAGGTTCCGCCGCATGGCTCCTGGACGAATCCGGCCTGGCGGTCCGCTTGATGCAAGACGCCATGCAGCGGCTCCGGGCTCCGGGCGTACAGGGCACCAGCGGCGGGGGCCTGACCGTGCTGGGGTGGGCATACATCGACACCGGGCGTTGGGACGAGGCGCTGGAAGTCGCCGCCGAGGCCGCCGGCCCGGCGGAGGCGAACCACATGGACATCATCGCCGCGTCCGCCGACGTGATCACCGCCACCGTCCTCGCCATGCGCGCCGACTCCGCCGCCGCACGCCGGCATGCCAACAGGGCGCTCGCCACCGTCGATCCGGCCGAAAACGGACTGATAGCCGCCCGGGCCCGGCGTGCCCTCGGCGTCGCGGCCATCGCCGACGGCAGCTACCTCCAAGCGTTCACCCAGCTCCGCGGGCTGTTCAGCGAGGACGGCACGCCGCTGCACAACTACGCCTCCTACCTGGGGGTGGCCGATCTCGCCGCCGCCGCGGTCCGCGCCGACCGGCGGATCGAAGGATGCGACGTCATCGAGCACGCACTCAGCCGCCTCGGCGGAAAGGCCTCTGCCAGGCTCGATCAGCTCATCGCCCGGGCCCGCGGCATCCTCGCCGACGCAGCCGGGTCAGAGGCCCATTTCGACAAGGCGCTCGCCGACCCCGCCGGGGACCAGTGGCCCTTCGAGCGGGCACAGCTTCGGCTCGACTACGGTGAATGGCTGCGGCGGCGGCGCCGGATCAACGACGCCAAGGCCGTACTGACGGAGGCTCTGAGCACCTTTCAGCGGCTGGGGGCCCGGTCATGGGCGCAGCGCGCCCAGGCAGAGCTGAGAGCGTGCGGGGTGGCTGTTACCGGCGCGCCCGTCGAGCCCTATGCCCTGGGGGAGCTGACCCCCCAGCAGCGCCAGATCGTCCGCCTGGCCAGCGACGGCCTGACCGACCGCGAGATCGCCGACCGGCTCTTCCTCTCACCGCGCACGGTCAGCTCGCACCTGTACCGGTCCTATCCCAAGCTGGGGGTAGCCAGCCGCCACCAGCTACGCGACGTTATCGCGCCCGCCAGCGCGCCAGCGCCAGCGCACGAAAGCAGCGGCCGGGAAGTGCAGTAAGCCCTGCAGTAGGCCTGCGGATACCCCGCCACCCCGGTCCAGACGCAGACTCAGACCGTGCGAGGTTACCCGGCACCGGACCAGCGCCGCATCTTCGGGGCGTCTGAGGACGTGCCGCGAGAAGGCCCGACCCAGGAACCATCAACGCGCAGATTCGGTCAGCGCGGTGACCGCCTGTAGCCGCGCAACCCAGCGCCCGCACGGGCGCTGGGGCACACCAGGAAGGGAGACCTACGTGAACCCCACCCGAATCGCGCAGCCAGGCAGGCTACGTCTCGTTATCGCGGCGGTCATCGTGGCCGTTGCCGGCTTGCTCATCCCGCTCAGCCAGGTCGCGTCGGCCCGTACGGCCGGGGCTGCGGCCGCGGGTGACGGCCCTAAGCCGAGCATCGTGCTGCTGCACGGGGCGTGGGCCGACACCAGCAGCTGGGACGGCGTCATCAAGCGCCTGCAGGCTGATGGTTACACCGTGTACGCGCCGCCGAACCCGCTACAGGGCCTGCCTTACGACCCGGCTTACGTGGCCGACTTCCTGCACAGCATCTCCGGTCCCATCGTGCTGGTGGGGCACTCCTACGGCGGGGCCGTTATCACCAACGCCGCCACCGGCGACCCGCAGGTCAAAGCCCTCGTTTACGTGGACGCTTTCGCGCCCGCGCAGGGCCAGAGCCTCGCGCAGCTGCTCGCCGCCTATCCGGGGTCGTGCGCCGTGCCCGCGAACCTGAATGTGGTCCCGTTCCCCGGCGCCCCCAGCGGCGTTGGCGACGCCTACATCAAGCAGAGCGTGTTCCCCAGCTGCATGGCCAACGGCCTGCCCGCTACGGAGGCACATGTGCTCGCCGTCACCCAACTGCCAATAGCAACGATCGCGCTGACTCAGAAGAGTGGTGTCCCGGCGTGGAAGACCATCCCGTCATGGGCCGTGGTCGGCACGACCGACCACGCCATCCCGCTGGCGTTGCAGCTAGCCATGGCCCATAGGGCGCACGCCCATATCACCAGGGTGGACGCGCCGCACCTCTCCATGATCTCCAATCCAGGTACCGTGACGAACGTGATCCTGCGAGCCGTCCGGGCGACCTCCTGACCTGGGCCTTTGGCCTGAGGCAGCAACAGGCACGGTCGACAGAAGATGCCTGCCGCGGGACCTGCGGCAGGCATCACCTGTCGGCGGCTCTTCCCGGAGTCAGGCGGCGGGGCCGATGAGTTCGTCGGCGGCCCACTGCGCCACGTTGGCCGGGTATGGGGGGTGCAGGCCCAAGACGATGTGCGTGAAGCCGGCGTCGATCGCGCTGCGGATCGTGTCCCTCGTGGCGGCGGGCCGGTCGTAGGAGACGGGCAGGATGATCGAGCGGGTGATCGATGCGGGCTCGCGGCCGTACTCGGCGCAGAGGCGGTCGAGCAGTGCGCTGCGGCGGACGGCGTCGTCGAGGCCGCCACCGGGCATGTTCCAGACGTCGGCGTGCTCGGCGGCCACGCGCAGCGTCGGGAGTGAGCGGCCGCCGATCAGGATCGGCGGGTGGGGGCGCTGGAGCGGCTTGGGGTTGCACCATGCCCCGGTGAGCTGGTAGTAAGCGCCGTCGAAGTCGAACGGCTTGTCCTCGGCCCACAACCGCCGGATGATCGTGCACGCTTCGGCGAGGCTGCCCACGGCGTGGGCGGCGTCGTAGTAGGGCAGGCCGTGCGCCTCGTATTCGCGGCGGGCGAAGGAAACGCTCGGCCGTGACCCGGCGCCGATGCCGAACTCCAGCCGGCCGCCGGAGACAGCGTCGACGGTCGCGGCGATCTTTGCCAGCACGGCCGGCGGCCGGAACCGGTTGCTGGTCACCATCACGCCGATCCGCAGTCGTTCGGTCTGCGCGGCGAGGGCCGACAGGAGCGTCCAGCCTTCGTAGGTCGGCCCGTCGAGGTCGCCGAAGATCGGCATGAGGTGGTCATATAGCCAGGCGTGCTCGATTCCGGGGATCGTATCGGCCTCTTGCCAGACCTGCAGGATGTCCCGGTAGCCGACCTGCGACGGGGCGGTGCTGATCCCGAAACGTGGTGCAGCGGTCAGCGCCATCGGCGGGCTCCTTCTCACGATCGTCTGCGTCAAACTCGGCGGGCGCCCGGGCGCGCCCAGGATGCGCCTTCTCCTCCGCCCTGGCATCATCAGCAAGCGGAGCGTTGTTCCGCTCAGCATACGGAGCACCGCTCCGCTTAGCAAGGCCGACGAGGCAGGAAGGCGACGCCGTGTCCGATGCCGATGGAGGAGGCGGGCCGGCGCCCTCGCGCAAGCGGGCCGATGCCCGGCGCAACGAGCAGGCCCTGCTGGAGGCCGCCGCCGCCGTGTTCGTCGCTTCCGGTGTCGACGCGCCGGTGCGTGAGATCGCGGCCAGGGCCGGCGTCGGCATGGGCACCATCTACCGGCACTTCCCCACCCGGGCAGATCTCATCGTCGCGGTCTACCGCCACCAGGTCGAGGCCTGCGCCAGCGCCGGCCCGGCCCTGCTGGCAAACAGCGCCACCCCCTACACCGCCCTGGTCGAATGGTTCGGCCTGTTCGTCGACTTCCTCGTCACTAAGCACGGGCTCGCCGCAGCACTGCAATCCGACGACACGAGCTTCGCGGCACTGCACGCCTACTTCCTCGACCGCCTCGTGCCCGTGTGCGCCGGGCTCCTCGCCGCCGCCACCGACGCCGGCGAGATCCGCCCCGACGTGGGCGCCTATGAGCTGATGCGCGCCGTCGGCAACCTCTGCGCGGGCGTGGGCAACGACTCGCCCTACGACGCCCACCACATGGTCGAGTTGCTCCTCACAGGGCTCGCCCGGCCGAAGGCCACGAACCAAACGCAGGCCAGCCCGGGCAAGAGGCGCCGCCGCACAGAATGACGCCTCTTTGGTCACGTGTTCCAAGCGTTGAGGAACATGGCGTCTTTCGTTGAGACATCTGCCCGGAACATGGGGTGCAGGTCCATCGACGGCGAGTATTTGCTGGCCTCGACCTCGCGGCCCAGCGCCTCGGCCATCGCCCGGACGTGGTGCGGACCGGCGCCGCAGCAGATGCCGACGTAGTTCACCCCCAGGTCACGCGCTTGGAGCGCGAATTGCGCCATCTCGAAGCGCGTGCATCCGAAAGGCTCCAGCGCGAGAGGGAAGGCACGCTGCCCCGGCTCGGATCGGAGGGTCTGCATCGTCAAAGCGGCCGCGTTCGTGCGGTATGGCACCGGCTGGGCGGCGACCGGGCAGTCGACTGCCTCCCGGATCTTCGCTATCAGCGGCATGATCGTCTGCGGCCCGCGGTCGCAGTTCAGCCCCACGACGTCGGCCCCCTCGGCGGCGAGTATGCGGCATGCCTCCACGTAGTCGTAGCCGTCACGTGTCCGATCCGGCTGCGTCGGTGCCAGCGTGACCATCGCTGGCAGGCCCAGCTCCCGAATGACCTCTAGCGCGATCAATGCCTCGCCAAGATAGTCATTGGTCTCGGAGATTACGAAGTCGATGCCCTCCTCCGCCGCCCAGCCCAGTTGCTCGGTATACATGGCGCGGACAGCGTCTTTGGCCCCTGGGACGTCTGGGTCGTAGGCCCAGGTGTTACACACGTTGCCAGCCACCAGGGCATCGCCCTCCTGCGCTGCCTCGCGGGCAATCCGCACGGCGCGCCGGTTCATGGTCTCCAGGTCGCCCTCGCGGCCCACGTGGCGCAGCTTCTCGCGATGCGCATAGTAGGTGAGCGCGACCATCACATCCGAGCCCGCGCGCAGGAACTCCCGGTGCAGTTCGCGCACTGCATCGGGAAAGTCCAGGACCACCTCGGGGACATACGGGCCCGCCTTTATATACCCGCGGCGTTCCAATTCGAATACGTACCCCTCGGCACCGAGCACGGTGCCGCCGCCCTTGAGCCGCTCCACGATCCCCGCCTGAGCACACCCGTTCATGAGACCGTACCTCCCGCCTCGAGTTCGCCAGCCACACCGCAGCCAGCCTCGGCCAGCGGTGCCGCATGATAGGCCGTCACGAGACGCCGACGCTCTGCACGGCAGGCGGTGGGGTGAGCGGGCGGAGTTCGTCGGCATAGCAGACCGACATGCGGCGCATCACGCCGCCGTCATCGATGGTGTATTGGCCGAGCCGCCACAGCGGGGGTGAGTAGGCGTGCAGGGAGATCGTCCGCTCGGCTTCGCCGGTAAGCCGGTGAATGTGGTCAGGCCCGAAGGAGAAGGCGCAGCCGTCGGTGACGACTCGTTGCGCATGCGCGCCGCCGATACGGGGATTGGACTCCACGAGCGCGCCCCGCACCACGTGAACCGCGCCGGATGAGACGTCGTGGTCGTGCCAGCCCGTGTCGTTCCCGGGGGACCAGCAGATGAGCCAGATGTCCACGTACTCGTCGCGGTGGATTGAGGCGAAGTGCCGCCGGCCGCCGGCATAGGTAACTTGATCGCTCCATAGATCCCGGCGGCCAGCCAGGTTCTCGACGAGTTCAGTCAGCTCACGCTGGTCGAGATACCGGGCGGGGAGCACGGAGAAGGTCATTGCTGTCACTCCTCTCCTGGTGGACGGTAAGACCGGGCTGTGGGGACCCGGTCGTCTGAAGCAGCCGCGCCGGGTTTGTCACGCGGATCGCATGGCGGGCTGCATCGCCAAGGCCAAACCCGGAATGCGGCTGCGCATACGGCCGATCCGAGCCAAATACGAGCACATCGACGCCGAGCACGCGGAGTACGGAGTCAACAGCACGGTTGCCGTAGCTGGACGTTTCAACGAATATCCGCGGATCGACAGCACCACGTGCCAGTAGGTCGGCCCCGCCGCGGGCGGCCAGTCGCTCGCCATGCAGCGGCGCGAGACCTGCCAGGGCGGTGAAGCAGATCCGCAGCCGTGGGTAGGCCGGCCGGCCGTAAGCGCGGAACGCGAACCATGCCGCGTGCAGTTGCTGAACGTAGGGGACGAGGGCGGGCCACCATGCCGGGCCACCCGCCATCGCTGCCGCCGCGGGTCCTGGGTGGATGAACAGCGGGAGATCCCGCTCGGCGAGCACGTCAAGCAACGGGCTGCACCAGCGGTATCCGGGCTCGTCAGCGACTGCGGTTGCTGGCAGCTGGAGGCCGACAAACCCCCGGTCCAGCTGCTTGACGAGACTGGCCGCGTCGATCGCCGTCAGGCAGGCTGCGGCCCAGCCGGCGAACGGTGCGCCTAGCTCGCTGACGCCGTCGTGGTAAGCGTCAAGGAGCGACTTCGCGTCCTCAGGCGGCAAGCTCTCGATGCCGAGCGGGCTGGACAGGCCGATGACCACACGGCCAACGCCATCGCGGGCCGCTAGGGCCGCCCGCCGTGCCACGTCGTGGTCCGCCGGATTCACCTGGAAGGGTGGTTCGCCGCGGGTGAGCAACGTCCAGCCGTCCAGCCGCGGTGGCTGTGATCGCCGCCGCAACTCCTCGACGAACAAATCTGGCCAGACATGCTGGTGGATATCGACGTGCACGGTGCCCATCCGCTGATCGCTAGGCCGCCGCCAGGCGGATCACATGGAGGCCAACAGTCCGGTGTGGCACTAACCGATCTGATCACTGAAGCGGTTCACTTATACGCTTCAGTGAACCGCTTCAGTGGCTGCCGCGTCAAGAGCCCGGCCGCCTGCACGCCGCTGGGCCCGGCGGCTGCCACTAGGCTTGACATAGCGCGGCGAGCTAGCAGAGCGGTCGCGACAGCTCGGGTGGTAAACAGCGAACCCTAGGCTGGAGACGGTGCCGCAGCAACGCAAGCGCGCGACAATTCGCCAGGTGGCAGAGGCTACGGGGCTGTCACCTGCGGCTGTCTCCTACGCTCTGCGGGGCGTCCAGACCTCCGAGGAGACACAGGAGCGGGTCCGCCGCGCCGCGGCTGAGCTGGGCTACAACGTCGACCGCATCGCCCGCGCCCTGGCCAGCGGCCGGACCGGGACGGTGGGGTTGCTCTTCGGCTCGCTGGAGGATTTGTGGCAGCAGTTGCTCGGCGTCGGCATGGGCAGCGCGCTGCTGGCCCGTGACCACTACGTCCTCCTGGTGGACGCCGCCGGCGACCCCGAACGCCAGCTCCTCCTCGCAGATCAGCTCCGTGACCAGCGGGTCGATGGTCTCATCGTGCAACCGCTCGACCCATCGGATGAGAGATGGTCACAGCTAGCAGAAAGCCTGCCCATCGTGTCGATCGGTGACGCGCTGCACGGCGGGCAGGCCGCCGGCGAGGTGGTGTTCGACAACCGGTCCGGGGTCACACTTGCGTTGGAGCATTTGCACAAGCTGGGCCATCAGCGGATCGGCGTGCTAACCCCGACCCAGCCAAGCACGCCGGACCGCCCGGCCGACATCTACGTCACCGCAGAAGCCGAGCGGCTCGGTCTCGACGTGAGCATCAGCAGCTCGCCGCTCGCGCTCACGGCAGCAACAGAGGTAGCGCATGAGGTGCTGTCGAAAACGGACCGGGCAACGGCACTGTTCTGCTTCGCGGACTCCATTGCCTACGGCGCCTACGCGGCCGCTCGTGAACTCGGATTGCGCATCCCCGAGCAGGTGTCGATCTCCGGTTACGATAATCACCCGATGTCCGCGCTGCTGACACCGGCGCTCACCACGATGGACTGGAATACCGACAAGATCGTCCGCGCCGCTGTCCGGCTCGTTCTCGCGGCTATCGAGCGAAAGCCCTACCGCCGCCGCACCGTCCAGCCACCGCGCCTGCTTGTGCGCGGCTCCACGGGACCGCCTGCAGCCAGCCGATTAGGGACGGCACGCGACCGCCCGGGCTAAGAAGCTGGGCTGGCTTCGGGCATGACGGCACGGCCATGGCCGGCGAACTGCCTGTCGTCGGCGTAATCGCAGGTGCCCTCGGCCTGGAACTGGCGGGCGGCACGCACGACCTCGGCGCCGAGGGCGCGCAGTTGCCCGGCGATGGCCTCGTCGGCCAGCTGCCCATCCGGGTCAAACGATCGCCACGCCTGTGGCACGGGCAGCACCAGCGGAACGCTCCAGCCGCGCAGCGCGCGGACGATGAAGTCCATCGAGTTGACCGCCTGCAGCCCCTGCACCCCGCCAGCGGTGGAAACCAGCCCGACCGGCTTGTTCGACAGATAGGGCGGATCACGCTCGGCCAGCAGGATCAGCCAGTCGAGGGCGTTTTTGAACGAGCCGCTGACCGAGCCGTGGTAGGTCGGGCTGGACCAGATCATCGCATCACACCGGTACACGGCATCGGCGAACTCGTGCGCGCCCGCGGGGATCGCGTGCTCGGCGGTGTACAGCGGCAGGCCCAGGTCACGGACCCAGATCAGCTGAGTCTCGGCCCCGGCCGCGGCCGCCCCCTCCAATGCCACCTTGAGCGCGGTGAGGCTGGCGGAGGCGGCTCGCAGCGAACCGCCCAGGCCCACCACACGCACCGGTCTGACCACGGCGTCTCCCTCTAGTGAACCCGGGTTACCTGAGCGTACGCTCGCCACGGCCCCCGCGCCTAGCTGCCTGCTGGAAGGCGACCGGGCAGGCGAGATGGGGCACCGGAGTTTGGAGGAGCGCCGGCCGTCGTGCCGGGATGAGGTCGCGAGGCCCGGTGATGAAGGTCGCGGCCAGCACCGCGGCGCAGGCGAACGCCGCCGCGCAGATCCAGCTGATCTGGGCGAAGCTGACCCGGAACTGCACCGGGTCGGTGTAGGCCGCACCGGTGAGGCCGGTAATGGGCGGCAGCGCGGCGATCCAGAGCAGGCCCGCGACCCGCGCCACGGCGTTGTTCACCCCGGAGGCCAGACCGGCCAGGGAGTCCGGGGCGGAGTTCATCGCGCTGGCGATCAGGGGTGGCAGGAGGGACGCCAGGCCAAGGCCGAACAGCAAGGCCACCGGCAATACGACGGTCCAGTAGCTGGCCTGAGGGCCGATGCGCACGGCGAGCATGGCCGCAGCCGTGCACAACAGGCAGCCCGCCACTAGTTGCGGCCGGGGACCGATTCGCTGAGCCAGCCGGCCGCTGGCTCCCGACAGCAGCAAGGTCACGACGGTGACCGGCACCAGTGCCGAGCCCGCCACCACCGGGCTATACCCGGCGATGATCTCCAGGGCGGGGATGAAGACGAAGGCGAAGCCGCCGAGGGCGCCGTTGACAACGAAGGTGACGGCATTCGCGGCGCGGAACTGCGCCGGCCGGAAGATCGCCGGCGGGAGCATGGGATGGCTCCCGCGCCATTCGGCGACGGCGAAGGTGGCCGAGGACAGGAGGGCCAGTACCGCGGCAATGGCGAACCCCGGCGAGCTGACGCCCCCGCTGGGCAGGACGATGATCGCGTAGGTGATCGTGGCCAGCGCGGCGGCGCCGGCCAGCGCGCCGCGCCAGTCGGCGCTCCCGGACGACGTGCCCCGGGATTCGGGGACATGGCGCAGCGTAATCCACGCGACCGCCGCGGCGACCGGGACGTTGATCAGGAAGATCCACCGCCAGCTCCCGGCTTCCAGCAGCCACCCGCCGATGAAAGGCGCGACCGCGGCGGAC
>Ga0207699_10000632_pt1 | contig 17040 bp, 18 predicted proteins | sample LARL51metaG_FD_184344 | JGI IMG/M metagenome (GOLD analysis project Ga0207699, IMG submission 184344) | Corn, switchgrass and miscanthus rhizosphere microbial communities from Kellogg Biological Station, Michigan, USA - LAR L5-1 metaG... | ecosystem: Host-associated > Plants > Roots >...
CCAATCGATCTACTCTCCGGAGCTTCGCACACGCTGGGCGAACATGCAAATCCTGTGCGGTCTTTGAAAGTTAGAGCGATCAGCTCTTTTCAACGGAGAAATTCTTCTCCACTGCTTCAAGCACGCTCTTGAATACGGCAAGGCCACGACGCAAGTTTCGGCTGCCCAATATCCGCAAAGCTTCCCAGAAACCGGCGGCTCTTTTTCTTGCGCCTTCGCTGCACCGCAATTGCGTCGGGAACGGCCGCGGCAAATTTCTTTAGCACTTCTGGCTCGATCGATCCAACAACGTTGCTCATAATCAAGAGATTGCGGATGCCGCGAATCGCTTCCGGACTCTTGGTCGCCTCTACGGCTATTTCAAGAATCTTGTTGCCGCCACCGAGCACGCCTCGCAGCAATTCGAGAACGCCGCGTTCGTGCAGACTTTGCAGCACTTCAAGACCGGCTAAGATTGCTTCGGCATGCTCGGCTTTCGCCTTCTCCAGGCGAGAGAGCAGTTCTTCTCGCGGGTCGCGCTTGGGCAACTCGTCCTCGAGAAGCTGCTGTAGCGCTTCCAGCCTGTGATCCTGTCTTAAGCGGCGCAACAATTCCGCGGCCGTGGGCGGGGAACCCGCCCTCGCATCAGAAGAGAGATAGTTATTTCCCGCCGAGAGAAAGCCTGGTAGATCACGGGTAAGTAGCTGATCACCATGGCTAGAAAACCGAAGCCGATTCCCGCTTCAACTACCACGAGAGCCCTGGCAAACGCGCCGCGCGGGGCCACACCACCCAACCCCAGCGAGAAAAATGTACTACCACTCAGATATAGGTCGGTCGTTAGGCTGACTTGTCCGCCCGCGGTTTGAAACGCAGACCCCTCCGCCCAGTGTAGAAGGGCGAAACCAATGATTAAACCAGCGGCCCAAACAATGAGCAAAAAAAACAGAGAGAGAGGTCCATAAATGCTCGGAAATAGTTCGCGCCGTTTTGCTTCTCGAAATAGGCGTGACAACGCATGCCACGGCAGCCATGTACTGTGGTAAAAGAGGCGGGTCAGACGAAATTTACGAAATACCAACCTAGGCAGAATGATTGTCTCGCACGCATCCTACAGGACAGCGAAGAGAACAACACATCCCGGAACAATTACTAAGCTTCTCATTTGCTGGTCCCGTTTCTAGTTCTCTCCCCATCATTCAAAAGCAAGCGATAGACCGCTGCCCGCGTGGTTAGGTGAAGGATCGGTCCACAGCCCTGAACTCGTACGAGCCAATCCGGTTGACAGTTTTCGCCGATCCGCAACGAACTGACGCGTCTACCGGCAGAGCCATTCGGCGACCGGTGACCAGAGCTCATTTGCTCGAACTTCCAGGCCTAGATGTTACTAATCCGGTTTGTTCGGAGTGACCGGAAAATGAAAGCCTGACTTGGAAAAATTATATTCAACATAAGCGTATGGGTAGCTGTAGTCGTGTCCTTGCGTGGCGGTCTTTAGAAATTGTCCGGCGAACAGGCGGGCGTAGCCGAAACCAAAGTTCAGCCCTTTATTCAATGTGTATTCGGCAACGAGATCGAGTTCGTTGCCGACGTGGCGGCTGGCGCCGGGGTGGGCGGCAACCGAAATCGCTCCGCTGCTGGCGTAAAAATTGTCATTTGAGGTCGCCAGCCAGAAACCTTCCAACGCTTGCTTGAATTTCCATTTCTTAGTGACGCTTTCCTCTACGCCGACGCGGAACTGCACGAGATTCCTGCGGCCCACCTGATCGGTGAAGCCGTACTTGTCATGATTAGAAGGGTAGAGTTGGTCAAAGGTATTCCAGTCACGCCCCGCGGGATTTTTCGTCCCGGAGGCGTAGTTGCCCTCGATAAAGACGCGCGGCGCCGCGGAAACCTTGCTAAACGTTTTCCCCAGGCTGGCATAGCCCGCCCATGCCCCGATGGAAGATGCGCCGAGAGAGCCGGTCTGTCCATCAAACTCGGTGTCGTAATCGAACCCTGCGGGGAGAGTGCCTTTCACCTGTAGGCCGATGGTGACTTCATTCAGGTGACCGCGGCCGACCGTTTCTGGAAGACCAAAGTTCCCGGGTGCAAGGCGCCAGAGGACATACGGCTCGAAGGTGGCATGGGGAATGATTTTCTCGAAACTTGCGTAGACTCCGTAGAAGTTGTTCCCGGGAATCGCGCGGTGCAAGAACGTATTGCTTGGGGGTACAACCGAAGAACCGAAGATTGCCACTTCGTATCCGGGATGATGAATGTCCACGCGCGCGACATCAAAAGTACGGCCGACGTTGAGCCAGTTGGACGGACCGATTACGCGCTCGTCACCAAAGAGGAGGACTTGGCGCCCTGCAACCGCATCGACCCAACCTGATGCGGAACTACCGACCTGAACGTAGCTTTGCCAGAGGGTCCAACTGTCCTCGAAGGGATTAGCGTTGGGAATGTGGTGATTGAAAAAGATGCGAGAGTCCTGTACTTCCCCGTAAAACTTGAGCCAGTCCTTGGGCTGAATTCCTATTTTCACGCGCAAGCGGTCCAGTACGTAAAAATCGCTTGTGTTCGCAAAGCCGGTACCTATCGGGCCTTCCAGGCGATCACGATATTCGCCGCCAATCCGAAGCCAACTAGGCAAGGATTCGTTGAGTTTCTCGATAGGAAATAGCCAAGACGAGGAATCTGAGTCGGCTGTAGGTTGGTTGGGTGCGGGATTGGACTGAGTATTCGCTTGAGCATGCGCCCGGTTTGGAAGCATGTTTATGCCAACGAAGAGGGCTAGCAGTAACGACGTGCGCGTTTTCATCGAAATCATCACACTAAGCCATTAAAGGGTTCTCGTGTCTCGCAGGCCGGTGTTACTGCAGATTCGCGACAAAGGCTAGCCAGGCAGAATGTCGAACGCTTCTGACGGAATCTTACTTATCGACTCTGCATCCAGATTCAAATGCGACGTGACCGTCTCCGGAGGCAAGCGCCTTAGCCAATTATTCAGGGAAAAATTCATATACTCGCTGGCCTTGAACGTTTCGAGAAACACCAGGTCCGTATTGCCGGTGTTTTCGATGTAGTGACCCGCGACGGCCGGCACAAAACCGACGTCATTGGCGTTGAAGTCCATCGTGCGCGCTCCTTCACTGGTAAAGACTGTCATGCGCCCCTTACCGGCAAGGTAGTACTGCCATTCAGAAGCGTTCGGATGCCAATGCAGTTCGCGCATACCGCCCGGCTTGACGATGACCAAGGCTGCAGCAATATTTTTCGACGCCGGGAAGTTGCGCGAGTCAACGATGCGAACTTCACCGCTTCTCGTCTTCTGTGTGGGGGCCATAGTCGACATCTTGAAGGTGTATTGGTAGGTTGATTCGACGCGACGCCCGCCAACTGCAACCTTGTCCTGCGCCAAGGATGCGGGCAGGTCTGCAGCAAAGATATATAGGCTTTTATTTGGCAATTTTTTTAGAGCGCTCGCCGGCAGCCCGAAATTCTTGGACAGCACCGATGGCGGCGTGCGTCTCACCCAATCGGAAAGAAGGAAGGTGTTGTCTTCAGAAAATGAACCTTGATCGAATACTAGAATAAATTCACAACCATCCGGTTCCAATCCCTGGATCGAGTGAGGAAATCCCGCCGGAAAGTACCAGAGGTCACCTTTTCCGACATCGCCGATGAACACGGTTCCATCGGGGTTAAGGCAGGTCACCCGAGCATTTCCGTACAGCATAATCGCCCATTCGTCCGCGGTGTGCCAATGCAGCTCCCGAAAGCTGCCCGCCGTAAGCCTCATTCTGACGCCAGCGAGGTCTCTTGAAGACGGCAGCACTCTTTCCGTTACCTGGTTGGTCCAGCCTCCCTCTTCAACGCGTTTGGTAGTTAGATCGAAGGAGTACCAGATCGGCTCGACGTGTCCGTGATCGGTCGGCGGAGGGAGATTTGAATTCGGATTTTCATCCAAAAGAGGTTTGTTTTCCGGGCCCGGATTACTCGCAGAATGATCGTGGTCTGCTTTTTCAGTGTCTTCTCTCTCCTGAGCGTTCACAGCCAGGGAGGCCAGTGCCGCGCCAGCTAGACCCGCGGAACCCACCTCCAAAAAAGTACGTCTGGACAGCCCCTCTGTGCCCGGCTTGTTTTCTTGCTGTCGACTCGTACGACTTTCTGTTTCACCGGCATGCTCGGTCTCTTTTGGTTCACTCATCCGTGCGACTCCTTTGATGGCTCCGTCGTCCGCAACTCTGCAAAAATCGTGCGATGGAGCAAAAAAGCTGTTGTGGCAATTGATTTGCCAACTCGTAGGCCTATAACATGTTCCTAATCAAGGCCATTGCCCATGTTGTCTCGAGCTTGACGCCATCCAGCTGACACCGATGTCAGAATTCTGGACGAGCGTGCGGTTGCGATGGAGATCATTGATGTGAGTGGCGTGAACTATAGAGTAATTGTCGCCGATCGCGTGCACCTTCAAACGATTGGGCTGAATGCCGAGACAAAAAAGTGCCGGCACCGAGCTAACGGCGAGCTATGTCTCTTGACATTTCCTTTTATAGGACTTTTCCGATAGCGGCGTTTAATCAGGCCCTAAGTAAGCTGAAGTTTTCTTCCGCAATACGGACAAAAATTTATATGAATTGCGTCGTCTGCGACCAGGATTTTCCAGTCTCGCCGGTATTCAAGAAGGAAGCGGTGCCTGGTAAGTCGTTACTGGACATCTGCCGTACAATATCCCTGCAGGTCTGAGGCTAGAACGCCGCCCAGCGCAATACCATGAAACGTCCATTCCCTGTAACGATTCTAGGTTTCCTGTTTATCCTCGCGGGACTAGTAGGCCTGGTCTATCACCTTTCCGAAAGCCCGCTTGATCATTGGGTCATCCCTATTTCCATCGTTCGGATTATCGCTGTCGTTGGGGGAGTTTTCCTGCTCAGGGGGCACAACTGGGCTCGCTGGCTGGTGCTCGCTTGGCTTACCTTCCACGTTGTCGTTAGCGCGTTCCACTCACTTTCGGAATCCACTGCGCATGTCGTGCTGGTAATGGTCGTCGGCTATTTCCTACTTCGGTCGCCCGCTTCCAGATATTTTCAGTTCCCGCAATCAGAATGAGGACATCCGTTGGACGAGATTTTCCGATGTCGGTAACGCCGTTGATCAGGTCGAGGAATGCGCTAGACTTGCAACCCGATGGCGTTCAGATCTCCTTCGCCATGTTAGATTGCCGAAATGATTAGCAGAAATTTCTGACTATGAGCACGACCCCTGAAGGCGCGGTTTCATTTAATCTGACCGACCAGTTTGTGGACCGCCACATCAGGGAAGGCCGCGGTCAAAAAGTTGCGATTCGATGCGGCGATTCGGTTTACACCTACGACGTTTTGGCTGCCGACGTAAATCGAGCTGGGAACGGCCTGTTGCGTTTGGGGCTGCAAGATGAGCAACGGGTGTTGCTATTGCTGCCCGACTGCCCCGAGTTCGTTGTTGCGTATTTCGGCATCATGAAAATCGGCGCTGTAGCCGTTCCGACGAGTACCGCAGCACGAACAGCCGATTACGCCTACTTCCTCCGCGAAAGTAAGGCACGAATACTCATCGTTCATTCGACGCTCTTTGCAGAAGTTGCTCCAATTTTAGGTTCGCAGCATTCTCTCCGCCATGTCATTGTCGTGGGCGAACGTCGGCCCGGGTGCATGCATTGGAATGAGTGGCTTGCCCAGAATTCGCCCCAACTGTATGCCGCAGAGACGAGTGCAGAGGACGTCGCGTTCTGGTTGTGGACCTCGGGCAGCACCGGGCTTCCGAAGGCGGCGGTACATTTGCACTATGACTGGGTCTGCTGCTGCAGGAATTATTCTGTCGAGGTCCTGGGAATCGGCCCCGATGACACAACCTTCTCGTCGTCAAAACTCTTTCATGCCTACGGACTGGGCAATGGACTTATGTTTCCCTTCTATGCCGGGGCGAGCACGGTATTATTTTCGGGCAAGGCGCAAGCCAAAGCGGTTTTAGGAATTGCCCAGGCGGCCCGGCCGACGCTTTTCTTCTCTGTTCCTACGTTGTATGCCCAAATGCTCCAAGAAGCCGAGAGAGAATCGTACTGCTTGGACAGTATTCGGCTCGCCGTCTCCGCAGCGGAACCGCTTCCGGCGGAAATTTTCCGCAGGTGGCAGCGCAAATTTGGCGTAGAGATTCTGGACGGTATCGGTTCCACCGAGGCACTCCATATTTATTTGTCGGCGCGGCCTGGCAACGTGAAGCCTGGCAGCACGGGGAAGGGTGTTCCGGGTTACAAACTGCGCATCGTTGATCCGGACAGTCGCGAAGTTTCGCCCGGCACCATTGGGGATCTCCTCGTTTCGGGAGACAGTATCGCACCTTATTATTGGAACCGTCGACAGCTAACGGCCGAGCGCATGCTTGGGCACTGGTTCTCCACCGGCGATAAATATTGGATGGATGAGGATGGGTACTATTGGTATGCGGGCCGTTCCGACGATATGTTCCGGGTTTCGGGTCAATGGGTCTCGCCAGTTGAGGTCGAAAGCGCCCTGATTGAGCACGAATGCGTCTTGGAAGCGGCGGTGGTCGCTTATCGAGAAAATACGGAACTCTACACTCCCAAGGCCTTCGTCGTGGTTCGGGAAGGCATCGCAGCTACTCCTGATCTCGCGCGCGAACTGCAGGAGTTCGTCAAGCATCGAATCACACCATACAAATACCCGCGACATATCGAATTTACGGACAAACTGCCTAAGACCGCGGCCGGAAAATTGCTGCGCTACAAACTCCGCAGGCTAGCGTCCGGCACTTTAATTTAAACGGCCAATTAAGTTCGTCGCCACGCTCAGGACAAGGTGTGTGTGGGTCTTCTTCGAGGACCATTTTGTGCGTCATTGTTGAATGTCCTACGAAATCATCGGTCCAATAACCAGGTGTCTCGCTCGATCTCATTTTTCTGTTGATCCTGGGCGGCTGAACGTTCCACTCGATACACATTTGTCTGCAGTGACCCAACTGCTGGTTAACGGCAGGGGGATGATTCGGGCGTAGCTACCGACCTTGCCAGGACGCAATCGGGCGGCGAACAAACAACCGGTGTGACGCTCAAAGATCAGCAAGGGGTGATACATGTGCTGGTCAAAACCACCGTTAAAGAAGCTGAGCTGCTGTTGCCCGTAAGTTGGATCGTCGGTGGAATCGACATCGAGCAGGATCTCTCCTCGTTTGCGGACTTGTTTTCCACAGATCTTCACAAACCAATCGAGCAGAGCATCCTGCAGATGGAAGAGATCGCGAGGCGACGAGTTCTCCCAACGGCTCTAAGAGTTGGTTGTGATCCGAGAGGCGCAACCAGTGGTTGATCGGCAAGAATCTGAAACGCTGGATCGTGACGTAAGCGATCCGCGTCGTTGGCATCCTCGTAGCCAGTGATGATCTGGTAGAGGCGCTGGCGAAACAGCGACAATACAGAATGACGAACACGCTCCTCTTCGCGAAGGTCACGAAGCCACTAGACAAATCGCGAGTGAGCCCATGCCGCTGATCAAAGGCCCGCAAAGGCAGCAGGTCGGCATCACTCGTGATCTGACCGCCAGAAAAATCAGCGCGAATGGCTTGGTGTCGGTAGAAGGAAAAAGAAAGCTGTGGTATATAACGAGATGTCACGTATCGGTGCTCCGAAAGAGAATGCCGGGTTCGCGAAAACCCAGTGTTCATCAATCTTTTAGAGCACCTTTTCTTTTTTCGCTAGCAAAATCGTAAATAATCCAGGCTAGCGGTACAGTTCCGAAAGGCCTGAAGTGCAATGTGTCCGTTAGCCTATCAAACCTCATTTCGTGAGCAATAAGCGATTTGCTTGGATTCTGCGGAAGGCGGAAACAGTCATGGCAGATAGATTTAGATATGTGGTTATTTTCGGGATTCTTTTCTTGTCCACTTCGGGTCTCGTTCTTCCGCAGACGCCTGCGTCGATGCCAGACCTTCCAGGCACGCTGAAATGGCAAAATACGCCCGCTTCATGGAAATTCGATAATCAGGGAGTGCTCGCGATCTCCGCGAACGCCAAGACAGATTGGTTCGTCGACCCGTTTGATGGAACCGTCGCTAACAACGCCCCCATCCTACTTTTCATACCAGATGCGGATTATGTTTTCACTGCGCGAGTAACAGTGAAGTTCGTCACTAAGTGGGACGCCGGTGCGCTCATGCTATGGGGCGACGATCATCACTGGGCTAAACTCTCCTACGAGTTCTCGCCAGATAAAATACCCACACTGGTTACCGTAGTCACGCGAGGTTCCTCCGATGATTGCAATTCCAAGGAGTTACGCGGAGATTCCGTTTACCTGCGTATCGCGAAGAGCGACAAGACATATGTTTTCTACTCCTCGACGGACGGGCGCAATTGGCAAATCGTTCGCACGTTTAGCCTGGATACCGAGCTCCTGATCCGCGTCGGTTTCGAAGCTCAGTCCCCGGCAGGCTCTGGTGCCGTCGCAAAGTTCGCTGCCATTAGCTACGATCGCCATCGCATCCACAACATCTATAAGTAGCGGTGATTGGAGAAAGTAATCCTTGTGGATCGAAAGTCGACCGGTGAGGTGCTGCTTCGCGGCGGTGACCGACCCTCGCACATCCACGCAGCTATTCTTCTTGTCGAACGTGTTGGCTAGCCCGGATGCCATGGCCTTCGCCCCTGTCGGCTAAGACTCCCGCTCTCGGTCGACCCACCGGCGTACTCGCCGCGTGATGGTTGCTTATGGCCGAATTGAGCCATCTGCCGAAAAACTCTGGCCGTTTCCGGGAGCCAAAAGTAAACGTCCGCGCTTTCGGCGAGCAGGTTATCCCTGGGCTTGTCGTTGCCGCTCGGCAATTTTGGCCAGCGCGATCGTCAGAGCGCCGCCACCCAGAGTTTTTACCAAAGTCGTATGTTGCGCGTAAAAGTTGCTAAGCGAATCTACGATGGACGGATTGGTCTTCTCCGCGTGATTGGCAAGTTGTTGCACAACCTCATGCGAAACCTGCTGGGCCTGGCCCGCCGTCACCTGGGACGTTCCGCCTGACAAAATCCCCGCCATCCCCGCTCCTGACAGAATCTGCGTCAACGTAGCGGCGTTCACAGAAGACATGAGGTGATTAAGCAAACCCGCTTTCTGCTCGCCGTTGGACTGCGAGAACAGACTCGAAACCATCTGACCTAAAGCGGGTGTGCTGTCCGATCGGAATGCCGCTGCAAGCCCCTCCGCCAATGTTCCCGAAGGAACTGCTTGCGACACTTCAAGGTACGTACCTGGGCTGGGTCATACCCGGTTACACTTCTAGCGTCACGGGATGTTCAGTTTCATGCCTGGCTTGATCTTGTCGGGATCGGAAACTTGATCTTTGTTCGCGTTCACGATTTTCATGTACTGGTTGGGATCTGTTCCTGTATGAAATTCAGAACGGATTGATATTTTGCCTTTAACTGTTCGAATTTATCCGCCATTCGATTTTCCTTTCGTCGCGAGAGTGTTGCAGGGCTTGTCGCCCTCCATGTGCAGGGCTTGGCTTCATCTGGCGATGGCCGTGCCACACAACTGAGGAATCCAGATTCGGGGTAACGGGGTGGGAGACAAGAAATGCCACTTCCAACTGTCGCAAACAAGACGCATCGGGCGATTCTCGGTGCCACCAAGCTGATCTACCGATGAATCTTGGTCTAGGCTGATATTAAAACGGTTAGTTGTTCGGGAAAATTTCAAACCGAAGATAGCTAACGGCGGCTTATGCACAGGTGGTCAGTGCATCTTGGTGGATACCGCCCGGATATGGCGATGACTCCTATGCCTCGCCACCCTCTTTTCCAGGTGGCAGCATACACGAATGCCACTCGTCGTTCTCAGCGTGGGCATCGCAGAACCACCTACCGCACGTGGCGCAATGCACAGTCGCCGGATAATCGCACGGCTCATCGTTAGACGACACGCCTAACACAAGCGCCCCGGGTCTTCGCTCTCGTATTTCCTTTCTTTCATCGACAATATCTCCCGCGTTTTTCTCCCAACGCTCGGCACCCTCTACTCGTTTAGCATCGCACTACAAATCACCTGATACGCCCGTTCTGCCAGCGGCTGCGTAATGCGTGACACCTCGACCGGGTGACGCTGTTGAAATTCCTCCAGCCACCGAAACCATCCGTTCGTTCCGACTATGGGCCGTTCCGCAAGCGGAATAAGGAGGTACTCGTTAAGTAGCAATCGGTCAATTCTGTCGTTCGGCATTGGAGCACTCACCTGCCCTCAATGGAAGGCGCTTCGCTCAGTTCCGATTGTCTCGCAAAAACATCAACCTTTATTCTCGATCCATGAGGTCAACTAACCGTTGCTTCGCCGTCGGCCACTCCGCCGCTAAGATCGAATATCGCACCGAGTCACGAGCGATGTAATCAGCGGCCATACGATAGGCTCGGAGAATCCCTTCGAATTGTCCACCGATGCGTTCGGGGGCAGCGCGTGACTGCGCGTTCCCGGAATCCGTGTGGAAGCAAACACGGAGTACCTGCCACGCTTCGAAGGCGTGTGTCAGCATGAGCATCTTGGCTTCGGTATTCGTCGCAGTCCGGACTGCCAAGCGCGTCAACCACGTGTAGCCAATCTCACAGACGTCCGGCGCGCTGCGGTCGTGTGAAGCATAGCCCGGCGGCCATGACCATCGTTCCAGGTTCCAGGTTCCAGTAGCGTGTCGACCCAACGACGGTGTTGTCGTGTATCCGCACGATCACGAACGGTACGGCAGTACCCGCGTGAAATACTCTTAACACGGCCGGCGTCGTTAGAGATAGCACGTTATACAGCGATGTCATCGAGGCTGGTAGATCATGGCATGGTAAGGTTACGCTCGTAAGATCTGCAAATTCTAGGTCACCATCGTCGCTCGGGATGGATTAAAAAATGAGGGTATATGCCGCTCGCAGATAGACATTCAATCACACGACGCGACCTGATTCGCGGGGCGGCAACCGGGATGATCTCTTTGGCGATGCGAGCTGACACCCTAGGTGGGCAACCATCGACAAAACCACCCAATATTATTTTCATTCTGGCCGACGATCTGGGCTATGCCGACGTATCTTGCTATGGACGCCCGGATATGAACACCCCCAACATTGATCGGATCGCCACGCGGGGAATACGATTTTTGCAGGGCTATGCCAACTCGGCCGTGTGTTCGGCAACGCGCACGGCGCTGATTACTGGCCGCTACCAGTATCGTCTGCGGATCGGCCTGGAGGAGCCGCTCGCAGGTAACGTCACCGTGGGCCTGCCGCCGGAACATCCGACGCTGCCCTCGCTTTTGAAAAAAGCCGGCTATAGCTCGACGCTGGTGGGCAAATGGCATCTGGGCGTTGTGCGCCCCACAGCTTGTCGGCTGGAACGTTCACCTCCCCGAGGCTATCCGTTTCCCTGCGTATTTCTTCCTTCCGTATTTCTGTCATCTTATTTTTTCCTTTCTCCTAGAACTCCACCTTGGTTCTGAATCCAAAAACCACGGCGCGCCCGGTTCTTGTGCCCGCGTTCGCGTAATACTGGATCACTGGCTGCAGGAGCAGCATAGGTAAGGGATCCAGAAGCGCGTTGAATTCGACGCCGTGCTCCGTTTTCCACGCAGGCATGCCTTGCGGATCGAATTGCTGGCTCAACCGGTTTTGCACGTAGCCCACCGAAATTGTGTTGTGCATTGGCAGAGGCAACGGCTCGTTAAATCTCAGCCCCGCCGTAAGCATGGTGTTGTTACCGTTGATGTTGGCTGGGCTCCAATCGTATGCAAACGTCCCATCCAAGCCCTTTGCCCCTTTTGGGTCAACACGCCACAACGCTTGACTCGCCATCCAGAAAAGGACGTAGTTACCCGACTGAGTTCCCGTGCTGAATGGCCTTGTGAACTTTCCTGGATTGTAAGAAGCGCCGAACTGATACAGGCCCGAATAACCCTTGCGGGATTCGACTGTATCGAATGCTCGGACGGAGCTTGCGTTCTTGCCCGGAGTGAATCCGATCTCAGAGATGCTCACTGGCACGCCGCGAAACTGTGGAACTAATCCAGTCGGGTTATGGGCAAAGGGCTCGCGGTCTTCGGCTTCGACCATCGATTTCACATAAACATCATGAAAGGGGACAACGCGCACTTCCATCGCCGGCGTTGACGGAGGATCGAAGGACTCGAAGTCTGTGAACAGATTGCCCAGCGCGTATCCCATCGGCTCGAAGATGAATGACGCCGCGTAGTGTTGGGCGCCAAAAAATCTTGGCCTGCGAATTGGCCGACGCGCGCCGCGATTCTCTCGTCGCGCCATCGCTTCTCGAACCACCAAGAATCGAGGCGGCACGTATTCATGCTGGACATCCCGCTGGGACTTGTCAGCAGGCCCAGATGAGCTCCGAGATTGCCTCCGCCCTGCCAGAGCGCCGTCGCATGGAAATACAAGTCGTGCATGCCGACTAGCTTTCCGAAATCGATATCTACCGTCCAACGGAAACGGTTCCAGCTAGCGAAGCGCTCTTTCTGCTCGCTTTTGATGTTCCACAAAGAATCGCTAACATATTGGAAATCGAAGCGAACGCCGCGTTCCGACAACCGCGATCTTTCCCCGCCCCACTCGCCGAACAGATGTCCGTGCGGGCCCTGACCGGTCTCGTGACTGTCTGGGCCGCCCAGTGTTTCCTCTGGTCGCTCCTGCGAAAAAACAGGAACCACACACGGGCATGCGCCGCAGAGTGCCAGCAACATTGGAATCAAAATCTGAACCGCTCGCGCGTACATGGTCGGCGTTTTCTCGGACGCGGGGCTCGATGTTAGTTGCGGCTTTTGCTTAGCTTTCCGGCCTTGATGGACTCGACTGATTGCCGTCCATTCCGGAGCGGTTCACGTGGAAAGAAATTGCGCCGTGCCATAGCCGCGTGTTAGGCGGTACTCCTTAGGCGCTTATGGTTTTCTGTGTCAGACAATATCGATTGTGGGGGATGTGTAACCTCCCGGGGTGGCTTCGCAGGAAGCTAGGCTAGGCCAGCCGATCCGCGCCGGCGACAAGAGAGGGTAACCGCCTCGGACCGTATTCCTCAGTCGGCGCTGAAGTCAATACGGGGAACACCCGATTGCAGCCTCACCGCGTCAGTGAGAGTCGCGCAAGTCGCTCGGTGAGTCGAGCGCCGACCGCAGAGCCTGCTAAGCGGAAGCATCCGTAAGAGCGCAGATTCCAGCAGCGGCATCTAGAGGCGATACTGGCGCACTATCTCGCACGATCTGGTGCTCCCTTGGCACGTTTACATACTCGCTGGACGCGTATTGCAGCCCGCGATCGGAATGGTGCACCAAGCCTGGCCCTGGGTTCCTCTCTACCAGAGCTTTGTTGAGCGCTGCCAGTGCTAAACGCACCGCCAACGTCTTGCCTAGCTCCCAGCCCACCGCTTTCCGGGAAAAAGCGTCAAGAATCACCGCCAAGTACACAAATTCCCACTTCAATCGGATGTAGGTGATGTCCGCTACCCACAGCTGGTTAATCCCTGTCAGTTTCATCCGGCCAGCCAGGTTCAGATGGACCTCGAATTCGTGACCGCTATTCGTGGTCACAACAAATGCCCGAGCCCGCACTGCGAGTAGGTTGTCCCTCGGCCATGCTCCGCATGACCCGTTTGTCATTCACCGGCATGCCTCGCCGCCGCAATTCTGCTGCAATGCGGCGGTAACCGTAGCGCCGACAATGTTCGACAGCAATCTGCTGAATCGCCGATCGTACTTCCATCTCCTCTTCGACCGGGTGCTTCTCCTGAAAAGAACGATAGAAGCTTGCCCGGCTCACTCGCGTCAACTCACACATGCGCTCGATACTCAAGCTGCCTTGCAATGACATCACTTCTCGCATTTGGTCGTAGATGCCATCCCGCCAGTTCCGTCTTTCTTCTGGCGTCGAGCCTCGACTTTTTGCAAGGCACCTTTGAAAAAATCCACCTCCATCGCCTTCTCGGCGAGCATTCGCTTCAACTGGTGGATTTGCTTACGGTAGGACGACGTGTGCGTGCTTGGCCGTGAGGCATCTTCTCCTGGCTCGATTGTCTCGAGTTTAACGCGCCACTTGTACAGGCATCGCCGGGTCACCCCCAGCTCTTGCGCCAGCTCGTTGACATCATCATAGGTTCTTAAACGTTTAACAGCCATCCGCTGGAACTTCCGTGAGTATCGCTTTCGCTTCACTTTGCAGCTCTTTCCCTGCAAAGTGTGCCCATCCCGGCTGTCTCATTTCAAGGGTGCAGTCCATGATGTCGAGGCCATGTGAGCTCCCGTCACTGCTTCCGCTTCAATCCCTCTTTGACCTTCGGAGACGTCGTAGTGCCTTGCGCGAGACGCTTCAATGCCGAGCGCCTGGTCGGCCCACTCGTCTCCGCGCCTCGATCATCCACATCCTCCCAAGCGTATCGTGCAGATGACCTACCGACGGAATCATGAAGATTCATTCAGTAAAACTTAATTAGGCGCGGTTGAACCACGGAAATAGGATGCTGCCAATAGGCTCCGGCTTGATCGACTTTGAAAAGCTCCAGCGAAACGGGATAGGCGAATTCTGTTAGTTGAGGGTGAGCGACGGGTGGCGAGCTTTATTGCGCGCACCCTACGGGAGAACGCCTACGCTGTCGATGTAGCCGACACCGGCGAGAAAGACCCGGAGCTGGGTAAACAAGTAAATTACGACGCAATTGTTCTTGATGTTCGGTTGCCGGGGATAAGCGGAGTCGAAGTATGCCGTGAATTGCGACGGCGTGGAGTTGAGTCTCCAGTCATGATGCTGACGGCGCGAGCTCTCGTCGAGCAAAGGGTCGAAGGATTGGATACCGGCGCGGATGATTATCTTACGAAGCCGTTTGTATTGGCGGAACTTTTAGCGCGGGTAAGAGCGTTGATTCGCCGCAGATTTCACAGAGGAAACGCGCAACTTCGTTATGCCGACTTGGAACTGCACCGACACCGGCGGAGCGCGAAGCGTGGCAACGATATCATTCCTTTAACCTCCAAGGAGTTCGCCCTCCTGGAACTTTTTCTTCTACGTGCGGATGACTTGGTGACGCGTAGCGAGATTCTGCTGCATGTTTGGGACAGCCACTTCGATGGCGGCAGCAACCTCATCGACGTATATATAAATCGTCTGCGACAGAAAGTAGACCAGAACGGATTTGCAAGACTGATTCACACGGTACGTGGTCTCGGGTACCTCTTGGGTTTACGCGAAGAATGAAGCCGGGGACGAGGCAACCGTACAGCATGTTTCTGTCCGTGCAGCAATCGCCCGTAGGTTCTTCGCGTTTCTTGTTCCTGTTCAGGGCGCTTCTAACCTGATACCCGCCACCCAGCTCGACGAATACTTCGGACAGACGTTCTAAAATTTCATCAACGACCAAAACACCGCCATGCACTGATCTGCCAATAAGCTTGGACTGACTCGAATCATGAAGATTCATTCAGCAAAACTTAATTAGGTGCGGCTGAACCAGCCTAATAACATGTTGCCGCGCAGCGCTCGAAAGAATCCCGTGCTTCGGATTACCAAGCGAAAAATCGGAGAGACCGCAAATGGTAGCTCGCCCTCGTCTATGTGGGAAGAATCATAGGCTTTGCGTAAGGAGCTTAGCGATTTGGGTACTCTGTTTCGTGTCCGTTCTTCCCTGTCCCGGACAGACACCGGACGCAACGATTTCAGGCACAATTACTTCGGCAGCCGGCACACCCATCGCCAACGTGATGATTACCGTCAAGAACTTGGCTACGAACGAGGTCAGAACGCTTACTGCAAACGCCGATGGCACCTATGTGTCGAAGAATCTTGCTCCCGGCAGATATGAAATAACGGCATCCGCGCCGGGTTATATGGCAGCGGTCACCACGGTCAGCCTGAGCATGGGTCCCTCCACATCGGCGAACTTGGTGCTTCAGCCCGTTTCCCCCGGCGGCGCCGCCAAAACTTCTTCCAGCTCTGGTGTCAGCGGCGTCGTCGATTCGAACAGCGTCAGCAATCTCCCACTGAATGGTCGTTCCGCTTCCGACCTGGCGGCCCTGGAACCCGGCGTTTCGAGCGCGCGTACGCAACAGACAGGACAAGCACAGCGCGGCTTCGGCAACCAGATGACGATATCCGGGGGCCGGCCTCGCCAGAATGACGCCCGCTTGGATGGGATCAGCGTCAATGATTACGTGAACGGGCCCCCAGGAAGCGCATTAGGAGTAAGTCTCGGGTCCGATGCAGTCGAGCAGTTCTCTGTTCTTACAAGCAACTATCCGGCTCAGCATGGCCGGTCATCCGGTGGAATCATTGGCGCTTCGACGCGTTCCGGAACTGCGAATTTCCACGGTGACGCCTTTGAATACATACGCAACAGCGCGTTGGATGCTCGGAATTTCTTCGACAACTCGAAGCCTCCGTTCCGCCGAAATCAATTTGGAGGATCGGCCGGAGGACCAATATGGAAGGACCGAACTTTCATCTTCGGTGATTACGAAGGCTTGCGGCAATCCCAAGGGATCACCCAGGTTACGACCGTTCCTTCACCAGCAGCCCGCACTGGCAACCTCTCCACGGGGCAAATTACGCCGGACCCGAACGTCTTGAGGGTCGTAAATACTTTCTATCCGCTGCCTAATGGCCCGCTTCTGGGGTCGGGGGACACGGGAATCTACACGTTCGCTGGGCAGCAGGTCACTCCAGAAAACTATTTTACGGCCAAGGTCGATCATAAACTTTCAGAGTCGGACGCTCTCGCTGGCACGTATATGTTTGACAGTGGAACCGTCAGGCAGCCCGATGAACTGAACAACAAGAGGACCGGCTATGACTCGCGGCGGCAAGTCTTTACATTGCACGAGACTCACACGTTCAACCCGCAGCTTTTGAATTCCTTTCAATTCGGGATTAACCGCGTGGTCGCAACTACAGGTTTGACATTCCTGAGTGGAAACCCCGCTGTCGCTGACCGATCCTTCGGGACCGTGCCGACTCTAAATGCAGCGGCGATCATTGTGCCGGGGCTTACGTTCTTTTCTGGCGGGCTAGAG
>Ga0207699_10000637_pt1 | contig 16996 bp, 7 predicted proteins | sample LARL51metaG_FD_184344 | JGI IMG/M metagenome (GOLD analysis project Ga0207699, IMG submission 184344) | Corn, switchgrass and miscanthus rhizosphere microbial communities from Kellogg Biological Station, Michigan, USA - LAR L5-1 metaG... | ecosystem: Host-associated > Plants > Roots >...
ACAGACATCAGAATTACAGGCTGCCACAGGAACCGAAGCGGCGTTGCCGCCTTTCCAATCGATCAACCTCGAGTCGATGAACTTTCGCCGTCTTTCTCAACTGCGCAGCCGCGACGGCTCGTTCCATATAGCGATCATTTTTTTTGACGAGCAGCACTTCTTATTGGCGTACGAGGGCTCCGACATGGTTCATCGTCGGCGAACGTGCCCTCGAACTCATGACGATCGGATCGTCCATGCTGTCGTGCTGGACGCGGACAGTGGAAAAGTATTACATCGCGCCGATTGGTACCTCCATGATCGCGAACAGTACCTTTGGCCCCTGACATCCGGAAAGATACTGTTTCGTGATGGAGAATCGCTGATCGAATTGGATCAGGACCTTAACCAAAAACCAGTTTTCCAGCACAAGGATCTTTTCTGGGCCGGGGTCACGCCCGACGCTCAACAGATCGTAGCCGGGTACTCAACAAGTCCCGAAAAAGAAAGCGACAAACCGCAAACGCGCAAATATGAGATTCGTCTCCTTGACGCCCAATCTTTGAATGTCACCGCTACGATCCCCTTGGATAGACCGATTCCCCAGCATCTCACCAGTCAAGGCTACGCCGACGTGGTTCTGAAGAATGGCTGGACGTGGCTGGTACGTTTCGGACAGCACGGGCAACCACGTCGCCCGATCACGCGGGTGCGCTCTTCATGCATTCCTGATCTCGAAATCTCCGGGCAGGATACGCTTCTCATTGGCCGATGCACCACTGCTCAGGATCGCTATGTGATCAGTAGTTTCTCGACGGCCGGCCAATTCTTGTGGCGTCATCGCTGGCCAGCGATGGTGAACACTCCCCTGATCTCACGCAGTCTGGATGGCTCTCGTTTTGCGCTTTCTACAGTGGATGTACTCAAGGAGGCGAATCCGAACGCCGAAGAAACGGAAGAGGCGACCCGCGAGGTCCGCCAGCATAAGATCGAAGTCTTCAATGCTGCGACTGGCACATCGATTCTGACGGTTGAAACCCAACCAGCAGTTACCGTCGGTGGGAACGTAGCGCTGTCGCCTGACTCCACCAAACTCGCCGTATTGCGCAACTCGCATATCGATCTTTACAAGCTTCCGGCCATGGAGAAAGAAGAGGCCGCAAAACTTGCGGCTCTGCGTGCAGGAACGCCGGGCCTTATTCCCCCTGGCGCAGGAACTGATCCGGACGAGGATCCCGAACTCGCCACCGACGAGGAGCTCTCCACCAAGCGCCTGGAGAATTTTGCGGCCGCCAACTTGTTGCCCGAAACCACTGTGCCTGACAACTCGGTTCCACAGCCGGCGGCTGCGGCTGATTCGGCCGCTGCGAGTCCGCAGGCTTCCGACAAGCCCGAAACGGTTTTTCATGCCCGAGCCGAAGCCGTCACCGTCGATGTACTGGTTACCGATTCCAAGGGACATCCCGTGTCGGGACTGAAGCCTGAAGACTTCAGCGTGACTGAAGATGGAGCGGCGCAGAAGGTCAACTACTTCAAAGAGCACTCCATCATCGACACACACCTAACGCCAGCTCCCGACTTCAAACGGCCTGCAAACATATTCAGCAACGTCAGCAACACCACGCAGCCCGATTCTTCGACCCTGATCCTGCTGGACATGCTGAACACGGCGCCGCTGGACCAGTCCTCCGCCCGCGACGCTCTAACGAAGTACATCAAGAAGAAGCCAGCGAATGAGAGCTTCGCCCTGTGCGTGCTCGACAGCTCGCTTCATTTGGTTCGCGGCTTCACGGCCGATGAAAACGAACTTCTGCTCGCAATGAACGACAAACGCGCCAAGTCGAGCGCCTCCGTGATTTCACAACTGGACACTTCCAGCCTGAAATTCATTCGTTCGGTAACGCAGAAAGTCGATAGCCCGGCCGACATAACCAGGTCCTTTGCCATCGCGATGGGTGGTCTGCAGAGAGCACTCGAAGATGAGCAACTGAGTCAGAATGACATGCGCACCTACCTTACCGTTCATGCGTTCGAGGAATTGGCGCGCTATATGGCGGGAGTGCCCGGAAGAAAGAAGGTCCTCTGGCTTTCCGGCGCTTTTCCCCTGGGAACTTTCGCTTCGGCGCAAGGACTCGACGCCGGTCCCTTTCATCAGCAGAGAAACTTTGTGCAGTTGGTCAGCAAGACGATGAATCTGCTCGCCTCTGCGCACGTAGCCGTCTATCCGGTGGACATCCGCGGAGTGCAACTGAACTCGGTCTACGATCTCGGCGAGGAGCGGCCGTTCACTCAAGACTTGCCCAACTCGCCTCTCTCCAGCCCCTCTGGCACGGGCCAACAGATTCAAGCTGGAGGCGCCAGTATCGATCCTGCTGCCGCGGCCAGTGCTCGTATGCTTGCCAACGATCATCCGGTCTCGCCGGACGGCTTCGTCGGCCGGGCCTTAGAGGACTCCACACGCCGCAATTCCGAACACTCCGCGATGGACTTAGTCGCCGAACAAACCGGTGGCAAGGCGTTTTATGGAAGTAATGACATTACCCAAGCCGTCCGGACCGTCGTAGAACAAGGCTCGGACTACTACACTGTTTCCTACACTCCCACAAACCGTCGTTTTGATGGCCGTTTCCGCAAGATTCACGTAAAGGTAGCGGGTCATGGCTACCGCGTTGCTCATCGCTCTGGTTACTTTGGGGAGGATCCCAATCGTCCCGCGGAGAAGACAGAAGCCGTCCTCCAAAGTCTCAGCGTGGCCGGCATGATGCACGGAGCTCCTGAGTCCCGTCAGATTCCCTTTCAGGCTCGTGTCGTTCCGGTGGGAGAGCCCAAGACCGTCAATACCGCCGAGGTTGGCATCAAGAAGGAAGGGAAGAACGCGCCGACGACAATTCGCTTGCAGCACTACTCGGTGGACTTCGCAATCCCTGCAAATTCCCTGCGTTTCGTGCCGCAACCCGAGGGCGACTTCCGGGGAAATTTCCGCTTGTTGGCGAATTCCTATGACCCGGAAGGAAAAGGATTGCTCCAAGCCGCAAGCACCGCAGTAGCCGATCTCAAACCCGACCGCTACCGAGCGGTCCTTTCCGAGGGCTTCCGCCTTCGCCAGGAGCTAGACGTACCCGTCGATGCGAGCTTCCTACGACTCGGGGTCGCAGATCTCGCCAGTTCCAACATCGGGACAGTGGAACTTCCTCTGCCCGTACCCATTCCGAAGGACAGCGCCATCGCGCGCCGGACTGGTAGCATGCCACCGGTTGAACCGGAGTGATCGACCACAACCGGTCCCTCTGAAGATCGGAATTACTTTGGTAACGTCGTTGGACCCGCTACTCCTCTGCAAATCCAGCGATTTCATGCTTAAACGGCTACGGCACCGAACCTAATGCAAAAATACTAAAAAAATCGTTTTTCTCCTTGACAACACATAACAACCTGCCGCTTAATGCTACGTCGGGCGGGCGTGTAAGGTCTCCCCTGCTATCCGTACCTAATCGTTATTCCACGTTCGCGCACGACATTCAGAGCACTCGCGGTAGGTCCCCGACACTGTCCGTGGCTGACTCTGAGGCGAGGTCTCAAAAAGCTCAAAAAAGGTTCTTCCGTCCGTCGCAATGACAGCCTAAGGAGGCGAAGTGACTACAGGACAACGTCGTTCTGGTTGGTTGCAAGGAACCCTCGTTGTGATCGCAATTCTCGCGGTCTTCCTTCTGGCAGTTGCCACACCCAATCTTTCCGCGCAGGTTCGTCGCGGATCACTCTCGGGCACAATCGCAGACCCAACTGGTGCGGTAGTCCCCGGCGCGCAAATCGTGCTCAAGACTGAAGCTACCGGAGTGACGGTAAATACCGTCGCTAATGGCGCCGGCTATTTCTATTTCGCATCGGTTGAACCAGGCGCCTACACCGTTACCGTGACCGCGCAAGGGTTCGCGGGATGGGAAGAAAAAAGTATCTCGTTCAACCAAGCCGAGAACAGGACTCTCAACATCACCCTGAAACTGGGGACGAGTGCTGAGAAGGTCGAGGTTAACGCCTCCGATGAACTGGTTCCGCTCTCCACCAGTGAAAGCCGCCAGACCATCACCAGCACAATGCTGCCGGAAATGGCCATCCAAGGCCGCAACGCTTCCGAGTTGATCAAGATCATGCCAGGTATGGCTATGAATACCGGCCTGAATCAGACTCAGTTCAGCAGCTTGACGACCGCCACAAACACCGGCCCGATCGGACAGTACAGCGCCAGCGGCGGTCAGCCTTATGGCGGCTTGTCCATGACCACGGACGGCGCACAGATCGTCGATCCCGGAAACCAGGGAACACAGGTCGCGAACATCAACCAGGATATGACGCAGGAAGTCACGATCCTGAACGCTGCATACGGCGCCGACGCCGCCAAAGGGCCTGTGACTTTCCAAGCCATCGGCAAGAGCGGCACTAAAGATTTCCACGGCTCCGCATATCTGTATACGCGCAATGGATTCGCCAACGCGAACGACTGGTGGCTGAATCACAACGGCGTTCAACCCCCCGCCGACAGCTACTACTATCCCGGTGGAAACCTCAGCGGTCCCGTGATCATTCCTGGTACTGGGTTCAATAAGAACCGTGACAAGCTGTTTTTCTTCACCGCCTACGAGTACATGAAACAACAGCCTGTCGGGACGCTCGTACAAAACTTCATTCCAACTCCGGAAATGTTGGGTGGTGCGAGCGCGGCAGATTGCGCCACCGCTGGAATTTCAGGCCCCTGCGGAAACTTCAGTGATTCTTATCTGCAATCCCTAGGCTTGTATCAGGATGCTACTGGCAACGTCACCAATCGCGATGGCACCGGACAATCTCCCTGCAGCAATGCACACAGTGGTGATTGGTGGTACGGAGGCTACTGCAGCGGAGCCGAGGGTCAGATTCTGGCGAACTCCGGCGGCTTCATTCCGGTCAGCTTGATGGATCCGGACGCTCTCGCGTTGGCAAAATCGTTCCCGAAGCCTAACGCTACACCTACGAATGCTCAGCCGTTCAATTTCAACTATCTGAGCAACACGCCGGTAAATCGCTGGGAATACCGTGTGCGCATCGACTACAAGATGACGCGCAACACGAACGTTTCCGGCAGCTACACCTGGCAAAATGAGAAGGACCTCAACCCCATCGGAGTTTGGTGGTGGCCGGGTAACACGATCCCCTATCCCACCCAGATGGGAACTCCACAAAAGTCGCGTACGGCGAACGTCAGTGTGACCACTGTCTTCAGTCCAACGCTGACGAACGATTTCACATTCGGATACGCCTACTTCATCAACCCCTTTCAACCGGCTAATCCAAAAGGGATGGACCCCGCAACCTACGGATACACAGCTCACGGTCCGTTCGATGCCAACATCCAGCCGCAGCTCCCGAACATGCAGAGCTGGGGCGGATGCGTGATCTCAGGGACTACAGGTTGCATGCCGATTTACTATGCACCGAATTTCCCCAAAACCGGTTGGGCCGGTAACGCATTCGGCAAAGACTCACGCGTGCCCTCGATCACCGATAACGTCGCGAAGGTCTTCGGAACCCATAGCCTGAAGTTTGGATTCTACTGGGACCTGAACACGAACAATCAGACCGAAGGTTACGGTCAGTGGGCCCAGGGAATGTACGATTTCGATAACTACAACTGGACCACAACCGGAAACGCGATGGCTGACATGGTGCTCGGTCATGGATCCTACAATCAAACGGAACACATTCCGATCAACCTGCAAAAGTACCACCAGGTTTCCTTCTACGCGCAGGATCAGTGGAAGGCAACACGCAGGTTGACCTTGAACTATGGCCTTCGTTTCGATCATGAAGGTCAGTGGTTCGTGGACAATGGTCTGGGTCTCTCAGTGTGGAATCCTGCTCTGTACGATCCCAGCACCAGTGCTTCCTCTCAGTGGACAGGCTTGACTTGGCATGGAGCAAGCAAGTCTATTCCGTTGTCCGGTTGGACTTCGCCGACGTTCTACTATGCGCCTCGCGTCGGTGCGGCGTTTGACGTGTTCGGAAACGGCAGGACCGTGCTGCGTGGTGGTTTCGGCGTGTACAGATGGCAAGTGTCTGGCAATGACATCGTGGCGCTCAGGATCAGCCGCAAGGCATCCGCAACACTACCTGCAGTGGGGCCACGTTGCAGAAAATGGCCGAGGCTGCCAATTGCGCTGCGGCTGTATTCCAACCTGGAATCGGTGGAAACGGGAGCATCAGCGTTCTGCAGATGGGAGACAATAAAACTCCTTATACCGAAAACTGGAGTTTCATCATTTCCCAGGCGGTTCCGTGGAAATCAACCCTGGAACTTCAATATCAGGGTAATCGGACCCGAAATGCACTGCTGGCTGGTAACGGGACTAATCCCTACTTTTTCCCCAATGTCAATAAACTAGTCAGTGGCCAACTCTTTGGAGTCGATCCAGTGACTGGTGAGAGTGTTTGGGAGAGAAGCTGCGCGGACGGGCGTGCAGGAGTGGGTGGGTCTGCCAAAGTTGGCCCAACCCTCTACGGATGTCAAGTCGCCAGTGGCAATAAGTATTCTGATGCAAATAGCGGGGCCGCAATCCTGGACTCCCTCCTGAAGAACTACCGACCATACCTGAACTATGACTCGGCAATGAACATTAATACTCATGGCAGCTACTCCAACTACAATGCCTTCATGGCAAGTTGGCAGAAGCAGCGCGGACCGGTAACCTTCATGGCCAACTACACGTTCAGCAAAGTCATGGGTATCCGCGACGGACAAACCAACAACGGAAACGGCGATGGTGCCATCACCGATCCCTTTGTCTTGACGAACAACTACGCTCCACTTGCTTATGACCATACTCACATCTTCAATATCGCCTACGTAGTGCACTTGCCCAGCCCGATTCACGGCAACCCCTTCCTGAGCAGGGTTGTAAATGGATGGGAGTTCTCGGGCATTTCGCAAGTGCAGAGCGGAGCGCCGATTCAGCCGAACACGAATGGCATTCTGAATATGACCACAGATGCGAGCACCAATCAGATCTTTGGGACAGATGCCATCCGCGGCTTGCCTATCCTCCTCTGTGATCCAAGGACCGGTTTGAAGAGTGGGCAATACTTCAATCCCAACTGCTTCACTTCGCCGCTGCCTGCTGGTGAAGACGCTAACGGGAACTTCATTCCTGGAAAAAACGGACAGCCAGTTTGGCCGTATATCCATGGTCCAGCCTACGTTAGCCACGACCTGTCTCTCTACAAGAACTTCGCAATTACCGAGAGCAAGTCCGTGCAATTCCGAATGAACGCCTTCAATTTCCCCAATCATCCGCTGCAGCAATTCGGATTGGGGAGTGACTTGAACCTTGCCTTCTCGGGTCTGACATCAATCGAGGATGGTCAGGGCGGATATATCCAGCCGACCTCCTGTACATTGGGTGCCCCGGAGTGCAATCACAACTCAACGACCAACGGCAAGCCCTTCGGCAAAGTTGGCCGCCGTGTAATGGAGTTTGCGGTGAAGTTCACCTTCTAACTCCGCTCACTCTGAAATCCGGGGTGGCCGCAAGGCCACCCTGTTTTGTTTTGTGCGATGTGCCTTCACGGAATTTGCTTCCGGCCTCCCGCGCCGCCTTCGATATACTCACTGCAGCGATGCTTCGGACAATCCTCGGAATCAAGCCACTAATACGCCAGCGTTCAATTCGCCAAGAAAGGGGATCGCATCGCGGGAAGGTCTGTCTCACCCTTCTACTCGCTTCTGCTTTCGCTGCACCTCGTGCCGCTGTCACTCAAACCAAGTCGCCATCATTCCCCGACCTGCAGCAGCGCGCAGAACAAGCACGCCAATCCAACAATACTGTTGAACAAATCCAACTTTACCGAAAGCTGGTGACCATGCGTCCTTCCTGGGGCGAAGGATGGTGGTATCTCGGCACAGGTCTCTACGAGTTGCACAGCTACAGTGAAGCGCTCGATGCCTTTCAACACCTGAGCCACATCGACGTGAAAGATGGATCCTCGCACGCGCTCATGGGCCTTTGCGACTTCCAACTGAAGAACTACGAGGAGTCCCTGAAACAGCTGCTCCGTGCAGAGAAACTAGGCATGGGCCCTAACCAGGAGATGGTGATGACGGTGAACTACCACATCGTCATCCTCCTGAATTTGAGCGGCCAATTCGAATGGGCCCGTGACCGCATGGCTCCCTTCTCCTGGTTGGCCGACGTGAGCGACCCTATGATCGAAGCGGTGGGCATCAACACGTTGCGCATGCAGACCCTTCCCGCCGACATCCCCGCTGACAAGCGAGACCTCATCATGAAAGCAGGCCGCGCCTCGTGGGAGCCTTCGCTGGCCGGACATCCCGAGCAGTCTCTCCAAGCCTTCCAGGAACTCCTCGCGCAGCACCCAAAGGAACCGAACCTTCACTACGCCTACGGTGTGCGCCTTCTCGACAGCGATCCCGAAGGCGCGCTGCGTGAATTCCAAAAAGAACTCGAGGTCAACCCATCCCAAGTCGTCGCACGCATCCAAATCATCTTTCTTAAACTGAAGCAGGGGGAGTCCGAAGAGGCGTTGCCGCTGGCTCGCGAAACCGTCAAGCTGGCGCCTGACTATTTCCTCGCGCACAACGCCTTGGGACGCACACTCCTCGCCTCCGGACAAACCGCAACCGCTATTCAGGAACTACAGGCCGCGGTCCGTCTCGAACCCCAGAGCCCGGAAAATCACTTCGATTTAGCGGAAGCCTATCGCGCCGCCGGAAGGAAAGTGGATGCCGAGAAGGAACAGGCTGAATTCCACCGCATCAAGAAGCAGCGCGAGGCACCCGTGACTTCGGTCGTCACCCCTCCGCAATAGTCAGTGTTTCGCAGCAGACGTGGCTGACTCTTCGATCGAAACAACTCTGTCTGCCTCCACGTTCTCAAGAACCTGCCGGATCCCGCTGGGCCAGCGGATTTCGATCTCCTTAGCCGTCTTTGACGCGCCCAACCCAAAATGCACGCGCTCATCGCTCGACGACGCGTATCCCACGCTCGTTGTCACTTCGCTGTATTGCTTTGATCCATCTTCAGCTGTCAGGCGAATCTGAGCTCCGATTGCCATGCGATTGCTCTTAGTCCCCCGCAACTGCAGCGATATCCAGTGATTCGTGTTCTGCGTTACGTTGTGAAAGATCTTGGCAGGACCATTCGCAACCGCAACCACCACATCCATGCGTCCGTCGTTATCGAGATCTCCGACTGCCAAGCCACGATGAATGGCCGGCAGTTGAAAGGCGGCTCCAGCGGTCGCGCTCACGTCTTTGAACTTATCGTTACCAAGATTGCGAAACACCACATTCGGATTTGCATAACGCCGCGAAGAAAACTGCTCGATCGTATCGAGCACGTCCGATCGCGCTGCAATCAGGTCTTTCCACCCATCATTATCGAGATCAACCACCGCATTCGACCATCCGGCCATTGGGAGCGTTTTCCAGGCAAGGCCGCTTCGTTCCGTTACGTTTTCGAACTCGTCCTTCCCACGATTCAGATAGAGCGGAAATGTTTGCGCAGGCAGCGCCGTCATCCAGATGTCCGGCTTTCCATCGTTGTTCACATCAACGAAATCGGCCCCCATACCCGAAACAACCCTGCCATCCTGGGTATAAGCCACGCCCGCGCCAACTGCTACTTCCTCAAACTTCTTCCCACCGACATTGTGAAACAGCAGATTCCGACTCCCGTCATTGGCCACAAAAATATCAATAAACCCATCGCCATCGTAGTCGGCAATTACAACGCCCATCCCGCGGCCCAGGCTCTTCGCAATTCCTGTTTCCTGCGAAACATCGGTGAATGTCCCGTCCCCATTGTTGCGATACAAGGTGTTCGGCAGCTCTTCATAATGATCGGGACTGCAATAGCTCCGAACCTTCGCCATCATGCACAAGGGATCGTGGTTCACATCCCACTTCACGTAGTTCGAAACGAACAGGTCGAGCAGTCCATCGTTGTTGTAGTCGACCCATGCCGCCGCCACCGACCACATCTTCCTGTTGCCCTCGTAAACTCCGCCGCCGACACCCGCCTTCTCGGTAACGTCCGTGAATGTGCCGTTGCCGTTGTTGTGATAGAGATGATTCATTGTGACACCGACGGTGTAGAGATCCGCTCTGCCATCGTTGTCGTAATCTCCGACCGCCACTCCAATGTCGAACCCATCCCCGCCTACCGAAGCCTTGTCGGTCACATCCGTAAAGGTACCGTCGTGATTGTTGCGGTAAAGCCGGTTTTTGAATTGCGGCCCTTCCTTCTGTAACGATGGAATCGCAGCGCCATTGACAAAGTAAATATCGAGATATCCGTCGCCATCGTAGTCGAGCAGAGCCACACCGCCGACCACGGACTCAGGCTGATTCTTATTGGGCGAGACCGAATTGTTGAGGATGAAGTTCACCCCGGCCTGCTTCGCGATCTCATCAAACGCGACTGGGGACGCAGCAGTTCCTTGTGCGAATACGAGACATCCAGAAAATTCGATCGCCAAAACAAGGACGAGAATTTTGCGTCCTGCACGAGAGAGGAATTCGTTTGGCTGCGCTGGCTTATAGCAACTCAATAGTGGCTCGGCCCTCTGGATTCAGAGTGTATTTGCTCTCGACTCAACCATGTAATTCGGCATGGCATCCAGGCTCTAAATCTCATCTTATTGCGCTTTCGGGATCACAATCACCGTTGCCGTAAACGGCGGCATCGGTATCGTCATAGAATTGCTCAGTCCATCCATCGCCTTTCCCTGCACCGACATGCCATCCGGCGGATTCGACTTCCCGTAGTCAAGTCTCACTCCCTTAGGCGAAGGAGCCGCGCCGTTGATCTGCAACTTCACCGTTGTCCCGTTCTTTCCGTCCTTATTAATCAGCATCACGCCAATGCTGCCGTCCGCTCTTTTCGAGGCATGCACCGAAAGCAAGGAACTGCTCGACGTGGCCGCCACCAGGGCATCGTTGAAGTTCATCAATCCATGGACCATCTGCATGCCGAAGTACGGTGGTTTCGGATTATTGTTTTCATCCAGAAATCCATTGTGCAGTTCGCCCCAGTCCGCGTTGACTACTCCGTACTCTACCAATGACGGGTAGAGATCAGCTGCAAATAAACCCGTCGCCACTTGGTCATCGTCGCGAATCTTTACCCACGGAGCCACGCCCACTTCCGTAAATGCCACCTGGATTGAGCGTGCCTTCTGCCCGCAGTTCTTCTGCATCTGATCCACTAACCCCATAAGAATCTGGCGCAGAGTATCCTGCGGCGCGCTCAGCAACTTGAATGTATCCAGTTCCTTGTAGCCGGAGTCCTGCGTCGTATCGCTCGCATACCAGTGGAGAGCGATGAAATCAACTTCGTTGCAAGCCGCGCTGAGTGCGCCTTTGTCCCAATCGATGCCCCTGTTGAAATCCTCTTTTACGCTGACGCTTGGTGCTTGGATATACTTTCCAGTAACCGGATCCTGCGTCGACCATTCGTTACGACTGATCTCTCCCGCTAAAGGCTTATCCAGCGAGATGCCCACCTTAATCCGTGGGTCGACGGCTTTCATCGCTTGTGCAAATTGCTGGAAGTTTTTTCCGTAAGCTTCCGGGCCCAGCGCCGCATTCTTCCTTCTCTGCTTGGCATTCTCCTTGGCATCTTTTGGGTATAGCGCGTGCAAGTCCTCCTCGAGCCCTTCGCCACCAAAATATCCGTTCTCAAAAACTTCGTTTCCAATTTCCCAGTAACGAATCCCGAACGGCGTCGGATGCTGAATACGCAGAAAATTTTTGCCGTCGTCCGTCGCAAGCGGTGCCGCCGTCCGCAGCCCGGCCCAGTACCCAACGGTCTGCCAGTCATTGCCGCCTGAACTCGGAATCATCTTCGTATCGCTAGGACTGCCATTCATGTAAGCAACCCAAGCCGCCGCTTCTGCCGGCTCGGCGGGCCCTGCGCCTAGTGAATTCGACCCATAATTCACTGTAAAAATCGTTGTTCCCACCTGCTCCATGAACTTCGAGAACGATCCCAAATCGTTTCCCGCCGCATATCCCACATTTGGATGATCCAGACCTTGCCAGTTCGATGGTCGATTCGTACTCCAGTGATATGTGTCGGCAATCCGTCCTCCCGGGTAACGCACGGTTGTGATTCCAGCATTTCGCAACAATTGAATGACTGCCGGCTCACTCAGATGTGCGTCCGAAGCTAGTCCGTGCACTGCCATCACCCACGGTGCCATGACGCCACGAGGCTTCTCTACATCGACACTGACCTTTACCTCCTTGGGAATCTTGACCTGCTTCACCGCGGCCTGATTCGCCGCATCCTCCATCTGACCGCGATTTTGTTGGGTCTTCCATTCCGGCGTCGTGTTGTCGATTTGTGCCGTGGCGAACGGACTCGCCAGGCTTAAAATGGCGTATGTACAAGTTGCAAATAATAGCGATGAATACCGTTTCATGGTGGGCTCCGCCTGGGATTCTGCCGAAACGATATTCTATGACTGTTCCGCGTCAAATCAGAGGGAAAAAGCACCCTGCGGAGCCATGAAGCCAACAATGGAATTCTTCTCGCCGAGAGCCCAGGTCGCGACCCAGAGCATCACGAAAAGGTTCTCTTTTTACCTGTTAGCGCCGTTGACCCTTTCTGCCCTCTGCCTCGCCCTTCAGGAAAAGGAGACCCCTGCGAATCCTTTTCCGCATTACACGGCAGGCCAAAAGCACCTCGCTGCAGGGGAGGAGAAACAGGCTGCCATCGAATTCAACCTTTTTCTTGGCGAAGTCCTTCACGGCCTCTCCTCCGCAACCGCACAAACTGGCCACCTGGAAAAGGCCGAGCCGCTTTATGAAGAGACAGTCAGGGTGGCACCAGGTGATGTCAACCTGCGCATGGAATATGCGCGCGTACTCTTCAACCGGACGAAATTCCTGCAAGCCAAGGAGCAGTCCGAAGAAGCGGTTCGTCTCGATCCGAAAAATCCAGAGGCGATTCTGCTCCTGGGCCAGGTTCTCTTCCAGTTGCGCGACTATGTAGGGGCCCGACCCAAATTTGAGACGGCATACTCGCAAGATCCTCAATTTGCGGTTGGATATCTGCTCGGCAAAACACTCCTGCTTCTTCACGACGAGCGGGCTGCCCGCGCCATCTTTGCTTCCATGCTGCGCCAGTGGGGTGACACCGACACGAACCACATCTTCCTCGGCCGCGCCTTCAGCCAGGCCGGGTATGCGACCGAAGCGGCTACCGAATTTCACAAGGCTCTGGAACTCAATCCGAAGACTCCCGGCGCACACTACCAACTGGCACTCTCGTATCTCCGGGAGGACGAAGCCGCAGGCTACGACAAGGCTGTTCCCGAGCTCCTGGCGGAACTGGAAATGCGTCCCGACGACTTTCCCACCCTCTACATGCTCGGCTACATCGCGGTTCGGCAAGGCAAATGGGACGAAGCTGAGAGAAACCTGCTGCACGCGATCGCGATCCATCCGAAAGATCTCCAAACACTGCTTGCACTGGCAGATACCTACACCGCAACCAACCGCCCCAAAGATGCAGAGCCAGTTCTGCGCGAAGCACTGGCGATTGCTGGAGACCGGACCAACTTGGAAATTACGCGCGCCCATTACCTGCTCGGACGAATTCTTCTCGCGCAGCCGGGTCATCAGGAAGAAGCCAATCGTGAGATGGCGCTGGTTGCGGAAATGCAAAAGCATTCCGGAACAGTGCTAACCGCCGATGCGCGCTCCGTTGGGGCCGGAAGTCTGCTGCGCCAGGAATCGTTCGTCGAGAATCAACCGTCAGCATCCTCCACGGAAACCACTCAGCCTGAGTCCCACGAAGCCGACGACCTCCGCGCCACTATCGCCGACGCTTATAACAACCTGGGCGCGATCGCCGGCAACTCTCAGGACTTTGCCGCAGCCGCCAAGAATTTCCGACGCGCAAAGCAGTGGAATCCCTCCCTCCCCGGCTTGGATCACAACCTCGGCATGGCGCTGTTCTACTCCAGCCAGTTCCGCGAAGCCGCCGCACCGCTCAAAGCTTATGTCGACACAAATCCCGACGACGTAGCCGCACGCGGCGCCCTAGGATTCACTCTGTTCCGCATCGATGACTACGCCGGAGTAGTCGCCTATCTGAAACCCATGCAGGAACAGATGAACCAGACGCCGAAACTGGCATTTGTCTACGCGGCGTCGCTGGTAAGATCGGGCGCATATGACGAAGGAGTTCAGAGGCTGCAGGCTCTGGAAGCAGCAACTCCAGACTTAGCCGAGATTCACTACGAACTCGCGCAAGCCTATCAACGCACGGGCAAGGCCGATGATGCAGCGCGGGAAATGAAACTGTACGAACAGCTCAAACCAGCTTCCGGGCCATCTTCCAAATAGACAGGGGCGTGCAGCCCGGGTTAAGTTGGCGAAGGGCATGCCTTCAGTGATATCGAAAGGCATCGCCAACGCGCTGCGCTTTAGCACCCGGGGTGATCTCCGTAACTGGATGCGACGGCTTTCCACGCCTTACTGGTGACTGAACACTCTCTTCCCCTTAATCCCACTTCCCTCTTCAACTGTGTAGATGAAATCCGTCGGTACGTTATTCAGTATGTCCTTCGCCCCGCTGGGCCAACTGACTTCTACCTTTTCCATCACAGCGCTCGCCCCCAAACCGAAATGAAGCCGCAAATCATTCTGCGAAAGATAACTCGACCCGCTGCGTACTTGCATCGACTGCGTGACTCCTCCCGCGGTCACGGTCACACGCGCGCCGATCGCCGCCCGGTTGCTCTTCGTCCCGATCAATTTGAAAGTCGCCGCATGATTTTCCGTTTGTGTGCGATTGATCAGTAGCGACGGTGCCCCGCTGTGGTTCAGAATCAGGATGTCCACCTTGCCGTCATTGTTCACATCGCCAAAAGCCGCGCCCCGCCGGACACACAGCCCATCAACATTGATTTTTGAAGGCTCTGTTATATCTTCAAATGTCCGATTCCGCTTATTGCGAAACAGCAGCATCGGCTCGCGGAACGTCACATTCGGCGTGACCTGATCGACCTGCGGATAGATATGCCCGTTGGTGATGAAAATATCCAGCCACCCATCGTTATCCACGTCAAAAAATCCGCCGCCCCATCCCACATACCGTCGTGTCGCCTGCAGCAAGCCGGCGCTCCCGGCTATCTGATCGAATCCCATTTCGCCGCGATTCCAGTAGAGGTCCACACCTTCCTGGATGTAGTTCGTCACCAGGATGTCGAGCAGCCCATCGTGATCGAAATCCGCAACATCGACGCCCATCGATCCTTGCATCTGCCCGTCACCATTCACTGCCGTTCCGGTCAACAGGCCGACATCTTCAAACGTCCCGTCATGCTTATTCTTGAACAAATAGTTCGGATTCACATCGTTCGCGACATAAAGATCGAGCCAGCCGTCGTTCGCGAAATCAGCCCAGACCGCCTGCATCCCAAAAAAATGGCTCGGATTGTCGACTCCCGCCTTCTTCGACACATCTTCAAACGTCCCATCGCCGCGATTGTGAAACAGAAAATCCGAATCGCCGGTCAGCCCCGAAGGGCCGCAGTACACGCGCACGCCCATATACATGCAAGGCACACCGTCGGCGTGAGTCAGCGGCAGCGCATCCATGTCCTGATGAACGTACCGATCGACGAACAGATCTACATGCCCGTCGCGATCGTAATCGCCCCACGCTGCCCCCGCGCTGAATCCGCCTATTCGGAGGCCAGCCTTCTCGGTCACATCTTCGAATTTGCAATTCCCCACATTACGGTAGAGCACGTTGCCCCCGTAACCGGTGATATACAGATCCTGCCAGCCGTCGTTATCGAAATCGACAACCGACACGCCCATGCCCCAACCTTTTCGCGTGAGACCTGCAGATTGTGTGATGTTGCTGAATTTGAGATCGGAATCCTGATGGTAGAGGGTAGCCATCAAATCGCCGCCCTGCTTGTAGCGCTCGACCGTCGATCCGTTCACCGTCACGATGTCGAGTTTGCCGTCGTTGTCACAATCGATGAACCCGGCACCACCGCTCATCGATTCGACAATGTAGTACTCATCCTTGGAAGAAATATTGGGAACGGTAAGTCCGGCTTGCTTTCCGATGTCTTCAAAATGAGGAGCGGGGGGAGCGGCCGTCTGCCCCAAACAGATCGCACAACTAAGAAGAAAAAGGCCGGAAAGCCGCATGAAATTGGCCCATGGTAGCACGGGATTACTCGTTCCGCTCGCGCCGGCGCGAAAGCAAACTCCGAGCGAAGCCGCGAAGCGGCGAAAGGACGCAGCCCTCGGCGCAAGTGGTGGGCAAAATAAAAGATGACGAGCAAGCTCCGAAGGAGCGCAAGAGACCCCAGCCAAAGTCAGCCCGGCTATTGCGCCGTCTCCGTAAACGTCGCCACCGGATGTCCCAACCCGTAAGGCCCTTCCGCCGTGACGGTGACAGTCTGCGCACTCGCAGGCAGTGTTAACGTGACCGCCGCCACACCCGCACTATTCGTCACAGCAATAACCTTCGTACCAGTACCGTTCAAGACAGCTCCCGCATCGACACTGAACAGAACGCTGGCACCAGTTTTGGTTCCTCCTGACGATCCAGGATTCAACGTAACAGATAAATTTAATGGGCTGCCTGTCGGCCCGCTCTGATTGTCTCCGCTTTTGGCGAACGTCGCCGCCGGCTTGCCCACAACAATCCATCCACCCTGCGTCTGAGCTACGCCGGAACTATCGGTCCCGGTCACCGTGAAATGGCAAAACGCGGGCGAACCACCAGCAGTCACCACGATCGCACCCTTGCCTGCACCGCTGAATGCTGCCGTAGTTATGTTCAACGAACCCACGGAACACGCCGATGCCCCTTCGTACGCATCGAACACAGCGTTCGAAAGCGTAACATTGCCAGTCCCGCTGCTGATCGTTGGGTTCAGTGTTACCGTCCCGCTTGCAGGAACCATGGTCGTATCGGGATTGAAGTCGCATTCC
>Ga0207699_10000640_pt1 | contig 16963 bp, 18 predicted proteins | sample LARL51metaG_FD_184344 | JGI IMG/M metagenome (GOLD analysis project Ga0207699, IMG submission 184344) | Corn, switchgrass and miscanthus rhizosphere microbial communities from Kellogg Biological Station, Michigan, USA - LAR L5-1 metaG... | ecosystem: Host-associated > Plants > Roots >...
CCGGCGTCCTCATCGGCCCGCACGTCCTCGGCCTGGCCGACACCGGCAGCATCAAGCTGCTGGCCAATGTCGGGCTCGGGTTCCTGTTCTTGCTGGCCGGGTATGAGCTCGACCCGCGCCTGCTCCGCGAGCGGGCCGGCCGGCTGGCCATCGGCGGCGTCGCATTGCTTACCTGGCAATAGCTTCCTTCGACGGTGAATGGCCTGCCCGTCCAGAGCCCTCGGACCAGTCGCTGAGGAATACCCCGCCAATGGCGAAGCGGACCCGGCCTCCCCCGCCGATACCCATGGATGTGCAGGCCGGTCGCTGCGCGCCTCTTCCGAGCTCATCCCATCTCCTGATGACAGACGCCACGATGCTCGCGGCACGGCATGGTTGGTCCGGTCCGTGCTCTAGGCCGGCCGCAGCAGGCCGCGGTCGAGGACGACCGGCAGGAACATCTCGCGGTAGCCGTGCTCGTCGAACAGCACGGTGACCTGGTCGCCGTCGTAACGCTGTACCGTGCCCGGGCCCCAGCGCTCACTCTGCACGCGCGTGCCCACGGGGAACGGGACCCCGGTAGGCGTGGGGGCCGCCGGCCCGAGGTCGTTGTCGCAGTTCCCGCACGGGCCGGGGTAGTCCTGCCCGAAGTAGGTCAGCAGGAACGACCGGCGGCAGCCGGTTTGCTCCGCGTAGCGGCGCATCATCGTCAGCCGGGACCGCTCCACCTCATCCTCGCGGCCGGTTTCCGTCTCTGATGCGCCCAGCGCGGCGGCTACGGTCATCGCCCCGGTCCACCGGACATCCCCATCCGCCTGCCAGGCCGCCGCACCCAGGTCAGCCAGCCGGGTCAGGGCCGCTGTCTGCTGCCGTTCGCCCGGCTCGACCGGCTGGCCCGCGGCGAGCGCGGCCGCGGCCCGCGCCACGGCCGCGCCAGCGACCCCCCTGGCCATCAGGTGACGCGCCCGCTCGAAGTCGTCGTAGCGGTAGAGCAGCCGCACCTGGGAGGGCTGGCTGTCCCGGCCGGCCCGCCCGATCTCCTGGTAGTACGAATCCAGCGAAGGCGGCGGGTCAACGTGCAGCACCCACCGGACGTCCGGCTTGTCGATCCCCATGCCGAACGCGACGGTGGCCGCGATGACCCGGTCCTGGCCGTCCAGGAACGCCGTCATCGCCTCGTGGCGCTGCCGTGCCGGAAGCCCGGCGTGATACAGCGTCACCCGCTCGCCGGCCGACGCCAGGGCGTCCCGTGCGGCCTGCGCGCCTGCGCGGGTGGCGGCATAGACGATCCCCGGGCCGGTGAATTCGCGGGCCGCCTGGACCAGCTCGCTCTCTTTGTCCGGAGTGGTCCGCACATGGCGTGCGGACAGGTACAGCTGCGGCCGGTCGAAGTCGCCCAGCACCACCACTGGATCGCGCAGCCCGAGCCGCCGGATGATCTCCTGCCGCACCGGCGGCGCGGCGGTCGCGGTCAGCGCCAGCCGGACCGGCGCGCCGACCGCCTCGGCCTGTGCGCCGAGGCGCATGTAATCGGGCCGGAAGTCATGTCCCCACTGGCTGATCAGGTGCGCCTCGTCTACGGCGAACAGCCCCGGCCGGGCGCGCCGCAGCGTTTCCCGGGTCTCCCCGTTGGCCAGCTGCTCCGGCGACAGGAACACGAACGTGCCGGAGTCGCACGAGGCGAGCAGCGCCGCGGCGCGGGCACCGGCCGACTGCTGGGAGTTCAGCACGATCGCCTGCAGGCCAGCCGTCTGCAAGTGAGCGAGCTGGTCATCTTGCAGCGCGATCAGCGGTGACACCACCACGGTTGGCCCGGCCCGCAGCAGCCCGGCCAGTTCGTAGATCGCCGACTTCCCGCCCCCGGTCGGCAGCACCGCCAGCGCATCGCGCCCGCCGGCCAGCGCCTGCGCCGCAGCCAGCTGCCCGGGCCGCAGCCGCGGGAAGCCGAGACGGTCCCGCGCGAGTTCCTCGATCTCCGATCCGGGGCCGGCCACCGGATCAGACCCCGAGGCCGGCCGCGAGGTCGTCATCCACGATCAGTACCAGCTTGCCCTGGGTGTGGCCTTGCTCCACCACCTCATGCGCCCGTGCGGCGTCGTGCCAGGAGTAGCGGGCCTGCACGGTGACCGACAGCGAGCCGTCGTCGAACCAGGGCGCCATCCGGATCAGGCGGCTTCCTCTCGGCTGGCCGTTGTATGCCTGCCAGCGGACCCGGTCCTGGTCCGGAAACTCGGCGTGCACCGGGGTGGCGATCAGTGCCCCGTCGCGGGCCGCGCGGGCCGCGCCAGCCAGGGTGGGCGCCGCGCAGGCCAGCACCCGGCCCGCTCCCCCGCTGGTCACCTCCCGGGCCTGATCGGGCCAGTCAGGCTTGGTGTGATCGAGGACAACGGCCGCCCCCAGCCGGTGCAGGAACTCGTGGTGCTGCGGGCTGGCGGTGGCGATGACCTCAGCTCCGAGGATCCGGGCGAGCTGCACCGCGAAATGACCCACCCCGCCCGCGCCCGCGGTGATCAGGACCTGGTCTCCGGCGCCGAGCGCCAGCACGTCGGTCAGCCCTTGCTCCGCGGTCAGCGCGTCGATCGGGGTGGCCGCCGCGTCGACCGTGGGCAGCCCGGCGGGAATGGGCGCCAGCTGCTCGGCGGGGCAGGTCACGTACTGCGCGTAACACCCGGTCAGGCCCGGGTAGCCGTACACCGGCGCCCCGTCGTCGAAACCAGCGTCAGCGCCGGTGTCACCCTCGATCACGCCCGCGAACTCGCCGCCCGGGATGTACGGCAGGCCGCCGGTCCAGCCACCCTTCCGGAGGCTGGCGTCCCACGGGCCGACCCCGGCGGCGAGCACCCGGACCAGCACCTCGCCCGGGCCCGGCCGTGGCATCGGCGCCTGGCCAGCCTGCAGTACCCCGGGGCCGCCGAATTCGCTGACCATGATCGCCTGCATCAGTGCTCCCTGCCTCGTGCCAGCGCAGCTAGGCCGTGTCCCGTAGATCGATCCAACCCTACGGCCGCGCCGGCGGACCATCCGGCGGGGGCGCCCGGAACAGCGGCGGGAGGTAACGCAGCATGAGGAGGGACCAGGTGAGGTGGGCGAGCGAGGGGGCCAGGACGCCGCCGGAGGCGCGGCGCTGAAGCCCGAAGAGCACGCTGGTCACGGCGCCGGCCAGGACGAGGGCGGGGTTACGGGTGGCCGCCGTGGCCGCGGTGTAGGCGATCGTGGTCGTGACCAGGGGATGGGAGTCCTGCACGGCCGACCAGAGCGCGCCGCGGAAGAACAGTTCCTCGGCGACCGCGTTGGTGCCCGCGGTGAGCATCACCAGGGGCGCCGAGCCGCCATCGGCATAGTGCAGGACGCCCGCGACGGCCCGGTTGAGCGGGGGAATGTGCCGGGCCAGCCGGGCGGCGCCATAGAACAGCCCGAAAGCGGCCACGCCGGTGAGCACGGGCGCCACGACCAGGCCGGCGTGATGCTGGCGACCCGGCCGGCCTGGGGACACGGACCCGGAAGCGGCCGCGCCCGTGGCCCAGGTGCCAGCCAGGCCCATGGTCAGCGCGTAGAACTGCGGCGAGCCGGGCCTGGTGGACAGCGAGATGCCGAGCAGCGCGGCGCCGCCGACGCCGGCGCCGGCCAGCTCCCAGCCACGCCGGGCCGGGGCGGCGCGGTGCCGCCACCGGGCCAGGCGGCCGGTGGTCACCGGCCGCCGCTCGTGGCCTGGCGGCGTTCGCTGAGCGCGGCGCGCACGGCGTCCTCGTAAGACATGGGCTCGAACGGGATCAGGCCGCGGATCGACTGATCCCGCACGATGACTTCGTTGGTCATCGAGTCGACCAGCGCCCGGCCGGTGGCCGTGTCCACGTCGGTGACCAGCGTCAGCCACAGCGACGACAGCCGGGGGCTGAGCAGCGGTACCGGCAGGATAGGCAGCGGCCGGCCCTCGATGGCGGCGACGCGGCGCAGCATGCTGACGTACTGGAGGATCTCGGGTCCGCCGATCTCGAAGACCCGGCCGGCGGTCTGCGGCAGCGCCAGCACCCCGAGCAGGTAGCGCACGACGTCGTCCACCGCGATCGGCTGGGTGCGGGTGGTGACCCAGCGGGGCGTGATCATCGCGGGCAGGTGCTCAACGAGCTGCCGCGTCAGCTCCCAGGAAATACCGCCATGCCCGACGATGATCCCGGCCCGGATGACGGTCACCGGGACACCGGCCGAGCCCAGCAGCTTCTCGACCAGACGGCGGCTGTGCAGATGGGGCGAGAGCGTGTCGCTGTCATCACCAAGACCACCGAGATAGATGATGCGGTCCAGGCCGGCCCGGGCCGCCGCGTGGCCGAACGCCACGGCGGCAGCGGCATCCTTGCGCTCGTAATCCGGATCGCTGAGTGAATGCACGAGGTAGTAGGCGGCCCCGCAGCCAGCCAGCGCGCTGCCCAGCGTGGCGCGATCCTGGACGTCCCCGTAGACCGGCCGTCCGGCGCCGGTGTACCCAGCGGGGTTGCGGGTCATCGCCACGACGTCGTGCCCGGCCCGGGCGAGCGCCGGGCCGAGCCGCCCGCCGACGAATCCCGACGCGCCGGCCACGAGCACCTTCACCGCGGCCACCCGGCCGTCTCGGCCTCGGTCACCGGATCACCGGTCAGCAGCGCCGCCCCCGCCGCGGTTGCGGTCTGTGGCGTGGCCCCGGCCCCGGCCAGGGCGAGCGGGGCGCGCCGGGCCACCGAGGCGAGTTCCGCCCGCAGCGGCTTCAGGACCTGCGGCCGGGCAGCGGCGAGGACGACCAGATCAGGACCTGACTCCCCGGCGGCCCGGGCTAGCTCCCCCATGGGGGTATTGGTGCCCAGGTAGTCGATCCGCCACCCGGTGCCGTGCAGCACGATGCCGAACATCATGAGCGCCAGGTCGTGCAGTTCCCCGGGCGGGCAAGCGAGCAGGGCCCGCGGCCCGTGCCCGCCGCCCCAGCCGCGGGCCAGGCCGGCCAGCCGGCCCCGGATGACATGGGTGGCAAAATGCTCCGCGGCGATGGTGGCCGTCCCGCCCTGCCAGCGCTCACCCAGGTCAGCGAGATAGGGCAGCACGACATCCCGCAAGACGGCCGGCACCGACAGGTCGGCGAGCAGCCGGTCCAGGGCCGCCTGGGCGCCCGGCTCGTCGAAGGCATCGAGAGCCTGCCGGAGGACAGCGGCGGAACCAGCCGGCACCGGGCTCCGGGCCGGCGCCGCAACGCCTCCGGCGCCCGCGCCAAGCACCGCCCGGGCCGCCTCGGCCGCGGACAAGCCTTCAGCCAGCTGGTCCTGCATCATGCGGACGCGCGACTCGTCCGCCGCGGAGTACAGCCGGAAGCCACCCGGCGAGCGCACCGGATGCAGCAGGCCGTAGCGGCTCTCCCAGGCGCGCAGCAGATGATCGCTGACCCCCACGCGCCGGCTCAGCTCCCCGATGCGCAGCAGCGGCCGGCCAGCCGCGGTTTCCATAACGGCCACTATACAGATCCTCTACAAACATTTGACATAGTCGGTGGCTCAATCATAGCTTCCCCTTAGACAAACTTTCGACAGAATCTTGACGGACTACGCGGCAGCGGGCCGGAGGGGAGAAGAACATGCGGGGGTTCAGGTATCTAGCGGCAGCTACGGCCGTGACCGGCCTGCTGGCTGGCCCGGCGGCGACAGCGGCATCAGCGGCACCGGGCCGCCCTGCGGCGGTCCAGGCCGCTACCGGGGCTGAGGTGCGGGGCGGGGTAACCACAGTCAGCACAGCGCCTGGTATCGCGGCGGCGCTGCTGAAGAACGGCATCGTGCCGCGCGCGACCTGGCCGGGGCGCGAATCGGTGCGGCCGGGCAAGAGCGGGCCGACGGTTCGCTTCACCTTCCCGGTGGCCGGGGGCCGGGTGACCCTCAGCCCGCTCGGCGGCAAGATCTCTCACCGGGGCGGGATCTTGTTCGTGAACAAGAACAACGGCAAGAAGATCAAGGTGAGCCGGTTCACCATCGACCTGAACCGCGCTGACCTGACCGGGATCGTCAACGGCAATCCGCGGGCCCGGGTGGCGCTGTTCCACCTCGATCTGTCCCACGCCAAGCTCGCGGCCTGCCAGCACAGCCTCACCGCCACCGGGATTGGCCTCAAGCTGACCTCGGTCGCGGCCAAGGCCCTCAATGCCACGCTGGGGACCAAACTGTTCTCCGCCGGGCTCCGCCTCGGTACCGCCCGGACATTGCTCCGGCTCTAGCGCCAGGCCCAGCGCGCTCGTCAGCCAGGCCGCGGCGGGCGCGCTGAACGGCCCCGTGATGCCAGCGGCCGCCGGACCAGCAGGACTATCCGGCGTTCGCACAGTTGCTGAGTGTGATGGCTCAGCCACACGCACAGCGACGCCAGCGGGAGCTCAACGAGCACCGCCAGCACTATCGCCTCCATGAGCTGCCCGCCCGGTGGCGATGTCGTGATATCGAACCATGCGTCCACCACCAGCAAGGTGGCCGCCGAGGCCGCGGCCGTCGCGAGGTACCGGGACCGCCGGAGTGCGAAGTAGGCGGTTCCCGCCAGCACCACCAGCAAGATGACGTCGAAGCCGGCCCACGCGATCGCGTAGTGCGGGGAGACCTGCCGGGACGGAAGCGAGTACGCCAGGTATGCGGTCCAGGGCAGCAAAGCCAGCGAAAACAGCGCGAAGGCCGGGCCTGCCCACCGGACCAGCCGCGCGTTGTCGACGAAGACGGCGTTCTCCGGCTCGCCGACGGGCGTGACCAGCTCATCGAGTTTGCCGGCGGTCGCCTCAGGCTCACGCATGCGTTCCACCGGGCCTTCCCGCATGGCACCAACCCCCGCTCCACCTTCAGGGTAGCGGCGCCCGGATCAATTCTTCTTCCGCACCGTGCGCGCGATCGCGCCGGCCGCGGGGGCCAGCGTCAGCCACAGCGCGATGGTGACCACCATCGACGTGACATAGCCGAACGGGCGGATACCGACGTCGGTCCCGACTATCCCGGCGAAGATCATCAGCACCCACGAGCTCACGAAGAAAGCTGGGCCCGCCGCGATGATGTGGAAGAAGTCACCCATCTATCTCATCCCTTTCAGGGGCTAGCCCCAGCCGGCCCGCTGAGCTGGACGGCCTGCAATTCGGCGTCCAAGGCGGCCATCCGGCGGGCATCGATCAGGTACCGGCCGAACAGCCCAGCTCCCCAGAGGACCATCCCCCAGGACGCGACCACGAGGCCGGCGATGACGCCAGCCTGGCCGCCGGCCTGGGATGGCGTCATCGGCCAGGCCATCTGCCGCCCGGCCGCGGTGACCCAGATGGGCGTGGCCGTGCCGGCCCGGGCGCCTGGGTCTGGGTACACCGTTCCCTGCCGCCGCGCGCCATCGGGCGCGGTCCAGGCGGCCCGCACCGGGGGATCGTAGTAGCCAGAGGTGGGCGCGTCGGTCAGCAGCACGGCGGAGACCTGACGCCAGCCAGCGTGCTGGGCATCCACGATGGTGAAGGTGACGCTGACCGTCACCCGCCAGGCGGCGAGCGCGAGGAACGGCGCGGCCACCAGGAAGGCCACGATCAGCACGGCCAGCAGTCCGGCTTCCGCCCGGTCGGACGGGCGCCGGAGCGGGTTCCGGTCGGGCCACAGCCCGCGCGCCATCCGGGCGGGCCAGCTCAGGTGCGGCATCCGGCTCGTGCTCATCGCGGGCCTCCCTCCTGATCCCAGCATGGAACCTGGCCCACCCAGGGGGTAGGGCCGAATCTCCCGCCCGTGCGGGACTTTCGCACCTCACGCCTCTGGCGGGCTCACCGTGGACCGCGGGTGGCGGCAGTCAGGGCCGAGCTCACCCCGGGCACCAGATCGGGTGCGGTGACCGCGACGGGGGCGTGCGCGTGATGCAGCACCGTGTGGGTCACCGACCGCACCCCGGAACTGGGCCGCTGTGTCGGCCACCGCCCGAGTACTACGAGGTCAGCACGGGTGGAGGCGGCCGTGAGCGCCCGGCCCGGCAGGCCGCGGGGGAGCTGCACCTCGGCCTGTACTCCGGGGTACTTGTCCCGCCAGCGGCCGACCACGTCGCCCAGCTGGGCTGAGATGTCCGCTGACAGGCAGCAGGTGTGCGCCGCCGCCCGCTCCGCTGCGTCCATACTGGCTAGCCGGCCGGTGGTGGGCAGGTACCACGACCAGGCGTGCACGGCGACCACGGCCGCGTCGCGCAGCGCCGCTGCTTCGAAGGCGAATTCCAGCGCCCGCCCGGCCTGGTCCAGATCGCCGATGCCGACCACTATCTCCCGACGTGCCGGGAGATAGTGGTCGCGGACCACGACGACCGGGCAGCAGGCGCGGGTGGCCACGTCCTGGCTGACCGAGCCGAGGAACCTGGCGGACAGCGCCCCGGCACCCCAGGACCCGACGACCAGCATGGTGGCGTCCGTGGAGCTTTCCATCAGGACCTGCGCGGGATGGCCGGGCAGCAGCCTGGGGTCAATGGCCAGGCCCGGCTGCTGCGCGGCCGCCCGCTCCGCCGCGCTGCTCAGCGCGCGTGCATGGTGGGCGGACATCCGCGCGGGCAGCTCGGGGACGGACACGATACGCAGCGGCAGGCCGCGGGCCGCGGCCTCCCGCGCCGCCCAGTCAACGGCCCGCAGGGACGGCTCCGAGCCATCTGTCCCCACGATGATCGGCAGGCGTGTCATGTCCGTCTCCTCGCCGGGCCGTCCGGCTAGAGCCGGGCGGCGATGAGGGCAGCCAGGTCGACGAGCCGGCAGGTGTAGCCCCACTCGTTGTCGTACCAGCCGAATACCTTCACCAGATCGCCAGCGGCCTGGGTCAGACCGGAGTCGAACACGCAGGAGGCCGGCTGCCCAATGATGTCGCGGGAGACCAGCGCGTCGGTGCTGTAGTGCAGCACGCCCGCCAGGCCGCCCGCGGCCGCCTGCTCGAAGGCCAGGTTCACCTCGGCCGCGGTCACCTCACGGTGCAGCATGGCCGTCAGGTCGGTGAGCGAGCCATCCTCGACCGGGACCCGGACCGCCACGCCGTCCAGCCGCCCGGCCAGTTCCGGGATGACCACCCCGGTGGTGCGGGCGGCGCCGGTGCTGGTCGGCACGATGCTGACCGCGGCGCTGCGGGCCCGGCGCAGGTCCTTGTGCGGGCCATCGAGCAGCATCTGGTCACCTGTGTACGCATGAATCGTCGTCATCAAGCCTTTGACCAGGCCGAACGCGTCGTTCAGCACTTTCACCATCGGCACCACGCAGTTCGTGGTGCACGAGGCAGCCGAGATCACATCATGCCGGCCGGGGTCATAGTCGCCTTGATTGACCCCGACCACGACAGTCAGGTCGGCACCCTTGCCCGGCGCGGAGATCAGCACCTTGCGGGCGCCCCCCTTGAGGTGGAGGGCGGCGTCGTCGCGGGCCCGGAACTTGCCGGTGGACTCGATGACCAAGTCAACCCCCACCTCAGCCCAGTTGATCGCGGCCGGATCCTGGTGCGACAGCACCTTCATGGGCACCCCGTCCACGGTGATCGAGTCCGGGCCGTAGGCCACGGTGCGTCCCAGCCGCCCATAGGTGGAATCGAACTCCAGCAGATGCGCCAGGGTCCGCGCGTCGGTGAGGTCATTGATGGCCACGACCGCCAGGTCTTCCCAGTCCAGGGCACGCCGCACGAACGCACGGCCGACTCGCCCGAAGCCGTTGATTCCTACCCGGACCGGCATCGAGGTCTCCTCTCATAAGCCGCCCGGCAGCGATACGTGGGCGAGCGGCTCTGCCTCAATTGCCCTTTCCCCTCAGTCACCTTCAGGATCCAGGGCCCGCCCGGCCGCTGGCCAACGGCCTTCGCCCCCTTCCAGGGGGCCATTGGTCCCAGCCCGCCGACCCTTACCTGCGGCGGCTGGGGCGGCACTCAGCCCGGTCCGCAGGCGGATCTATGCCGTACGCCCCGATGGCCCGGGACTATGGTCCCGTGCCCAGGTGAAGTTCGTGCATCTAGGGTTAACCCACCGTTACCGAGGATCAGCCACACGGGTGCTTTCCGATGGTCACGCGATGTGAGGAGAAGCAGCCCATGGACCAGTCAGCGCCGGCTCAGCGGCGGATCGGCGTGTTCCTGCTCGACGATCATGAGATCGTCCGGCGCGGCGTTAGGGAGCTACTGGAAGCCGAGCCGGACATCGTGGTCGTTGGTGAGGCGGGCACCGCTGAATCGGCCCTGGCCCGGATCCCCGCGCTGAAGCCGGATGTGGCCGTACTGGATGTGCGCCTGCCGGACGGGAATGGCGTCAGCGTGTGCCGTGAGATCCGGTCCAAGATGCCCCAGGTAGCCTGCCTCATGCTCACCTCCTTCGGCGACGACGACGCGCTGTTCGACGCGATCATGGCCGGCGCCGCTGGCTACGTGCTCAAGCAGATCCGGGGCACCGATCTGGTCGGCGCGGTCCGCACGGTGGCCTCGGGTGAGTCCATGCTGGACCCGGAGGCGGCCAGCCGGGTGATGAAGCGGATGCGTGACCAGGCGACCCGCTCCGATCCGCTGGCCGGGCTCACCGAGCAGGAAAAGAAGATCCTGGAGCTGATCGGCGAGGGCCTGACCAACCGGCAGATCGGCCAGCGCCTCTTCCTCGCCGAGAAGACGGTCAAGAACTATGTATCGGCCCTGTTCGCCAAGCTGGGCATGGAGCGCCGGACTCAGGCCGCCGCCTACGCGGCCCGGGTATTCGAGGACCAGGGCATTCCGCACCCGCCGCAGCCAGGCCACTGAGCCGGGCGGCGGTCAGGCCGTCTCGGGCAGCGGGACCTGCCAGCGCAGCTCCGTCCCGCCGCCGCTGGCCGGGCCGACGGTGAGCGCGCCACCATACTGCTCGGCCCGCCGGGCCAGGTTGGCCAGCCCGCTGCGGCGGGAGGTGTCCTTGATGCCACTGCCGTTGTCGCTGACCACCAGGACCAGCTCGCTGCCCACGCTGACGCCGATATCGACGTGCCTGGCCTGACCGTGCCGGGCGGCATTCGACAGCGCCTCGCGCAGCGCGTTCAGCATGTGCTCGCCGATCTCCCCGGGAACCTCATAGTCCAGCTGGTCGCCGAGCCGGAGCGAGGAAGTCATGCCGTGCGCCCCGGTCATGTCGTCAACCACTTCCCTGATCTTGGCCCGCAGGCCAGGCAGGTCCCGCCCGCGGGCCTGCAGGCTGAAGATGGCCGCCCGGATGTCGGTGATCGTCTGGTCTAGGTCGTCAACGACGCTGCTCACCCGTTCCCCGACCAGCGGGCGGGTGATCAGCGGGATAGTGCCCTGCAGCTTCATGCCGCTGGCGTAAAGCCGCTGGATGACCTGATCATGCAGGTCGCGGGCGATCCGGTCGCGGTCCTCGAAGACCGTGAGCCGTTCGGCGTCCTCCCGGCGTTCCGCCAGCTCCAGCGCGATCCCAGCCTGCCCCGCGAACGTCATGGCCAGGTCCATGGCCGCCCGTGGCAACGGCATCGACCCAGCCGCACGGCCGACGGTGAGCACGCCGCGGACGTTGCGCGCGTCACCGAGCGGCAGCAGGATCGCGGGCCCCAGCTCCAGGGTCTCCCTGGCCGCCGTCGAGGCCCGCGGGTCATGGCGGAAGTCGTCCACCGTGATGGGCTGGCCGCTGGCCAGTACCCTGCCCGAGATGGACGCCCCGGAGGGCAGCCGCAGGCCCAGCGCGATCTTCGCGCCCGCCCCCGCCGCGTGGCTGATCGTCAGGTGCTGGCGGTCCTCGCTGGGCAGGGCGAGCACGACCAGATCGGCCGCGGTCATCTCCAGGGTCTGCTGCGTCACGAAGCTGAGCACGTCATCAACCGCGGTGCCCCCCAGCAGTCTGCGGGTTACCTCGGAACTGGCCTCCAGCCACTGCTGCTGCCGGTGCGCCTCGTCGAACAGCCGGGCGTTCTCGATGGCCACGCCGGCCGCCGAGGACAGCGCGGTCACCAGGATCTCGTCTTCCTCGTCGAACGCGGCCCCGCCGCGTTTTTCGGTCAGGTAGAGGTTGCCGTAGACCTCGTCGCGGATCCGGATCGGCACGCCCAGGAACGTTTTCATTGGCGGGTGCCCGTCCGGGAAGCCGGATGACTGCGGGTGGCTCGCGATGTCAGCCAGCCGCAGCGCACGAGGATCGGTGATCAGCAGGCCCAGCAGCCCGCGGCCTTCCGGCCAGTGGTCAATCCGGGTGATCGTTGCCTCGTCCACGCCGACCGGGATGAAGTCGGCCAGCCGGCCGTCCTTGTCGATGACACCGAGCGCGCCGTACCGGGCGTCGACCAGGGTGACCGCCGCCCCGACGATCCGCCGCAGCACGGCCTCCAGCTGCAGATTGCTGCCTATGGCGACAACCGCCTCCAGCAGGGCGTGCACCCGGTCGCGCGTGGCCAGCACACCTTGCAGCCGGCCCTGAAGCTCGGACAGCAACTCGTCGAGCCGCAGATCCGGCAGGAGCAGATGCGGCTCGGGCGACTCCACGCCGGCCGCCTCCCTCCGGGGACCCATGGTGGGCACGATGCTGATCATAGGGCCGCCAGGTCTGCCCGGCCAGGACCGTCATCGGCGGGCGGGAGGATCCGGGCGTACTGGCCGGGGGTCACCATGGCGATGTGCCCATCGCGCAGCCACTTGATGACGTACGGCGGGGCCCCGTCCGGCCCCAGGACGCGGATGACCAGGCCGGTGCGGCTTTCCCGGCCGGGTACGACCAGCAGGTCACCAACGTTCGCCTTCATCACGGCACCTGTCTCTGGGTTCGTCTGTGTCCCGGGCTCGCCTCCCCGGGCCCAGTTCGTGCCTCCAGCATGGCCAGCACCCATCAGCCAGGCACCGGCTGACCGGCCCGGATCACCGGGACGTTCGGCCCCCCGCGGGCCGCCGGACGCTCCGGCCGCCGCCGCGTGCCGTTCGGGCCCGGCTCCGGGTCATGGGTCCATGTGACGGCGGGGGCATCGCACGCTGTGATGAGCTGGGTATTACCTATCAAGGAGCGCGCGATGGAGCAGCAGATCTACGCCCGCCACGGCCTGGACGCACTGGAAGTGACCGAGGACGTCTTCGAGTCACCAGCATCCGTCGTGTTCGATCAGGCGGAGAACCGGCTGTACACAATCAAGGCCCTGATGATCGCCACGATGGGCGGGCCGGCATGAGAATCGTGGCCGCGCTCGGCGGCAATGCCCTGCTGGAGCGGGGCGAGCCAGCCGAATGCGACATCCAGGAGGCGCACGTCCAGAAGGCCGCGGCCGCCCTTGCCCCGCTGGGCCGGTCGCACGATCTGGTCATCACCCACGGCAACGGCCCACAGGTCGGCATGCTGGCCATCGAGAGCGCCGGTGACCCGGCGCTGGCCCACCCCTACCCGTTCGACACGCTGGGCGCGCAGACCCAGGGCATGATCGGCTACTGGCTGGCGCAGGCGCTGCGCAACGCGGTGCCCGGCCGGGAGGTCGCCTGCCTGGTCAGCCAGACCCTGGTCAGCGCCGCGGACCCGGCCTTCGCCAGCCCGTCGAAACTGGTCGGGCCGGTGTACGACGAACCGCACGCCCGCCGGCTCGCCACGGCCCACGGATGGGATATCGGGAAAGACGGCACCTGGTGGCGGCGGATCGTCCCATCTCCCGAACCGGCCGAACTGCTCGACCTCCCCGTCATCCGCCAGCTGCACACCAGCGGCGTGATCGTCATCTGCTCAGGTGGTGGCGGAGTGCCGGTCGTGCGCACCGCCAGCGGGCAGTTGCGCGGCGTGGAGGCGGTCGTCGACAAGGACCTGACCGCCGCCCTGCTGGCCCAGGCCCTCGGCGCCGACGCGCTCCTGCTGTTGACCGATGTCGCAGCGGTACAGGACGCATTCGGCACCCCGCAGGCCAGGCCGATCCACCGGGCCTCGCCCGGTGAATTGCGCGCCCGCCCATTTCCGGCCGGCTCCATGGGCCCGAAGATCGAGGCCGCCTGCCGCTTCGTGGCCGCGGGCGGGAAAATGGCCGCGATTGGGCAGCTCACCGACGCTGAGCCGCTGCTCCGCCAGGAGGCCGGCACCATTGTCACGGCCTGAACACCAGCCGGGCACCCTGCAGTCAGCACTCAGGCCGAAGGGTCCTCCGCAGCCATGACCCGGAGGTGGCCCACCACCCGGCCCGGCGTCACCGGGACCGCTCGCCGCGATCAGCGGCGCGCAGCGACCTGACGTAGCTGGCCCGCTCCCGGGCCGCCGCGGCCGGGCCGGAGGTGGCGAGCAGGCCGCGGGCCTCGCCCAGGCCCGTGTACCCCTTCCGGGCCATCCAGCCGGTCAGCCCGCCGAGCAGCACCATCGCGTATTCCGCGTGGTGACGCAGCAGCGCGGACGTAACCATCACCACGTCCGCCCCGGCCAGCAGGTAGGCCGCCACGTCCCCGGCGTCTTCCACCCCGCCACTGGCGGCCAGTGACCCGTCGACCCGGCCCGCCAGGTGCGCGATCCAGGTCCGGGGCAGCCGTGCGTCCGCCGGGCTGGACAGCCCGAGACCGTCCGTGACGGCCAGCCGTTCCGGGTCGAGGTCGGTGTGCAGGAACCGGTTGAACAGCACCAGGCCATCCGCACCCGCCTGGTCCAGCCGCAGCGCCATCTCGCCCATCGAGCTGTAGTACGGGCTCAGCTTCACCGCGACCGGGATGCTGACCACCGCCTTGACCGCGGCCAGTATCTCGGCGTGCCGCCGTTCCACCTCGCGGCCGGAGATGAAGGGGGAAGCAGAGCTGGGGGAGGACGGGGCGGTGGGGGGGAGGTCGCTGGGCAGGTGATAGATGTTCAGCTCGATGGCGGCCGCGCCGGCTCGCTCCAGCTCGCCGGCATAACTGGTCCAGCCGCCGGACGTGACGCCGTTGAGACTGGCGATGACCGGGACGTCCACCGCGGCCACGGCCCGCTCGATCAGGCTCAGGTAGCGGCGCGGGTTCGGGTCCAGGCCATCGATGTCAGGGAAGTACGACAGCGACTCGCCGAAGCTGTCGATGCCCGTTTCCCAGGCGGCCACGTTCTGCGCGGCCTCGCGGCGCAGTTCCTCCTCGAACAGCGATGGCAGCACGACCGCGGCCAGCCCGGCGTCGGCCAGCCGCCGGACCCCGTCCAGGCCGCCGGCCATCGGCGACGCCGATGCGACCAGCGGATTACGCAGCTGCAGGCCCAGATACCGGCAGGAAAGTTCCATGGGTCACCTCCACTAGCCAGCGGTGCCGGCCGCGGTAACTGGCCGGGAACCAGCCGGGCCCCGGGGTGGCCGGTGCCGTCCGCCCGCATCACGTGCCGGAATGAACGGTTTGCTGCTGATTCCGCATTACCTGCTGCGCGTGCGGTGGAATCAGCTCGCCTGTGCAACGACAGGCACCGTTACCGCCTTCCACAGTTGTTGGCGCGCGGCACGAAAGGCCAGGGCCAAAGGTCCGCCCGGCCGGGGACCTCAGGGCCTCACCGACTCGCTAATTGCTGGGACTGACCAAGGGCCGCCGCAGCTGGGCCGGAAGTCCCGGCTGAGCCGGGTCACGCGACCCTGCTGGCCTGGCCGGCGAACGGCGAAGCTGCGTATGACAGAACTGAATGACCGGGCCCCCATCCCGGTTCCCTAAAAGGGAGGCACACAATGCGCCGCAAGACTTTTGACCTGCTGGTGAGCACTGGTGGGCTCGTTATCGCCGCCGTCCTGCTTATCGCGGGCGGGCTCCTGACGTGGGGCTACTCGTTCGCTAACAGCCAGGTGCATGACCAGCTCGTCGCCCAGAAGATCGTCTTCCCGGCCAAGAGCAACCCCGAGTTCAAGGCGCTGCCCGCCGCCGACCAGGCCGCGATGGGCGCCTACGCCGGCCAGACGCTGACCACTGGCGCGCAGGCCCAGACCTATGCCAACCACTTCATCGCGGTGCACCTGACCGCGATGGGTCACGGCCAGACCTACGCCCAGCTGTCTGCCAAGGCCCTGGCGCAGCCGAAGAACACCGCACTGGCTGACCTGGTGCAGACCGTGTTCCGCGGCACCACGCTGCGCTCGATGCTGCTGGAGGCGTACGGGTTCTGGCAGATGGGCCAGATCGCGCTGTGGGGCGCCATCGCCTCGTTCATCGGCGCGGGCCTGCTGTTCATCCTGTCCATCGCCGGCCTGATCCACGGCCGCCGGGTCCCCGCTGAGACCGAAGTGTTCAGCAAGACTACGGACCCCGCCCCAGCCCACGCCTGACCGGGCTACGTTTACCGGCCGGCCGGGGATGCCCCGGCCGGCCGGTGGCGTCTTCCCACCCTCGCCCTTTTCCCGATTCAGGCCCATTGGGCTGGCACCTTAACCATTCCTTTACTGGATGGGGACCAAAGTCCCGGCGGCGGATGACTGAGATCTCTATGGGACCGGGGCCGGCCTAGGTCACGATGGGCATCAGGCCGTTTTGCGCGTTCAGCTAAGGAGACGTTGATGAAACCGCCCGCTAACCTCGCTTCCGCCCCCATTAACCTGGATCATCCCGGTACCTATCTGCACTGGTCGATTTTTACCGTCTCGGTCGCCAATCTGTGCCTGATCGCGGTGATGGTGGTGATCTTTGGCCTGGCGCTGATTCTTCCGTTCCCCAAGGGCCGCACCTATCCGCCCGCCCCGGAAGAGACAGCACCGGCCGACCCGGATGCCGCGGCCACCACTGGGTCGGATGAAGACCGCGACATGTGGACGAGCCGGGCCCGGCGCTTCGCGGTCCGGTTGCTGCCCCCCGGCAAGCTGCTGCCGGACCGGCAGCCCGCGTACGTCGCCTCCTGGGTCTATGTGTTCGGCGTGGCCAGCCTCGCCGCGTTCGGGGTGGCGGTGGTCTCTGGCTTTGCCCTCGCCCTTGGTGGTCCCGACTGGTGGCATTACAACTCGGTCGGCCACTTCTGCAACAGCCTGCACCTGTGGAGCGTCGAGCTCTTCATGGCCCTGCTGGTCATCCACCTGTGGGGCAAGTTCTGGATGGCGGCCTGGCGCGGCAAGCGGGCCTGGACCTGGATTACCGGGGTC
>Ga0207699_10000644_pt1 | contig 16909 bp, 11 predicted proteins | sample LARL51metaG_FD_184344 | JGI IMG/M metagenome (GOLD analysis project Ga0207699, IMG submission 184344) | Corn, switchgrass and miscanthus rhizosphere microbial communities from Kellogg Biological Station, Michigan, USA - LAR L5-1 metaG... | ecosystem: Host-associated > Plants > Roots >...
CGGTAGGACGGTCCCTGCGGCGCCTTGGGGTCGATCCCGGTCGCCTCGTACCCGGCCTGCTCCAGCCGGGGAACGAATCCGCCCAAGGACCCGCAGCCGATCTCGACCACCCGGGCCGGCGCCGCCGGCAGCCAGCTGCGGACGAACGGCCAGAGCGCGTCCAGCCACCGTTCCCGCTCCGCCACGTACTCAGCCTATGGCGATGCCAGCAGTCTCTTCACGGCCGCCACACTGGCGATGGCCTGTCCCTCGTAGGGTGATTGCGGGATGAGGTTGAATGCCGTGCAGCCCGCGGCGACATACGGTGCCAGGAACTCGGCGACGTCGTCGGCCGTGCCGTACGGGCAATACTTTTCGAAGCGCTCGAAAGGAAGCTGGTAGAAGGCCTCCATCGCCGGTGCGAGGCAGGCACGGGCGGCCTCTTTGGAGTCAGCCAGGCCGCACCAGACTTGCATCGCGTGCTGGCGTGGCGGGTCGGGCCGGCCGGTGCGGGCCGCCTCCTCTGCCGCCAGCTCCACCGCGGCCGCGAACCGGCGAGGTGAGTTCCAGATGCCAAGCCAGCCGTCGCCAAATCGTCCGGCGCGCCTGATCGCCGCGTCGGAGCGGCCGCCGACGATGATGGGGATCGCTTCGGCCGGAGCGGGGGCGATGATGACTTCGTCAAGGTCGAAGAAGGTGCCGTGATAGGTGACCGGCTTGCCGGTCAGCAACTCGCGCACGATGGCGAGGCACTCATTCATCCGCAGGCCCCGGGTCGCCGGGTCTATCCCGCAGCTGGAGACTTCGTGGCGATCCTCGCCGCCTACCCCAACGCCGAAAGTGAGCCGCCCCGGCGCGATCTGGGCGATGTCCGCCAGCTGGCGGGCTACCAGGACGGGGTGACGCAGCGGCAGCAGGTACACGCCGGTAGAAACAGGGAGGGTGGGGTGCAGCATCGTCAGCGCGGTGGCCTGCAGCAGCCCGTCGAATCCCGCCCCGATGAAGAAACTGACGTGGTCGCCGCAGCAGACGTGGTCGATGCCTTCTCGCTCGGCCTGCGACAAGAACGCGCGGGCCGTGTCCTGGCCCTGCTCGAGCAGCCCCTGCGGGGGGAACATACCGACTCTGATGGTCATGCCTTGACCCTACGATCTGCGAGAACCGGTCCGCTATCGGGTGAACTACCGGCGGATTCCCCGTTTCCCGCGGCCAAGGTGGCCGGATCCGGTCTCGTCCATCGGGCGAACTACCGAGACGGTCACGGGAGGAGCCGGTGCTCGGCTACCCACGCCGCGATCTGGGCTCGCGAGTGAACATCGAGCTTGCGCCGGATGTTCGCCACGTGTGACTCGGCGGTCCGCGGCGCGATACCCAGGCGGCTGGCGATGGCGTGATTGGTCAGGCCCTCGGCGACCAGCCTGGCCACATCGACTTCGCGGTCGGTGAGCCGCGATCCCGGGCTAACGGGCTCGCACAGGAAGCCGAGCAGCGCGTCGAGAACCGCTGGCCAGTCCCCGTGGTAGAAGAGGTGACTCGTACCCGGCAGCGGGATCAGCATCGCACCTGGGACAAGAGCGGCTAGCTCACGCCCCAGCTCGAACTTGGTGCCCTTGTCCGCCTCGCGGTGCAGGACCGCCGTTCGCGCCCTGATCGCCGGAAGCAGGGCCGTGACGTCGGTCTCGTAGTAGACCTCCAGCAGCCGGGCGGCCACGTCGGCCGAGGCGCTCGCCCGCTGGAACCGGGTGAACGCGTCCAGTTCCTCGGCGGTGGGGTCGGTGATGAAAGCCCCGGCGATCGCCTTCAGCCCAAGACCCCAGTGCGCCCGTACCAGCGCCACGACCGAGTTCCTGACCTCGGCAGGCGCTAGATCGCTGCCGCGGGCGCACATTCCGTACACCACGAGGGCCTCGACCCGCTCCGGGTGTTTCGCCGCGATCGCGGCGGCGAGCTGGCCGCCCTGCGAGGCCCCGAACAGGCGGAAACGATCGGCCCCCACCGCGTCGGCTACCGCCAGCGCGGCGGTCAGCTGCCCGTCGAACGACAGGTCCGCGCCGTCCCGGTCCGACAGGCCGCACCCGGGTTTGTCATAGCGGATCACGGTGAACCGCTCCCCAAGCCGCTCAAGGAAGGTGCCGAAGGAGCACAACTCCAGCTGCCGGTGCAGATGGGTGATCCAGCCGGACTCGAAAAGCAGGGCAGGCCCGGTGCCCGATGCCGAGAACGCGACACGACCCGCGGGCGTGCCGCAATACCTGATCCTCGGCCTCACCCGTCAAGGCTGACACCCTCAGCCAGCGCACGTAAAGCGGCGGCAAAGCGCAAAGGCGGCGGCAGGCGTAATCATTACAGGCACTGCGCGCATCGCCCTAGGATTGAGCGCATGTCCATTACCCGTGACGAGGTGGCTCACCTGGCCCGGCTGTCGAGGCTCGCGCTCAGCGACGAAGAGCTCGACCACCTGGCCCCGCAGCTCGACCAGATCATCTCGGCGGTCGCGCAGGTACAGGAAGTAGCGGCGGAGGGGATTCCGCCGACCTCGCACGCGACCGGCCTGACCAACGTGTTCCGCGACGACGAGCCGACCCCCTGCCTGACGCCGGAAGAGGCGCTCAGCGGCGCGCCAGAAGTCGAGCTGCAGCGGTTCAAGGTGCCGCGGATCCTGGCCGAGGAACCCTGACGGGAAGAGAGACATGGACGAGCTCATCACGATGACCGCGGCGGAGCTGTCCGCCGCGATGGCCGCCGGCGAGGTCTCCGCCGCCGACGTCACCGAAGCGCACCTGGACCGGATCGCCGCCGTCGACGACCAGGTCAAGGCGTTCCTCCACGTGGCCGCCAACGACGCCCGCGCCCGGGCGCGCGAGGTGGACGCCAGGCGCAAGGCGGGCGAGCCGCTCGCCCCGCTGGCCGGCGTTCCGGTCGCGGTCAAGGACCTGTTCACCACCGTCGGGATGCCGACCACCTGCGGCTCGAAGATCCTCGAGGGCTGGCGCCCGCCGTACGAGTCGACGATCACGCAGCGCCTGAGGAACGCGGGCGCGATCCTCATCGGCAAGACCAACATGGACGAGTTCGCGATGGGCTCGTCGACGGAGAACTCCGGCTACGGGCCGAGCCACAACCCGTGGGACCTGGCGAAGGTGCCCGGCGGATCGTCGGGCGGCTCGGCCGCCGCGGTCGCCGCGCACATGGCGCCGCTGGCGCTCGGCACCGACACCGGCGGGTCGATCCGGCAGCCCGCCGCGGTGTGCGGGATCGTCGGCACCAAGCCCACCTACGGCGGGTCGTCCCGGTACGGAGTCGTCGCGTTCGCTTCTTCACTGGACACCCCGGGCCCGCTCGGAAGAACTGTTCTTGACACCGCGCTGCTGCACGAGGTGATGTCCGGGCACGACCCCATGGACTCCACCTCGATCGACGCGCCGGTGCCGCCGGTCGTCGAGGCGGCCAGGCACGGCGACGTGGCCGGGCTGCGGATCGGCGTGGTCAGCGAGTTCGCCGGCGACGGCTACCAGCCGGGCGTGATGGCCCGGTTCACTGAGGCGGTCGAGCTGCTCGAGTCGCTGGGTGCGAAGGTCACCGAGATCAGCTGCCCGCACTTCAAGTACGCGCTGCCGGCGTACTACCTGATCGCGCCCAGCGAGGCGTCGTCCAACCTGGCTCGCTTCGATGGGATGCGATACGGCCTGCGGACCGGTTCTGGCAGCGCGGAAGAGGTCATGGCCGCGACCCGCGAGACGGGCTTCGGCGCCGAGGTCAAGCGCCGGATCATGCTCGGCACGTACGCGCTGTCCAGCGGGTACTACGACGCCTACTACGGCAAGGCGCAGCAGGTGCGGACGCTGATCATCCAGGACTTCGACGCGGCGTTCGGGCAGGTGGATGTGCTGGTGTCGCCGGCGACGCCGACCACCGCCTTCCCGATCGGGGAGCGGGCCGACGACCCGATGGCGATGTACCTGGCCGACCTGTGCACGATCCCGACGGACCTGGCGGGCAACGCAGCCATCTCGGTACCGTGCGGGCTGGCCGACGAGGACGGCCTGCCGGCCGGTCTGCAGGTGATGGCGCCGCCGCTGGCCGACGACCGGCTGTACCGGGTCGCCGCGGCGGTCGAGGCGGCGTTCAACGAGCGGTGGGGGCATCCGCTGCTCGCCGAGGCGAGGGGATTGTCGGCGCGATGACCGTCACGTACGAAGAGGCGCTGCAGAAGTACGAGCCGGTGTTCGGGCTTGAGACGCACGTCGAGCTCGGCACCACGACCAAGATGTTCTGCGGCTGCCCGACGACCTTCGGCGCGGAGCCGAACTCGCACGTCTGCCCGGTCTGCCTCGGGCTGCCCGGCTCGCTGCCGGTGACGAACCGGGTGGCGATCGAGTACACGATCAAGATCGGCCTGGCGCTGAACTGCTCGATCGCGTCGTGGTGCCGGTTCGCGCGGAAGAACTACTTCTACCCGGACATGCCGAAGAACTTCCAGATCTCCCAGTACGACGAGCCCCTGTGCGTCGACGGGTACCTGGACGTGCTGGTCGGCGGCAAGACGGTGCGGGTGGGCATCGAGCGGGTGCACCTGGAGGAGGACACCGGCAAGTCGCTGCACATCGGCGGCGCGACGGGGCGCATCCAGGGCGCCGACTACTCGCTAGTCGACTACAACCGGGCGGGCATCCCGCTGGTGGAGATCGTCACCAGGCCCGTCCCAGGCACCGGCTACCTGGCGCCGGAGGTCGCCCGTGCGTATGTCACCGAGCTGCGCGACCTGCTCCGCTCGCTCGGCGTCTCCGACGTGCGGATGGAAGAGGGCTCGCTGCGCGCCGACGTGAACACGTCGCTGTCGCCGCGCGGTTCTGACGTGCTGGGGACGCGGACCGAGACGAAGAACGTGAACTCGCTGCGCTCGGTGGAACGGGCGGTGCGCTCGGAGGTCTCCCGGCAGGCCGAGGTGCTCGGCTCCGGCGGCCGCGTGATCCAGGAGACGCGGCACTTCCACGAGGACACTGGCGTGACCACGTCCGGCCGGTCGAAGGAAGAGGCGCAGGACTACCGCTACTTCCCCGAGCCCGACCTGGTGCCGGTCGCGCCGCCCCGCGACTGGGTCGCGTCGATCGCCGCCTCGCTGCCCGAGCTGCCGTCGGCGCGCCGCGCCCGGCTGATGTCGGCGTGGTCGCTGTCGGAGCTCGAGTTCGAGGCGCTGCGGAACGCGGGCGCCCTCGGCGTGGTGGAGGCTACGGTGGCCGCCGGCGCCTCTCCGGCCGACGCCCGCAAGTGGTGGCTCGGCGAGCTGGCCCGCCGCGCGAACGACATGGGCATCGAGGTATCCGCCCTGCCGATCACGCCCGCCGACGTGGCGCGGATCTCCGAGCTGGTGGCCGCCGGGTCGCTGAACGACCGGCTTGCCCGCCAAGTTATCGAGGGCGTCCTCGATGAGGAGGGCACGCCCGACGAAGTGGTGGCCGCCCGCGGCCTGGCGGTGGTCAGCGACGACTCGGCGCTGCTGTCGGCGATCGACGAGGCCATCGCGGCCAACCCCGACGTCGTGGCCCGCATCCGCGACGGCAAGGTCCAGGCGGCCGGCGTCCTGGTCGGCGCGGTCATGAAGGCCACCCGCGGCAAGGCCGACGCCGCCCGCGTCCGCGAGCTCATCATGGACCGCCTCAGCTGAGCCGCGGCATCGCGCCCCTGCCCGTTTTCCTTATCCCGAACGGACTCGTGGTGGCTCCGCGGGGCCCTCACGAGTCCATAAGGGCGGGCAGGCCGGTCAGCTGATCTTGCTGGGGTTGAGGAAAGCTTCGTGGCGGAGGTGGTCGTCCTGGCCGGTGAAGGCCTTGAACTCGCCTAGCTTGTAGGCGTCGCCGGTCTTGCGGGCGTCGACCTCGATGCGGAAGTCGCGCTTGAGGTGGGCCAGATGCCGCTCGAAGGCGGGGACCTCCATCGGTGTTGGGAGTCGGCGCAGGATCTGATCCATGGTGAGGAAACCGCCGTCCCGGCGCAGCACCGCGTAGACCGGATCGTGCATGACGCTCGACTGCTCAACCAGCGGGCGCGGCGCGCCCTCGTGGTCGAGAGCCCGCCGGATCGACTCCCCGAGCGCGTGCGCGACCGGCGGCGGGAAGGCGTTGCCGATCTGCCGGTAGGTGGAGGTCTTCCGGCCGGTGAACGTCCATCGGTACTCGGCGTCGTTCCAGCCCTGAAGCCTGGCGACCATCTCGCAGGTCAGCTTGGGCAGCAGGGTCAGCGGGTCGTCCGCGGAGGGCGCGGCGTCGGCCACGCCGAGCGCGTCCACGCCCATCTCGCGCCACGCTCGCTTCGCCCGGGTCGGGCCGAGGTCGGCGCCGCCGTGCTTCTTGGATCCCCCGACGATCGTGGGCGCGATGTCGTTGGCCCGCACTGCCCAGGCGGAGGTCCCCGGCCAGCCGTGAGCCGCCATCAGATCACGAAGCGTCTCACCCACGGTCGGCGGCTGACCGGCCGGTTCTGGCCAGGCGAAATACGTGAAATCCTCCGGCCGCATGGCGACAAGCACGAACCGGGGCCGCAGTTGCGGCACCCCGTAGTCCGAGGCGTGCAGCAGCCGCCAGTCGGCGGCGTAGCCGAGCTCGGCCAGCCGGTCGAGCACATGCTGCCGGTACGCCGCGAACCGCGGCAGCGAAAGCCCCCGCACGTTCTCCAGCAGCAGCGCCCGCGGCGCCACGACGCCGCAAAGCTCAATCGCCCAGGCGAACAGGTCCCGTTCATCGGCCGCGCCGAGCTGCTTGCCGGCGATGGTGAACGGCGGGCACGGCACCCCGCCGGCCAGCAAGTCGATGCCAGCGTAGTCGGCGGGCGACCAGGCTGCCGGGCTGGCGACATCCCCCTGCGCCACCTTCCAGTGCGGCCGGTTGCTCCGCAGCGTGGCGCACGCGTTCGGATCGAGCTCGACAGCCAGTTCATGCTCGAACCCGGCAAGCTCAAGCCCCAGCGACTGCCCGCCTGCCCCAGCACAGATCTCCACGACCTTGTGCTCCGGCATCATGACCTCCTCGAGGTGCTTGGCGGCACACCGGGACGTGGCACCCCAGTGCTCAGCATCATGCCGGATGGAAACCCGCCTGCGGCGGAGCCACCCGCATCTGGCCGGTTGACATGCCGGTCTCCCGCGACATCCGCAGCTTCGCGGCCGGCCTGGCGGCCGGCGTGGTCAACCCGCGGGTTGATCGTGCCGGCCAAAGGGTTGAGCCGAGCCGGGAAATCGTGTCCACCCCTGCGCCGGCGACGGGGCCGACCGGGCGACCTACCGTCGCGGTAGCACTACGCGCCTGGCGGATGCGAGGGGGTACCTGCGATGGGCTGGATCATTGGCTCGGGCCTGCGGTTCGGGCGGCTTGTCGTGGCCCTCGCCATCGGGCTGCTGGTCATTGGCATCGCCCAGCTGCGGTCCGCGCCAGTGGACGTCTACCCGGAGTTCCAGCCGCCATCGGTGCAGATCCAGACGGAGGCGCTGGGCCTGTCGGCGGCGGAGGTCGAGCAGCTCATCACCGTGCCGCTGGAGCAGGACCTGCTCAACGGCGTTCCCTGGCTGGACAAGATCCACTCGGCGTCGATGCCGGGGCTGTCGGCCATCGACTTGACCTTCGTTCCTGGTACGAACCTGTACGCGGCGCGGCAGATGGTCCAGGAGCGGATGACCCAGGCGCACGCGTTGCCCAACGTGGGCAGCCCGCCGATCATGATCCAGCCGCTGTCCTCGGTCAGCCGGGTGGCCATGATCAGGCTGTCGTCCAAGCAGGTGCCGCTCATCGACATGTCCGTGCTCGCCCGCTGGCAGATCAAGCCGCGGCTGATGGGCGTGCACGGGGTGGCCAGCGTCTCCATTTACGGGCAGCGGGACCGGCAGCTGCAGGTTCAGGTCGACCCGGCCCAGCTAGCCGCCAATGACGTGTCGCTGACCCAGGTGATTGAGACCGCCGGGAACGCGCTGTGGGTATCGCCGCTGACTTTTGTTGAAGCGTCGACGCCCGGCACTGGCGGCTTCTACGAGTCCGCTGGCCAGCGCGTCGCCATCCAGCACGTGTCACCGATTTCGACCCCCGCTCAGCTGTCGTCGGTGCCCGTTGAGGGCTCGCACGGGCACGAACTGCGACTGGCCGACGTGTCCCACGTAATCGTGGATCACCAGCCGCTCATCGGGGACTCGGTCTCCGGCGGCGCGCCCAGTTTGACGCTGGTGATCGAGAAGTTCCCCGGCGCCAACACTCTCCAGGTCACCCGGGACGTCCAGGCGGCCATGTCCGCCATGGCGCCGGGCCTGAAGGGCATCACCGTCGACATGACCGGGTACCGCCCGGCCACCTTCCTGGAGACCGCGCTGCACAACACTGGGTGGGTCGCGCTCGCCGGGCTGGCCCTGCTCCTGCTGGTCCTCGGCCTCGCCGTCTCCTGGCGGGTTGCGGTGATCGGCCTGGTCACAGTCCCGGTGGCGATCGTCGCGGCTGCCTACATCCTCTACCTGCGGGGCAACTCCATCACGACGATCACGGTGCTCGGCCTAGCGGCGGCGGTGTGCATCGTCATCGACGACGTCATCAGCGACGTCGGCGCGGTCCGGCGCGGCATCGCCGCCCACCGGGCCATCAACGGCGACGCCGGCTTGCCGCTGAACGACGCCATCCGGTCCTCGGTGGCCGCGGTGCGCGGCCCGCTCGTGCTCGCCACCGTGGCCATCGGTGTGGCCACGCTGCCCTTCATCGTCCTCGGGCACGTGGTTACCGCGTTCAGCGGCCCGCTGGTGCTCACCTACATGCTGGCGGTGCTCACCTCGCTGGTGGTGGCGTTCCTGCTGACCCCCACGCTCGGCCTCTGGCTGCTGCGCGGCGAGGCGCCGCACCGGAACCGCCGCTTCCCCCGGTGGGTGACCCAGGCGTTCGACCGCGGGTTCGCGGTGGTGTCCCGGCCGCGCTGGGCCTGGGCGGCGGTCGGCGTGATCGCGGCGGTCACTGCCGCGATGATCCCCCTGCAGGCCGGGCACGGCACCCTGCTGCCGCAGCTGCAGGACCGCAACCTGCTGGTGCGCGTCTCGGCCGCGCCCGGCACGTCGCTGCCGGAGATGGAACGGGTCACCGCGGCCGTGGACCGCGACCTGCAGGCGGTACCCGGCGTGCAGGGCGTCGGCACGCACGTCGGCCGGGCCGTCGGCTCTGACCAGCTCGTGGACGTCAACTCGGCCGAGATATGGGTCACGCTGACCGGCCAGGCCGACTACGGCCGCAGTCGCGCGGCGATCACCTCGGTCCTGCACGGCTACCCGGGCCTGCGCGCCGACCTGGGCACCTACCCCGACGACCAGGTCGCTCAGCTGCTGGCGGCACACCGCGACGACCTCGTCGTCCGCGTCTACGGTGCCGACATCCCGACGCTGACGGCCAAGGCACGGCAGATCAGGGCGCTCATCGCCGGGATGCAGGGGGTGGCGCACCCCACCGTGCGCCCGATACCCACCGAACCGGTCATGGGTATCAAGGTGGACCTGGCGGCTGCCGAGCGGTACGGGCTGCGGCCCGGCGACGTCCGGCGGGACGCCACGACGCTCACCTCGGGGCTGATCGTCGGCAGCCTCTACGAGCAGTCGAAGATCTACGACGTGGTGGTCTGGGGCCAGCCCCAGGTCCGCAGCAACCTCACCGAGCTGCGGAATCTGCTGATCGACACCCCGTCAGGCAGGCAGGTGCGCCTCGGGGACGTCGCCACCCTCACCGTGCGTCCAGAGCCGACCGCGATCATCCACGATGACGTGCTGCGCAGCGTGGACGTGACCGCGGCGGTCACCGGCGACCCGGCGGGGGTGACCGCGGCCGTACGGACGGCGCTGGCGAAGGTTCAGATGCCGTATGAATACCACGCGGAGGTGTTGGGCAATGCGACCATCCGCCAGGGCGATGACCTGCGCGGGCTCGCGTACGGCGCGGTCGCGCTGGTCGCCGCCCTCCTGTTGCTGCAGGCCGGCGTGGGGCGCTGGCGGCGGGCCTGGCTGGCGCTGGTCTCGCTGCCGCTGTCGGTGGCCGGCGGGCTCCTCACCGCGCTGATCACCGGCGGGGCGTGGAGCGTCGCCTCGCTGACCGGGCTGTTCGCCGTGCTGGCCCTGGCCATCCGCGCCAGCATCCTGCTCGGCCGCCGCGTGCTGGCCGCCGAGGGCGTGGTCGAGGGTGACGCGCGCGAGCCCATCCGCGTGGCGGCGCGGGATCGTGCCGTGCCGCTGGCCCAATCGGTGGCGGCCACCGCCGCCTTCATGGTCCCCGCCGCGGTCGCGGGCACCCAGCCGGGGCTTGAGTTCCTGCACCCGCTGGCGGTGACGATGCTCGGCGGGCTTGTCAGCCTGGTCATCGTCCAGATGTTCGTGCTGCCGGCCTTCCTGGTCCTGGTGACCTCGCGGAGCCGGGAGGCCGCGTCGGCGGCACCCGACGTCCCCGGCCCGCCGGATACCACGCACGCCGCGCCGGTACCGGGGACGGCCGGCAACCCGTAATCGGAAGCTCGGAAAGCCCAGAAGGGAGCAAGCGGATGTTCTCGAAGCACGTCTGGCCCGCCGCCGGCTTGCTGGCAGCCGCCGTGCTGGCGCTGGCCGCGTGCGGCACCGCGCCTGCCCCGGAACTGGCGTCCCCGGCCACGATCGTCCCTGTTAAGGGATCGGACATCCCGCGGCTGGAGCTCACTCCCGGCGCCGTGCACCGGCTTGGCATCCAGACCCAGCCGGTGACCGCCGCGGCGCCGGGGACGGCCGGCGCGGCCGAGGTTATCCCCTATCCCGCCGTCGTCTATGACACCGACGGCTCCAGCTGGACCTACGTCGCGGTCACGCCCGGCACCTACGTGCGGCGGCCGATCACCGTCACGGTGATCCGGGGCGACGTCGCCATGCTGTCGGCCGGGCCGCCGGTCGGCACGCGGGTCGTGACCGTGGGCACTGCGGAACTGCTGGGTACCGAGTACAACATCAGCGGCGAAGAATGAGCCCCGCCGGCCGCCCCCCCATCCCCGCCCGTCCCCAGCGGACGCTGATGCGCGCGATCATCAGCTCGAGCCTGCGGTTCCGTTATCTCGTCGTGGCGGCTGCCATCGGCATAATGTTGCTTGGCATTACCTCGCTGCCGCGAATGCACGTCGACGTGTTTCCGGAGTTCGCGCCGCCCCGGGTGCTGATCCAGACCGCCTGCGTTGGCCTGTCCACCTCAGACGTGGAGCAGCTGGTGACGGTGCCGCTGGAGTCCGCGCTGAACGGCATCCAGGGACTGGATGACATGCGGTCCAAGTCCGTGCCGCAGCTGTCGTCGATCGAGCTGCTGTTCAAGCCCGGCACCGACGAGCTGCGGGCCCGCCAGCTCGTCCAGGAGCGCCTCTCCATCGTGTCGCCCAGCCTGCCCACCTGGGCGGCGCCGCCGGTCATGCTGGCCCCGGTGTCCGCCACCGGTCGCGCCATGCAGATCGGCATGACGTCGAACAGCCATTCGCTGATCGAAATGTCGATGACGGCGTACTGGACCATCCGCGCCCGGCTGCTGCGTGTGCCCGGCGTCGCCAACGTGGCCATCTGGAACGAACGGCTGCAGCTGATGGCGGTGCTGGCGGATCCGTCGAAGATGGCGGCCAAGGACGTCTCGCTCGGCCAGGTGATGGAGGCGACCTCCGACGCGGTCGACTCCGGGCTGCTGAAGTTCTCTACCGGCGCCGTCATCGGCACCGGGGGCATGATCGAGACCCCGAGCCAGCGGGTCGGCATCCGCAACGTGCTGCCGATCGTCACCCCGGCTGACATGGCCAAGGTGCCGGTCACCACGGAGGGGGCGAAAGGACCGGTGCGTCTTGGCGACGTCGCGACCACCGCCGAGGTCCATCAGCCGCTGATCGGCGATGCCGTCATCGACGGTAAGCCCGGGCTCCTGCTAGTCGTTGAGAAGCTCCCGTGGGCGAACAGCCTCCAGATGACCGCGGGGGTCGAGCAGGCGATCAGGGACCTGCAGCCGGGCCTGCCCGGCATCCAGTTCGACACCAAGGTGTTCCAGCAGGCCAACTTCGTCAAGCTCGCGATAGCCAACCTCACCCAGGCGATGCTGCTCGGATTCATCCTGGTCATGGTGATCCTGGCGCTGTTCCTGTTCGAGTGGCGGGTCGCGCTGGTCAGCCTGGTCACCATCCCGTTGTCGCTGGTGGCGACAATGCTGGTGCTGTACTGGCGGGGTGCGACCATCAACACGATGACGCTGGCGGGGCTGGTGATCGCGCTCGGCGCGGTGGTGGACGACGCGATCATCGACGTGGAGAACATCACCAGGCGATTGCGCGAGGAACGGCTGAGTGGCGGCCAGCGGTCCACCTCCTCGGTGATCCTCAGTGCCTGCATGGAAGTGCGCAGCCCGATCGTGTACGCCACGCTGATCCTGGTCGCGGTACTCATCCCGGTCTTCCTGCTGACCGGGCTGACCGGGGCGTTCTTCCGGCCGCTGGCGCTGGCTTACACGCTCGCGATGGCTGCCTCGATGGTCGTGGCGCTCACCGTGACCCCGGCGCTGTCACTGCTGCTGCTGCGTGGCGCGCCGATCGAGCGACGCAAGTCTCCGCTGGTGACGTGGCTGCAGCGGGGTTACACGGCGATGCTGTCGCGGATCGTCTTCCGCCCGGTGGCGGCGTACGCGCTGTTCGTCGCGGTGACGATCCTCGGCGTCGTGGTGTACCCGCAGCTCGGCCAGTCGCTGTTCCCCGGCTTCAAGGAACGAGACTTCCTCATTCACTGGGTCTCGCCGCCCGGCACCTCTACCGCGGAGATGGAGCGGTCCACGACGCGGATCAGCCATGAGTTGCTGGCGATTCCCGGCGTGCAAAGCGCGGGTGCGCACATCGGCCAGGCGCTGCTCGGCGAGGAGGTGGCCGGGGTCAACCTGGGCGAGATATGGGTCAGCCTCAAGCCGGACGCGGACTACGGGGCGACGCTGGACCGCATCCACCGGGTCGCCAACGGATACCCCGGGCTGTACCGCGAGGTCCAGACGTACCTCGACGAGCGGATCGAGGAGGTCCTCACCGGCGGCAAGGAGCCCGTCATCGTGCGCGTGTACGGGGAGAATCTCGCCACCTTGCGCACGAAGTCCGACGAGATCTTGCGCCTGGTGAAGACCGTGCCCGGAGTAGCCAACGCGCACCGGGACATCTCTTCCGACGTCCCGCAGGCGGATGTGACGGTCAACCTCGCCAAGGCCCAGAGATACGGCCTCAAGCCGGGAGACGTACGGCGGGACGCGGCCACCTTGGTCGCGGGCGAGGAGGTCGGCGACATCTTCCGGGCGGGGAAGGCCTACGACGTCGTGGTCTGGAGCCCGGACCGCGTCCGGCACAGCTTCTCCGACATCGAGAACCTCCCGATCGACTTGCCCAATGGCGGCCATATTCGGCTCGGCGAGGTCGCCACTGTGGCGCTGCGGCCGAACCCCAACGCCATCGACCGGCAGGGCGACTCGCGCTACCTCGACGTCGGGGCGGCGGTCTCGGCCGGCCACGATCTCGGCTCTGTCGTCAACGACATCAAGGCCAAGCTGGCCTCGGTGAAGCTTGACCGCGGCTACCACGTGGAGATGCTGGGCGAGTACCAGGAAAGGCAGGCCGCGCAGAGCCGCCTGCTGGAGTCGGCGATCATCGCCGGCCTGCTGACCCTGTTCCTGCTACAGGCGGCGTTCCGCCGATGGCGGCTGGCGCTGCTCACGTTCCTCACCCTGCCCATGGCGCTCGTCGGCGGCGTGCTGGCGGCCTGGATGGCCGGCGGGATCATCTCGCTCGGCTCCCTGGTCGGATTCTTCACCGTCTTCGGGATCGCTGCCCGCAACGGGATCTTGCTGATCAACCATTGCCAGCACCTGGAAGAGGAGGAGGGGATGGAGTTCGGGAAGGAACTCGTGCTGCGCGGCGCGCGCGAGCGGCTGGCGCCGATCCTGATGACCTCCCTGGCCACCGGGCTGGCACTGGTCCCGCTGGTCGCGCTGGGGCTGCGGCCGGGGCACGAGATCGAGCACCCGCTCGCAGTGGTCATTCTCGGCGGCCTGGTCACCTCCACGCTGCTCAACCTCTTCATCGTCCCGTCGCTGTACCTGAGGTTCGGTCACCGCGGGCGCCGGGCGTCGCCGGGGCCGCGGCCAGAAAGCGGAGGTGTAGACCCATGATCAGAACACACCTGCCCAGTTCGAGCCCGCTCGCCCGGCGGCTGATGGCCACCGCCGCCCCCTGCGGGGTCGCGCTGCTGGCCGGCGGCCTGCTGGCCGGGTGCGGGAGCGGCTCGGCCGCCCCCGCCAGCCCGGCGGCCGTCGCCAGCCCGTCGCCGCCAACCGCCAGCGGGCCGCCGTCGGCACCGGCCAGTGCTGGGCCCGTAGGCAGCGCGGCCCAGCCGGCGGGCGGCCCGTTCAGCACCCCGCTCCACGTCAGCAACCCGCTTTTCCCGCTGACCGTCGGCTCCCAGTTCAGCTACGAAGGCACGATCGTCGACTCCGACGGCACGCACGGGCACAGCGTGATCTTCACCGTCACCGACCTGGTCAAGCACGTCGACGGCACCGAGACGCTGGTGGCGCTGGACCAGGACTACCGCGAGGGCGCCATGCAGGAGCAGGAGCTGGCGTTCTTCGCCCAGGACGACGCGGGGAACGTGTGGAACTTCGGCGAGTACCCCGAGGAGTACGACAACGGAAAGCTCACCGGGGCGCCCAGCACCTGGATCCGGGGGACGGACGGCGCCTACGGCGGCATGCACGTGCTGGGCCAGCCGCACGTCGGCATGCAGTACCGCGAAGGGCTGGTCCCGGCGATCCAGTTCGACGACATATCGAAGGTCACTAGCGTCGGCCGGCACGCGTGCGTGAAGTCCGGCTGCTACAACTCGATCGTGGTGGTCGACGAGACCAGCCCGAACGATCCCACCAGCGGCCATCAGATCAAGTACTACGCCCCGGGCACCGGCCTGGTGAAAGTGAGCGCGAACGGCGGTGACTCGCGGGAGTACCTACAGCTGACCGCGGTCAGGCACCTGAGCACGGCGGGGCTGGCCAAGTGGCGCGCCGAGGCGCTGGCCATGGACAAGCGCGCCTACCGGGTAGCGGCGAAAATTTACGGGGCGACGCCCCCGGCGCGGCAGGCCGCACAGTGACGCGCGCCGCTACCGCACCAGGTCTCGCCGGAACGCGTAGCCAACCAGCTGCGCGCGGTCCCGCATCCCGGTCTTGGCCAGCAGGTGGTTGACATGCGACTTCACCGTCGCCAGGGAGATTCGGAGCCGGCCGGCGATCTCGGCGTTGGACAGGCCCGCCGCGATAGCGGCCAGCACGTCCACCTCGCGCTGCGTCAGCCCGTCCGCCGTCGTCCCGTTGCCGCCAGCGAGTGCGTCCCCCGGGCCAGCAACGCCCGCGTCGCCCGGCGCGCCCGCCAGCACGGCGCCGGCCGGCCCGGCGTCGGCCAGGCCAACGCGCGCGCCCCGCGCGATGGCGTCCACCAGTATGAGCTGCACGGCCGGATCCAGCTGGGCGTTCCCCGCGCGCACGGTCGATACCGCCTTGAAGATCTCCTCGGCGCTGGCGTCCTTGGTGAGGTAGCCACGCGCGCCCGCGCGCAGCGCGCCGAACACCCGCTCATCGTCGGAATACGCGGTGAGCGCGACAACCCGGATCGACGGCTGGTCGCGCACGATCCGCCGGGTCGCCTCGACGCCGTCGCAGTTCGGCATGTGCAGGTCCATCAGCACCACGTCCGGGACGTGCCGCCTGGCCTGCCAGATGGCGTCCGCACCGTCGACCGCGGTGCCGATCACCTCGATGCCGGGCAGCATGCCGAGCAGCGCGCACAGGCCGTCGCGGACCACCTTCTGGTCATCGGCCACCAGCACCCGGATGACGGTCATGGCACCTGGCCCACCTCGCCCGGGCGGGACGGTATCCACAGGTGAACCGCGAAGCCGTCACCCGTCGGCCCGGCGTGCAGATGGCCGCCGATCAGCGAGACCCGCTCGACCATGCCGGACAGGCCAGAGCCGCTCGACGGCAGGCCGGAGTCGACCCCGTCGCCGCCGCGGTCGGTAACCGACACCTCGACGCCGTCCGGCGCCCAGGCGAGCCGCACGGTCACCTCCGCTCCGCGGCCCGCGTGCTTGACCACGTTCGTGAGCGCCTCCTGCACGACGCGGTAGAGCGCTGCCCCGGCGCCGGGACCGAGGGGACACGGGACGCCGTGAGACTGCAGCGCGACCGGGATGCCCAGCAGCGCGGAGATTTCCGAGACCAGCGCGGGCAGGCTGGCGGCATCGGGCGTCTCGCCCTCGCGCAGCAGCAGCAGCACTCGCCGTGACTCCAGCAGGCCGATGCACGCGAGCTTGCGAGCCGCGGCGACCTGATTCACGATGTTCTCGCCCGCGCCTTTGGTGATGGCCATCAGCCGGGTTGCCTCCAGCTGCACGGCCAGCCCGGAAAGGTTGTGCGCCAGGACGTCGTGCAGGTCGCGGGCCAGCCGGGAACGCTCGGCCAGGGCCGCCGCCGCCTGCCGGGCCTGGCTGGTCGCCGCCTCCTGGGCGAGCAGGGCCTCGGCGTGCTGGCGGCGGTCCAGGCTGACCGCGGCGAAGGCCGCCATCATGAAAAGCAAGCCGGAGGCGGCAATAACCGCCAGCAGCGTGCTCGCCGGATTCGGCGACTCGTACGTTTCCTCGACGGAAATAGCAGTGACTACGGGAATTCCGGCCAGAATGGCAATCCGGCGCGGCGCCCGCAGCCCCAGGCCCATGAGTGATACGTAACTGGCGATGAATCCCGGGCCGTCCGCCTGCCAGTCAAGCCCGGCACCGCACAGCCCCACGCCGACCAGCGCCGGCACCGTCAGCCGGAGGCGGCGGATTCGCGGCGAAAGCGCCGCCCCCGACAGCCCGGCCGCCAGCCCG
>Ga0207699_10000646_pt1 | contig 16877 bp, 17 predicted proteins | sample LARL51metaG_FD_184344 | JGI IMG/M metagenome (GOLD analysis project Ga0207699, IMG submission 184344) | Corn, switchgrass and miscanthus rhizosphere microbial communities from Kellogg Biological Station, Michigan, USA - LAR L5-1 metaG... | ecosystem: Host-associated > Plants > Roots >...
CTGCAGCGGAATTGCCCATTGCGGTCTCAACGCGGGCAAACGCTTAGCTGGCTGGCTTGCCTTCTCTCCAGCGGCGTAGGGTCGGAGATGTGTTGGTCAGCATGGCGGCTGCGCTGGTTGCTGCCCTGTGCTATGGCATCGCCGCGGTCATGCAGGCGATGGCGGTACAGGCGGCCAGCCGGCGCACCGCCAATTCTGCGCGCAAATCGCGGCTGGGCACGGTGGACCCGGGCCTGGTCGTGCGCATGCTGCACCAATGGCCGTTCATCGCCAGCCTCGGACTTGACCTCATCGGCTTCTGCGCCCAGCTGGTAGCGCTGCGGCAACTGCCGCTCTTCGCCGCGCAGGCGATCATCGCCGGGAACCTGGCCGTGACCGCGGTGTTCGCCGCGTGGCTGATCCACCTCGAACTGTCCTGGCGGGAGTGGCTGGCCGTCGGCGGGGTGGTCCTGGGCGTGGGCATGCTCGGCTCGTCCGCGGGCCCGCACGCCGCCATCGGCGTGAGCCCTCAGTTCAAGCTCGCCCTCATCGTCGCGGTGGCGGGCATCGCCGCCGCGGGCATCGCCGCGTCCCGGCTGCCCAGGTCCGCCCGCACCCCGGTGCTCGGCGCGATCGCCGGCCTGGGCTACGGGGTGCTAGCGGTGGCCGCCCGGGTGCTCCCCGGCTTCTCGCCCCACCAGCTGATCCGGGACCCGGCCGCCTATGCGCTTGCTGCCGCGGGCATCGTCTCGTTCATGCTTTACGCCACCGCGCTGGAAGGTGGCAGCGTAACCGTGGCCACAGCCGCCGTGGTACTCGCGGAAACCACGCCGCCGGCCGTGGTCGGCGTGATGTTCCTCGGTGACCAGACCCGCCCCGGCCTGGGCGGGGTCGCCGTGCTCGGGTTCAGCCTCGCCATCGTCTGTGCGGTCGCCCTGGCCCGGTTCGGGGAGACCGACGAGCAGGGCCTCACGGCGGCGCAGCGCCGGGTCACGCAGGCAGCCGACGGCGAGCCGACCCCACACACCCTCTAGCCCCGACCCCACCACCCCACCCAAAGTGACCGGCAGGCTACCGATACCCGGACCAGCGAGGACGGCGGTGCTGCGGCCCAGTTTGATCGCTGGCTGATATCCTGATGGCCCGTGGACGGGCGGCTTCTCCGCCTCGGACCGACCACGGGAGTCTTCCTTTGGAAGCATCACGCCTGACGCTCACCAAACATCTCTTCGTCACCGGGGGAGTTGCCTCCAGCCTCGGCAAGGGCCTCACCGCCTCGAGCCTTGGACGGCTGCTCAAGGCACGCGGGCTCGGTGTGAGCATGCAGAAGCTCGATCCGTACCTGAACGTGGATCCGGGCACCATGAACCCGTTCCAGCACGGGGAGGTGTTCGTCACCGACGACGGCACAGAGACGGACCTGGACGTCGGCCACTACGAGCGGTTCCTTGACACCGAGCTGTCAGGCCGCGCGAACGTCACCACCGGGCAGATCTACTCCAACGTGATCGCCAAGGAGCGGCGCGGGGACTACCTGGGTGACACGGTCCAGGTGATCCCGCACATCACCAACGAGATCAAGGCCCGCATCCTGGCGATGGGCGGCCCCGGGGTCCACGTGGTGATCACCGAGGTGGGCGGGACCGTCGGCGACATCGAGTCGCTGCCGTTCCTGGAGGCGATCCGGCAGATCCGGCACGAGATCGGCAGAGACAGGTGCTTCTTCCTGCACGTTTCGCTGCTGCCTTACATCGTGCCGTCGGGGGAGCTGAAGACCAAGCCGACGCAGCACTCGGTCGCCGCGCTGCGCAGCATCGGTATCCAGCCGGACGCCATCGTCTGCCGCGCGGACCGGGAGATCAGCAGCGGCCTGAAGCGCAAGATCAGCCTGATGTGCGACGTGGACGAGGAGGCGGTGGTCGCCGCCGCCGACGCGCCCTCGATCTACGACATTCCCAAGGTGCTGCACGCCGAGGGCCTGGACGCGTACGTGGTGCGCCGCCTGGGGCTGCCGTTCCACGACGTGGACTGGAGCGACTGGGACGACCTGCTGCGCCGGGTGCACCGGCCGGCCAGGAGCGTCACGATCGCCCTGGTGGGCAAGTACGTGGACCTGCCCGATGCCTACCTTTCCCCCGCCGAGGCGCTGCGGGCGGGCGGGTTCGCCAACGACGCGCGGGTGAACATCCGCTGGGTGCCCAGCGACGAGTGCCAGACCCCGGAGGGCGCGGCACGCGCGCTCGACGGCGTGGACGGGGTATTGGTCCCCGGCGGCTTCGGGGTGCGCGGTATCGAGGGGAAGATCGGCGCGGTCACCCACGCCCGCACCCACCAGATCCCGCTGCTCGGCCTGTGCCTGGGCCTGCAGTGCGTGGCGATCGAGGTGGCGCGGAACCTGGCAGGCCTGGCGGGCGCGAACAGCGCGGAGTTCGACCCGGACACCCCGTACCCGGTGATCGCGACCATGGCCGACCAGCAGGACGTGGTGGCCGGGGAGCGGGACATGGGCGGCACCATGCGCCTGGGCCTGTATCCCGCGGTCCTCGCCGAGGGCTCCCTGGTAAGGAAGCTTTACGGGGCCGAGGTGGTGGAGGAGCGGCATCGGCACCGGTACGAGGTGAACAACGCCTACCGTGATGCCCTGGAAGAGGCCGGCCTGCGGTGCTCGGGGCTGTCGCCGGACGGCCGGCTGGTCGAGTTCGTGGAACTGTCCAGGGACGTCCACCCCTACCTGGTCGCAACCCAGGCCCACCCCGAGTTCCTCTCCCGGCCCACCCGGCCGCATCCGCTGTTCACCGGGCTCGTCGCCGCTGCTCTTGAGCATTCCAGGACGGTCCGTACCGCGCCCGCCGCCAGCGCGCAGCGTGCCGCAGCGAGCGCGTGACCGTGGAACGGCCCAAAGCGGAGCTTCGTGACACCGAGTGGCACTGGCCGGTCAAGGGCCGGCCGCGGCGGGCGAGGGGCGCCTTCGTGGTGCTGCGGACCGACCAGGTCCGCATGCCCGACGGGGATGTGGCACCGCGGGACGTGGTGGAGCACCCCGGCGCGGTGGCCATCGTCGCGCTCGACGACGCCGGCCAGGTGCTGCTCATCCGCCAGTACCGGCACCCGGCCGGCCATTTCCTCTGGGAGATCCCGGCGGGGCTGCGGGACGTGCCCGGCGAGCCGCCGCACCGCACCGGTGAGCGGGAATTGCGCGAGGAAACCGGCTACGCCGCCCGCACCTGGCACGTGCTCACCGACTGCTACCCCTCACCGGGGATCTCCACCGAGCGGGTCATCGTGTACCTGGCCCGCGGCCTGGCCGAGATTCCGGACGCCGAGCGGGGACCGCCGCTCCGCCACGAAGAAGCGCAACTGGAGCCCGCCTGGGTGCCGTTGGAGCAGGCGGTGCAGCTATTCCTCGGGGGTGAACTGCACAATGGGGTGACAGCGGTAGGTATCTTGGCCGCGTACGCCGCCCGTCAGGGCGGGTTCGCGATGCTCAGGAAAGCCGGGGCAGGCGAAGGCTGACGGCCGTGCGTTCCGTCAGCAACCGGACCGCCGGGCAGTGGCGCCCGGGGGCCGGGCGCGCGAGAAGGGGCTAGCGGCATGAAGGTTGGTGTTCCCAAGGAACTCAAGAACCACGAGTACCGGGTGGCGATCACGCCAGCGGGCGTACATGAGCTTTCTCGTGCGGGCCATCAGGTGTTCATCGAAGAGGACGCGGGAACCGGCTCGGCGATCCCGGACGCCGACTTCGTGGCCGCGGGAGCGACCATCCTGCCCACCGCCGACGACGTGTGGGCCACCAGCGAACTGGTGCTCAAGGTCAAGGAACCGGTGCGGGAGGAGTACCACCGGATGCGCAAGGGACAGGTGCTGTTCACCTACTTGCACCTGGCCGCGTCCCGCCAGTGCACCGACGCGCTTCTCGGCTCCGGGATCACCTCGATCGCCTACGAGACGGTCCAGGCGCCTGACGGCACGCTGCCGCTGCTCGCACCCATGTCCGAGGTCGCGGGGCGGATGGCACCTCAGGTCGGGGCGCACCACCTGCAGCGCGACGGCGGCGGCCGCGGCGTGCTCATGGGCGGGGTGTCCGGCGTCTACGCGGCCAAGGTGGTGGTCCTCGGGGCAGGCGTGTCCGGGATGAACGCGGCCGCGATCGCGCTCGGCATGCAGGCCGAGGTCCTGCTCGTGGACAAGAACATCAGCAGGCTCCGCCAGGCCGACGCCATCTACCAGGGGCACCTGCAGACGGTCGCGTCGAACGCTTACGAGATCGAGCACGCGGTGCTCGACGCCGACCTGGTCATCGGGGCGGTGCTGGTGCCCGGGGCGAAGGCCCCCATGCTGATCTCCAATGAACTGGTGTCACGAATGCTGCCCGGCTCGGTGCTCGTGGACATCTCCATCGACCAGGGCGGCTGCTTCGAGGACTCGCACCCGACCACGCACGCCAACCCCACGTACAAGGTCCACAACTCGGTGTTTTACTGCGTGGCCAACATGCCGGGCGCGGTGCCGCACACCTCTACCTACGCGCTGACCAACGTCACCCTGCCGTACGCGCTGGAGCTGGCGAACCTGGGCTGGCGCGAGGCGCTGCGGACCGACGCCGCGCTGCTGCCCGGCCTGCACACCCACGAAGGCGCGCTGACCATCGAGCCCGTCGCCGACGCGCACGGCCTGTCCTGCACACCGCCGGAGCAGGTGCTGAACTGACGGGCCCGGGCGAGCGTAACGGCAGAGCCCGGCCAGGCCTGGAAGCCGCGGTCGGCCGCTACCTTGACCACCTCACGGTGGAACGGGGACTGGCCGCGCACACCCTGGCGGCCTACCGGCGCGACCTCGCCAGGTACGCCGGGGCGATGTCGGCCAGGGGCCTGGCCGGCGTCGGGGAGGTGACACAGGCAGACGTCGCCGCGTTCCTGGCCGGGCTGCGGCGGGGAGACGAAGGGCACCCGCCGCTGAAGGCGAGTTCCGCCGCCCGCGCCATGGCCGCGGTGCGCGGGCTGCACGCCTTCGCGGCCGCCGAAGGCCTGGCCGCCACGGACCCGGCCGGCCAGCTCCCACCGCCCGCCCCCGCGCGCAGGCTGCCCCGTGCGATCGGGATCGCTGAGGTGGAGCGACTGCTTGACGCGGCGGCTTCCAGCAGCGGCGAAAGCAGCCCGCTGCAGTTGCGCGACCGCGCCCTGCTCGAACTGCTCTACGGCACCGGGGCCCGGATCTCCGAGGCGGTCGGCCTGGACGTGGACGACCTCGGTGGTCCCGCGCTGCGGCTGGCCGGCAAGGGCGGCAAGCACCGGATCGTCCCAGTCGGCAGCTACGCGGCGCAGGCCGTGGACGCCTACCTGGTCCGGGCGCGGCCCACGCTGGCGGCCGCCGCGCGCCGGGCCTCGGCCAGCCCGGCGGTGTTCCTGAACGCCCGCGGCGGCAGGCTGAGCCGGCAGGGCGCCTGGGGCGTGCTCAAGGCGGCCGCGGACCGGGCCGGCCTGGCCGGTGTGTCGCCGCACACGCTGCGCCACTCGTTCGCCACCCACCTGCTCGACGGCGGGGCTGACGTGCGGGTGGTGCAGGAACTGCTCGGCCACGCGTCGGTGACCACCACCCAGGTCTACACCCTGGTCACTGTGGACAAGCTGCGCGAGGTGTACGCCGCGGCGCACCCCAGAGCGTTCTGAGCGGCCCTCAAGGATCCCGGTTACCGGGGCGGTCAAACTACGAAAGGCACGGATGCGCCCGGCAAACGGTGAGTCGGCTTGCCGCTGGGGCCCCCACGCCCTAGAGTCCGGATCCCAGCGGAGGCTTTCTGTGCGCCCCCGCTGGGAGGTGCAGCACATGGTGGCAGCGTCCCGCGTAGCCGAACTCGTGACCGGGCCCACCGGGCGTCCCCTGCCGGTCTTTCCCCACCCCGAGCCGCTCACCAGACATGGTCCGGCGCGGGTGGTGGCGGTCTGCAACCAAAAGGGCGGCGTGGGCAAGACAACCACGACCATCAGCCTCGGGGCGGCGCTCGCGGAGTTCGGCCGCCGCGTCCTGCTCGTCGACTTCGACCCGCAAGGCGCGCTCTCGGTAGGCCTGGGAATCCAGCCGCATGAGCTCGACGCCACCATCTACAACCTGCTGATGGAGCGTGGGGCCAGCCCGTCAGAGGTAGTGATGAAGACCAGCGTGGCCGACATGCACCTGCTGCCGAGCAACATCGACCTCTCCGGTGCCGAGGTCCAGCTCGTGCACGAGGTAGGCCGGGAGTTCGTGCTCGGCGGCGTGCTGGAGCCGCTGCTCCCGGACTACGACATCGTCCTCATCGACTGCCAGCCATCGCTCGGCCTGCTCACGGTGAACGCGCTCGCCTGCTCCGACGGCATCATCGTGCCGTTGGAGTGCGAGTACTTCGCCATGCGCGGGGTGGCGCTGCTGACCGAGACCATCGACAAGGTCTCCCGGCGGATCAACCCCAGGCTGCGCATGGACGGCCTGCTCGCCACCATGTACGACTCGCGGACGCTGCACTCGCGGGAGGTGCTCACCCGGGTGGTGGACCGGTTCGGCGACCAGGTGTTCCATACCGTGATCAGCCGCACCGTGCGGTTCCCCGACGCGACCGTGGCCGGCGAGCCGATCACCAGCTTCGACCCCGCGTCCAACGGCGCCAGTTCCTACCGGCAACTCGCCAAGGAGGTGCTGGAGCGGTGGCGGCAGGCAGGCCGCGCCTGAGCCGGGGCAGGCGCGTCAGCCTGCCCGGCGTCCACGAACTGCTCCGCCCCGCTATCCGTGACCAGGCCGCCCACGACGGCCGCCAGGCCAGTGGCCGGGAAACGCACCCGCAGAAGATCACCGTGTACCTGTCCGCTGATGAACTGCTCGACCTGGAACGCGCCCGCCTCACCCTGCGTGCCCGTGGCCTGAGCGTGGACCGGGGCAGGATGGTGCGTGAGGCGATCGCCGCGCTGCTGGCTGACCTGGATGCAGGGGTGGAATCGAGCACGCTCGCCCGGCGGCTGCGCGAATCCGCCGCGAGCTCTGAGGGCGATCATGCGCCAGCGGGAATAACCCCGTGATCGCAGCAGTGGAGAGGGACGGGGAGGTGGGCGGGGAGCCGGGGGGCACCCCGGGCAGCCCCGCAGGCTTCGAGGTGCACCTCGACGTGTTCGAGGGGCCGTTCGACCTGCTCCTCGGGCTGATCTCCAAGCACAAACTGGACATCACCGAAGTGGCCCTGTCCCAGGTCACCGACGAGTTCATCGCCTACATCCGGGCCAGGGCCGACTCGTTCGACCTGGACCAGGCGAGCTACTTCCTCGTCGTCGCGGCGACCCTGCTCGATCTCAAGGCCGCCCGGCTGCTGCCCGCGGGCGAGGTCGAGGACGAAGAGGATCTTGCCCTGCTCGAAGCCAGGGATCTGTTGTTCGCCCGTCTCCTTCAGTACCGCGCCTACAAGGAGGTCGCCGGCCTGTTCGCGGGCCAGATGGCGGCCCAGGGCCGCCGGTTCGCCCGGCGGGTCCCGATGGAGCCGCGGTTCGCCGGCCTGCTGCCCGAGGTGCTGCTCGGCCTCGGCCCGGGCGAGTTCGCCCGGATCGCCGCCGTCGTGCTCGCCCCCCGCCCGGCACCGGTGGTCTCCACCGAGCACATCCACATGCCCAAGGCCAGCGTTGCCGAGCAGGCCGCGATCCTGGCCGAACGGCTGCGCCGGTTGCACCGGGCCACGTTCCGGCAGCTTGTCGCCGACTGCGCCGGCACCTTCGAGGTGGTGGCCCGGTTCCTCGCGGTGCTCGAGCTCTACCGCGAGGGTAACGTCGTCCTTGAACAGGCGGAGCCGCTCGGGGACCTCTACGTGACCTGGTCGCCCGGTGCGCCCGCGGCCGCCGCGGGCGTCGGCGAGGAAGAAGACGGTTAAACAGACCATGCTTAACGATGGCGACGGGGTGCTCATCACCGAAAGCGAACCTGGTCCCAGCCTGGAGGCCTGCCTGGAGGCGATCCTCCTCGTCGTGGACGAGCCGGTCGCCGAGGTGGTCCTCGCCCAGGTGCTGGAGCGGCCCAGGGACGAGGTATCCCGCGCCCTGACCGGGCTGGCCGCGTCGTACGACGAGCTGCGCCGCGGATACGACCTGCGCCAGGTGGCGGGCGGGTGGCGGTTCTACACCAGGGAGGAATGCGCCCCGGTGGTGGAGCGCTTCGTCAGGGACGGGCAGGAGGTGCGGCTCACCCAGGCGGCGCTGGAGACCTTGGCGGTGGTCGCCTACCGCCAGCCGGTCAGCCGGTCGCGGGTCTCCGCGGTCCGCGGGGTCAACTGCGACGCGGTGATGCGCACGCTGACCCTGCGCGGCCTCGTCGAGGAGGCCGGTACCGAGCACGAGACCGGCGCGATCCTGTACCGGACCACCAGCTACTTCCTTGAGCGGCTGGGCCTGGCCAGCCTCGAGGAACTGCCCGACCTCGCGCCGTTCCTCCCCGATCAGGTCGAGGATGCCGCCGAATCGATCGGGGAGACCGTCGATTCCGTCGGGGAGGCCACCGGTTCCGGCGATGACCAAGGCGCGTGACCGCAGGCCCCCGCCCGACGAGGGCGAGGAGGAGCGTGACTCGCTGACCGACGTTCCCGGCGGGGTCCGGCTGCAGAAGGTGCTGGCCGCCGCGGGCCTGGGGAGCCGGCGGTATTGCGAGGAACTGATCGGCGAAGGCCGGGTGGAGGTCGACGGCGAGACGGTGCGCCGCTACGGTGCCCGGGTCGATCCGCAGCATCAGGTGATCCGGGTCGACGGCCTGCGCATCCCGTCCCGCCAGGATCTGGTGTACCTGGCGCTCAACAAGCCCGCCGGGGTGCTCACCACGATGTCCGACGACCGGGGCAGGCGCACGGTCGGCGACCTGCTCGGCGACCATCCGGAACGGCTCTACCACGTGGGCAGGCTCGACTACGAGACCGAGGGCCTGATGCTGTTCACCAACGACGGAGACCTGGCGCACCGGCTCATGCACCCCAGGTACGGCGTGCTCAAGACCTACCTCGCGGACGTGCCCGGCCCCGTGGACCGTAATCTCGGGCGGCGGCTGATGACCGGCATCGAACTGGAGGACGGCGTGGCCAGCGCGGACAAGTTCCGGGTCGTGGAGCGGGCCGGGTCGCGGGCGCTGGTCGAGATCACGTTGCACGAGGGGCGGAAGCACATCGTGCGGCGGCTGCTGGCGGCGGTGGGGCATCCGGTGTCGCGGTTGGTGCGGACTCAGGTGGGGCCGGTAAAACTAGGGAACCTGAAGCCTGGGACGTCGCGGGCGCTGACTACTGCGGAAGTGGGGGGGCTGTACGCGGCGGTCGGGCTGTAGCGCGGTGGGGGGCGTGCCCCGCAGATGCCCCGCTGGCTGGCAGGCCTTGCTGCCGCGTCCGTTGCGTTGGCCCGAGGCGCGTGGAGTGGGTGGCGGGTGTGGGCTACGCTACGCCAGCGGCGCACGGGGGGCACGTCCCTGCGCTTGACCGCAAGGCCCTGCCTGCGTCCCTCCTCTCGTCGCTGCCAATAGGCCAGCCTCCGGCACACGTGTGGGCTCCTCTCATACGTGTGCGATGACTTACCCCTTCTGGGAGGGGGGAGCGGGAGGTGAGGCGGGGCCGGTGTGATTCTCGAGGGCGGGGGCTGGTTTCGTGCCGATAGCCTGGGGTTATCGGCTTCGACTGTGAGGAGTGGTGGTGGCGGTTCGGGCTATCCGGGGTGCCGTGCAGGTGGACGCCAATGCCAGGGCGGACATTCTGGAGGGGACCACTGAGCTGGTCACCGAAGTGATGACCCGGAATGGGCTGGTTACTGACGATGTGATCAGCGTCGTGTTTACCGCGACGACGGATCTGGATGCGGAGTTCCCGGCGCTGGCCGCCCGCAAGATCGGGTTCCATGACGTGCCACTGCTGTGCGCGAGCGAGATCGGGGTGCCCGGCGCGATGCCACGCGTGGTGCGGTTGCTGATGCACGTGGAGACGGACAAGCCCCGGTCCGCGCTTGAGCACGTGTACCTGCGCGGTGCGGTGGCCCTGCGGCTGGACATCGCGCAGTGAGCGGGGCGGCGGCGCCGGGGCTGGCCAGCGCGGTGGTGGTGGGAACGGGGCTGATCGGCACGTCCATCGCGCTGGCGCTGCGCGAGCGCGGCGTACGGGTGGGCCTGGCCGACCGGGACCCGGCAGCAGCCAGGCTGGCCGCTGACATCGGAGCGGGCACCGTGGTAGGTGCGGACTTCGCGGACCTCGGCGAACCGGCGGACCTTGCGGTGCTCGCGGTGCCGCCGGCCGCTGCCGGGCCGGCCCTGCTCGCCGCCCAGGCCGCCGGTGCCGCCCGCTGGTACACCGATGTGGCCAGCGTCAAGGCCGCGGTGCTCGACCAGGCCGCCGAACTCGGCTGCGACCTCAGCTCGTTCGTGCCCGGGCACCCGCTGTCCGGGCGGGAACGCTCCGGGCCCGCGGCCGCCCGCGCGGACCTTTTCCTCGGCCGCCCCTGGGTGATCTGCCCTGGGCCGCAGACCGCGCCGGAGGCCGTGGCGGCGGTGGCCGCGCTGGTGCGCTGCTGCCAGGCCCAGGAGGTGCGGCTGACCGCCACGGAGCACGACCGGTACGTCGCACTCGTCTCGCACGCGCCGCATGTGGTCGCCGCCGCAATGGCGGCCCGCCTGGCCGGCGCGGCGGAGCCTGCCCTCATGCTGTCGGGCCAGGGGATCAGGGATGTGACCCGGATAGCGGCCGGGGACAGCCGGATGTGGGCGCAGATCCTGGCCGCCAACGCCGTTCCGGTCGCCGACGTGCTCGCCGCGGTGTCCGCCGACCTGGCCGCCGCCGCCGAGGCGCTGCGGGAGGCCGCGGGCGACGGCGCTGGTCCGGGCCTGAAGGCGGTCACCGGTCTGCTGGACGAGGGCACCGCCGGGGTGACCCGCATTCCCGGCAAGCACAGCAAGCCGCGCCGCGACGACATGGTGGTCCAGGTGGTCATCCCCGACGTGCCCGGTGAGCTGGCCCGGTTGTTCCGCGCGGCCGGGGAGGCCGGGGTGAACATCGAGGACATCGGCATCGAGCACTCGCCGGGACTGCCGGTGGGCGTGGCCGAACTGGTGGTCCGGCCGGAAGCCGTGGCCCGGCTGACCCAGGCGCTCGCGGCTTCCGGCTGGCCCGTGCGCCGGTAGCATCGCAGGGTGACAGCGTGCCTTGTGATCGCGGTGGACGGTCCCGCGGGGTCCGGGAAATCGAGCACCGCCCGGGGTGTCGCCGCCGAGCTTGGCCTGCGCTACCTGGACACCGGCGCGATGTACCGGGCGCTGACCTGGTGGCTGATCAGCCAGAACCTGGACTTCCGCGACCCCGCGGCCGTGGCGCACAACGCCAGGCGGCCGGCGATCGAGGTGACCATCGACCCGGCCAGCCCGCGGGTCAGCGTCGACGGCACCGACGTCACCGGCCTGATCCGCACCAGAGAGGTCTCCAACGCGGTGAGCGCAGTCGCAGCCGTCCCAGAGGTCAGGAAACACCTGGTCGCCCGGCAGCAGGCCATCCTCGCCGACGCCTGCGCCGCCGGTGAGGGGATCGTGGCCGAGGGCCGTGACATCGGCACCGTCGTCGCCCCGCAGGCCGTGGTGAAGGTGTTCCTGACCGCCAGCGAGGATGCCAGGGCCGAGCGGCGCAGCGCCGACCTGGCCGCCGATCCCGGTGCCACGCCCGCGGTGACCCGCGACGAGCAGCAGCGGCGGGACACCGCCGACGCGGCACAGTCGGCGATGGCCAGCGACGCGATCGAGGTCGACTCGACCGCCATGTCCCCGGCACAGGTCATCGGCCTGATCGTGCGGGTCGCCGGGGAACGGGGATTCCCGCTGGCCGGGCGCCCGGCGCGGACGGGCTGACCATGGCCGGCCCGTACGAGCAGGAGGACACCCAGGTTCCCGGCGCCCCGGTGCCCATCGTGGCCGTCGTCGGAAGGCCGAACGTCGGCAAATCCACCCTGGTCAACCGGATACTCGGCAGCCGCCAGGCGGTCGTGCAGGACACCCCGGGCGTAACCAGGGACCGGGTGGCCTACGACGCTACCTGGCGCGGCCGGTCGTTCACCCTGGTGGACACGGGGGGCTGGGAGGCCGCGGCCGGCGACAGTGCCCACCCCAGCCGTGCGCTGGCCGAACTGGTCACCGCGCAGGCCCGGATGTCGGTGGACGCGGCGGACGCGGTGCTGTTCGTGGTGGACGCCGTTGTCGGCATCACCGACGCCGACGAGGCCGTCGCCGCGGTGCTGCGCCGGTCCGGCAAGCCGGTCGTGGTCGCCGCGAACAAGGTGGACGACGCGCCGGCCGAGGCCGCGGCCACGGCGCTCTGGTCCCTCGGCCTGGGCGAGCCTTACCCGGTCAGCGCCCTGCACGGGCGCGGCAGCGGTGACCTGCTCGACGTGGTGCTGGAAGCGCTGCCGCAGGCCGCGCCCCCGGAGCGGGATTCCGGCGGCGGCCCGCGCCGGGTGGCCCTGATCGGCCGGCCCAACGTGGGCAAGTCCAGCCTGCTGAACCGGCTGGCCGGCGAGCAGCGGGTGCTGGTGCACGAGGTTGCGGGTACCACCAGGGATCCGGTGGACGAGCTGATCGAGCTTGGCGGGGTGACCTGGCGGTTCGTGGATACGGCGGGCATCAGGAGGCGGGCAAGGGAGGACCAGGGCGCGGACTTCTACGCCGGGCTGCGGACCGCGGGCGCCCTGGAGCGGGCCGAGGTAGCCGTCGTCCTCGTGGACGCGAGCGAGCCGCTCGCCGAACAGGATCTGCGCATCGTGTCCATGGTCATCGATGCGGGACGGGCGCTGGTCCTCGCCTACAACAAGTGGGATCTGGTCGACGAGGACCGGCGGCTGCAGCTGGACCGCGACATCGACCGCCAGTTGCACACCGCGCGGTGGGCGCCGCGGGTGAACATCTCCGCGAAGACCGGCCGGCACACCGACCGGCTGGTGCCCGCGCTCGAAGCGGCGCTGGCCGGCTGGGAGACCCGGGTGCCGACGGGCAGGCTCAACGCCTGGGTCGGCGAGCTTGTCGCGGCAACCCCGCCGCCCGCGCGGGGTGGCCGGCTGCCGAAGGTCTTGTTCGCCACGCAGGCAGGGATCCGGCCACCGCATTTCGTGCTGTTCACCACCGGGTTCCTCGAGGCCGGGTACCGGCGGTTCGTCGAGCGGCGGCTGCGTGAGGAGTTCGGTTTCGAGGGCAGCCCGGTGCACCTGTCGGTCCGGGTGCGCGAGCGGCGCACCGGCAAGTCAGCGGGCCGGGCCCGTACCCGAGCGCGCTAGGCGGTACTAGCTAGCCCGGGGTACCCCCCGGGAACCCCCGGCTGAGGCGGCGAGGCGGAACCACACCGTCGTGCCGGTGGACTCGCAGACGTAACCCCACTCGTCGGCGAGCGACTGAACCAGGAACAGGCCCCGGCCGTCGGTGGCGAGGACGTCCTCACGTACCACGGGGATATTGCGCGCCGACCCCTCGTCGATCACCTCGACCCGCAGGCTGCCGACCAGTTCGATGACCGCCACGGTGACTGTGCCGCCCGGACGCCGGGAGTAGGTGTGCTGTACCGCGTTGACGAGCTCGGAAACCAGTAACCGGGCGACGTCGCTGCGCGGATGCCCCGGGCCGAGTATGCCGTCCACGAACGCCCGCGCCTCGGGCACGCTTTGCTCGCGCCCGGGGATCGTCGCCGTCCCGAGCACGGCCGTGCCGGTCAGCATGGTGGGTCGGCGGAAATGTCGGCAAGGGAATGTGCCATCTCGTCCCGGTCCCTCCCCGGCTGAGACGGATGGCCTGCCCTGCCTGCCATCGCCCGGCCACCAGCACGATCCCGCTTCGTAGTCAAGCGAGCACTATTAGTAGTTCAATCATGACTCTGCGGAGCAGTCCGCGCAAGCGCATGGCCGTTACGGATCCGCGTGTCAGCCCCCGTCAGCGTGCCGCGGACCATCCCCTACGATCGGTGCGGGGCTCCGCGCTGGATGAAACGAGGTATCCCATGCGTTACCGGCCGCTCGGCGATTCCGGGCTGATGGTGTCCGTGACCGGGCTTGGCTGTAACAACTTCGGCCGCAGGCTCGATCTCGACGCGACCCGGGCGGTGGTGAACGCGGCGCTGGAGGCGGGCGTCACGCTGCTGGACACGTCCGACACCTACGGCAACGGGGGAGGCTCGGAGGAACTGCTTGGCGAGGTGCTCGCCGGGCGGCGTGACGAGGTAGTGCTCGCGACCAAGTTTGGCCACCAGGACTATGACATGGGCTACGGCCCGGCCGCGGGCGCCAAGGGCGGCCGGGCCTACATCAGGCGGGCCGTCGAGCGATCCCTGCGCCGCCTGCGGACCGACTACCTGGACCTGTACCAGATACACACCTCGGACCCGGTGACCCCGGTGGCGGAGACCCTGGCCGCGCTCGGCGAGCTGGTCGCCGAGGGCAAGGTGCGCTACCTCGGCAACTCCAACTTCACCGGCTGGCAGATCGCCGACGCCGCGCACGTCGCGCGGGCGGCCGGCGCCGTACCGTTCATCTCCGCGCAGAACCATTGGTCGCTGCTTGAACGCGGCGCCGAGGCCGAGGTTGTGCCCGCCGCCCGGCATTTCGGCCTGGGCGTGCTGCCGTACTTCCCGCTGGCCAACGGGCTGCTCACCGGGAAGGTGCGCAAGGGCCAGCCGCCGCCGCCCGGCAGCCGTCTCGCCGGCCGCCCCCGTTATCTGACCGAGTCCAAGCTGGAGCGGGTGGAGGCGCTGATCTCGTGGGCGGCCGAGCGCGGGCTCACCGTGCTCGACGTCGCCGTCGGGGCACTGGCCGCGCAGCCCGGATGCACCTCTGTGATCGCCGGGGCGACCTCCCCGGAGCAGGTGAAGGCGAACGCGGCCGCGGCGGACTGGATCCCGTCGGCCGCCGATCTCGCCGAACTCGACCAGATCGTGCCGCCGCCCGCGGTCGCCTGACGGCCGGGCGGAGCGCGGTCAGCGTGCCCCGCGGGCTTGCGCGACCGCCGCGCGGTACAGCGACCTGATGGCGTGGCCGAACCGGGGTATGTAGGACACCGACGCGAGGTACCCGCCCTGCTCGTAGCCGCCGATCACACCGATGACCGTCCCCGTGCCGGTCGCACCGTTCCACCTGGCCAGAAACGGCCCGCCGCTGGTGCCATCGGGGTAGCCGCCGCAATCGAACCGCAACTGGTGCGGCCCGAACGGACGCGTCCGGCTGCCGCAGATGACGGGCCACTCCTGGCCATCGGGGTAGCCGATGACGTGGACCCGGCTACGGGCCGGCCAGCCGGTGCCCAGCCGCTCCCGCCGGTGCGGTCCTGGACGCCGGCCAGGCCTGGCCGCCCGACCACCAGGAACGCGACGTCCCGGTTCGGGTTCCGCCAGGACTGCCAGCCGGAATCCACGACGATCCGCCCGACGATCCAGGCGCCGTGCGGGTGGCTGCTGTTGCGGTAGCCGGGCACGAACGCGATGTCGCCGGGCCGTTTGCCGTAGACACAGTGAGCGGCGGTGATCACCAGGTCCTTGACCGGGCTGGCCACCACCGTGGCGGTGCAGAAGTGCCTGCCGAGCCCGCCGGGCGTCACCTGGAACAGCGCACCGACGGCCGGCGTCCCCTCGAACGGGCTGGCGGACACGAGCGCGGGCTGTGCCCGTGGCGCCTGGCGGGCCAGCGTGGTTGCCGCCGCGGCGAGCCGGGCGGCGAAGCGCGCCGCGCCGGGTGCGACCGGTGACAGTATGCCGATGCCGAGGGCGGGCACGGCCAGCGCGGTCCAGGCCCAGCACGCGGACCGCCCGAGCCGACTGCCCCTGGTGCCACCGGCACGTCTCATGATCCCCCCAGGCCCGCCGGGCCGCGGCCGCCGCGGCTTATTCCCCTCGACTGATTGTGCAGGTCAGAGGCGTATAAAGCCAGTGGGCCGCGGAGGTCAACCCTACGACGGCGGCCTGTTCGGCGCCGGTCGCGGCGCCCGCGGATCAGGCCAGCGGCCGGGCGCAGGCGATTCATAGCGTGGGCCTGGCCAGCCGCGTAAGATCGCACCGTCATGAGCTATCTCACCGGTCACTGGTCGTTCGACCCATTCATGATCGTGGTCGCGGTCCTGGTGATCTGGCATGAAATAGGCCTGGCCCGGCTTGCCCGGCGATCCCGGCCGGACCGCACCCGCCAGCGACGGCAGCGGTCGTTCCTGTTCTACGGCGGCCTGGCGGTCCTGCTGCTCACCGTGCAGTCGCCGATCGACTACTGGTCGGACGACTATTTCTTCGTCCACATGATCCAGCATCTGCTGCTGATGTTCGCAGCGCCGACGCTGGTGGTGGCCGGCGCGCCGTGGCAGCCACTGCTCGACGGCCTGCCCGGCCGGGCAGGCCAGGCGGTCACCCGGGGCACCATGCGCGGCACCTGGTCCCGGCCGCTGCGGGCGGCCGGCGCCTTCCTGCTGCGGCCGTGGGTCGCGGTGATCCTGTTCAACGCCGTGATGATCCTCTGGCATCTGCCGGCGTTCTTCGACCTGGCCCAGAACAACCAGGCCGTGCACATCTGGCTGATGCACGGCAGTTTCTTCGCCGCCGGGGTGCTGTTCTGGCTGCAGTTCATCCCCTCGCCCCCGTTCCGGCGGCGGATGCCCGACGTATCCCAGGCCGGGGCCCTGATCGGCACCAACCTGGTCATGTGGATGCTGGCCATGTCGATGAGCCTGTTCACCCAGTCGTCCTGGTACCGGGTGTACGACCACGTCCCCGGGGTCAGCCTGCCGCCGTTCGCCGACCAGCAGATCGGCGCCGCGATCCTGTGGGTCTGCGGCGACTTCTGGGCCATCCCCGCGATGATCATGGTGATGCGGCGGATCATCGACTCTGACGGTGGCGTCGGCGCGGCGATCGACAAGATCCTCAGCCGCGGCGC
>Ga0207699_10000647_pt1 | contig 16876 bp, 14 predicted proteins | sample LARL51metaG_FD_184344 | JGI IMG/M metagenome (GOLD analysis project Ga0207699, IMG submission 184344) | Corn, switchgrass and miscanthus rhizosphere microbial communities from Kellogg Biological Station, Michigan, USA - LAR L5-1 metaG... | ecosystem: Host-associated > Plants > Roots >...
AGGCACGCACCCGTGTCCAGCCGCGATACCTGCCGGACCTGTGCGGCGTAGGGCAGGATGGCCTCTGGATCCGGTTCGGGCCAGCCCGGATCTTCCTCGTCAGGTTCGCCGGCGCCATCCCGATCGTATTGCAGCAGCAGGTGCCGCGAGTATGGCCAGGCGACCCGCTCGATCTCGGCACACGCGTCCTGCGTGATCGGCTCGGTTCGTCCGGCGAATCGGTCCTCCAGTTCGGCCAGGAGCCGGTCGATACGCTCCTGCGGGGGTGGCAGCCGGCGCAGCCAGGCCGTGAGTCGGGTGATCACCTCGGCGACGGTGGTCACCTCCAGCGCCGGCGCTGCGCCGGCGGCGGCGATCGGCGTGGTCTTGATTGTGGCCATGCGATCAGGGTATTGGCCGTTGCCGACCGGCATTCCCTCCGCGGAGAAGCCCTGCGCGAACGTGGCAACCGACCAGACCGATCCGGGTCCCAGCAGTGACGATGGCGCCGATTCTGGTAGCGGACAGTCTCCGTGCCCACTCAGCTGCCGTGCTGTAGCGCCGCGAAGCAAGCGCGGAGCAGGTCGCCGGGGGCTCCTGCCGGCGATACCCCGGCGCGGCCGTTGCGCGCGGAGATGACAAATGCCGTGCGCAGGGCGCCGATGCACGCGCGGGCCCATACCGCCGGGGTTATCTGGTCGTCGGCCGGCAGCGCATAGCGCTCGCGCAGGATGTCGGCCAGGGTGTCCTCGAAGTCGATCAGCGGGCGCTGCGGTCCGTCGAGGGGAATGTCGAGTTCTCCCGCGGCGGCCAGGGCTAGGGCCATCATGCCCTGGTGGCGCATCCCGAACTCGTGGATTCCCTCGCAGACCGCCTGGTACGGCGGCTCGGCGGCGGGCCGCTGGCGGATCGCCTCGGCCATTTCGGGCAGCAGGGCGATCGCCTCGTCAAGAACGAGCGCGATCTTGTTCGGGAAGTACCGGAACAGGGTGCGCTCGGTCACTCCCGCTCCAGCGGCGATGTCGGCGGCGCTGGTGGCCTGATAGCCGCGCTCGGCGAACAGCGTGCGCGCCGAGGCGAGCAGGTCGCGCCGGGTGCGCTCCTTGTGCTCCTGCCACCGCAGCGCCTTCCTTGAGGGTGCCGTGGCTGGTTTCGGTGTCACAGCCTGAACCCTACCTGCCTGTCAGCGCTGACACAAATTTGTGTCAGCGCTGACAAGCATGTTACTGTCAGCGCTGACTGTCAGCACTGACAGTTAATCGGAGCTCGTATGCGTGGGCGCGGCCGGCCGGCCGGAAGGGATGTGTCAGATGTCAGGAGTGCTGTACCGGATCGGCCGGGCCTGCTTCGCCCGCCGGTGGCTCGTCGTGGCGGCCTGGCTGGTCGTGCTCGTCGCGGCGGGCGCCGGCATGAAGATCGGCGGCGGTCGTCTCGACAACGCCTTCACCATCCCAGGCTCCCAGTCGCAGACCGCGCTGGACCAGGTGAAGACCGATTTCCCGGCGGCCGGAGGGACCAGCGCCCAGCTGGTCTTCGCCGCCCGCGGCGGCACCACGGTCACCAGCCCAGCCAACGCCACGGCGATCAGCCGGGCGCTGTCCGGGGCGGCCGCGGCGCCGCAGGTAGCGGCGGTCATCTCGCCCCGGCAGTCGCACCTGATGACCAGGGACGGCACGACGGCGATCGCCACGGTGCAATACCGGGTCAGCGCGTCCGACCTGGACAGCGGGACGCTGGACGCGCTGAGCAGCATCGCCGGCGCAGCGGACAGTGCGACGCTGTCGGTGCGGGCCGGTGGGCAGGCCTTCTCGTCGGTGGCCGGCGGGTCGGGCGGCAGCGAGGTGACCGGCCTGCTGATCGCCTTCGCCGTGCTGGCGGTGGCGCTGGCCTCGCTGGTCGCGGCGGGCATGCCGCTGCTGACCGCGCTGACCGGGGTGGGGGTGTCCGTGCTGACCCTGCACGGCCTGGCCGCGGCGCTGTCGGTCTCGAACACGGCCGTGACGCTCGCGGTGATGATCGGCCTGGCGGTCGGCGTCGACTACGCGCTGTTCATTACCTCGCGCCACCGCGCGCAGCTGGCCGCCGGGCTGCCGCCGGCGGAATCGGCCGTGGTCGCGGCCGGCACGGCCGGCACCGCGGTGGTGTTCGCCGGGGCTACCGTGATCATCGCGCTGGCCGCGTTGTCGGTGACCGGGCTCCCGTTCCTGACCGTGATGGGACTGGCGGCCGCGGGCACGGTGCTGACCGCGGTGCTCGTCGCCACCACGCTGCTGCCGGCCATCTTCGGCATCGCCGGCGCGCGGCTCGCACCGAAGCCCGGATCCCGGGCCGCCCGGCTGGCCGCCCGGACCGCGCACGCCGGCCAGCCGGGCCGCCTCCGGCCGGCTCGCGGCGCCCGCTGGCTCGCCGCCGTCACCCGGCGTCCCGCCGCGGCCCTGGCCGCGGCGGTCGCGGTCCTGGCCGTGCTCGCCGTGCCGGCGCTCAAGCTCACCCTCACTCTGCCCGACAACGGATCCGCCGCCGCCGGCACCTCCCAGCGGGCCGCGTTCGACACCGTCAGCCGCTCGTTCGGCCCCGGTTATAACGGCCCGCTGCTGGTGCTGGCCCACCTGAACCCGGGGGCGAACCCGGCCGCCGCCGGGCAGCAGGCCGGCGCCGTCGCGGCGAAGCTGAAGCGCTTCGCCGGCGTCGCCGCGGTCACCCCGCCCCGGCTGGACCGGGCCCGCACCGCCGCGCTGATCGACGTGGTCCCGGCCAGCGCGCCCTCCGCCCCGGCCACCGCCGCCCTGGTCACCTCCCTCCGCGACCAGACCGCCGCCATCGGCCGCGCCACCGGCGCCAGCGTGGCCATCACCGGCACCACCGCGGTCGACACCGACGTCTCCGCCCGGCTGTCGGCCGCCTTGCTGCCTTTCGCCGGCATCGTCGTCGGGCTGTCGCTGCTGCTGCTGATGCTGGTGTTCCGGTCCTGGATCATCCCGGTCAAGGCCGCCGCCGGCTTCCTGCTCTCCGTCGGAGCCAGCCTCGGCGTCACCGTCGCCGTGTTCCAATGGGGCTGGCTGGCCGGACCGCTCGGCGTCACCCCCGGGCCGGTCGCCAGCTACCTGCCCATCGTCGTGATGGCCGTGCTGTTCGGCCTGGCCATGGACTACGAGGTGTTCCTGGTCTCCCGGATCCGCGAGGACTACACCCGCACCGGCGACCCGCGGCACGCGATCACCGCCGGCGGCGCAGCCGCCGCCCGGGTAGTCGTCGCCGCCGCTCTGATCATGACCTCCATCTTCGCCAGCTTCGTCCTGTCGGGCGACGCCACCATCAAATCCCTCGCCCTCGCCCTGGCCGCCGGGGTCGCCTGCGACGCGCTGCTGGTCCGGATGACCATCGTGCCCGCCGTGCTCGCCCTGGCCGGCCGCCGCGCCTGGTACCTGCCCCGCTGGCTCAGCCGGCTCCTGCCCGACCTCGACATCGAAGGCACCGCACTGCAGCACCAGCCCGCGCCGGCGCCCGCCCCCGGCACGCCACCCGCCGCACAACCCCAGGCCGCCGAACGGAGCCACCAGCCATGAGCGCAGACGCCGCTGGGACTCAGGCAGCTGCACGCGGACGCGCCGGCACCGCCTCCGTTCGCGGCGTCCGCGAACGACCTGCACGCTGCGAGGACGGACGTCGTGGTGCGGCAGTCCCCGCCGGTCGGCCCGTGACCGTGGGGGCCGACGGCGGCAGCCACGAAGCCATGCCGGGATCATCCCGGCTCAGCCCCGACAGTTCCCGTCCGGCGGGTGCCCGGCGAAGGGCCGATCAGGTGCTGAGCGCCGCGCGGAACCGGCTGGAGCCCACCGCGGCGGGCCGGGTCTGGAGGCAGCTGAGCGAGCTGGGATTCATCAACACCTCGCTGCAGTTCGCCGCCGCGTTCACCCTTGGCTTCATCCCGTTCCTGATGCTCGTTTCGGCTGCGCTCGGCCCCGGCTCGGCCCGCGCCATCGCCACACGGAGCGGATTCAGCACCAAGGCGGCCGATGACCTCGCCATGCTGTTCACCCATGCCCGGACCGCACCCGCCAGCCTGACGGTGCTTGCCCTCGTGCTGGCGGTGTTTGGCGGTGACGCCGTCGCACACATGGTCCAGACCTGGTACGCGAGAATGTTCCGGGTACAGATCCGCGGCTGGAAAGCCATCGCGCGCCGGGCCCAATGGCTAGCCGGGGTGTTCGGCTTCCTGGCCGTGCAAGCCGTCATAGGCCGCAAAATCCAGCCCCACGGCGGGGACATCGCCGCGGCCAGCGCGCAATTCCTCCTGGCCCTCGTCTTCTGGTGGTGGAGCCTGCACGCCCTGCTGGCCGGGCAGATCCCCTGGCGTCGGCTCTTCCCCGCCGGGCTGGCCACCGCCATCTGCTACAAGGGTCTCGGCGCCTATATCGCCTACGTGATGTCCTCATCGATCGTCAGCGGCCAAGCCACCTACGGCCCCATCGGCACCGTGATCACACTCCTCGCCGCCGAGACCGGACTGGGGGTTGCCCTGCAACTGGGCGCTGCCATCGGAGCCACCATCGGACGCAGAAAAGGCCCCGGCGGCCACCGCCCCGGCAGATGCCGGACGCCAGCCGGCTAAGGACAAACATCATGGCCCGGCCCCCCGCCGATGCCCGCCGGCGGGAATCGGCTGCGCTCGTTGACGGGGAGGCTTTGCCAACGCGGACCGCGGGCCGGGCGAAGCGGGCGTTCGCTCTGGACGGCTGGCCGCCCCGGCCGGAACCGGGGCTAGGTTAGCGCCCACGAGATCGCCTCGACGCTCACCGGGCACCATCTCCCGGCAACCAGTCGGCGCGCCAGGCCCCGGAACCGGGCCTGGTCTCAAATGTGGTCTCATTCACCCCGTCCGGCACCGTTCAGCGACGTCCGCGTACGGCGCATCCGGGCAGGTCGCGGACGGTCCCGAACACCGGTAAACGCTGGACAGCATTGTTGCAAAGCGTGTTGGGTGCAAGCCCTCGCGAGTTCGAATCTCGCATCCTGCGCCCGGTCCAAGAGACGCTGCCCCGCGTCCCCGGTTCAGGTCGATGCGCAGACCCGCGTTGTCAGACCGCCGCCGAGGCGAGTCCTGCTCTAGCGCTGCGGGTCGCCTTCGATCAGACGCAGTCGGGACGTCACCGTCGGCTATCAGCCTGGCGGAGCATCGCGTCGAGTTCGGGATCGGCCCCGATCTCCCGGACCTCTTGCGCGCAGCGGCAGGCGACGGCGATCTTGGCAGCCCACTGCAGCGCCTCCTCGCGTGAGGGCACGTCGACGAGTGTGAATCCGCCGATGGCCTCCGGGTACGGGCCGTCGGTGACCGCCCCGTCGGTGGCCACGATGCTCGCCGGCTGGTTTTCCAGCCCGCCGGCGAACACATACACGCCGGTGTTGATGGCCTCCTGGACCACCGCGTGCGCGGCCCTGGCCACGGCGGGCGCGTCCTCGTCGGGGATGTGGTCCATTGCCCGGGCACCGAACGAGATCAGGTACTGCGTCATTCACGACTCCGTTGTCCCGGCGGCCTGCTCCGGCCGTGTCTTTACTCATAGGCGAACGACTCTCCCCGGATCCATCACTCTGCCAAAGAAACTTCCCATGGGGTCCCGTGCCGTGGCAGACCGAGCGTCAACCGCGAATATTCGGCGATCCGCGCGAATCAGGCCAAGAACCAGATGACACTCAGTAACCAGACCGGGGTCGGCGCCAACGCGCCTGGAACCGGCGTTCTGGTCGGGTCTCCGGTCAGGCTCGAGGCGGGCCGGCGACCGCGCCGGGATGGGTGATCGGGGATACGGCGATCATTTGCGGTCGGGTTGAAGCCCAGCGTTCAGGTCCGGCAGGCCCGCCGCGGTAGGGCGGCGGGCAGGGGCTCAGGGCTGGCAGGAGGTTACCTGTTCGCGACGAGAACGTGAGCTTCCTGCGGAAACGCCAGGCCGCTTGCTGCCTGGTGCGGCTGCAGGGCAGCCGCGACGTCTGCGGTGAGCACCGCTGCCAGTCGCTGGCAGGCCCGCCGGGGCTGGTGCTGCAGGAGGCTCGCCAGGGGCGTCGCGGTCAACTGGATGCGCACATAGGCAGAGACCGAGGCGAACCGGACGATTCTGGTCTCGGTCACGATCGTGATCTGCATGAAGCCGGCTTCGGCGGCCAGCGTTCGCAATAGCGCTGCGTCCGCGAGCGCATGCTCGGCCCGCTTGGTCACCGACGCCTGCGGCCCCAGATGGCGATCGAGTGCCTGCGCCAGCGCGAACGCCGCTGGGTTGTGCTCGATCGGGCCATATACGTTAAGGCCCAGCCGCCCGCCGGGCGCCAGCACGCGGCGCATCTGGGCCAGCGCCGCCGGCCGGTCAGGGACGAACTGCAGCCCGAGCTGGCACACCACCACGTCGTGGCTCGCCTCGGCACAAGGCAAGCTCAGCACGCTCCCCTGTACCCAGCCGATCCTGGCCCCCGCGCCGGCCGGCAGCGCCCGGGCGACACCCAGCATGGCGGCATTGATATCGATCCCGGCGACGCGCCCGGTCCGGCCCACCCGTTCCGCAGCCGCGCGCGCCACCACCCCGGTCCCGCACGCGACATCCAGGACACGCTCGCCGCGGCGCAGACCCACCCGGTCCACCAGGCCGGCCGCCCAGCCTGTGGTCACCGCCGGCACCAGATGGTGCTGGTACAGCTCCGCCGCGCCGCCTTCCACCTGCCATTGCTCATGGCCGGGCGTCACCTGGCCCGCATGAGTGCCGCCGACCGGGTCATCTGCCATGCGGCTGATTGTGCCGCCGCCCACGGCCAGATCACCAACTCAGCTCAGACGCCAGCCACAGCACCATCCCACCAGAACCCAAACCGCCCAACTACAGGCAAGTGTTGCGGCCTGGCCGGTGCCGGAGAAGCCGTGCAGCACGCTCGCGCAGGGCAGGTGACTAGCGGACCGGCTGGGCCGCCGTGAGAACCACGTCGCCGTCCAGAACGGCGAGTCTGCGCGCGTTAGCCAGGAGAGGCCACTGGTTGGAGTCCACTACGGCCCATCCGTAAGAAGCAGCCTTAGACCCTGTGGCTTCCGGTGCCTGACATTACCGGCACGTCGCAGCGCCCGGCAGCTTCCGGCGGGCGGCAGTGCGGTCTTGCGGGCACGGCATGGAGGAAGATCTCCACGCCGTCTGCACACGTTCTGCTTCGCTCCTGCACCCGCGCGAGTTGGCGTGCTGTGATACGGGGCCAAGCCCTGCGCGGGACCGGGGATCTCGTTCGGCTGCGACAAGTCGGCCCGTTCCTTCTACGGGGCCGCACGCTACCCGTCATTTTGAGTAGCGTCCGCGGATGGCTTCGCCGGGGGGGCGGCCGGCTTCCCCTGAAGAAGCATGGCAGTGGCCTCAGCAGCGATCTAAGGGGGAACAGATGACGACGCAGACGACGTCGCTGTACGACCGGCTCGGCGGTCTGGATGCGATCACCGTGCTGACCGAATCATGGGTGGCCCGCGTGGGCGGCGACGACCGGGCCAACCAGAAGTTCGCGCGGACGGACATCCCGCGGCTCATGAAGGAGGTCATCGACCAGCTGTGCGAGGCCACCGGCGGCCCGTGCACCTACACCGGCCGGACCATGAAGGAGACGCATGACGGGATGGGGGTTACCGCGGGTGAGTTCGATGTTGTCATGCAGCACCTGGACGCGACGCTCGACGAGCTCAACGTCCCCAAGACGGACCGGGACGAGCTGGTCGCCCTGATCATGCCGCTGCGCGCCGACATCGTCGAGGTCGAGTCGCCGCAGACCGGGACGCCGCTTCCTGACAGTTATCAGGCCGCCCCCCCTCTGCAGTGATCGGCCCGGCCAGCGTACGATCCCCGCAGATAGCCTGCGGTGGTCACGGGTCACCCAGGACGACACGGGTAAGCGCAGGGCCATACGCGGCAGTGGAGATGCAGGCCGGGTCGGTGCTCCATGCCAGCTTCACCAGTTCTGCATCGTTCCTCCGCACCTGGGAGTTCGGCTGTGCCGACCGCCCGCGGGCTGGCCGCGGGCGGTCCTCTGCAGGACTGAATGGCAGCCGGCGGGGAGGTGATGACCATGCGGCGGTACCTGCTGGTGCTGGACATGGACCTGCTGGCCCTCGATGAGGAACTCGACCTGGAACTGGTCAACTACCTCCTCGCGCAGCAAGAACAGCGGGCGGCCTACTATTTCCGGTTGGCCCGGCTGAGTGTGTGGTCGGCCGACCGCATCTGCTCCGCGCCCGCGCCATTCGGGATGCCGTCGTCGGCCTCGGCATCGAGGTCCGGGGTTGGCCTGCGAGCCGGTCTCATGCTCAGCCGAGGGCGTGCACGGCCGCTGTGGTGAGGATCGCGGCGGCCGTGGCGGCAGCGGCGGGGCGGGACAGCAAGAGGCGGGTGGGGCGCAGGCCGTGGAAGGCTGCGCGCAGGCTGATCCGGGCGGCCTGGGCGAGGATCCCGGCCGCCAGGGCGACCAGCACCGGTTCCGCGGCTGCCGGGACCGAGAAGACGCTAGCGGTGGCGGCGCCGAGAACCGGGCTGATGCTCATCGCGGCTAGCCAGCCGGCCACGCGCCGGCGTGGCTGGGTGCCGAGCAGCGCGCCGACGCCCAGGCCTTCCCCGAATGCGTGCATGGCGAGCGCCACCGCCACCGCGGCCGATCCGGTCAGCGCGATGGCGGAGCCCTCCAGGAAGCGGTGGACGGCCAGTGCTGCTGCCGTGCCCGCGCCGCCGGCGCGTTCCTTCTGTTCGTGGCAGGCGCATCCGGGGCGGGTGGCGAGGCTCGCGGCGGTAAACGCGGCAACCGCCGTTATCGGCACCAAGCCTGGCCAGATCCCCGCGGTGCCTGCGGCGGACCATGCGTCGGGGAGCAGGTGCAATCCCGCGATGACAAGCAGCACGCCCGCGGCGGCAGCGAACCACATCTCCCGGTGCCCGCGGCGGCGGCGGGCCAGCCACGCCCCGGCCACGGTCGTCGCCGCCATCAGGCCGGCACCGGCCAGGACCGGGCCGGGCAGCCCGGCCCAGGCCTGCGGCCAGCCGGCTGGCTCACTCGCGTGGGTGATCACCTGCTCGTTCATCGTCGGCAGCCCTGCGTCTGCGGTGCCGCAGCCGTCAACCGGTGAAGCAGTAGGAGTCGCTGGAGGCGTCGCCGCCGGCCAGCCGGGTCTGGTGCACCCGCAGTCCGCGGAATGCCTCTCCGTGGGTGAAAAAGCGCGGGTCGGCCGACATGCCGCCGGCCGTGGTGTCCGCGTCGAGTTTGGCCAGCCAGGCGCCGACGCCGTCGGGGTAGAAGACGTCGTCCCAGGCGGCGTAGAGCGAATTGGTGACGTAGACGCGCTTGCCGTCGCGGCTGAGCTCGACCATCTGCGGCCCGCCGCCGAGCGGCTGACCGGGGGCCGCGGGGTGCGGCTGGCGGGCCACGATGCCGCCGAGCGTGACCGAGCCGGTCTCGCGCGGGTGGAACGGGTCGGCCACATCGTATTGCTTGAGCTTCCCGGTGCCGAAGCAGGACACATATAGCCAGCGGTCATCTACCGACAGGTCGATGTCGGTGATCAGCGGCGGCACGGCGGCAAACGGCTGCAGCGCCGGCGGCAAGGCGGCCGGGTCGGCTGGTTCGGCCGGGATGGTGATCACCTTGCGCGCCGCCCAGCGGCCGCCGTCGCGGTGCCACAGCCACACCGACCCGGACAGGTCCTCGACGTTGATCACGGTCCCGCAAAAACCCCACGTCTCGGCCGGGTCATGTGCAGGCCGCAGCTCGAGCGCCATCTGGTGGGCGTCGCCCAGGTCGACACGCTGGGTGAGGGTCCGCTGCGACATGCTCCAGAAGTTCAGGTGGTGGCCGAACCTGCGGCCGAGCAGGTCTTCGGGATCGATGCCGTTCTCGATCATCGGCGGCGTGCCCCACTCGGAGGTGATTACCGTGTCGTGCCCCAGGTGCCACCACACGTCGTAGGCCAGGTACTGGTCGCCGCGGTCCGCTTCCCAGGCGCCGATGACGTCGAAGGTCTCGTGGTCCAGCAGCGCGATTCCGCCCGGCCCGTCGTCGCCGTTCGCGCCCCCGATCGCCGACAAGAAGATGCCGTCCGGGCCGCAGTGCAGCGTGTGCGGCCGGGAGTAGCCAGCCTTGGCAGCCAGCTCGGCCGCCTCGATGGTGCGCACCACCCGGGGGTTGTGCGGGTCCGGTTTGGTGTCCAGGACGTATGTCCGCGACGAGCGCAGGCCCGGCACGATCAGATAACGGCGCTCAAGGTGGCCCGCGTGCCCGGTGTGGCACAGCGCACTCGAGCACGCGTTCCAGCCGAAATGGTGCAGTTCGTTGCCCGCCGTGGGCAGCTCGCTCCAGCCGACGACCCGGCCGTAGTCGGGCGAGGATGAGTCGGTATCGAGCACCGCTATCGCGTCTTTCACCTGGCGGGCGGGGTCGAACGCCGCCACATAGGCCAGCCGCTCCTGCGGTGCCGCGATAGCGTCGGCCGGGGAGCGGTAGAACGTGGGATCTTGTGTCTGGGACATCTGCTTCTCCGGTGGGAATATGCCGCTTGATTCGCGTTGGCCGAGAGCTCGCTCAGCTTCTGCGTGATGACGGCCCTCTTCGCCGTCTGGTATGAGCAGGATCGCCGTCGCTGCGTTCGGCGGCATCCGTAGCGAGTACGGAGCTGGCTACGGAGCTTTCGGCATCCGGTCGAGTTCCCCGCTGAGGCGCACAAGCTCGCGCTTGCCGTGGCAGCCGAGCTTGGCGCAGGCATGAGCCAGGTGCGTTTCGACCGTCCGGGTGCCGATGAACAGCTGACGGCCTATCTCGGCCGCGGTGTGGCCGCGCGCCGCCAGCCGGGCGACATCCGCTTCCCTGGGTGTCAGCGAGGCCGGTCCACGGCCCGCCACCGCGGCAAGCCGCCCGCGGTAACCGAGACCGGCCAGCCGTTTGGCTACCCGATTCCGGCGAACGACCGCGCCGCACCGGTCATACCCATCCGCCGCCCGGGCGAGCATCTCAATCGCGGCGCCGCGGGACATCGCCGCGATCCCGGCGACTTCGGCAGCCATCGCGCCGAAGAACCGGCAGCCGAGCCGGTCCAGGGCGTCCGCGGCCTCGGCGGCGGGAGCGGCGGCACCGGCCGCGCTGCCCGTGGCGAGTAGCGCCTGGGCGCGGGCGAGCCGCGCCAGCGGCCCGACCATCTTCCCTTCCACCGTACGGCTGAGCTCCGCGAGCCGCTGCGAGTGGGCCACGGCGGCATCTGCCCTGTCGGCTGTGACCGCAGCCTCGGTCGCGTCGACGAGGACGACAGCCTCGTACGCCGTGGCGTCCATGGCGCGCAACCTGCCCGCCGCATGAAGGAGCAGGTCGTGCCCGGCAGCCGGGTCACCGGCCAACGCGGCCATGGAGCCAGCCGCCCATGGCAGCCAGCTGCTCCATCCGGGCACGTCATCCGGACGGTCATAGGTTGCCGAGGCGAGCGCGAGCAGTCGCGCAGCGGCGTCCGGCTCACCGCGTTCGGCCGCCGCCCGGGCGGCGAACCCCGCCGCCCAGGCACGACGCCGGCTGCCGGCCAGCGGCCGGCGCGCGGCGCTCTGAGATACCCGCCGGACCACGTCATCGAGCCGGCCCGACAACCAGTCACACTGGGCAAACATCTCCGCTGTCACCGCGTCGCCGGCCTCGGGGTTCTGCATGGCCCGCTCGAAGATCGCCCGGCCGGCAGCCAACTGGCCAGCCAGCGCAAGGGCGAGCCCTGACATCGTCAGGTTCCATACGTACCGGTAGCGCTTGTTCTCTGCCAACGCGAGACCCGTGCTGCGGCGCAGATACCTGTTTGCCTCACCGAATCGGCCCTGGATGGCGGCGACACAGCCGAGCGCTCCGAGCGACTGGATCAGGGCCATCCGGTCGCCGCGCTTTTCGGCCTTCTCGCGTACGTCCAAGGCGAGGGCGTGGTGGCCGGGCAAGTCCCCCGCGCAGTACCGAATCCAGCCCAGCTCGTTGAGCGCCAGCAGGGCCAGGTCAGCGTGCCCCCCGGCTGCGAACAGCCCTTGGGCCCGGTGACAAGCCGCTGCTGCCTCGGCGGGCTGGCCGGCCCCGATCGCCAGGAAGCTCGCTAGGCGGAACTGGACGATCCCCTCGCGGAGCCGGTCGCCAGAGGCGGCAAGCTGCGGCTCGATCCGCCGCATGACGGCGATAGCGGTCGCCGCGCCGTCCTCTACCAGATGATCGATGACCCATTCCGCCCGCCAGGTCATGGCCTCAAGGACTTCAAGCCATCGCTGGTCGTCCGCGTTCAGTACGTCGAGCAGCGCGGCGAGAAGCGGCAGCGTCTCCTGGTGGAGGTTGCGCTCCTCGGCCTGCCGGACCGCACGGACCAGTGTGTCCACCGCCTCCGGATCGCTAGGGTCGGCCGAGCGGAGAAAGTGCGGCGCAGCCGCACCGAAGTCGCCGACTGTGACGAGCGCGCGGCCGACCAGCCGGTGGAAGGCATGGCGGCGCGCCCCGCCGATGCTCTCGTAGACGGCATCTTGAACCAGCGGATGGGCGATCTCGTAGCTCAGCCGACGGCCCGCCTCGTACTCCACCACCAGCCGCGACCGGGTGAGCCGCTCCAGCGGGACCCCCATCCGGTAGAGCGGACGGCCGAGCAGCCGCGCCAGGTCGGCAAGGTCGACCCGCCCGCCCATCACCGCGAGGACCTCCAGCAGCTCATGGTCTGCTGGGCCGAGGCGGGCCACGAGCAGAGCGACCCGCCCGGCGACGCTCTCCGGAACCCGAGCCAGCCGCGGCTGAGCGAGATCGGCGCCCTCCTCGAGCAGCGCCCGCAGTAGGCCGACAGCAAACAGCGGATACCCCCGGGACCGTTCGACCAGCCAGCAAACCAGCGCCGGGGGTACATCGTCGGCACCCAGCACGGCGCGGGTCAGCGCCGCCACCGACTCGTCGGTCAGCGCCCGCAGGCCGAGTCGAGCGAGGACATCATCCTGCTCGAGCCCGACCAGCACCTGGCCGGCGACCGGATGCCGAGCGAGATCGGCCGTCCTGGCGGTGGCCAGAACGAGCACCGGGCGATCCGGAAGCCGGCGGGCGAGGTGGTAGAGAGCATGCCACGACGACGCATCGGCGTTGTGGACATCATCGAGGACCACGATCACGAGGCCGCCAGCGCTGACGTTGTCGAGCAGTTCCGTCAGCGCTCGAAGCAACAGCTCGGGGTCCGGGTTGCGCTCCGGCTTGTGATCGGGCTCAGGGTCCGACCTGCCGGGGGCACCGTCAAGCACCCGGCGAGCTGACCGAAGCACCAGCGCGAGGTCGCGCACCGAAGACCCGCACAGCCGGCGCACCTCGGCGCTGGGGGCCGGGCCGAGCAGCCGCTCGAACGCCTCGACCCACAGCGCCAGGGAACAAGTCATTCCCAGCTCGAGGGCCCGGGAGCCGATGACGACCGCAGAGTCGCGGTGCCGTTCGGCCAGCTCATCGACCAGACGGGACTTGCCGATACCCGGCTCGCCGGTCACCAATACGACACGGAACGCACCCGCACGGGCCAAGGCCAGCTGCTCGTCCAGCGCAGCGATCTCGGCGTCGCGCCCAACAAGGGACGGCCGAAGCGGAATGCCAGCGTAGCTACGTCGTGTCGGCTGAGCCATATCCGCTTACCCAACAGTGCGGGCTATCTCGGCGCGACCCTTATCGGACGCCAAAACGCATTAGGGGTGCCGGTGAGGATAGCCAGCAGATGAGGAGCCGGCATGTGGCCAAGATGGAATCCATATGGAGGCCAGCCCGGGTCTCTGGCTTGGCCCAGCCTCCTCGACCGGCGCCGGTACCTTGCAAGCGGCGCCGGTTCCAAGGAGTGGGAATGCCAGCTTGTTCGTGACCGTTCAGACCCAGTCGATACTTCGCTCCGGTGTTCTCCGACTCTTACGAGTCAGCGATCAGAACACTGCCATGCCGGAGACCAACGCCTTTGCCGAGAAGCAGCTGATCACGAACCAGCACAAGATTTGCTATTCGGCTAAGCTTTTCGTTTAACCTCGGCTGATCGCCGATCTTGACCTGACACGGCCACCGCACGATGATCTTCGGGTTCCTGCGACAGAACTTGAAGACCAAGGCGGTGGCCGTGGCGTTCAGTATCGCGTGGCCGGAGGCGGGAGTCGAGCCGCAGCCAGAAGAGGCCCGGGCGCCGGGGCGGCTGGCGGCGTTCCGGGCGGAGCTGTACCGGTGCTTTACCGCGCGGCGTGATGAGTTGTCCGGGCTTGCTGATGCGGTGCTGTGCGCGGACGGGCCGGTGCGGACGCTGGCTGGGCTGTCGCTGGCGCCGGAGCACCGGCGTGGTCACGGTGCGCTGTATGACGCGGTAAACCGCGGCCAGGTCAGCATCGGCCGGCTGCGGCGGTCGCTGGCGGGGCTGCCGTTACCGCGGACGGCGGACGGGCGGCTGATGCTGGCGGTGGATGTGAGTAACTGGCTGCGGCCGGGCGCCGCGACCAGCCCGGCGCGGCTGTTCTGCCATGTCTGCGGCCGGGCCAGGGGGCAGGCGCAGATGATCCCGGGCTGGCCGTACTCGGTGATCGCCGCGCTGGAGCCGGGCCGGACCTCGTGGACCGCGGTGCTGGACGCGGTGCGGCTGGGCCCCGGTGACGACGAGACCGCGGTGACCGCGGCGCAGGTCCGCGAGGTCGTTACCCGGCTGATCGCCGCCGGGCACTGGGGTCAGGGTGACCCGGCCGTCCTGGTCGTCTTCGACGCCGGGTATGACGTGACCCGGCTCGCCTGGCTGCTCGCGGACCTGCCGGTGGAGCTGCCCGGGCGGCTGCGCAGCGACCGGGTGATGCAGCTGCCCGCGCCGCCGCGCCAGCCCGGCACGAACGGGCGGCCCCGCAAGCACGGCACAGGGCTGGCCCTGGCTGACGACGCGACCTGGCCGGCCCCGCAGATCAGCACGACCACGGTGACCTCGCGCTACGGGATGGCCCCGGCGGCCGCGTGGGACCGGGTGCATCCCCGGCTGACCCACCGCGCCGCCTGGCTCAGCCGCGACGGCCCGCTGCCCGTCATCGAAGGCACCCTCGTCCGGCTGCAGGTCGACCGGCTGCCCGGCGACCGGGATCCCAAGCCGGTGCGGCTATGGTTCTCCCGCGCCGGCGCTGATCCTGCCCGCGTGGACCAGATATGGCAGGCGTTCTTGCGCCGCTTCGACCTGGAGCACACCTTCCGCCTGTTCAAGCAGGTCCTCGGCTGGACCACCCCCAAGATCCGCGACCCGCACGCCGCGGACCGGTGGACCTGGCTGATCATCACCGCCCACGCCCAGCTCCGCCTCGCCCGGCCGCTCGCCGACGACCTGCGCCTGCCCCGGGAACGCCCCGCCCCGCCCGGCCGGCTCACCCCCGCCCGCGTCCGCCGCGGGTTTCGGAACATCCGCGCGACAGTGCCCTGCCCCGCCGGTGCGCCGAAACCCGGCAAGCCCGGCCCCGGACGGCCGCCAGGATCGAAGAACCGCCGACCCGCACCCCGCCACGACGTCGGCAAAACGACAAAGAGGGAACTCACACTCAAGGCACAACGCGAACGTACAGGTTAAACGGCAAGATAAGTAGCTGTTTCATAACCTCAGCCGGGGCGGGCGAGGCGGCGGGTCATGAGGGTGATCATGGCCCAGTAGACGGTGGCTTCGTGGTGGGCGGGGAAGCGCTCGTAGCCGCGGGCACAGCGGCGGTAACTGGTGATCCAGGCCAGGGTGCGCTCGACCACCCAGCGGCGCGGCAGGACGGTGAAGGCGTGCAGGTCATCGGGTCGCCTGGCGACCTGGACGGTCAGGTGCAGCCGGCGGTCGGCCCACGGGACCAGCTTGCCCGCGTAGCCGCCGCCGGCCCAGGCCAGGCCAAGGTTGCGGCGGGCCCGGGACAGGTTCCGCAACAGCGGCCGGGCGGCGTCGCGGTCCTGGACGCTGGCGGGGGTGGCCAGGACCTCGAGCAGCAGGCCGCCGGTGTCGACGGCGATGTGCCGCTTGCGGCCGTTGACTTTCTTAGCATTGTCCCAGCCCCGGCTGGCCTTCGGCACGGTTGGCGCGGCGCGCACCGACTGGGAATCGATCACCGCGGCGGTGGGCTCGATGTCCCGGCCCGCGGCCTGGCGGGCCAGGCCGCGCAAGGCATCGTGCAGCGCGAGGGTGGCGCCGCGGCGGTTCCACCGCTGGTAAATGCCGTAGACAGTGCGCCAGGGCGGGAAGTCGGCGGGCGGCGGCGCCCGCCACACGCACCCGTTATGGATCACGTAGTGGATCGCGTGCGCATGCGCAGGCCGGCCCGGCAGGGCAGACTGGCATCAGGGCTCCTGGTGTGACTGGCTGGCTTGGACACCGCCGTCGCTACCAGGAGCCCTGACCGCACTCCAGTCGGCGCGCCGCCATCATCCGAAGATCACCAATCACGAGCCTTCGCGCGCGCTGCCCGATCTGCTTGTGTACAGCACGCCCGTGCTGACAGAGCTGATAGCGATCGTCGGCGACGTCAGCGCGGAACTCTACCTGTCAGCCGACGTCGAGGACGCGGACGTCTTGGTCAAGCTCGTGGACGTCCATCCGGACGGAACCGCCTACAACCTCGCCGACAGCTGCTGCCTGCGGCTCCGCTACCGCGACGGCTTCGACAAGCCCGCCAAGCTCGTACCCGGCGAGATCACGGTCAACACGCCGATATTGCCGACCCGGCGCCTGCCCTGAAGCAAGCTGGCCACGGACGGACGGATTTGGAGCGGTACAGAACGATCTTTTGGTACTGCCGCAACCGTCACAGCGACCGAATGGCCAGCCGACCAGATCGGCGGGACTGCGCACCAATGAACGGGGCTTTGCAGATGGCAGGTGCGTTAGGAGTAGAGCTGGCCGGCGAGGTAC
>Ga0207699_10000649_pt1 | contig 16787 bp, 7 predicted proteins | sample LARL51metaG_FD_184344 | JGI IMG/M metagenome (GOLD analysis project Ga0207699, IMG submission 184344) | Corn, switchgrass and miscanthus rhizosphere microbial communities from Kellogg Biological Station, Michigan, USA - LAR L5-1 metaG... | ecosystem: Host-associated > Plants > Roots >...
GTCTGCGACGCCGAGCTAGCGCCTTCGCCGCCGACCGGGCGGACCCGGTGCTCCTCGTCGTCGACCTCGTCGCGGATCACGTCGTACAGCTGCTCGAGCTGGGCGCGGTCTCCGCTCGACACGGTGCCGACGCCCAGGGCGCCCTGCACCAGCGCGTCGGTCCAGCGCCGGTCGAGATAGAAGAACCGGATCGACTCGCGGGGAAGCAGCTCGCTGTCGGCGGCGAGATAGGCGAACGGGACGCCTTCGAGCAGCCGCAGCCGGGCGAGCCACTGCCGGATGTCGAACGGGACGACGTGGACGCCGCCCTCGTCGTCCTCGTCTGCGGGTGCCGGGGTGAGGTTCATCAGGCCGGTCACCGTCGCCTCGAGCACGAAACTGGCATCGAGGTAGGCCTTCAGCTCTGCCATGTCACTGCCTTTCCTCGGGGTCTGCCAGCAGGTCGTCGAGCGCGTCAGCGGCGGCTCCCCCGATACCGGTGCGGCCACTCTGGGCCACCAGCGCACCAACCTGCCGGTCCAGGTCGGCCTGGAGCCCGGTGAAGGCGGGGCCGCCGAGGGCGGGGTCGGGCTGCGCGCCCACCTGGACGGCCGTGCGCACGAGCGCACCGACGATGCCGAGCCGTTTCGCGTTCCGTTGCAGCGCCTCGAAGTCCAGGCCCAGACCGGCGGCGATGACCTGGTCGAGGTTGCCGTCGAGGAAGTCCAGCGGGCGACCCGGGTCGACCAGCGGCCGGGACGAGGCGAACACGGCGTCCGTCTTCTTGGCGGCCCCGAGCACGATGTGCCGGCCGACGAGCGCGCCCAGCCCGGGAGTGCGGTGCTCGAACAGCGTGTCGTCGAGGAACCCGACCGGGTGCGCCGCTAGCGCTGCGAGCAGGGCTGCGCGCTGGGCACCGAACTGTTCCTGCCGCCAGCGCATCAACGCGGTGACCACCGCCGACTGCGACAGCGCGAGCAGCCGGCCGATCTCGTACGCCGCGGCGTACGAGACGTCCTCGCGGCCGTCGGGGACGACGACCCGGAGCTGGTCCGAGGTGTGGGCGAACGGCAGGCGGCCCTTCTGCGGACCGCTCGTGGGCGCCTGCTCACGAACGGTCGGGTGCGGCGCGGCCGGTCCTCTGAACCAGGCACGGACCTGGTCGCCGCGCCGGGTCAGGTGGTCCAGCCCGACGTGCCCGGTCTCGGCCAGCTCGGGGGCCGGGCGGACGTCGGGCGGGGGCCCGGCGGTTGTGGTCGGCGCCGGCTGGGCCGGTTTGTCGCCGTGGAGGGTGCCGAGCAGGCCGACGTCGAGGTTCTGCATGTACTGCTCGAACGTCCCGTCCGCGGTGACGGTGAACGACCAGTGAGCGAGCACCGGGAAGCGGTACACGGGCTCGAAGGTGATGGCGCCGACCGGCAGTCGCCAGGAACCGGCCATCGCATCGCGCACGAGCTTGGCCGCGTCGGTAGCGGCATACGACACCGCAGCCTGCTCGATCTGCGCGGGCGACGGGGACCAGGACGAGGCCGTGTGGACGGCGTGGCTGACGGTCTCGACCGACTCCGCCGCGCCGATGTACGCGTCGGTGACGTCGGTGGGGCGGGCCGCGCGGTCGCGGACGTCGCGTTGGGCGACGAACGGCGCTGAGGTCGATGATCCCATGGCGAAGGCGTCCGGGTTCGCCACGTACTGCTGCGCCATCGGCCGCAGGTCCTGTACCAGTGCCTGCGAGTCGAACTCGAACACCAGCACGTTGTCCGGTGTTGGCGGCGGTAGGACCGGCAGCTGCGTCTCGAGGTTGACCAGACAGGCCAGGTACTTGCGGGGGATGTGTCCCACCTTCGGGTCGAACCCCGGCTGCGGCAGCCGGTTCGCGACGACGACCGCGAGGAAGCCGTCGTCGTCACCGTCCGCGAGCTCGCTGTCCGAGAGGTCGACCTCACGGACGTGGGCGAGCAGCTCGAGGTCCTCCTTGCAGGGGAAGATGCCGTTGACGACGGTCTGGGTCACCGACAGGTAGACGCTGGTCGCGACGTCGCGGTCCGCGGGCTGCGGCACCTTGGTGAACTCGGTGATGCACTGCTCGACCGGGCTCTCGGCCGAGAGCGACCCCTCGCCCTCGGCGACCACGACGAGCGCGAGCCAGGGGATGCGCTCGTTTGCGTCGACCTTGCGCTCCCACGGCAGGGTGCGGCGCTTCAGCACGATCTGCGGCAACGTCGCCCGGTACGCGCCCTCGCTGTTGGCCGGCGGGAACGTCGACAGGATCTGGTCCGGCGGCATCGTCCAACGTGGTGAGGAGACCGTGATCGTGCTGTCCAGGGGGGCGACCGGGCCGGCTGGTATGTCCTCTATCTCACCGTGCAGGGTGTAGGTGCCGGCCGGTAGGGGCGGCAGCACCGCCGGGTGCAGGACGAAGAAGCCGGGCTGGACCATCACGCTCTCCTTGGTCGGCGCGGGGTGCGGGACGTGCGCATAACCGCCGGCCTGGCGGGCGGGGTGCGGGCTCTCCCCCGCTCCGGCACGTCGCCGTTCCAGGTGAGGCGGACGGCACCGGTGCCCGAGGTCATGGGTCGCACCGCGTCGTCGGCGCCCCGGGCAGCCACGGTCGCGACGACGGTGGCGACGTCGGGACCGGCGAGCACGCCGACCAGGTGCCAGCCGTCCTCGCTGGCGACCGTGACGGTCACCGGGCCCGCGCCGGATGCGGGGTCACCCGGCACGATCGGGTAGACGACGACGCTGCGGACCGCCCCGGTGATGACGCTGGGCGGCACCGGTGTGCCGTCCGCCGCGGCCATCCGCTCGGCCCCCGCCAGCGTCATGGCCAGGCCCTGGCCGGCCTCGCTGCCGACCGGCTGGTCGAGAATCACGGCGAGCGCACCCGGACGGTCCACGAACCGGGTGGTGACCGTCGTGGTGCCGCGGACCAGCTCGGCGCCGCGCGTCCACCCGGCGCCAGTACGCTGCCGCTGCGCTCTCGTCGTCGAGCCCTCGGTGCGGAGCGAGCAGCGCGCGCCGAGCGCCACGTTCCAGCCCACCAGCGCGAGCTGCTGTCCGCTGTGCCAGCCAGCCAGCCGGTCTCCGGTCGAGTCGCCTTCGCGATCGCCGAGCCCGACGACGACGATCCGCTCGGCGCCCTTGACCACCGTGACCTGCTGCGGGTGCAGCTCGTCGGCGAGCACGTGCCCGCCGTGGCCGAGCTGGACCACCCGGGCGTCGCCGACGACGTCCATCGTGGGCCGGTCCCCGTCGGCCGCGTCGCGGCGGGCGTTCGGCAACGCGAGGACGGCGACCTCTCCGGCGAGGACGGCCGCGAGGGCGTTGCCCACGACATCGCGGGCGGCCCGCACCTGGTTGGCGCGCGAACCGGTGAGCGACCCGGTGACCGCGGTCAGCCGCAGCTGGCCGTCGAGTTGGGCGCCCCGCCCGGCGAGTGCGGTCACCGGCCCGCGGCTGGCCCGGGTCAGCGGCGCGGTCGTGGTGGGGGCGATGGTGACACCGCCAGCGGTCTGGAACGTGGTGCCGGTCAGAGGGACCCGGCGGAGTACAGCCGGTACCGCGACGTCGTGGGCGGCCTCGGTATCCGTGAGGGTCGGCGCGGCTGTGCGGGGTGCGGCCGGGTTGTCGCTTACGGTCGTACGAGCGGCGACCCGTTCCGGTTGGGCGAGCGCCGAGGTGAGCAGGGCCACCGCCACGGGCGCGAGGACGCGGTGGTCGACCTGCGTCGGGACCGGGGGCGTTCCAGGCGGCCGGTCGCCGAGGGGCGCCCCGTCGTCGGCGAGACCCTCGGTCAGGCTGCCCAACCGGGGCGGTGCCGCCCGGTCCCGGCCCAGTGCGGCCATCGCGGTGACGCTGTTCCCGGCCTTGGGGAGGACGTGCTGGGCAAGCTCGAGGGGGGGCTCGTCGGGCACGAGCGCGGCCAGGGCACTGGCCGCCGCCATGAGGCCGGACCGCACCTGCGGTCGGACGAAGGGCAGCGGTCGCCGCCGCGTGTTGATCTCCACCCGGTAGTAGGCGACCGGCGGTAGCCCGGGCAGGACCTTGGCGTGCAGGTCGACGGCGAGCCCATCGGTGGCGGCGATGACGTCGCCCTGCGGGACCTTCTTCGCGTCCTTGTTCTGCGGCAGCCCCCACACGGCGACCGGGAAGGTGCCGGTGGTGCGCAGGGAGAGCGTGATCCGCGGCTGGCCCGGCTCGTTCAGCAGGTCGGGCAGGTGGTCGTGGTTGGCGGCGTCGATCAGGCGCAGCCGCAGACCTGGCTCCATGGAGCCCTGGTTCATCGGTGCGACGCCGAGCGCCTGGCTCGGGTTGTTGCGGGCCGCGGGGACGGCGTCGACGCGGATCGTCACGACAGGGATCGTCGTGGTGACCGAGAACTGGAACTCGCTCACGACGACCCACGGGTGGTCGCTGGTCCCGTCCGGCCCGCTGACGTCCTTGGGGCCACCCGGCCCGGGTCGCGGCGTGAGCGTGCCACGTCCGGTGATCGAGGACAGGGCTCGGGCCGCTCCTCCGGCGGCCTCCTCCAGGTACTTGCGGACGAACGTCGCGAAGTCTATGGGGTGGGGTTCGCTGCCATCGTCGCCGAAGGCGAGCGTGAGCGACACCGGGCCGATGTCGAACTCCACCTCGCCGTGGAACTTCGGCCCCTGCACATGGATCTGCGCGCCGATGCTGATGGAGATCGTGATCGTGGCGAACCACAGATCGATGGTGATGCCAGCCGAGATCCGGCAGTACACGCGCGCGTCCAGCCAGAACGGGTCGAAGAAGATGATGCCGTCGGCGCCGAAGACCACGTGCGCCCAGGCGGGGCCCAGCTCCGCCGAGCCCTCCAGCCGGCCGCCGGCCATGACGGCCTCGGAGGTCAGGGCGAAGTAGTTCTCGCCCTTGATGCTGATGAACCCGAGGTCGACGGCGAAGCCGAGGCGGGGGACGGTGGGGTACCCCTCTCGGTGGAAGTCCGGGTGGAAGCCGCCCATGGTCAGGACGAACTGGCCACGGTTGGGCCCCTTGAACCACGACACGAATGCGAACCCGCCGGTGAGCCTGATCTCCGGGAAGAGCAGCCACGAGTTGTCGGTCAATTGCGCCTGGATCCAGAGCACGCCCTCCTTGGTGGAGAACCGGCAGATGAGGCCGAGCTCGATCGACACCAGCGCGAACTGCGGCCTCGGCAGCGCCATCCGGGCGAGTCCGAGCAGCGCCAGCTCGAAGCCGTCGCCGACCGAGATGGCGACCACGGCGACGCCGTCCACGAGGGCGAAGCTGTTGAAGCTGATGCCCGCGGCGAACCAGAACTGGCCCTGCTCGATGGGGAAGGTGTCCTTGTACTGCTGCAGGACGGCCATCGGGTCCGACGGCGGGGTGTAGCCCGGGTCGAGTGCGGCGATGAACGGGAACGAGCCGAACCTGGACAGGTCGGTGGGGAACACCAGGTCGCGGTTGATGCCGAGCCCGCCGCCGATTCCGGTGAGGAAGAAGGCCGGCGGGCCGCCGATCGGGCCGTTCACCGCCCCGAACGCGAAGAAGCTGGCGAACTCGCTGCCGTCGGCGGCGCGCCCGGTGCCGTACCCGCCGAAGACCGATAGTCCGTACGTCCCGAACCGGGCCAGCAGCATGCCGATGTACTGGATCGTGACGGGCTGGTTGGGCGGTCCGGGCTCGGTGAACTTGCGCAGACCGCCGACGAGGGTGAGCCCGCCGAGGTCGGAGGAGATGGCGAACCCGGCCAGGTCGACGTCCCACCGGGTCGGGTCGAAGAAGGAGCGCTCCGAGGCGACGATGAAGGTCAACGACAGGTCGTCGACAGCCGCGGTGAGCCCGAAGATCGACACTCGGCCGTCGAGGAGCAACGAGATCGACTGCAGGTGGCGTTGCTCGACGCGGGCGTCGAAGCCGACCTGCTCGATGTAGACGGGGCCGAAGCCCTTCTGGATGGCCAGCCACCACGGCCCCGGGGGGTCGCCGGCGCGCAGCCCGACGAGTACGTCCGGACCGGTCGGGACCTTCTGCACCGACACCGACGGGCTGAACCTGGGCGCCAGCTTGGTCGGGCCGGTGCCGGCGTCTTTCATGACCCCTTGCGCCACCCCGTTACCGCCGCCGGTGGCGCCGGCCGTCCCCACGGCGAGATCGGACAGCTGCAGCTGGATGCCGCCGCCGACACCGGTGCCCACGCCCACCTCGCCGTACGCGTGCACGGCGACGGAGGCGATCGTCAGGGAGGACAGCTCCAGAAGTGGTCCGCTCGCGCGCGCCACCCGGATGCCGACCCCGTCGATCTCGATGCCGGGGGTGAACGAGAAGTCTCCGGGTGCGGCGCCCACGTGCAGCACGCGCAGCAGCAGGCCTGGATCAGGTACCGGGTCCTTCCCGATCCACGAGGAGTCGAACTCGAGGGCGATGGTGACATCGTCGCCGCCGAGGGCGTACCGCGCGTGCGGGATCAGCTCGACGCCGAGCGTCCCCGGCGGCGACTCGACGAGCGCCAGGCTGAGCTCGGCCAGGTCCAGCTTGGGCTTGGCGACCCGGCACAGGTTGAGCGCCAGCTGTTGCAGCCTGGCCAGCACCGCGGTCAGGTCGAACACCGCGGGCAGCAGCCGGAAGGTACCCGCGTCGTCGTGGACGAGGACGCCCTCGAGGACGGCACCGATGGTCGACGCGCCGCAGGAGTGGCCGAGCAGCTCCTGCACCGTGTCGAGGCCGACGACGATGCCGCCGGTCAGGTCCACTACCGCTTCGACCACCGCGCCGGCGACGGCTGCGGGATCCGTGCTCACCGTCGTCCCGTCGAGCGCGACGAGGTCCAGGGCGCCGCCGAGGTTCCACCTGACTGCGAACCGGCGCGCGCCGTCGTCGGTGAGCCCCAGCCCGATCTCGACCCGTCGCCCGGCGGCGGGCGCGCTACCGGCGCTGATCCGCGCGTACGGGCGCAGCGTCGCTCCCTCGACGTCCAGGTGGGCCGGGCCGACGGTCACGTCGAGCACCTGCAGGCCGGAGCCGTCGACCACGGCCTCGACCCGCGCGGATTCAACGCCGGGCAGGCCGCCCGGTGTCGCCAGGAGCCGCACGGCGAAGGGGTTCGCGGTCAGTCCCACCACGACCGACGGTGTCGAGACCTGCAGCTCGGTGCCGCTGACGGCGATGACGACTCCGGTGGGAAGCGCCGGACCGATCGCGTCGCGCAATGCCTGGAGGACGCTCACCGCGAGCGTCGGCAGCCTGGCGGCGAGCCGGCCGCCGGGATCGGCGGCCCAGGCCTGCAGCTCGGCGTCGTGGAACGACAGGGGGTTGCCGGTCCGCAGCGCCATGGCGTCGCCCACGGCCCGCACGACCGCTCCCGCCTTGCCCGGCAGGTCATTGCCGGTCTCGTCCGCCAGCGCGTTGAGGACGAACGGCAGCGCGTGGGTGGCGGCGGACGCGATCGAGCCGAGGCCTGGCGGGTTCGGGTAGAGGGGGATGTCGGCGCCGGTGCCGGGCCGGACGAAGACGGCGATGCCGGTGCTGGTGTCAAGAGCGGCGTGGAGGGCCTGGGTGCCCGGTGTCGTCGCGCCCGGTAGACCGAGCGCGAGGTCCGCCTGCACGATCGGCGGGCCATCCGGCGCGAGCACCAGCCCGGCGTCGAGCGTGACCTCGACCGTAGCGTCGGCCGGGGGGATCGGTGTCAGCGCGCTGCTGGCGATCTGCAGGCCGAGGCGGGTCCGGCCGGTGCTGTCCGTGGCCACGATGGTGACCCCGGTGGCGACCTCCCAGCGGCCCGGACCGCCGTTGACGCCGAGGACTGGTTTGAGGGCGTCGAGGAACCCGATGACGCGGGCCGGGTCGAGGCCCGCGGACCCGCCGAGCGCACCCGCGTGCCGGAACCAGCCGACGGGGTCGGTGACGAGGGCGAGCGGCAGTCGCACGGGTCGCAGGCCGTCGCCGGCCACCCCGGTGGCGAGCAGCCCGATCGCGTCGAGGGCCGCGTCGGCGACCGGGCGTACGTCCTCGTCCAAGCGCCGCAGGTACTCCAGCCCCCGGCGCCCGAGCTCGGCGGGGACAAGGTGCGCGAGGAGGGCGAGGCCGGCCGCGGCGTCAGGGTCCGGCCAGAGCCGCACGCTGGTGGGGGCTGCGGCGCCCGGCGGATGCCAGCGGGCGACGAGCGACGTGGTGGGGCTCGTGGTGAGAGCCAGCTCGGCACCCCCGGCCGGCGTGCTCCCGGAGGTCCCCAGCGTGACCTGCAGAGTGGACCGGCCGGCGGCGGGGACGGAGGCGTGGACTGCCCAGGGGATCGCCCCGGCGCCCGCGGCGTCGACCGACAGGGAGCGCCCACCGAGGTCGGCCGAGATCGTGGCCCCGCCCACGGTCCAGGTGACGGTCTCGCCCGTACCCCCGCCGCTCACCAAGCCCCGCAACGCCGTGGCCAGGCTGCCGCGCCGGGTCGGGTCCGCCAGGAGGCTGGCCGAGAACGCAACGGGGTCGTGCAGGAGGTGGTCGAGGGCGTCCGGCACCGAGCCGCCGACAGCGTCGACCACGCCGAGCGCGCGCAGGGCGTCGACGACCGGGGGCAGCGCCGGGTCGGTGGTGGACGCCTGTGTCAGCGCGGCCGAGAGGGCGGACAGCAGGACCCGGACTTCCGGCAGCGCCGGGGTGGTCTCATCGTTGGCCGGGTCCCCGCTCGTGCTGGCCGCGGTCCGTACGACCCACCGCGGGCGAGTCTGCCCGAACACCCGTGGTTCGTGCAGCACCACGCGGGCGTCGGCACGACCAGGGCCGCCCTGGACGGGCACGGTCACGTCGGCCTCGACCCAGCGCAGGTCGACGTCGTACTGGGAGCCGGGTGCGCGTCCCGGGTCCGGCCCGCCGACGAGCCAGCCGCCCGGTCGCCGGATCTCCAGGTGCAGCCGGACCGCTCGGTCCGCGAGCAGGCCGATGGTGCTGGACGTCTGCCCGACACCGCCCAGCTCGACGGTCACCGCCCCCGACAGGCTGATCCCGGTCGCGCGGCCGATGGCGAGTGGGACGACGACGCCGGTTCGCGCCGCCGTCGGCTCCTCGGGCGCGCTGGTCACCAGGGCCCGGCGCGCGCCGACGGCAGCGAGCACCAGGTCCGTCAGGAGGGTCTGGACCAGCGCCTGGGACAGCAGCCCAAAGACGGCGTGCACGGTCAAGCCGGCGTGAGGAGCCGGAGCGGCGGTGGCCGGCAGCCGCAACTCGCGTACGGGGTCGTCGCTGCCTAGCTGGGCTACCAGTCCGCCCAGCAGCGCACGCGCTCGGGCCAGGCGCGCCGTACCGGTAGCCGCGCCGGCCGCGTCGAGTGCAGCCAGAGCGCGTACGGCCTCGGCGGCCGGGGCGACATCGATGACGGAGAGCGTGACCTCGCTCCACGGCGTGCCCAGGGTGACGACGTCGGTGACCGCGTCGGCCGTTCCTGCTGCGCGCGCGGCCGCATGCCCGGCCTCGGCCGAGGCCACGACGGCGATGGCCGGGTCGGCAGGCCCCAGGGCGGTCAGGAACCGGGCCAGCCGGGCCGCCTGGCCTCCGACGCCGTCCGGGTCGTCGCTGGGCAGCCGGCACGCGGCGCGACTCCCGAGCACGACGTACCAGTCGCCCGTTGCTGCGCCGGGCAGGGTGAACCCCTCCGGTGGCAGTCCGGGGGTGTCCAGATGGACGACGCGCTCGGCCGGCGCACCGTCCAGCCACGGCACGGTCCCGACGGATACGCGCACCGTGGTCGTGGACACGCGGCCGAGGACGTCTTCCAGGTCCAGAGCGTCCGCGAGCTCGGTCCCGAGCCGGTCGTCCAGGAAGGTCATGGCGATCCCGGGTACGTCGGCCCCGTCGACACTGCCCGGCGGCGGGATCACCACACCGTCGGAACCCGCCCAGCGGGTGACGAGCGCATCCATCCCCTCGGCGAGCCGGGGCCGGTCGGTCAGCAGGGCGGCGACGACCGGGTCGCCAGGCGCCAGCTCGCGCAGCGTGCGGACCAGGCCCGCGCTCGGCAGGCCGGGCCGGTAGGGGTTGACCGCCAGCGGGACCGGGTTGGCCACGGGGAGCTGACCGGGGCCGGCGGGCTCGACCCACGTCGCCAACCCTGGACTGCCGGGCACGGAGAGGAGTCGGACGAGCCAGGGATCCGTCGGGGTGCCGGTGCCGGTGAGCGCCCCGGCGTCGCCGAGCCCGCCGGTGAGCGAGCGCGCCAGCGGACGCAGCAGCCGCACCAGTTCTGGGGCTTCCTCGACTGCCAACGCGCCGATCCACGTCGTCAGCGCGGCGGCGGGATTGGTTGCGAGGTCGGCCAGCCGGAGTCGTACGCCGCCGCCGATCTCGCCCGGCCCGCGCAGCCGCCAGCCGAGCAGCCGGACCAGGTCGCCGGCGAGGCCGACCGGAGCAGCCGCCCCGAGGACGCCGAGCAGGCCCTCGAGCGCGTCCCATCCGGCGGCGTCGAGCAGGACGCTGCCCTCGGCACCGACGACCGGCAGGGTGACTGGCACCGAGAAGCCCTCTGTGTCGACGGCCAGGCCAGGAGCGTTCACGCCCACGGAGAGCCCGCCCGCCGGGCGCCAGGTCGCCTGCAAGCCGATCTCGTCGGCGTGCACGGACAGCGGGCCGATGTCCACCAGCGCCTGGTTCGTCGTCACCGCCACAGCGCCGAGCGAGGCAGTGACCTCAGGGACGAACGTGACGTGCCGCGCTGCGAGATCGATCGCGGTCAGCGCGACGGACACCCGCGTGGTGAGCCGCGTACACCCCTGGCCGAGGGTGTCGACGACGAGCCGCGCCCCGACGGCCAGAGTGAGGACGCCGTCGCCGACCCAGGCGTGCAGGGCGACCGGGTCGATGACGGGTACTACCCAGGGGTCGGCCGCGGTACCGGTCCCGGTGACCGGCGCGGCGGCCTGGCTCGCATCCGCGACCAGGTCGCGCAGGACGCCGAGCAGCACGGGCACCGCGTCTGCGTGCGTATCGAGCAGACCCTGCCAGTAGGCCGCGACCGCGCCGAGCGGGTCGTGGAGGAACGCGGCGAGGTTGGTGGTCTGGACGGTGGGGAAACCGGTGGGAGCGGTCAGCCCAAGCAGGGTCTTGGCCGCGGCGAGCACGGGACCCAGGCCGGCCAGGACCTCGTCCAGCACCGCAGAGAGTACGGTCCCCGCCGCCTGCGCGATCGCGTCCGGCGACGAGAGGTCGATGACGTCGTGCAGCTGGCCACCGATAGTGACGTGCTCCGCAGCGAGCACGAGGACGGGACGACGCGTGGCGTCCAGCGCGAAGCCGAAGACCAGCCGGTCAACCGCGGGGTCCCCAGTCAGCAAGGCGGTCCCGTGGCCGTCCGCGCGCTTGCCGAGGACGGCGCGGGCGGCGCAGCTCACCAGCGCGCGGGTGCTGCCCGTCGCCCCGAGATCGATCGAGGCCAGGTCGGCCTCGACGGCCGCGATCGCGTCGCCGGCCACCGTCCCGACCTCGGCCCGGACGAAGGGGACGAGCAGCGGATGCCCGCCCGTACCCGTCCCGACGTGCACGCCCAGCCGGACCCGGGCGGGACCGAGCGGGAAGCTCACGGCTTCGGTGTCGGCGGTGGCCCCGAGCGGGGTGAAGAGGTCACTGAGCTCGGCCAGCCAGGCGGCGCGGGTGGCGTCACCGCGCAGCATCCCCTCGAACCACGCGGTCAGCGCCGGCACACCGCGCGAGACGAGGTCGGCGACCGGCAGCGCGGGGACGCTGCTGCCGTCACGCAGACCCAGCAATCCCGCCAGTGCCGCGAGCGGTCCGCTACCCGCCGCGGCGACGCCGGCCTTGACCACGGTGAGCACGAGCTGCAGCACGGTCGCCTCGAGCTCGGCGAGGTCGTGCACGGACAGGCTGAGGTCGTGCGGCCCGGTGTCACCCGGCAGCCGCAGGCCCAGCAGGTTGAGGCCGATGGTCGGCGTGTCCCCGCCAGTCGGGACGTCGGCGACGAGCTCCAGGGCCTGGAGGAGTGGGTCGCTCACCGTCACCCGGACGTCCAGCGAGATCGAACCGTCGGCGGTACCGAGCACCACGGGACTGCTCGCAGGCGGATGGCCGGTCTTGGCGGCGCGGAAGAGCGGGACGTGGGTGCGCAGGCTCGCGACCTGGCCGGAGGCGGCCACACTCGCGCCGACTCCGATCCGGACATGGTCCGCGGGCTGGTCGTCGAGCACCACGTACACCGTGACATCCGGTCCGCCGCTGCCCGAGCGTTCGAAGACCGGCAGCCAGGTCAGACCACGCGGGTCGGTGGTCGAGGTCGCACCGCCGAGCACCTCGTCGACGAACGCGACCAGCGCTCCGCGCTGCCCGTCGTCGGCGAGGATTCTCGACAGGTACGTTCCTGGCTCGCTGAGCCAGGCGCCGTTGAGGTCGCCGGTGGTGGTGACGAGGCCGAGCGCCTTGGCGAGGCTGCCGAGGCTACCGAGGTCGCCGGCGGTCAGGCTCACGGCCGTACCAGGATGCCACGCCGGGTCGCCCCGGGACCGGCACCGGGCCGGTCGAACTGATGCCGCGCCATAGTCGCGATCGACAAGCCGTTCGGGCTGGCCGCCAGCCCCACCGGGATGAGGCCCAGGCCGTCCTCGTCGCGGTTCGCCGCACTCGCCAGCCGAGCGCTGACCCCGGTGACCACCTGCCACGCGAACGACACAAGCGCGTCGCCCCAGACATCGACGATCTCGACCGGACCGAACGGTCGATGGTCGGTGGCGGCCAGCATGCCGGCCGGCCGTTTGGCACTGCCGACCGCGAACCGCACGACCACCTTCTGCTGTCCGGTCTGGTCGCACGCGACGGGGATGACGACGGCGATCGCGCCGTCCTGCGTCTCGACCTCGATCTGCGCGACGAAGACCGCCAGCTCGTCTTCTCCCAGGCTCCAGACCACGACCCCTGGGTCGTCGCGGTTGACGGTCGGCAGTCCCGCGACGAGCCGCCCGACGACACGGTATGCCTGCACCGTCTCGTCGACGTTCAGTGGCAGTTCCGGGCCGAGCGCCCCGGCCGGCAACGGCTTGTCGGCTTCGCCGCCCGGGAACAGGCCCGGGCATCGTTGCTTGATCAGGGCGAGCAGACGCTGGCACTCCTCGTTGACGGCCTGCTCGTCGGGAGAACCCGGCCACGTCCGGGGGCGGGTGGCCATTAGCCGTACGCCGACTGCGTGCGCCGCCACTCCAGCCGAGCCAGCACCGCGAAGACGACGGTGACCACGGCAAGAGCGACGACGATGAGCCACTCCAGCGAACCGTTGCCGCTGTCCGGGTCAACGTTGAACACTGCCTCGATCCACTCCCGGGTGAGCAGGGTAAGGACCGTCAGGAAGCCGGCCACACCAGCGAGCGCCGCTTCGATCCAGAAGCGGGTGCGGGACAGATGCGTTCTGCTGGGCTGGTCCTGGTGACTCACTGTGCCCCCCGACACCGGTGAGACGGTGATGACCACGAGTCTCCCAGCGCTCCGGGATCTGTCAACCAAATGACCGCGGCCGGGCGCTGAATCCGTGCATCATGATCATCTCGCTGGAGCTCCGCCCCGGTCAACCGCTCGGCCTCGGAGAGTGTGTGTCGTAGCGTGCCCGGCAGGGGAGTACAGCGCCCACTCCCCGACTCCATCGGCCAGGTCGTCGGCACACACCTCACATGCCATCGGCAACCAAGAACGGGAGGGCGGAGCGTAGCCTCTGCTCATCGGTTGTCGCTCGAACCCTTCCGGTCGAGGCGAATCATCTCCCCACGGGCGGCGTCGTTTGGTCACCTAGCAGGAACACAACCGTTTCCGTGCCCAGGCTGGACACCGCAGCTCTAAAGGAGCGGCTCGAAGCTGAGCAAGGCTGAATCCTCGTCCGGGATGCCCCAGCACCTATTGGGCCTGGAGTCGCTGCCGTAGTGGTGGCGACTCCACCACTATAAAGTGGCGTGATTCACCGGGCCTGACGGAAATACGCATCGTCAACTCAGTTCCGGTAAACACACGCGGAGCACTCACATAGCCGCTGGTAGGACGATCTGCCAGAGTCTTTACCCACTGGATGCCTCTCCGGGCGGTGCGCTCAGGCAGGCGCCAAGCCTCGGTTCCATCACCTACAGTCTTGGCTCGACAAGAGAGGTCTGACTACCGCTGGGTCGGAAGGTATTGTCGCGTCCAGATCGCTTAACACACGGGTGAGCTGTGTCGCTCCCGGCTGCTCGCGAGCCCAGCAGGGAGGGTTCTGAATGGGCAGCTTTCCTGCGAGTTGCGCACCGAATCGCTGCGCGCCAACTTGCCCGCGGCCACCGCCGGCACGTTCGCCTGAGGCGCTTCTGGTCGCAACCCGATGAGCACCGGTCACGCCCAATGTGGGGTGCACGACCTCGGGCGGACGAGTAACCTTACTGCGATGAACGAGGCCTGGCCGGTCCTCATAGGTGTGACAGGAACCCTTCTGGGGGGGCTCCTGGGATACCTGTATTCGATGCATGCCCAACAACTTCAATGGCGTCGCGAGGATCTGCGCCGCCGCGAACAGCGCGAGCATGCTCCAAAAGTAGATTTCCGCGTTGATTTGAGATTTGTGGGACCGCACCAGGACGCCTGGATCACTGAAGTTCTCGCGTTTATTGACAATAAGGGTTTGGTGAAGTATGAAACGCAGTCGTTGGACTTTGAACTTCGAGCCCTGCTAGAATCCGATCCTCTCGCGATCGGGGACGAATCTATTGGTTTTCAGACCTACATCCCACATGTACTTGTGACCGGTACTTGGCTTCCTGCAACATGGTCCAACACATTCATCGAACCCGGTATAGCCACGAAGTACAGTTACGTGACCTCCGTCCCACGGAACGCTACTATCGTGCTTCTTCACGCGCGAGTTGAGTACGTAAGCGATGTCGAAGTCGCTCACACAGCTGAGGCGCTCGTCGCGGTTCCTCGCTTCCCAGATTTATCTCGGATCGGCAGGCTCTAGCCACCTGAGCTGCTATTCCACCAATATTGCGCTCAGCGGGCAGATGTGCACGTTTCCATGGCGTCTTTAGCAGGGGTTTCTGGTCTGCGCGCCGCTAGCCGGGTTAGGCGGCACCACCATACGCCAACTGGGCGGGTAAGTGAGCATGTTCGTGACCGGCCAGGGTGGTGGGCAGCTTCCTGGTCGGTAGAGTGTGCGCCCCGGGAGCGTGACCCGCCTGCATGACTATTCATGGCTGCCCCGCCATGACAACGTCCGGTTCTGCCGAATAGCGGGCGTCGCCGATGCGCATACTCATGCGGTCGTTCGAATGTTCACTCTGCACCTGGGATCGGCCGGAGGTTACGCCCATCGAGCGGCTCGGCATTCTCATTCGTTACTCAGGCACCCCTAACGCCGATCAGGTATTCGCCAGTTTTCTATGGCCGACCATAATATAGGCGCGCAGATCATGCGCTTATGCGTTGAGTTTTGGCGTGAGTGGTTGGCCGTTAATTCCGCGTATAGCGGGAGGCCGTGGGGTGCGATGGCGGCCGCAGGGCTGGCATCACGTTTGGCCTGCACGAGGGAGCCTGCTGTTACGATGATCACTGTCCTGGCCAGGGCGGTAAATTCGGTCACCGCGTGATCTGCGGGGCGACCCAAAGCCACCGGCCGAGTGCGATGCCAAGGGGCACGGCCGCGATGATCGCGGCGACCGTGGCTTGCCAGGCGATCGTGACCCGACTGCCGCTGGGTCACCCGATCGTCTTCAGCACCGCCAGGGCGTCTTCACCCGGCATGGATGTTTGCATCTGTGATGGGGGTGCATTCGCGGCGGCCAGCTTGAGGAACGCCGTGACCCGGCCGAAGGTCTCCCCGATGGTGTGGCCCGCCAGGTGAGCCTGGTAGCCCCGGTACCGCGTCATCTCCCACGCCTGCCCGCGCGGTGGAAGTGACGTCAGCGCCGGTTCCGGCACTGGCTTCCACGTCCAGCCCGTGATACGCCGTTCGCCTGCGCCCTGGCCGGCCTCGCCGGGCTCGATGAACTCACCGAGATCGGCTTCGTCGCCGATCCTGTTCCGGAGGAAACGCAGTCCTGTCAAGGTTCCCTCGATCAGCCGGCGCTCTGCCGGAGGCTGGCGTGCCATCACGCTGTCGTAGACATCTGGGTGATGGCGGACCAGCGTGGCGTCGACGATGGTGACCCACCACACCGCCTCACCGATCACCGCGAACGCCCGCGGCCGGTCCCATGCCCGCACCCGGGGAAGCCGTCCGGTCGTGTCGCTCATCGCAGTGACGGACCACGCCAGCGCGCTCGCCCCGGCCTTCAGATCGCCCGTATGCTCGCGGTTCCATGCGGCCCGGCAGCGAGCGGAGCAGAACCGGGCGTGCTCACGGCGCGGCACGAACGAGGTGCCGCACTGCTCACAGTTCCGGATATCAGCCACCGGGCCATGCTACGCGTAGCGTGTGCGGCCGCGCCGATTACAGCGGCGTGGAAACGGCCGTGAGCGGCGGCTAGCGGCGGAGCACGGCCCGGATCCGCGCGAGAAGCTCGCGCCAGGTGAAGGGCTTGGTCACATAGTCATCGGCACCCAGCTCCAGCCCGACCGCCATGTCAACCTCGGTATCCCGGGCGGTCAGCATGATCACCGGCACATCCGAGCGTTCCCGCAAGCTCTGGAACACTTCGGTGCCGGGCGGACCGGGGAGCATGAGGTCGAGCAGCACCAGGTCTGCCCCGTTGCGGTCGAACGCCGCCAGCGCATCCGGGCCGGTCGGGCAGACGATGACCTGGAAGCCTTCCTTGCGCAGCATGTAGGAAAGGGCGTCGCTGATCGACTCCTCGTCGTCGACAACGAGCACAAATGTCACGTGA
>Ga0207699_10000652_pt1 | contig 16751 bp, 12 predicted proteins | sample LARL51metaG_FD_184344 | JGI IMG/M metagenome (GOLD analysis project Ga0207699, IMG submission 184344) | Corn, switchgrass and miscanthus rhizosphere microbial communities from Kellogg Biological Station, Michigan, USA - LAR L5-1 metaG... | ecosystem: Host-associated > Plants > Roots >...
CTCGGCCCGCCCGGCCGCTGAACGTAACACCACGGTCCGTTCGGGAAAATCGAAGTTCTTTTTCACTGAACGGACCGTGGTTTCACTTTCGACAGACCAGGAGGAGCCGGTCATGGAGTACCTCGTGACAATGACCACCCACGTCCCGGACGGGACGCCGGATCAGGCCGTCGATGAGGTCCGGGCCCGCGAGGCCGCGCGCTCACGCGAACTGGCGGCGGCGGGACACCTGATGCGCCTGTGGCGGCCGCCGCTGCGGCCGGGCGAATGGCGCTCGCTCGGGCTGTTCGCCGCGGCGGACGACGGCCAGCTTGAGGAGGTCCTGGCCTCGATGCCGCTGCGAGTGTGGCGCACCGATGAGGTGACGCCGCTCGCGCCGCACCCGAACGATCCGGCGCTGGCGGCCAGGAACGCGGGTACGGAGTTCCTGACGACCTTCACCATCAGCGTCCCGGAGGGCACGCCCGCCCAGGCCGTGAGCGATACCGAGGCGCGCGAGGCGCAGCGCACCAAGGAGCTGGCCGGACAGGGGCATCTGCTGCGGTTGTGGAGGCTGCCCGGCCGGTCGCGCGCACTGGGCCTGTGGAACGCCGGGAGTCCCGCTGAGATGCAGGCGATCTTGAAATCGCTGCCTATGGATCCGTGGATGACCGTCGAGACCACGCCGCTCAGCCAGCACCCGAGCGACCCGGCGAGGATCATCGCGTGACCGGGAACGACTAGCCCCTCACCGCCGACCGGATCGTCGTAGCGGCGCGTGGCCCGTTGCGGCCACGCTGAGGTGGTGGGTAGCGTTGAGGGGAGGCATCGCCCGTAGTCCTCGATCCGGATGGTCGGTGTGACATGGATCCTCCGTCCCGGTTGTTCGGCAGGACCGCCGAGCTGGAGATCCTGGGACGGCTCATCGCGAACGTGCGAAGGGGCCGTAGTGCCGTCCTGGTTGTGCGGGGAGAGCCGGGGATCGGCAAGACCGAACTGCTGCGGCAGCTGATCGCCGAGGCGCCCGGTTTCGGGGTGACCCGCGTGGCCGGCGTCGAGTCGGAAATGGAGCTCCCCTACGCGGGGCTGCACCAGCTGTGCGCGCCGATGCTCGGCCGGCTCGGGTCGCTGGCCGAGCCGCAGCGTCGCGGGCTCAGCGTCGCGTTCGGGCTCGCCTCCGGAGATAGCCCGGACCGGTTCCTGGTCGCCCTCGCGGCGCTCAGCCTCCTGGCGGAGGCCGCCCAGGAACGGCCGATGCTGTGCGTCGTGGACGACGCGCAGTGGCTCGACCAGGCCTCGGCCCAGGTCCTCGGATTCGTCGGGCGCCGCCTGCTGGCGGAGCCGGTAGGGCTGGTATTCGCGGTCCGGACGCCGGCCTCAGGAGATCCCGCGCCGGATTACCTGGCGGGTCTGCCAGAACTTCAGCTGGGCGGACTGGATGAGCAGTCGGCTCGGGCGCTGCTGGCGACGGTCATCTCGGGTCCGCTCGACGAGAGCGTCCGGGCCCGGATCCTGGCCGAGACCCGCGGCCACCCGCTGGCCCTGCTGGAGCTCTACCGGGGCCGGAGCGCCGCCGACCTCGCCGGAGGGTTCGCCCTTCCGGACACGGGAGACCTGCCCAGGCGCATCGAAGATCAGTACGCGGCGCGCCTGAGTGAGCTGCCAGCCGAGGTCCAGCGGCTGGTCCTGCTCGCGGCGGCCGATCCGGTCGGCGACCCGGCGCTGATCCTCCGGGCGGCTGAGGTACTCGGCCTGGACCCCGGAACCATGAACCTGGCTGTCGCGGCCGACCTGCTGGAGTTCGGTGCGACCGTGCGCTTCCGGCATCCCCTGGTGCGTTCGGCCGCCTACCGCGCCGCCACCGCTGAGGACCGGCGGACCGTGCACGAGGCGCTGGCCGCGGTGACCGATCCGCTGGCTGACCCCGACCGGCGGGCGTGGCACTGCGCCCACGCGACGACCGGGCCGGACGAGGTAGTGGCCGAGGAGCTCATCAGCTCGGCCGGCCGTGCCATGCGCCGAGGCGGGGTAGCCGCCGCCGCGGCCTTCTGGGAGCGGGCCGTGGCGCTCACCCCGGACCCGGGCCAGCGGGCCTCACGGGCTCTGACGGCGGCCGAGGCGAAGTACGCAGCGGGAGACTTCGAGGCCGCGCAGGCCCTGCTGGTGACGGCTGAGGTCGGGCCGCCGGGCGAGCTGGACGAGGCGCGCGCGCAGCGGATGCGAGCGCAGGTCGCGTTCGCACTGAGACGGGGCGGCGACGCGCCGCCGCTCATGCTGCGGGCCGCGCAGCGGCTGCAGAGCCTGGACCCCGAACTGGCCCGGCAGACCTATCTCGAAACCCTGCTGGCCACGATCTACGCCGGCCGGCTCGCCCACGGGCAGGACGCGAAGCACGTCGCGTATGCCGCGAGATCCGCGACGCTGCCGCCTTCCGGATCGCAGCCGCTGCCGCACTCGCAGCTGCTCATCCACGGCCTCGCCGAGCGCCTGGCCGATGGGTACCTGGCCGCCGCCCCCACGCTCAAGGAGGCGCTGCGCCGCTACCGGGCGCAGCCGCTCGAGCTGGGCTGGCTGTCCGTCTCGTACACCATCGTCGCCATGGACCTGTGGGAGGACGAGGCGTGGTTCGAGCTCGCGGCCGGCCAGCTTCGGATGGCGCGCGCGAACGGTACCCTCAGCTGGCTTCCGTTCACGCTGGACTATCTGGCCGAGATCCACGTCCAGGCCGGCGAGCTGTCGAAGGCCGCTGCCTTGCTGACGGAGCGTGAGCACGTCGAATCTGGGACCAGAGAGCCTACCTTGCCCTACCTTCCGCTGCTGCTCGCCGCGTGGCGCGGGGACGCGCCGGGCGCCGCCGAACTGGCCGAGGAGATGACCCGCGGCGCCACGGACCGGGGCGAGGGCGCGGCGCTGACCTACACGGACTACGCGCAGGCGGTGCTGTATAACGGCCAGGGCAACTACCGCGCCGCCGCCGAGGCGGCGCACCGGGCCAGCGCCGTTGACGAGATCGTCATCTCGCCGTGGGCCCTGTATGAGCTGGTGGAGGCCGCGGCACGAAACGATCAGGCCGAACGTGCTCGCGCGGCGGCTGGCCAGCTGTCGCAGCTAGCCGCGGCAAGCGCCAGCAACTGGGCCCGCGGGGCGGCGGCACGGTCCCGGGCCCTGGTGTCCGGGGGACGCGCCGCCGAAGAGGAATACCGCGAGGCGATCGAGCTGCTGGGCAGCACCCGGATGGCGACCCACCTGGCCCGCGCCCGCCTGGTCTACGGCGAATGGCTGCGCCGGCAGAAGCGGCGCGCCGAGGCCCGCGACCAGCTGCGGTCCGCGTTCGACGCGCTCACGTCCATGGGCGCCGAGGCCTTCGCCGAACGCGCGCGGCGAGAGCTCCTGGCCACCGGCGAGACGGCGCGCAAGCGCAGCGACGATACCCGCACCGACCTGACGCCGCAAGAGGAGGAGATCGCCCAGCTGGCCCGCGAGGGACGAACCAACCAGGAGATCGCCGCACAGCTGTTCATCGGCCGCCGGACCGTGGAGTGGCACCTGAGCAAGGTGTTCGCCAAGCTGGACATCAGCTCCCGCCTCGAGCTCGACCAGGCCCTGAGAAAAAGGGGCATCCGGTCATGACGGACCAGAGACCCGGCGAGCTGCCCTGCGCGTTTGCCGCCAAGCTACCCCACTAGGGGCGGGGGAGTAGCTCCGCTAGCTGCCCGGCTGACATCGACGGCGTGGCGCTGACCGGGCCTGGTGTGCGCAGGCCCGCCAGGTGGATGTCGAGGAACCGCTGCCAGGTGCCGGGCGCGACCTCGCCGGTGGTCTCGGTCAGCCCGCGCATGCCCCACACCAGTGCCATCACGTCGCCAACGGTCACGCCGGGGTTCAGCGTGCCCGCGGCCAGGGCACGGCTAGTGAGCTCCTGGACCGCGGCGCGGATCTCGCGGGCGGCGGGGCCGTCGGCGCTCCGCTCGAGCAAAAGGTGCGCGTACTTGGCATGCGCGGCGAACAGCGCCCCGAGCCCGCGCAGGAACTGCTCGAGACCATCGCCGCCCGGGCATGCCAGAGCCTGCCTGGCCTCGGCCAGCGCCTCGCAAAGCGACAGCCGCACGAGCTCGTCGATCAGCGCGTCCTTGTTGGCGAACCGCCGGTACACGGTGCCAATGCCGACCCCCGCCCGGGCGGCGATCTCCTCCATGCTGGCATCGGCACCGGACTCGCCGAGCACCTCGCGGGCCGCGTTGAGGACCCGGTGGTAGTTGCGGACCGCGTCGCGCCGCCCGGGCGGGGACGGGGGCCCCGCCGGGTCGCTCACCAAGGGCTCGCTGGCCACCTGCCCCCCTCACTCGCCCAGTTCGCTCGCCAGCGTCTCCCCGGCGGCGCTCTCGGCGGTCACTGCGTCCCCGGACATCGCCAGGGTGCCGATGGCGGCCGCCCTGGTGGCCGCCGTGCCCAGCCGCCGTTGCGACGGGATCAGCAGTGCGGCCAGCGCGGCCACCGCCAAGACAGCGGCCATGACCCCGAACCCGGTCGTGTAGCCGGCCTCCGTGGGCAGGCCGGACGGCTCCAGCTTGGCGGTGACGATGCTGGCCATCACGGCGGCGCCGATGCTGCCGCCGATCGTGCGGATGTTCGCGTTCATGCCGGTAGCCACGCTGGTCTGCTCGGCCGGCACCGCGGACACGACATTCGCCGACATCGCCGAGAAGGCCAGCCCGAAGCCGATGCCCAGCACGGCGGTGGCGACGTAGATCTCCCATTCCTGGGAGTGCGCGAAGGCAAATATCGACATCGCCACGCACCCGATGGCGCAGCCCGCGACAACCAGGACCTTGCCGCCGAAGCGCCGGGTGAGGGTCCCGACGAACAGGCCGACCGCGAACATGGTGACCCCCGAGGGCAACAGCATCAGACCCGAACGGGTGATGCTGGCGCCGAACCCGTACCCGGCCGAGGACGGGGTCTGAACGAACTCGGGCAGGAACGCGAACATCGCGTACAGCCCGATGCCGATGAGCAGCGCGACCAGGTTGTTCGTCCACACCCCGGGGCGCCGCATCATCTTCATGTCGATCAACGGGGTAGCCGCCCGCAGCTCGGACCAGACCCAGGCAGCGGCGAGGAGCACCGCCGCGGCCAGCAGCCCGATGACCGCCGGCGACCCCCAGCCCCAGTCCGACGCCTCGCTCAGCGGCACCAGCAGCGCCACCAGCCAGCCGGACAGCAGCACCGCGGGCAGCCAGCTGATCGTGCCCGGACTGCGGATCGGGGACTGGGGGACGAACAGCACCGCGCCGGCCGCCGCGATCACCGTCGCGATGCCCGGCAGCCAGAACAGCCAATGCCAGTTGAGCGCGTTCACGATCGGGCCGGCCAGCACGATGCCCAGGCTGCCGCCGACCGCGGTCAGCGCCGCGAGGATGCCCACAGCGCCGGCCACCTTGCCCGTGGGGAATTCGTCGCGGATAATCCCGAATCCCAGCGGCAGCGTTCCGCCCCCAGCCCCTTGGATCACCCGCGCCACGATCAGCACCGCGAGGTTGGGGGACACGGCCGCCAGCACCGATCCGGCCGCGAGGGCGACCAGCGCGGCCACGAACACCCACTTCTTGCCGTAGATGTCACCGACCCGCCCCAGGATCGGTGTCATGACCGAGGCCGACAGCAGATAGGCCGTCAGTACCCACGTCACGGCGCTCTGCGAGGTGTGCAATTCCGCCTGTATCGTGCTCAGCACCGGGATCACCAGCGACTGCAGCAGCGCGAACGCCCCGATGCTGACCGCGAGGATCCCGAACGTCACCTGATAGTGCGGCCGCCGCGCACTGTCCATGTCCGGCCCCTCCCGAAAACGGAATCATCATTCCGCTGCAGCGTACCGTAGCGGAATGGACATTCCGCTACCGGGCCGGCCGGCGCCCGTACCGGTGGCGGGAAGGCCGGTACGGGCGCCCGTGGCCTGAACGGGTGCTCAGGCTGCCTGGCGCAGTTCCGACAGCGACCTCACGTCACCGCCGAGGTGGCGGAGCTGGATGCCCGCGGTGATCTGCGAGAACCCGTAGATCAGGCTGTACAGGCCGAACAGCAGGGCCAGGGTGACCGCGCCGACGCCAGGCCGGGCGAACAGCAGCGCGCCGAACGCGACCGACACCAGCCCGGACAGGATGAACAGCGCCCGCGTCCCTGCGGTCTCCCCGCTCTGGAAACCGGCGAAGAACTCGGCCACGCCGCCGACCAGCGCCCAGGCGGCCACGATGATGACCAGGACGTATGCGGTGGGTCCGGGCCAGACCAGGGCGACCACGCCGGCCGCCAGGTCGATCAGCCCGAGCAGCAGGTGACCGAAGACCGGGCCGGCGTCCCGGCCGCTGAAGGCTCGGGCGGCCTGCATCCCGGCGGCGATGAACGCATAGACCGCGAACAGGATGACCAGCGCGAGAACCGTGACGCCCGGCCAGGCGATCGCGAGGATCCCGACGATCACGGCCAAAATGCCGAGCAGAATCAATGAGGTGGATGACGACTTGAACATGACGGGCATTCCTTTCGCTTGCCTCAGCCGCACCGCCTCATCGGGTAATTGCACGGTGCGTGTCATATTCAGCAGACCCGACGGCCGCCGGTTCCGGCCAACATCCGCCGCCTATGGGGGCATAGCCGCCGACTAGCAAGGCGCGGCCAGGCTGGGAACTGGAAGTTACGGCTCCATCTCTATAGCGCCGCCCAATGTCATGAGAGCCGACGTCGCCTTTCCGATGGCGGCCTTGCCTGGTGAAATGGCTACCATGCGGAGCTGGATTGATCACTCTGGCGAGGTCGTCTGGGATCCCGCCCCGTCGCTCATAGCGCAGCTCATTGAGGCAGGCGAGCCCTTCTGGCTCGACATTGAGAACCCGACCGACGAGATCATTGACCAACTGGCCACCCGCCTAGGGCTGCACCCGCTGGCGGTCGAGGACTCAAAACAGTTCGGCCAGCGCGCAAAGCTGCAGGTCTACGGGAACGGAGCCATGCTCGTCGGCTTCGGCCTCGACAAGCAGCTGCGCGAGCCCGTCGAAGTGCACTGCTACTACACCACCGGATTCCTGATCACGTTGCGCCGCGTGCCGAGCACCGCCCTCGACGCCGTGCGCCAGGCAGGCTCGGTCCAGCCGCAGCTTGAAAGCGACCCGGTCCGGGCGCTGCACCCGTTGATCAGCTCGCTTTACACCCAGTTCTCCGCACTGGCCCTGGAGCTTGACGAACGGCTGGATGCACTCGAGCAGCGGGTGCTGCACCAGGTCGATGACCAGGAGCTGGCCGAGTGCAACGCGATAGGGCGCCGGGCCGCAGTCATCAGGAGGGTCGTCACGCCAGGCCGGGACCTCGCGGCCCGGACACCGCTCATCCAGTCCCTGCCCGGAGCCACCAGCGAAACCCAGCTGTACGCCGAAGATATCGACGACGAGCTGCAGCAAGTCGTGGCGGAGTTCACCGCGATCCAGGAACGATCTGCCCACCTGCTGGTCCTGCACGCCTCGCTCGCAAGCAAGCGCGTGGCTATCGTGAGCCGCCGGCTAGCGGATGTGGCCACGATTTTCCTGCCCATCTCCTTCCTTGCTGGCTTCTGGGGACAGAACTTCGACGTGCTCACTGGCAGCATCGAAAAGGGATGGTCGGCGTTCCTGATCTTCGGCGTGGGACTGAGCGTGGCCTGCGTTGCGGTGATCGTCTTCATTCTCAGCCGCCGCAGCTGGAAGTGATCGTATGAGCGACGAACCCCCCTGCGGCTGGCGGCGTCGGTGTGCTCGGCTCAGGAGCTCACCGTGCCCGGCATGGAACCGTCTGACCAGTGGCCTCGCGTGCCATGATTGCTGGCATGGGCAAGGCGCAGGGTCCCGGACCGGACTTCCGTGTCGACGACCCGCAGGACGTGAAGGTCACCGGCGACCTTCCGATGTCCTTGACCGCCTTCGTTGGCCGGGAACGAGAGTTGGACGAGCTCCGGTCGCTGTTCCGGGCGGGAAAGCGACTTGTCACCCTGGTTGGCATTGGCGGTATCGGTAAGACCCGCCTGGCCATGGAGCTGGGCTTCAGCGCCCGTGACCTGGGCTGGACGAAGGTCTACTGGGTTGAGCTTGCTTCGCTGGCCGACCCCGGCCTAGTGGACGGCGCTGTGCTCGAATCGGTAGGAGGCGGATCCAGCCGCTCTCCGCTGCAAGCGGCGGTGGAGTACCTGCGCGAGGCAACGGCGCTGCTGGTGCTGGACTGTTGTGAGCATGTCCTGGATGCGGCCCGGCGTGTGGCCGAGGTGCTGTTGCCTAGGTGTCCATCGATAGCGATTCTGGCCACGAGCCGTTCTCCACTTGACATCGCGGGGGAGCTGGTATGGCCAGTGCCCCCGTTGTCGATGCAGAAGAGCAGCGACGCCGGCGATGCGGGGGCTTCTGATGCGGCCCGGCTTTTTGCTGATCGAGCCAGTTACGTGCAACCAGGGTTCGAGCTGAGCGAGGATGCCGCTGCGGCCATTGAGGCGATCGTTCGCCGGGTGGACGGCATCCCCCTGGCCATCGAGCTGGCCGCGGCACGGGTTCGTGTCCTCTCCCCTGAAGAAATTGCCGGCGGCCTCGATGATCATCTGCGACTGCTGCGTGGCGGTCACCAGTCAGATCCTCGCCATCAGACCATCCGGGCGTCTTTGGATTGGAGCCATGAGCTCCTCACCGGTCGGGAGCGTCAGCTGTTTGCCCGGTTGTCGGTCTTCTCGGGGAGCTTCGACTTGGAAGCCGCCACGGCGGTGTGCGCCGGGGGAGACATAGTTCCCGGCCAGGTTCTCGACGAGATCCAGGGCCTGGCGGACAAGTCGCTGTTGGCGGTGGAGCGCAAAGGAGGTGTCACACGCTTCCGGATGCTTGATTTCGTTCGCCAGTACGCCTCCGAGCGTTTGGCCGCGGCAGGCAAGGGCGTCCTGCTGGCGGACCGGCACCGCGCCTATTTCGGGGAATTGGCTCAGCGCGCCGACCGAGAGCTCTGGGCACTGGCCCCGGCGGGCCGCGCCCGTCTCGACGATGAGTCGCCCAACCTGCGGGCGGCCATCGACGACGGCTGCAACCGCGCGCCAGACGATGCCCTGGCCATGGTAGGAGCACTGGGCTTGTACTGGCGGGTGCGGGGGCGACTGGCGGAGGGGGTGACGGCGATGGAGCAGAGCCTGGGTGCCGCCCCGCCTGAGCCTTCCCCCGGACGGGCTCTCGCCCTGGCCAAACTGTCGCTTTTGTCGTTCTGGCTTGGCGATTTCGCCCGCACGCAGTCCTCCGCCACCTCGGCCCTGGAAATGGGGGCGGCGATTGCCGATACCCGATCGCAGGCGCTCGCCCTCGGCCCGCTCGGGTCTCTGGTCATATTGGGTGATCCCAGTGCCGGCGATCCGATGCTCATGCGGGCGGCTGAGCTGGCGCGGACCACGGGAGATGACGTCGCGCTGTGTGACGCGCTCACCCCGTTGGCGATCAGCTATTTCTTTCAGGACGATCCCGGTGCAATGCGAAGCCCGCTCACGGAAGCGCTCAGGATTGCGGAAGCTATCGGCTTTGAGGACGACATCCGCTGGTGCTCGTGGTGCCTGGCACAGACCGCTTTCTCGGCCGGGGACCTGGCCGGCGCCCGCGCTCAAGGCGAGCGGGCGCTGGCCATGATGCCCGGGCAGGACCAGCTGAGCCGGTACTGCGCGGTGGAAATCCTGTGCCTTCTCGACGCCAACATGGGCGCGGCGGACGCCGCTCGCGAACGGGCGGAGGCCGATTTCGAGCAATCCAGACAGGAAAGGCTGCGTCTCGGAACAGGGGTGCTCATGCACGCCTTGGGCGTCGCGGCCCTGGCGGCCGGCGATCTCGACCGGGCAGAACAGTGGGCCACGAGCCTGTATGAAAAGGAATCTGAGGTTTGCTACCTGGCCTGGCACGCCCAGGAGATCCTGATAGCCGTGGCGCTGGCCCGGGACGACCGAGTACAGGCCAAGATCCACGTCGAGAGGCTCCTGGCTGCGGCCGAACCCCTGAGGAACCGGCGTGCCCGGGCCGTGGGCCACCTCGGGCTGGCCCGCGCCCTGCTGCTTGAGGGTGACGACGAGCGGGCCGAGTCGGTCACGCACGACGCGCTCAAGGTGCTGGTGGACAACGGGTGGCGTCTGGGGGTCATCGACGCCCTCGATATGGTCGCTGAGGTCGCCTTGTTCACGGGACAGCATGAGCGCGCCGTCCGGCTGATTACTGCAGCCCAGAAGGAGCGGACCACGCTCGGCCTCGTAGCTTTCCCAATGCTGAGGGAGCGCACTGAGCGGAACCTGGCCTCGGCCGGCGCTGCACTGGGCGGCGAGAGCCTTGAAAGGGCTCTGCAGGACGGCGCCCGGCTGTCTCTCCAGGAGGCCGTCGCCTACGCCCGGCGGGGCCGGGGGGAGCACGCGGACGCCACGTACGGGTGGGCCAGCCTGAGCCCGGTCGAGCGGCAAGTGGTCGAGCTTGCCAGCCAGGGTCTGAGCAATCCCGACATTGCCAGGGAACTGTTCATATCTCGCAACACGGTCAAGGTGTACCTTTCGCACGCTTACGCGAAGCTCGGCGTGGCCAACAGGACCGAACTGGCCCGGCTCGCTACCCGCCACTCGCAGGCCCGCCAGCAAAGCTGAGCAGTCATACCCAGCTGGGTGATGTTCCGCAGCCGAGTGATCTATACCGTCTACAGACGAGGGTGAGCTTGAATATTCACCATGACGGCGCAGACATCGGCGGAGCCGGAGCGCCTGTCCCGGAGGGAAGATCATGAGCAAGGATGCGGCGCTGGCGCTGGCGATGCCTGGCCGCCCGGTGCAGGTGCCCGGCATGAACCGGGCACCCGCCCTGGCGGTGCCGCAGTCCGCGGCGGCGGAAAAGGAGGCGCCGCAGGCACTTGAACTGCGGCATCTGCGCTACTTCGTGGCGCTGGCCGATGCGGGCAACTTCACCCGCGCCGCCGAGAAGATCTTCATCGCCCAGCCGACCTTGAGCCAGCAGATCAGGCGGCTGGAGGAGATCGTGGGCACGCCGCTGCTGCAGCGCCGACGCGAGGGGCTGCGGCTGACCCCGGCCGGCCGCGTGCTGCTGGAAGGATCGCGAAACGTGCTGGCCCTGGTCGATCAGGAGGTTAGCCAGACCCGGCAGGCTGCCGGCCTGGGACGGCTGCGGCTGCGAATAGCAATGCCGTCGGGACTGCCGGAGCCCCTGGCAGTCCCCGCCACGGCCAGGCTGCAGGAGGCGGCCGCAGCGGCCGATGTGGACCTAGCCTGGCTGGAAACGGCCCTGGACGCGGAATTCTCGCTAATCAGCACGCGGCGGGCCGACGCAGGCCTAGGTTGGCTGGCCGCCGGGCCGGAGACTCTGCCCGGCGCGCTTGAGGTGATGACCGTGGGAGAGTTCGAGCCGGAGGTGTGGGTCCCGTCTACCCATACCGCGGCCCGCCGCGGCACCATCAGCCTGGAGGAGCTGGCCGGCCTGCAGGTCATCCACGGGCCGCGCCGCGCACAGCCAGGCACGTACGACGCCTGGGTCACGGCGATGCAGGCAGTCGACCCGCACTTCGAGTTCACCGACCCGCCATTCCGGCACTCGCTAGCCGTCACTCTGGCTCTGGCCGCGGCGGGGGACCAGCCCGCCGCCGTCTTGACCGGCCCGGCCATTGCCGCGAACAGCCGCGCCTGGCCGATCCGGCGACCTCGCCTGGCGGATACCTACGGCATGGTCCGGGTCAGCCTCCAGCACCATCCGCTGACCGCATCTGCGGCCCTGGTGTGGAGCGGCGACCTGCCCCGCCCGCTGCAGCAGATGCTCTTCGACATCGCCGACAGCCTGACCGAGCCGGCCCACCCGCAGCCCGCCGATCTGGTGTCCCTAACCACCGCGCGGGTCGCCCGCCAGCCGGCCCAGACCAGTCTTCCCTGACCGCATTCGTAAGACGTCGCCTACTCGCCGGTAAATCGGAATTCTGCCTGCCATCGACCGTCCAGGTGGACAACCTCCCAGTAGCGTTCGGCGATGCGCTCCGGGTCGAAGGAGGTACCTGCAGCTATCTGCCCTGCGATCGTCAGTGTGGCCACACGGATGCCGTCCGCTTCCAGGTCAGCGCCGAGCATTGTCGCGGCCGACCGGAGAGCCGCCTTCCCGAGGGAAACGGTCGCAAGGGCCGGGATCGGGTGGTCGGCGAACCCGCCTCCGGTGACGAGGATGGTCCCGAAGCCGGCGGCCCGCATGGCCGGGGCTGCCACCTGCGCGACGACGATAGCGCTGATGACATCTACTGAATATGCCGCCTGGAGGTGGGCGACACTTGAGCTCAGCAGCCGGTCCGGAGCTCCCATGACGGCGTTGTAGACGATGACGCCCGGTGCGCCGTTTCCGGCATAGAGCTCCCTCATTCGGGCGCCCAGGCTATCGGGATCGCTAGCATCGGCCGCGACGGTGCTGATCTCGGCACCGGTATCGGCCACGGTGCCGGCGAGGTCGCGGAGGCCTTCCGTGCTGCGCGCCATCAGGGTTATCCGGTAGCCGCCCACGGCGAAACGGCGCGCCACGGCCGTTCCAAGTCCAGGCCCCGCGCCGACCAGCAGAAGGTGGCGGCCATCGACCGTGCTTTCCCGGTTGGCAGGGTCGCCTACTCGTTCGTCAGGCATGGGTGCCGTTCCTTTCGCGTCGACCGCCTCGGACAGCGGCTGGAGGTGGTCACCGCCGCGCGTGTGCGGCAGCCCGCTGGTTATCCCCGCTTTCTCACCCGGGGTACCGAACGGGCGCGTGCTGCGCGTACCGGTGGCAGCGTAAGCCCCGGCACCACGCGGTTGCGCACCGTCCCGATCCCTTCGACGGTCAGCTCGACGATGTCGCCCCGCCCGGACCTCGGTGCCGCGGGAGGCGTAGGCGATGAGCTCCTCGAACGGCCAGCCCATGTTGGACAGCAGGTCCTGCCCGATCAGCTCCCCGTTGACCGACGCGCGCAGGTCGAGGGCCAGGAACCCGTCGCTGTCCCGGTACGGCTCGAGCTCGTCCGCGGTGACCAGCCACGGCCCGAGCGTGCTGGCGAAGTCCTTGCCCTTGGCCGGTCCGAGCATCACCTTCATCTCGCGCCGCTGCAGGTCACGGGCGGACCAGTCATTGAGCACGGTGTAGCCGAAGATGTGATCCCGGGCCTGCTCCGCCGACAGCGACGCCCCGTCCCGTCCGACCACTACGGCGACCTCGAGTTCGAAGTCGAGCATTTCGCATCCGGGCGGGACCCGAACGTCGTCGTGCGCCCCGATCAGCGCGTACGGGTTGGTGAAGTAGAACGTCGGCGTCTGGTACCACTCTGGCACCACCTGCCCGGCGATACCCTCGACGTGCTCCTCGAACGCCACGAAGTCCCGCACGGTGGGCGGGGTGAGCGGCGGCAGCAGCCGGACCGCGTCCAGCGGCACGGCCGGCTCGCCGGGCGGGCCGCGGCGGGCCCGAGGACGAGGTCCACGTGAGCTCCCAGCGCCCACCGGGGCAGGGCGGCGCCGTCAGCCGGCTCGCAAACGAGCTCGATCAACCGGTCGGCGACTGGCCGTTTCCCGGTGACTGCCAGAAGCCGGGCCTGCTCGGCGGCGTCATGACCCGTTTGCGGGCGCACGGGCTCAGGCGAGACAGGTGAGCGGCCGCCCGCCGTTGTAGGTGACCATGTCGGCCAGTGCACCGAACGCGTCGACGGCTCCGCCGGGATCCCCGGCTAGCTCCGGTTCGGTCGCGGCCAGGTCGGCGTACGCGCGGTGCAGGTTCCCGACGATTCGTTCCTGGTCACTCCACTCCGCATAACGGCCCAGGTCGCAGTCGCGGGCCGCCTCCAGGGGCGTCAGCCCGGCCGCCCGGCCGCGCACCGCGGTTTCCCGAACGAACTGAAGGTAACCCAGCACTTCGTCGATGATCTCGGGGCCGGCCACCGGCCCGTGACCGGGCACGATGGTGCGGGCGCCGAGCGGCCGCACGAAGCTCTCCAGGACCTCGGCCGCTCCTGTCACCGACCCGGACAGCAGGAACGGCGTGCCCCCGTTGAACAGCAGGTCGCCGGCGAACAGCACCGAGCGCTCAGGGATCCACGCGACGATGTCGTTGTTCGTGTGCGCGGGCTGCCCGGCGGAGAGCAGCTCGCACCGCAGTTCATCGGCCCACAGGGTCAGCCGGTCGGCGAAGGTCAGGAAGGGCAGCGTGAGCTGGAGGTCGCCGTAGTCCACGTCGGTCCAGATGCCTGTGTTCCGCGGCAGCCCGAGCAGGCGCATCTCAGGCCTGGCGTTGTCATGGGCCACGATGGTCGCCTGCGTGAAAAGCCCGTTGCCGGCCGTGTGGTCTGGGTGGTGGTGGGTGTTGACCAGCGTGCGCACCGGACGCCGGGTGACGGACTTGACCGTCTCGAGGAAGCCCCGGGTGCGTCGCTCGGTGGAACAGGCGTCGATGGCGGTGACGCCGTCCCTGGCGGGCAGGAAGCCGGTGTTGTTGATCATCCAGCTGCCGTCGGGCTGGATGTAGGCGAAGACGCCCTCGGCGACTTCCTCCAGGCGGCTGGGCGCAACAGCGCGGTGATCGTGACTGGTGCTCATGGCCCGGTCCTTTCGTTGCCGCGCGGCAAGGCAGCCAGGGCACCGAGCAGGGCGGCCGCGTTACCGCCGCGGATCGCCTCGCTCGCCGACGCCGGCAGCCCGGCCGCGGCGAGCCGGTCGAGCGGATCGGTGATCCCCATGTCGAAGGGATAGTCGGTGCCGAGCAGCACCCGGTCCGCGCCGGCGGCCGCGGTCAGGGTGCGCAGGCCCTCCGGCGTGTACACCAGGGCGTCGAACCACAGGCGGCGGATGTAGGCGCTGGGCGGCTCGGCGCAGGTGTGGGAGTCCGGGCGGACCTGCCAAGCGTGATCGCCCCGGCCGAGGTAGCCGGGCAGGTAGCCGCCGCCGTGGGCCGCGAGGATCTTGAGACCGGGGTAGCGGTCGAGCAGGCCGGAGAAGATCAGGCGGGACAGCGCCACCGCGGTTTCCACTGGATTGCCGACGATATTGGACAGGTAGGCGGTGGAGAGGCGCTCGCCGAGGGTGCATCCCCACGGGTGGACGAAGACGACAGCGTCCAGGTCAGCGGCCGTCGACCAGAACGGCTCGAGCGACGGGTCGGCCAGCTCCATGCCCGCGATGTAGGTGGCCACCTCCACGCCGCGCAGGCCGTCGCCGACGGCGCGGCCGAGGACCTCCGCGGCCAGGCCCGGGTGCTGCAGCGGCGCTGTGCCGAGCCCGATGAGCCGCCCGGGAGCAGCGGCGCAGTGGTCGAGGATGCCGGCATTGACGGCGTTGGCATAGCGGGCGGCGAGGTCAAGGTCGGCCCAGTAGTGGTGGATGGGCATCGGGCTGACCAGCTGGACGTCAATGCCAGCAGCGTCCATCGCGGCCAGCCGGACTTGCGGGTCGGTGAGCGCGGGCATGAGCTGGCCGATCTGCTCCCGGTTGACCTCAGCAGAGCGGGGGCCAGCCCCGCGGGCCTCCTCCGCGCGTGCCTCCGCCAGCTCCGGCCGGTCGGCGACCAGAGCCTCGGCGGCGGGGACGAGCGCGTGCGCGTGCACGTCGACTGACAGCGGGCTCATACATCCTCCAGTACGCACGTATTGCGCTGAGTTCCCAGGCCGGCGATCCCCGTCACCATAACGTCCCCCGGCTGAAGCCAGCGCCCCCAGTGGCCTCCGTTACCCGCCGGACTCCCGGTCAGGATGAGATCACCGGGCAGCAGGGTGGTCGCGGCCGACGCCGCGGCGATCAGCGTCGGGAGGTCGAACAGCATGTTGCGGGGCGTGTCCTGCTGAAGTCGCTCGCCGTTCAGCTCGAAGGTGATCTCCAGGTCGCGGTGATCCCCGACCTGGTCGGCGGGCACCAGGAACGGGCCGGTCGGCAGGAAGGTGGGGCGGTTCTTCGCCCGGATCCAGTCACCCCCGAGCGGCCGGTGCTCGGCCGGGAACTGCAGGTCGCGGGCGCTGATGTCGTTGCAGACGGTGTAGCCGGCCACATAGTCAAGCGCATGTTCCCGCGGCACGCGGCGGGCCGTGGCCCCGATAACGACCGCGAGCTCGGCCTCCCAGTCGACCTGCGCCGCCTCGGGCGGAAGGAGCACGTCGTCGTCGGGACCGCACATCGCCGCCGGAAGACCGGAGAAAAAGAACGGGCTGCCGGTGCGGGCCCGCTCGTCCATCAGCGCCTCTGCCACCCGGCGCAGCTCATCGTCGGAACGGGTATCGCCCGGTTCCCGCCCGGACACGATGATCTCTGCGACGTGCGAACGGTAGTTGGCGCCAGCCTGGAAGATCTGCCGCGGCTCCACCGGCGCGGCCATTCGCAGGCTGCTCAGCGGCACTCCGTCCTCCGGCCCCGCCGCTTCAGCGAGCCCGGCGAGGACGGGGCGGACTCGCCCCCAGTCGTCAAGCAGCGCCCGGATCGTGGCCGGACCGTTTACCACCCCGTCGGACTCAAGGCGGATCGCCCTGTCCCCGACCACTAGGCCGGCGAACATATCTGATCCGTCCTGAAACCGGCCAAGCGTCCACCCGTCCACCTGCCGGTGCAGCGCGTTTCCCGCACTCATCGCTCCTCCTTCGTGGTCATGGTCGACGCTAATGAGGCGGCCGCATAAGCGGAAGTTCGCGTCGTAGCTGGCTGGTATCCATCGTGGTTATGATCGGCGCCACAGGCTGTCGGCGGTTGTCTACACGGTGCGCGCGCCCGTGGTCAGTTG
>Ga0207699_10000653_pt1 | contig 16747 bp, 16 predicted proteins | sample LARL51metaG_FD_184344 | JGI IMG/M metagenome (GOLD analysis project Ga0207699, IMG submission 184344) | Corn, switchgrass and miscanthus rhizosphere microbial communities from Kellogg Biological Station, Michigan, USA - LAR L5-1 metaG... | ecosystem: Host-associated > Plants > Roots >...
GTCACGAACGCGGTCGCCCCGCTGACCGGCCCGGTCACGAACGCGGTCGCCCCGCTGACCGGCCCGGTCACGAACGCGGTCGCCCCGCTGACCGGCCCGGTCACGAGCGTGGTGGCGCCGCTCGCGGGCACGATATTCACTGCCGCCGGTGCCCCGGCTCCGGTCTCCGGGGCTGGTGTGCTCGGGGTGGCCGGGTCGCTTCAGGCGGCGGGCGTGACGGCGGATCGAGCTGCCGTGCCGGTGCCGGGTGGCGGGGCTGGCGGGTCCGAGTTGCCGAGGTTGTCGGCGGGGTCGGGTGGCGGCGGCGCGCCGTTGCCGTCGGCGCCGATGCCTTCTGGGCTGCCGGCTGTGCCGGGCGGCGGCGCGAATAGTGCGAACGGCGTCAGCGGAACTGGCAGCGGCGCCGGCGGGAACAGCTGGGGCGGTGCGCAGGGCGGTATCGGCGCTGCCCTGATCGCGCTGCTCATGCTGGTGTTGCTGCGGCTGGCGCGTCGTGCCGCCGCGGTGCCGATCTGGCGTGCCTACCTGCCGGAGGTGCCGCCAGCTTAAGTCCTTTCCTTCCAATCGGTCCGTTCTTCGCGTCCGGGCCAGCAGCGTTCGGGCGCTGAATCCCCCTCGGAAGGAAAGGCACATTCGTGCATGCGTGTTTGAAGTCCGCGTGCGCCGTGCTCGCCTGGAGCATCCTGGTCGTCCTGGTGGCGGCCGGCCTGAAGGGATCCGTCCCCCCAGCTCAGGCGAACATACGCACTGCGAGTAGTACTACTCAGGTCACCCTGGCCAGCACGCTGAGCGTGGCCGCGGCACCGAAGACGGTGGCGCGCCCCGGCTCGAGGTATGCCGTGCGGCCCGGTGACACGTTGTCCGGCATCGCCGCGCGGTTCGCCGTGCGCGGCGGCTGGCCGGCGCTGTACGCGGCCAACCGGCCACTCATCGGCTCTGATCCGGACGTCATCCGCCCCGGCACCGTCCTGGTGCTACCTGGCCGGATGGCTCCGGTCCGCTACACGGTCGCGGCCGGCGACACGCTGGCGGGCATCGCCGCCGCATTCGCCGTGCGCGGCGGCTGGCCGGCGCTGTACGCGGCCAACCGGCCGCTCATCGGTCCTGACCCCAACACCATCCGCCCCGGGACCGTGCTGACGGTCCGGCGCCCGGCGGCGCCGAGGCCCGCGCCGTCCGCGACGCGCCCGGGCCGCCCGCACCCGGTGCCGCCGCCGTCGGCGCCAGCGGGTAACGGGCACAGTCCCCTGCCAGCGGGAACGGGCGCTCCGGCCGCCAGCGGCATGCCGCGGTGGCTGAAGACCACACTGCTGGCCGCCGGCCTGGTCGTGGGGGCCGCGTTCCTCGCCGAGCCGGTGCTGCTGGTGCTCCGGCGCCGGCGCCGGCGGGCCTCGGCCCGGGCTGCGGCCGTGCCGGAGCAGGCCCGGAAGCCGGTGCTCGTGCCGTCGCCGCGCGTCGGCCGGGAACCGGATCCGGGGCACCCCGCCGCGGCGGAGGCCGGCATCGTCCTGGCCGACTATGACCGGGTCGTCGTGACGCGAAGCCTGCACGACGGCACGGTCTACGTGCTGCGGCCGCCGGGCGAGGATCCCCGGGCGATCTTGCGGGCGGCCCGCCTGGTGCTGCCCGAGGACCTCTACCGGGAGCTAGCCCAGCAGCTGGGCATGGCCGCCAGCTGGCCGATCGTCGTGGCCGACTATGACCGGGTCGTGGTGACGCAGAGCCAGCCTGACGGCGCGGTCTGCGTGCTGCGGCCGCCGGGTGCGGATCCCCGGGTGATCTTGCGGGCGGCCCGGCTGGTGCTGCCGGAGGATCCTTACGAGGAGCTGGCCGACCAGCTCGGCGTGCCCGCGGGGCTGCCGATGAGATGACAGTGCCCGCGGGGGCGGGCCGGGCTGATGCCCGGCCCGCCCCCGGGCCGGCGGCGCTAACGATCCTCCCGGCTCCCGTTCGGCCCTGTTCCGCAGCGATTCGACCAGCGCGGCCACGTGGCGCCGCTCCTCAGGTGTCAGCTCGTCGATGCTGGCGATCAGGAGCTCCCGCTCCGGGTCGCCGGGGTTCTCCGGCTCGGCGGGGGCCTCGTCGTAGTAGTGCAGCCCGGTGGAGGCGGCGGCGGCGGCGCGGACCGCGGAGACCGGCACGTCCAGGCCCTTGGCCAGTGCGTCGATGGTGGCCGGGCGCGGCGGCCGGGCCAGGTTCCGGGTCGCGGCGAGGGTGTGGACGGTGGAGTGCGGCAGCCCGCCGCGGCGGGCGACCTCGCGGTAGGACCAGCCCCGCTCGCGCAGCCGCTGCTGGATCAGCCGCTGGAGCGGATTGAGCGCAGGCTCCAGCGGCGCGGCGGGGCGCGGCTGCTCGGCGGGCGGGTCCTGCTCGTCCCCCGTCGCCTGCGAAGTCATGGCCACCAACTTTAGCCCGCCTTCCTCCGAAGAGCCCCGTCGTGATTTCCCGAGATTAGTCGTGGCTCGCCGGCATTGACTGACTCGGAATAGGTAGTGTACGGTGGTGACCGTACAGTACGTTCGACAGATAGCGTACACCAAGTCCGTGGCCCGGCGCCATAGGGGTGCCGAGCAGGTAAATCCCCCGGGCTGCCTGGCCCGGGGGGCGATCGCCCCCAAGGAGGCACCATGTCCACCGTCACGATGCAGGAGCTCGAGCTCGAGTCCGCCGAGCTGCTTCCGGCCCGGGAAACCCTGAATGCCTGCCGCCACCCGGGCGGCTCCAGCTCCAGCTTCACCCAGGTGGGGTACGGCAACACGGCTCAGGCTGGGCTCGTGAACGTCGCCGTCGCGAACGGCAGCTTCAACAACATCCTCAGCCTGGGCAGCGGCAACATCGGGTAGCACCTGCCTGGCTCGCAACAGCTGCCTGCTGTGCAGTCTGTCCTGAGGGGGGCTGCACGGCAGGTTAGGAGGGCCGCCCCTGGGTTCCCTGGGCGGCCCTCCTGCTACTTCCGGCGCCGGGTGGTGAACATGCAAACGAGGGAGGAGCAGACCCGTGACCGCAATCGCAGGGCACGTGACTGCCGGACGGCCGGCGCCTGTCTTGCCTCCCGCGGATGCGCCCGGGCCCGGTCAGGTGCCCCGGCTGGCTGACGGGGTCGAGCTGCTCGGCGAGTATCAGGGTTCCGGCTACGCCCAGCCGCCGTCGCTGGTGCGGCGGGCCGACGGCCAGGTCATCCAGATGTCACCACTGCTCTACCGGGTGGCCTGCCGGATCGATGGCTCCCGGGACCCGGCAGCCATCGCCGGGCTAGTCAGCGAGGACCTCGGCCGGTCCCTGACCGCCGACCAGGTCCGCTATCTCATCACCGCCAAGCTGCTGCCCCTGGGCGTCGTCGCCGCCGAGGGCGTCCCGGCGGCCGCGCCGAAGGCTAACCCGCTGCTCGCGCTGCGGGCGCGCGGCACGCTGCTCTCCGAGCGGGCGGCGAACGCCGCCGGGGCGCTGCTGACGCCGCTATTCCGCGGGCCCGTCGTGATGGCCGTCGTAGTCAGCATCGTGGCCGTGGACTGGTGGCTGTTCGCCGTGCACGGGCTGGGCGGGGGGGTCCGGCAGGTCCTGCGCGACCCGGTGGTCCTGCTCATCGTGCTCGGCTTGTCCCTGGTCTCCGCCTTGTTCCACGAGTGCGGGCACGCGGCCGGCTGCCGTTATGGCGGCGCCCGGCCCGGCAAGATCGGGATCGGCATCTACCTGGTCTGGCCCGCGTTCTTCACCAATGTCACCGACTCCTACCGGCTGTCCCGGGCCGGGCGGCTGCGCACCGACCTCGGCGGTCTGTACTTCAACGCGGTCTTCATGCTGGCCCTGGCCGGCATCTACACGGCCACCTCGTCCGAGGTCCTGCTCCTGGTCATCGCCTTCACGCACCTGGAGATGCTGGAGCAGCTGATGCCGTTCGTCCGCTTCGACGGCTACTTCATCCTGTCCGACCTAGTCGGCGTGCCGGACCTGTTCGCCCGCATCGCCCCCGTCCTGCGCAGCGCCGTATCCAGGGGCCGCCACCGGGATCCGCGCGTCACCGGCCTGCGGCGCAGCGCCCGGATCGCGGTGACCGCCTGGGTACTGTTCGTCATTCCCCTGCTTACGTTCGGCATCGGCTACCTCGTGCTGTACCTGCCCGCCGTCAACCGGGCGCTGTGGCTCTCGGCCAGCTTGCAGGCCCATCTCATGACCGCCGCCGTGCACGGCCACCGCTACGCGATGGCCGCAGTGGACGCGATCGGCATCGCGCTGGTGACCCTGTCACTCGCCGGATCGCTCTACGTCGTGACGGGGCTGGCACGGCGGCTCACCGCCCTTGGCCGCCGCTGGTCCGCCGGCCGCCCGGCACGCCGCCTCCTGGCCGGCGCGGTCGGCCTGGCGGTCCTGGCGGGGCTGGCCGCCTTCTGGACCTTGCAAGGCCAGTTCCGTGGCTGGTAGCTGCCGCCCGCTTGACACCCCCCCGGGCCTGCCCCGCCCGGGGGGCCAATCCTCTCCCCCGAAGGAGGCTCCCCATGTCCGCCGTACCTGTCATGACGTCCGCCGCACCTGCCGTGACCGCGCAGGATCTCGAGCTAGAGCACGCCGAGCTGCTCCCGGCCCGGGAAACCCTCTTGGTCTGCAAGCTCAATACGCGCTACGGCTACTACGGCCAATTCCGTGAATGACGCCGCCTGCCGCCCTTCAGGCCCGGGGCCGGCGTGGCCGCGGGCAGCTCATCCCTAAGGAGGGATCGCTATGCCTGCTGTACTTACTGAGACGCCTGGTGCGCCTGCCGTGACAGCTCAGGATCTCGAGCTGGAGCACGCCGAGCTGCTCCCGGCCCGGGAAACCCTGTGGATCACCAGGCTCTACCCGCGCTACTACAACCCGGGGGGCCCCGTGATGCACTACCATCCGGATCCCCCTTCCCACGTCGCCCAGTACGCCTGACCCTCGCCGGTGAGCTGCGCGCCACGATCCAGGTGTAGCCGCCGCAAGGAGCTCCCGCCCAGCTGTCCTTCCCGGGCTGGGCGGGTCCTGCCTGGTCTCGTGCGATGCCGATGCCTGGCCCCGCCTGCGCCAGTAGCGTTCTCTCTCCCCGCTTACTGGCGCGGGCGGGCCAGCTCGGCCCGCACGGCGTCGAGGTCGCGCTCGGCGCGCTCGGCGCGGGCGCGCAGCTCGCCGCGCGATTCCTCGAGCACCTGGGCGCGGGATTCCAGCGCGGCGCGCAGCTCGTCGCGCTCGCGGGCCGCGTCGGCGCGCAGCTGCTCGAGCTCCCGCGCGGCGTTCTCCCGGGCCCGCGCGGTCTCCGCGCGCGCGTCCTCGGCACGGGCCTCAGCTGCGGCGGCGCGCTGGTCCGCGCCCTGGGCGGCTTGCCGGTGCTGCTCGGCCTGCTCGCGTGCCCGGTCCCGGTCGGTCTCGGAGGCCCGGACGAGGGCCTCGGCGTCGGCGCGGGCCTGGCTGGCCAGTTCCTGGGCCTGCCGCTCGGTCTCGGCGATCCGGGTCTCGGCGGCGCGCACCGCGGCGTCGGCGTCGGCCTCGGCACGGCGGACTGCCTCGGCCGCCTCGGCATGGGCTCGGGTGATCGTTGCAGCGGCGGCTTCCTCGGCGGCCGTGACGCGGCGCTCGGCGTCAGCGCGGGCAGCCTCAAGCTGCTCCGTGTACTCGGTGGTCGCAGCGGCGAGCTGATCAGTGGCCTGGCGGGCGCGGTGCTCGGCGTCCTCGGCGTGCCGGTCCGCTTCCTCGGCTGCGCCGTTGGCCAGGTCACGGGCTTCTTCGGCGGTGAGGGCGCGGCGGTCGGCTGCGGTTGCGCGGCGCTCGGCCGCTGCGATGTTTTCCTGGAACTCGGTGCGCGCCGTCGCGACCTCGACTTCGCTGGAGGTCGGGTCTGCCAGCCGGTTCAGGTGAGCGATTAGCCGGTCGATGTCGGTCCTCTGCCGCTCGCCCGCTGCGCGGACCTGGCGCAGCAGCTCGGCCCCGGCGGTCAGCGAGTACGTGACGGGCTCCGCCTGCTGGGCCTCGTTGACCACATCGCCGCGGGCCTCGGCGTCCAGGCGCTGGCGCTCGCGCCACGCGGACAGCTTGTCGTGCTCCTCCAGCTCGCAGAACCCTGGCGGTCGGCCGGGCTTGGTCGCCGGGGCCGGGGGGTTTTCGCAGCCGGGGTACTTGCACGTGGGCCTAGTCCCGGTGGCCTGCTCGATCATGCCCTTGCTCCTTCACGCGGTTCCGCTGTCACGGCAAACCTATAGGTTTCGTTTGGTTAAGTCAATTGATACTAAACTAATCAAACTAAAACTAAACTAAAGTTAGCGTCGGACGGGAAGCGTCGGCGGAGTGTCGGTGGCGGACGCTAGCGCGGGACGCTATGACCAGGAGGAAGCCCGCAGTCTCGTGGGCCGCCCCGTGCTGCACAGCTCCGTCCTCGGGAGTGGCGGCTGGCGAGTGGGAGCAGCTCGTGGACCTGCCGTTCGTTGAGTTTGTCCCCCATGGGGAACAAACGCTCGGCCAGCGGCCAGGCGTCGATGAGCCGGTAGGCCGGCGATCGTGACATGTTCCACCGCTGCTCGCTACGGGTGATCCTCCCTGGCGACACGCCCGGCCTGGAAATCGGATCTCTCAGCCGTGCTAGAGCTGATAGGCCTAACAAAGGCTGTTGGTCTATCTGAGCTGCTAGTCCTATCAGGGCTGCATAACACCCCTATTCCCTGGCGTCCCTCGCCGTCCTTGCTAGACCTGTCAGAACTATCAGGACCGATAATCCTGCGATGCTTGCGTGATCTAGCAGGACTGCTGGGGTACGGTGCCGCCATGGTAGAGGCACGAATGCGCGAGCCCTGGGTGATTGCCCTGGCCTCGCAGAAGGGCGGAGTCGGCAAGACTACGCTCGCCGTCGAACTGGCGGCAGTGTTCGCCGACACATCCGGCCGCGCGCTGGTGGTCGACATCGACCCGCAGCGCACGGCCGAGGAGATCATCACTGCATCGGACTCGGTCCCGTTCGACTTCGCTGCGGAAAACGACCCGCGGGTCCTCGAGCAGATGCGGACGGTGCGCGACTATGACGCGATTCTTGTCGACTGCCCGGGAAACCTGGAGGACACCGAGACGCTTGCCGGGGTTCTGGCCGCGGCCACGTTCGCGGTCATCCCGATGATCCCGGAGCGGGCGGCCGTACAGCCGACGCTCCGGACAGCCGGGCTATGCCACGACCACAAGGTGCCTCACCGGGTCGTGATCAACATGGCCGACCCGCTTAGGGGAGCGGGGCCGGTAGAGGCGGCCTGGGGCCTGCTCGACAGCCTGGAGATTCCCCGGATGATCTCGTTCGTCCGCCGCTATGTGGCGCACAGCCAGGCGCAGCTCGACGGCCGGATGATCACCGAATACCGCGGTGACCGTTCCTGGCCCTCGGCGCTCGACGACGTCCGGCGGGTCCAGGCCGAGCTCCTGATCGAACTCGGGCGGTTGTGATGGCGGGTCAGCGCAAAACGCTCGGATCCCTTGTCCAAGCCGCTGATGCGGCGGTAGCCGCTCCTGCTACCACGCCTGATAGACCTGATAAGCCTGCTAGGTATAGCAGGACTCCCGAGCCTGCTCAGCCTGCTAGGGCTGCGGCGGCGGACATGACTATGCGCAGCTGGTATATGCCGAAGGCCTCGGCCGACCGGCTGGCCGCACTGGTCGATGACGTCCACTTCGCGACCCGGCTGCCGAAGCACCTGATCATGGGCGCCCTGGTTAACGTGATCGACCGGCACCGGGCTGAGGTGGAAGCCGAGGCCCGGGCAGCCGCAGGTCAGTAGGTCGGCCGCCTAGTGTGCGACCGGTCTTCGCGCTCCAGTCAGGCTGAAAACTTACGGCTGACTAGTAAGCAACAGTCAGTGGGTTCGTGAGTTTGCCGATGGCAGTCTGGCGAGACGATCGAGCACGAACCAGGGCCTGTGGGGTTGGCCGGCTGCCGACGAGTCGTTAGCGTCTGAGGCGGCTCTCGCCCCCCGCATCTTTGTCCCCCATGGGGGACAAAGATGCATGATCCCTTTCCGTTGAGCTCTGAGAACAGCGATTCCGAGGAGCAGACTTCTGGCATGACTCCTGAGAACGTGCCGGAACGGCCGCAGCCGTCGCTGCGGTGGCCCCAGGCGAGCCTGGAGGACAGGCAGTGAGCCGGAGTGAGCGGACCCGGCCGGCACCAGGACACGGGATCCCGGTGCCTTCGCCGGCCGTCCCGGCGGTGGAGGGGCGGCCCGCGACGACGATCCGCCTGCGCCCGGCGGCCGCGGCAGCTCTCAACAGCGCCTGGCTGTACCAGCGCATGCATGTGAATCCCAAGCTTTCATATCCCGAGTTCGCGAGCGAGATCGTCCGGCTGGGACTTGCCGCCTTCGAGCCCCAGACCCCGGAGGCAGTCCGGCCAAAGGGCGTGCGGCCGGCCGGAGCCCCGGAGCCCCGGCCTCCGGCAGAGGTCCCGGGCCTGCCGAAGTACCTGCGCCTGGAACGCAAGGAGCTGCTGATCTGGCCGGACCAGATCACGCAACTGTCAATCCTCGCCCGCGTACTTAACAGGAACCGCAGGGGAGCGGGGGAGCGGATAACCACGAACACGCTTATCCGCGTTGCCGCGGCACTCCTGCTCAGCCGGTCCCAGGACCTGGCGGGTACGACAGAGGAAGAACTCCACCGCTCCCTGGGACTCCCGCCGGCTGCCGAGAACGCGCTCACGACCACGCTGCCCGCCCCGCCCCGCTCGCCGCTGAGCGGGTGATAACCCGCTTTATCACTCAGGCGGGCAGCAGATCTGAAGGCCCCCTCGGCTGCCCGGTTGCGGCGGTCAGTGACTCCAGCATCACTGAGGTCGGACTCGCCGCCTTGCCACCGGCCGGCGGTGTTAAGCAGGCACTGGCTCTGAGATGAGCTCCTGGTGGTGCGCGTAGGAGTACTGGCGAAGGGCGAGGAGCGCGGCGCCGATCAGGCCGGCGTCTATTCCCATCTGGGCGGGAGCCAGTGCTGGCAGTTTGCGATGTGCCCGGGCGAACACAAAGCGTTCGAAGCTCGCCCGGGCGGGATTCAGGAGCAGGTCGCCGGTCGCGACGAGACCGCCGCCGAGAATTATGAGCTGGGGGTCGAAGACGTTCACGAGGGAGGCGATCCCGACGCCAAGCCAGAAGCCTAGCTGGTCAAACAGTTGCCGCGCCGTGGGATCGCCCTCGCAGGCTGCTTGGTGGACCGTCTCGCCGGTCACGTTGGCGGGGGCGCCGGCCAGCCTGGCGAGCCGTCCTGCGGGGTCAGCCGCTGCGGCCCGGCGTCCAGCCCGGCCGAGCGCGGTACCGGAGGCCATGGCTTCCAGGCAGCCGGTGGCACCGCATCCGCACGGTTCGCCTGCGACAGGGTTGATGATGATGTGGCCTGCTTCCCCGGCGATGCCAGTCTCGCCGCGCCGCAGTCCTCCGTCAAGGATGATCCCGGCGCCGATGCCGGTGCCGATCGTCAGCGCGATGACATTTTTGAGGCCAGCGCCTGCTCCTACGGCCGTTTCGGCCCAGGCGGCGGCGTTGGCGTCGTTCTCGACGAGAGCCGGCAGCCCGCTTCCTTCGGCCAGCAGCTGCTGCAGCGGCAGATCGCTGTAGGAGTTGTTGGGGGCCCACCGGATGCGCCCGCTGGGCCAGTCGACCATCCCAGCGGCGCCGACGCCCACGGCTGCTACACCTGGGTAACCGCCCTGAAGGTCCTTGATGACTTCCAGGATGTGCTGGACGACGTGGTCCTGGTGCCGGGGAGTGGGTGATGCCGTGGCGTGGAGGATCTTGCCGTCCGGGGTGACCACGCCTATGGCGATTTTAGTGCCTCCGATGTCAACGCCGATTGCGCATCGTTCGTCTTTCGCGGCCGCAGGGCGGAGCGGGATTGTCATCGACAGCTCTCTTTGCTGGTTGGGCGGCCTGGCTTACCGGGGGTACCACGGATCGCCTGAATGGTGTACGGGGCGCTTACGCCGCCCGGGCGGAAAGGCGCTTATCGAAACCGCGCGTGTACTCGAGGAAGGCGTTGAATGCGGTGGTAGCTGCCGCCACGGCGACTTCGCGGGCCATCTGCTCGTGGTTCTCGTAGGGCAGGATTTTGAGGCGGAGGTGTTCGCCGCGGGCGTCCCGGGCGCCGGTGGAGTAGGCCCTATCGACCTCACGTTCGACGGCAGCCAGGTACTCGGCGCCGCTGCTTTGCGGGGGCGGAGTGGCCAGAGCCCGGGGCAGCCGGAGGACGAGCTGGCCGGGGTTAAGGATGTTGATCATTTCGCTCAGGCCGCGGCCCAGGGCCCGGCCGGCTCGCCGCATGACTACTGCTTCGGGGGTGAGCACGAACGTGTTTTCCCCTTGGGGGATGGACTGGGGAGCAGTGGCTGCGTCCTCCAGGCTGATCTTCTCGCCTGGCTTGTCGGCTGCTAGCTGTGCCTCAATGCGTGCGGGTACGGCCAGCGTCTCAACATGACCGTATGCCCTGCGCTCCTTCGTGCTGCACAGGCACTCGTCGCTGAAGGTCCTGCCTTCGGCTGTGCTCGGCCTCCAGGCCGGCAGCGACCACCCGGGCTGGTCTTCGGGATATTCGACGGGCAGGTGCCCGGGCTCAGGCGCCATGCCGCCTGCGCCCCGGTACACGCGTCCGTTCAGTATCAGTGCCCCGCCGACGCCCTGCCTGTACACGGCCGTGAGCGCCACATCAAGCCCCTCGAAACTGCGCTCGTAGTAGCCGTGGATGGCCAGCGCGTTGACATCGTTTTCAACGATGACCGGGACTTTCTTAAGTTGCGGGACCTCCTCAAATACCTCAGTTAGTGCTTCGCGCAGCCTTACCGGCCCGTCCCAGCCCGCGTGCACCGAGTCCTGCACGACTCCGTCGTGAACGTGCCCGCCGATCGCGACCCCGATACCCAGGAACTTGTGCTGGCTAGTCAGCTGCGCTAGAAGCGTTTCGGCGAGCTTGCGGATGGCTTCGGCCAGGCCGCGCAGATCGCGATGGTCGCCTTCCCTGGGGACCGAGCACTCGACCGGCTGATCGACGAGCTGTTTCCGGTCCAGCCCGCAGATGGTCCCGGACAGCCTGTCCGGCCCTCCATGCTGCTGGTCGATGTGAATCCCGATGACGGCCCACTTGTCGCTGAGCCGGAGCGGCTCAATGGGAGGACCCGGCTGGGCGGTGTTGACCTTGTCTTGCGCGATCAGCAGGCCCTCGCGTTTCAGGGCTTCGACCGCTTTGCCGACTGACCCGGCAGCCAGGGGCGTCGGCCGGATGAGCATGCTGCCCTTGCTGATCTCGCTGCGAGGGACCGGCTCCTGAGCCAGAGCGACCCGGCTCAGGACTTTTCGCAGCATGTCTGCGCTGCCGCCGCCGGGAGAGCCTGGATCACCTTTGGACAGAGAGTGCAGCAGTCTGTCCCACACCGGCTGTTCCACTGGCGTCTCCTCATGAAGTAGTGACTGGTCATAGCGTACTACAGAGCTGTATACAGTCAAGACTGAAGTAAGATAATTTTTTATTGAGCTAATTCCTTGCAGTACAGCAAGATCACCTGCTAGCGTCCGTACAACTTGCTCCACTAGAGAATTAGATAACAGGTACGCGAGCGGCCACCGCAGAAGAGGCCGGCGGGGCGGGGAGCTAAGCCCGGAAGGTGACTACCCCCAGCCACGAGCCCTGATGAACGCAACTGGGCAACCCCCGAAGGCTGATCCTCCCCATGGAACGGGGACCGCGATGACCGGCGCCGCAGCAGCGACCCGCGAGCGAGGACGCCTGACCCCCCTCCTACAACCCCCTTAGGGAAGGCTTTCCATGACTTCATCCCCCCAGGCCGCCGCCTACCCCGGCGAGCCGACCCCGCTGGCGGCCCTGCCGTGGCCGCCCGAACTGCCCGATGGGCTTCCCCCTTACCCGCGCGTCCTCAAGCTCGTCGACGCTGACACCGTCTCACGGGGCCTCGTCAACGGCACCCCCCGCGAACGCGCCTCTAACCATGAGATGCGCCGCTGCTTCGACCTCGTGCACGCCACCGCCACCGCCATCGACCCACACGCGCGGACCCGGGTCGCTGCCTCGTCCGAAACAACCACCCATCACCTGGACATCCTGACCACCGCGGGCAACAACTGCTGGACAGTCGCGTGGGGGCTCGACGGCGCCGACCAGGTCCTGCTCGAAGAGCTGACCAGCCTGATCGGCGCCCGCACGACCGCCGCCAGGCCCGGCCGCAAGCGCGCCGCCCGGCCCGCCGACCTAGTGATCCTCGTCGGCCAGGACCACTGCTACGCCGATGACGTCCGGCGGCTGCGCCTCATGGGCTGCCCAACGTGGCTGCTGGTGCCCGGCTACTACGTCGCGGCCAGCCTCTACAGCGCCGCCACCGCCGTCTCGTTCATCGGCCCCCGCCGCTGATCCTGAACACCCAGGGCGGCCAGCTGCTCCCCCGCCTCAGCTGGCCGCCCGCTCATCCCCGGGAGAAGACCATGACGCATCTCCCCCTCCGGCGGGGCATCGCCGGCTCCCCTGGTCGGCGAGCAGCAGCCCTCAGAGGGCTGCTGCTCGCCGGCATTCTCGGCACGCTCGCCAGCGGCTGCGGCCCCCATCCGGCGCCGCAGACCGTGATCATCGCCGCCACAGCCACCGCCAACGAGCCCGCGCCGGTGCTTTCCGCCGACATCATGCAGATGCTGCAGTCAGCGGGCGCGAACAGCACCGGCGCCACCGCATACGTTGTCGACCCCGCCACCGGCCAGCCGGTCACGATTTCCCTAACCCCGCACAGGCCCAACGGCCAGGTCGACCACGGGCCCACGCGCAGCCAGCACCTGGCCGCCAACATCGCCGCGGTTCAGCATGTGCTGGACCGCGAGGCCGCTCGCGGGCCGTTCGACCTGCTGAATACCCTCGCGGCGGCAACACGGGCAGCACCTCCGCCAGCCACGCTGATCGTGCTGAGCTCAGGGCTGTCCACCGCGGGCGGCCTCGATATGAGGCAGGCCGGCTGGGACCTCAGCCCCGCGTCAATCGCCGCAGAGCTGAAAGCCCGCGGACTGCTGCCGAACCTGGCCGGTTACCACGTCATCTTCTCCGGCCTGGCCGACACCTCCGGCCGCCAGCCCGCCCTTCCCCTGCCACAGCAGCGCACGCTGACCGCCACCTGGCTGGCCATCTGCCGGGCCAGCGGCGCGGCCCCCTGCAGCACCGATGAAATGACCCGGCCCAACCCGCCCTCCCGCAGCACCACACCGGTGCCCGCCGTGCCCGTGCCCGCGATAATCAGCGTGCACGGGCACGGCGGAACCACTACCACCACCCTGCCGGACCCGCTGCTGTTCCCGTTCGACAGCTCTGCGCTCCTGCCGACCGCCGACAGCATCCTGCAGCCCGTCGTTAACCAAGCCCGCAGCCAGGACCTGCGGATATCAGTTACCGGGTATGCCTCCCCCGACGGGGGCACCACCGCCTACAACAACGGGCTGTCCGGGCGCCGGGCGGAGGCGGTTAGCCGTCGGCTCCGCGCCCTCGGCCTGCCCGCCGCCCAGATCATCAAGGTCACTGGGGCCGGCACCGCCGGCCGGTCGCCGGCCGCCTGCCTCGTCCAGGGCCAGCTGGATGAGGCCATATGTGCACAGCTGCGCCGCGTGGTCATCACGTCGTCGCCCGCCGCAGCCCTCTCTGTGAATTAAACCCCGATCCCAGGAGATCATCATGAGTACGCACCCCCGCGACGGGCATGAGCCCGTCAACCTCAGGCCTGTCTCAGCCGACGGGCAGCAGTCGGTCACCGTCAGGGCCGCCCCGGCCGTCGCCCCGCACCCCGAAGAAAGAGCCCCGGACGGTCGGCTGCGCCGCTACCTGAGCCGGCTATTGCGCCGCCGCCGGGTTCCCAGCCGCATCATCCTCCGCGCACTGGCCATCGAGCAGATCCTCATCGGCCGTAAGCGAGAGTCCGGCACCAGCACCTACACCGAGAACGTCGTCCGCGCCCTCGGCACGGCCGCCGGTAACCGTGAGCTAGCCAGAACCCAGCGGATCCTGGACCGGCTGGCCAAGCGGATCGACGGCCTGAGAGCCCAGCAGGCCGGCCTGCGCACCCAGGCGGAGTACTGCGGCGGGAAGTTCGTCGCGCACCCCGACGGCGGCGTGCGGACCGTCACCGAAACAGCCGGCGACCAGGATCAGCAGCGCGCCGTGATCGCCGCTGACATCCAGGACGGCTCGCGCAGGCACCGGCGGCTGCCCAAGGCCCTCCGCAGGGTGCCTGTCGTGGTCTTCGCCGCCGATGCGCTGCTGCTCCTGTACTTCTTCTCCGGCGTGACCAACGTCGACTGGTCCAGCCCCTTCTCGGCCGCCCTAGTCTTCGCCATCTTGCTGGCCGTGATGGTGACCGGCATCAGCTTCGCGTTCTTCCGCTTCGCCGGTGACCGGCTGCAGCAGTACAAGAACGATGCCGGCACCGTCCCGCTGCGCGGCCTGGACGAGGCCACCACGGTAGCCGCGGTCCTGGCGCTGACCGCCATGACGGTCCTGGGGGCGCTAATGTTCACCAGGATGCACGCCGAAGTCATCGACGCCCTCGGGCCAGGCGCTGGTGGCACCGCGATCATCATCGGCCTCACCCTGGCCGTGATCAGCGTCCTGGCCAACACCCTGGTCGTCGCCGTCCACGCCCTCGATGGCTCAACCGAGGTGGACCGGCTCGACACGCTGGGCGAGGCGGTAGTCGGCCCGCTGAACCAGGGCCGCGGGCAGCGCGAGCAGGCGGACAACCTGGATCAGCAAATCGCCGTCCTCAACCGGGAAGCCGACCGGGTCGCCGCCGAGGGCATCACCAGGGCGGGACGCCAGCGCGCCGCCGCCGACCGGCTCATCGACGCTGGCCGCGCTGTCCATCAGGGCGTAGGTCCGCTCAGCGAGCCCGCCGTGGATCCCAACAGCCAGAACGGCGTGGTGGGTTACCGCCGCACGGAGGCCACGCCCCAGGTCGACGAACGTCCCCACCGGCTGGCCCTGCGCCATATCCGCACGCCACTTGAAGAGGAACGGCAGGCAGTCGGCGAAGAGCAGCCCGCTGCCTAGTTCGCTCTCCTGCGGGGCCGCCGTACACGCGGCCCGGTGGGGGGCTGAGTGGCACATCGAGGATGATGATGGCCGCCGCCGATCGGGCTGCGGCCATCATCATCTTGAGAACATCCTTGGCCTTGTCGGCCCACGTGCTGCTCTCGAGGTGATCATCTGCGCCAGCCGACTTGGGGCGCTAACGTGGCCCAACTCGGGTAGGCGGGTCTCATGCGAGGCGGAGGCTGGCCCGGCAAGGTCACCTTCTATCTCGCGCCAGAGGCGGGCCGGGCGCGATACCGAGCACTCCCTGGCCGACCTGGTCCAGGTGACGGGGGAGGCCTCCGGACCGACCCCAGGGTCAAGGGGACCTTGACGCTTTCTGCGCGGCTGGCATACGCCGGAGCTGCCGGACTTGCAGCCGGCTACGTGACCGCGTGGGGGCGGCTACGGCGCCCTGGTCCGCGCCACTGGCGTAGCGGCAGGCCGTTTACCTCGGCCGCCGGGTGAGGATGGCGTCCGCCTGGGGCGTGGAAGGCCAGCAGCCGCCGGCGATCGAGCCGCCGCCCGCCGAGAACGCAAGCGGATGCAGGTTCTGCACGAACGACCGGTCAGTGGGCGCGACTGATGTACCCAGCGAGCAGGTAGCCGGGGGAGCGGTCCAGATTGCCGCGGCTGCGGTCGTACCGCCGGGTGGTGCGGGGGGAGGCGTGGCCCAGGGCATCCTGCAAGTCCCGCAGGCTGGCCCCGGCATCCAGGTTCAGGGTGGCGAAGGCGTGTCGCATCGAGTGCGGCGACAGGCAGGCGGTCAGCTCGGCGGGGAGCCCGGCACTGCGGCCGAGGCGGCGAAGTAGGGCGCGGACCTCGGCCCGATACATCCGGGCCCCAGTGCCGGTGGCGAACAGGACCCGCTGCGGCGCCGCGGCCGCGGCGCCCGGGACGGCCGGCAGAGCGGTCACGTCGTCCCGGCTGGCCAGGTAGGCCTCGATCCGGTCGGCGGCCGGGGCGGGTAGGGCCAGGGCCTGGATCTTGCCGCCCTTGCGGCGCACGCGCAGCACCCGGTGGCCGCGGTCGGTGCCCAGGTCCTCGATGTCCGCGCCGAGCAGCTCGGACACACGCGCCCCGGTGAACAGCAGCGCGGAGACCAGCGCGGCGGTCCGCGCGGCCTGCGGGCCGGCGTCGGTGTCGGCGACAGCCAGAAGGGCGACGGCCTGATCCCGGGTCAGGCCCGGGGTGGCCGAGGTGTCGTAGTCGACCGCCGGGCGGTCCAGGCCGGCCACTGGGTTCGCTCGGATGTGGCCGCGGCGCGCGCACCAGGAGTAGAACGAGGACACTGCGGTCAGCTTGCGCGCCGCGGTGGTGTTCTTCACCCCGGCGGCCTCCAGGTGCCGGGCCCACATCGCGGCGGCGGTCTCGTCCGCCTCGAGCAGCGGCACGGCATGCCCGGCGAGCCAGCCGGCCCACTGGGCCAGATCCCTAAGGTAGGCGGCCCGCGTGTGCGGGCTGCGCTTAGTAGCTAGCCAGGCGGCGACTAGGCTGCCCGCGTCGTCGTCCTGGTTCTGAAGAACGAGCTCGGCAGCCATGGTGCCGAGGTTACTCCATAAGGGCCAATATGGAGCAGTGACCCGGCAATCCAAACGCCTTTGGAGGCGACGTAAGACCAGGGCATATCCTGGCGGTTGCTGGTGCAGGAACCCATAGGAGCGCGGCGTGAGCCGCG
>Ga0207699_10000654_pt1 | contig 16745 bp, 12 predicted proteins | sample LARL51metaG_FD_184344 | JGI IMG/M metagenome (GOLD analysis project Ga0207699, IMG submission 184344) | Corn, switchgrass and miscanthus rhizosphere microbial communities from Kellogg Biological Station, Michigan, USA - LAR L5-1 metaG... | ecosystem: Host-associated > Plants > Roots >...
CTTGGCGTCATCACCTAAGGTAAGAGCCGGATGCGGGAAATCCGCTCGTCCGGATCTGTGGAGGGGGTCGTTAGCAATCGCGATCCCTACTCCGACACTTCGAACAGAAGTGTGCTCGTGGGAAATGTTCGCCCAAACTTCAATGCCGGAAAACTTCTGGCCCAAAACGTTTATCGGAAAGTTTGTTATCGCAAATCTTGACGCTGGCTAATGCTGCTCAGGTTCTGGCGGCAATATTTCTTCCAAAGCGCTGGCCAGCGATTTCAAGCGCGCTGCACCAAGGCTGCGAAACTGCCGCTGATGGATTTCTTGCACCGGCCCGTCAAGCTTGCGAAGAATCTCAAGGCCATCGGCGGTGATGCGAGTCTTGACGACGCGGCGGTCATTGCTCTGGCGTTCGCGGATAATCATGCCGCGCTTTTCCATGCGGTCGAGGAGACGTGTCATGTCCGGGTCGTGGGAGATCATGCGATCACTGATGCCTTTGCAGGGGAGGCCGGCGGGCTCGGCTCCGCGAAGGATGCGAAGGACATTGTACTGGGTGCCGGTCAGTCCGTGTTCCTTCATGAGCTGTTCGGCCTGCTGAGTGAGGCGTTCGGCGGCTTTGAGCAGAGCGACAAAAACTCTGGTTTCAAGGGAAACGGGGCGCTTCGGAGTTTTGGTAGCCACAAGGGGAATATAGTCGTTATAACGACTATTGTCAATACAGGACCTGAATCTTTTTTTGTTACGGCTTGGCTACTGGGCGCAAGTGTATTTCGCTGAGAAAGCTTTGCGGACCTTGCGTGGCGATCATCGCTACCGCATGGGCGACATCGTTCGCGGTGAGCACCTTGGTGGGGTCCTTGGGTCCACGGCCGGAAAACTCGGTGGCCACACTGCCGGGACAGACTGTGCTTACGCGAATGCCGAAATTTCTGAGATCTTCGGCCATGCAGCCACTGAGGCCTTGCAGGGCCCACTTTGAAGCGCAGTAGATTCCGCCGCCCGCGAAGGTATTTTTTCCGGCGAGCGAGCTGATGTTGATGATGTTACCGGTCTTGCGCTGGATCATATCCGGAACTACTCTCCGGCAGACCAGAAACACGCTCTTCAAATTGGTGTTCATCAGCGTGTCCCATTCCTGCTCGGTTTTCTCGTGAGCAGGTCCGAAGAGGCCCATGCCGGCGTTGTTAACAAGAATGGAAATGGCGCCGAGCTTGGCTTCCGCTTCGCTCACCAGGGCGTCTATGTCGGAGGGCTTTGTGACGTCGGCTTTTTGCCAATGGATGCGAGGGCCACTCTGCTGAAGCTCTTTTCCGGTGGCTTCGAGCGTTCGCGAGTCGCGGCCGCAAATCGCAACGGCTGCTCCCATTCTTGCGAGCAGGACGGCGATGGCTTTGCCGATGCCGCGGTTTCCGCCGGTCACAAGCGCCACTTTATCGCCCAGCGGTTTTGCAATAGTCCTATCAGTTTCATTGATATTGGGCATGCGAATTCTTCTCCTCTGGGCCACGTTTTTTGTGCAATGCTCATCTTAATCTTCATGGCAGGTCCCGGTCTTCACGGTTTTCACAACAGGGCCGGGCAAAAAACCGGCGGCGCGTACGAAGCGGGCCAGCAATCGTTTGATGATCAAGCATCGATGATCGCGCATCAGAAATTGAGATTTTCGTCTGACGCGCTTCAGCGGTGCGAATTGTCGCAGGGTCGGAGAAACCTTTTTACAAGATACGTACTTTGCTGTAAGGGAACGGCTTGCGATATTGGCAAACCTTTCCTTATAATCCCAAGGATTTCAGGCGTGGCAGAGTCTCCGAACGCGCTGCTTCCTGCAGATTTCCCGGAAATGACGGTCTGGGACGCACCGGAACAAAATCTCAAGGGTTTTGAAGATTCAGCGAGGAGAATCGGAATGAATCGAATGACACGAGTTGCGGTGCTCTCGGTATGTGCGTCGCTCTGTTTGGCGCTGGGAAGCGCCAGTAACATCCGTGCCCAGGCGCCGGCAGGGCAGGATGCGGCAGCGGGCAAGCAGCAACCCTATACAATGCCCGAATACAATGCGGAGCAAGCTTGCGGTAACGACAAAAATCCAGCATCGCAGGTGAAGTGCCTCGATGATTTCGTTTCCAAGTATCCCAACTCCAACCTGCTGATTTACGTTTATCCGATGTACTACCAGGCGTATAGCCAGTTGAAGAACTGGCAAAAGGTAATCGAGTCGGCGGACAAAGTGGTGGCGCTTGGGGACAAAGTTGGGCCGAACGAAAAATACGGAGCGCTGTATGCGCGGGCGTTTGCCTTCAACAATTTGAGCCCAACCGAGCAGGCGGCGCAGGCGAAGGCCGCAATGGCGGCGGCTGAAGAGGGCCTGAAGCTGATTCCGCAGCTCAAGAAGCCCGACACGCTGGACGATAAAGCGTTCGAGGAACAGAAAAAGCAAGCTGCGATCTATTTGAATGGAACGGCGGCACAGGCCGCGATGGTCGCCAAGGATTATCCAAACGCGATCAAGTATTACAAGGCGGTGCTGGCAGTGAATCCCGACGAGGCCATTACGAATTACCGTCTCGGCCAGGCATATATGGCTTCAACGCCGCCGCAAACGCTGGACGGCTTCTGGTATATCGCGCGCGCGGTTTCGTCGAAGACTGCAACACAGCAACAGTCCACGCAGCTAAAAACATATCTGCGCAAACTCTTCGTTAATTATCAGCAGGCGGCATGCGATTCGCTGGTGGACGCTGAGCTGAACGAATTGCTGCAGCTTGCAGCGAGCTCAAACGAGCGCCCGTCGACTTACACTGTACCCAGCGCTGCCGATCTTGATGCGGCACGCAAAGACATGACGATTGCTTCCGTGATCACGGATTTGAAAGCGGGCGGAGACAAAGCCAAAATTACGTGGCTGGCCGCCTGTGGCCTGGAATTTCCTGATGTTCCCGGAAAGATTATTGAGGTAACGCCGGGTGCTACGCCCACCGATCCCACACAGCTGAAAGTGGCGTTTGTTACCAGCGACGCGGAGTTTCAAGCCGCGACCACGCCCAATATGGATGTAAAGGTTATCGGGCAGCCGGAAGCCGCGAAGCTGGAAAAGGATAATCCAGTCCGCTTCACCGGCACGCTGGTGGCTTACGATCCTGAGCCCTCGTTCATGTTGCATTGGGATAAGGCGAAGGTAAATGCGGAAGACCTGCCGAAGGAAAAAGGTCCGGCGAAGAAGGCGCCGGTGAGAAAGCCTGCGGCGAAGAAGCCGGGCACTTGATCCACAACACAAATTGATTCAAGAAACGGCCCTCCGGAAATTTGGAGGGCCGTTTGATTTTGCGATCGCTTTAGCGATGCATTATTTCGGCGAACTCAGGACAGTGGGAAGAAAAAGTTAGCGCCGGCGCGAGCCGTTGCGATCTAGTTTATATTCACCGATTTTGCGGCTCAGGGTGTTCCTGTGAATGCCCAGCATTTTTGCCGCCCGGCACTGGTTGCCATGCGCACGTTCCAACATGCGCCTGATAAAGCGTTTTTCAAATTCCCCAATCGCTTCTTCAAAGAGGATGCCTTTGTCTACCATCTGGCTGACGAGCCCTTCCAATTGATCTTTCACGAGTCCACACTCCCCACGTAGTAAATAAATTACCTTGAGGGCCCGACTTGCTAGTTCAGTTCGTGTCCAACCAGGAGGCGATAGGCTTCCCGGTATTTGGCACGAGTTGCCGCGACCACGTCAGGAGGCAGTTCGGGTCCAGGCGGCGTTTTGGGCCAGCGGATCCGTTCTAGATAGTCGCGAACAAATTGTTTGTCGAAAGAAAGTTGCGCGCCTCCGGGCTGGTATTGCGAGGCTGGCCAAAAGCGGGAAGAATCTGGCGTCAAGGCTTCGTCGATCCAGATGAGGTTCTCGGCAGCTTGGTGGCCGGAAGTTGGATCTTCGAGCAAGCCGAATTCAAATTTTGTGTCGGCAAGCAGCACGCCGCGAGGAGCGGCGTAGGCGGCTGCGCGCTTGTAAATCTCCAGGCTGATGTCGCGAACTTTTTCGGCGAGAGGTTTGCCGATCAATGCCACAGCCTGCGCAAAAGAGATGTTTTCGTCGTGGCCGCTGGTGGCTTTGGTCGCGGGAGTAAATATTGGCTCCGGCAGTTTGTCCGATTCGCGCAACCCAGCCGGCAGATGAATGCCGCAGACTTCGCCGGTGGCTTTGTATTCCTTCCAGCCGGAGCCGCTCACGTAACCGCGGACCACGCACTCGATGGGAAGAGGGTGTGTTTTTGTGACGAGCATCGCGCGGCCGGCGAGCTGTTCCCGGAAATCATTGAAGGGAGAAGGAAAGTGCGTGGAACTTAGGACGTGATTGGGAACAATATTTTTCAAAAGCTCAAACCAGAAAAGGGAAAGTTGCGTCAGCACTTTTCCTTTGTCGGGAATGGGCGTGGGCATTACCACGTCAAATGCGGAGAGGCGGTCGGTGGCGACGATTAAGAGTTTGTCATTCAGATCGTAGATGTCGCGAACTTTGCCTCGAGCGGCCGGCAGAATTCCCGGGAAATTGGTTTGTTGTATGACGCTCATCGTGGACGCTGCTGGCACCGGACGGTTCTCCAGAAGAATGAGCAGGATTCTAACGCAGAGCAAAGGGAACGCCAAGAGAGTGGTCGGTGGATTTTGGTGCAAAACTTATTTGTGGTTGGGCATTGGAATTAGGAGGCTACGTGCGTCGCCAATGGGTCACGCCGCACTTCGTGGTTGACAACGCAGAAGAGAGGTTCCTCGCTTCGCTCGGATTGACGATACTGTTACCGTCCGGGCTACGATTTGAATTTTGGCGCTCGCGTTATTTAAGGTAGCGCTTTGGCGCGATGGGTTAGGCGGCGGTGGCTGCTGCTGCGTGGCGCTTGGGAGCAGGCGCTTCTTCGCCTTCCCAGCGGACGCTGACAATTTTGGAGACGCCTGGTTCCTGCATGGTGACGCCGTAGAGGACGCTGCCGGTTTCCATGGTTTTGCGATTGTGCGTAACGACGATGAATTGTGTTTGCGCGCTCATTTCGCCGATGAGGCGAGTGAAGCGACCGACGTTCGCTTCGTCGAGCGGGGCGTCCACTTCATCGAGAATACAGAACGGGCTTGGCTGATAACGGAAAATAGCGATCAGCAGCGCCAGCGCGGTCATGGCTTTTTCTCCGCCGGAGAGCAGCAGCACGTTCTGCAGGCGTTTGCCCGGAGGGGAAGCGACAACATCGATGCCGGCATCGCCGGAGCTGTCTGGCTCGGTCAAGCGCATCTCCGCCATTCCGCCGCCGAAAATGGCGTGAAACGCGGTGGAGAAATTCGCGTTGATGGCGTTGAAGGCCTGTTCAAATTTGTCCTTTGAGATCAGGTCGAGTTCGGCGATCGCTTGCTGGGTGTCCGCGATGGATTGCAGCAGGTCGTCGCGTTCGCGCGTCAGGAAAGTGAAGCGCTGGTCGCATTCGTTGAACTCTTCGAGCGCCATCATGTTGACCGCGCCCATCGAGTCAATGCGCTGTTTCATTTCACGATAGCCGGCTTCAGCGGCGGCGAGTTCTTCGCCGCTCATAAAGACGGCTTCGCTGGCGATCAGATCTTCGGGTTGAGCATTCACTTCGCTCATGCATGTTTCGCGCAGGTGCTGGCGGTCGCTTTCGTTTTTGGCGCGCTCGACTTCCGCATGGCTGCGCTTTTCGCGAAGCTCTTGCAACGATTGGCGACCCATGCGCAGACGATCTTCCATTTGCGTCAGGCGAGTGCGCCCGGCCCCCCATTCTTGTTCCAGTTCCTGTTGCCGCGTGTCGAGACGCGATTTTTCGGCACGCAATGCGCTGAGATGGCGGGTCAGTTCTTCGCTTTGCAAAAGAAGCGTGGCGGTTTCTTCCTTGATGGAAATTTCCTGCTGGCGCAAGGCGCTGTCTCTGCGATCGAGTTCCGAGCGTTCTTCCGCCAACCGCGCGGCAATCGCGTCGGCAGCGGAGAGCCGTTCCTGCCGCGCCGCCATTTCCGCACGCCCTGCCGCGAGTTCGTCCTGCTCCGATTGCACGGAGCCACGCAATTGGGTGAGCGTTTCCGCCAGCCGCACGCGTTCTGCTTCCGCTTCAGCGCGGCTCATTGCTGCTGTCTCGTGCTCGGCAATGGCGCGCTCGGCGCGTTTCTGAGCCGCTGCAACATCCTGCCGCAATCTTGCCAGGTCGCTTTGGCAAACCGTCAACTCCAGGCCGAGTCGCGCAAGTTCGCCCTGCGTATGCTGATGCTTGTGCGTCGCGCTAAGGACTTCGCGCTCCGCTTCGTGTTGTTTTGCGGTCACGGTTTGAAGGGCTGCTTCGGTCCCGCGAATCTGGTCTGCGATCCGCTCCATCTCCGCTTGCATTTCGGTCATGCGCGATTCGAGCACGCCCACTTCCGCGTCAAGCGCACGCAGTTCACGTTTCATTCCCAGAGGCCCGGCTTCGTCGGGCCGACCGCCAGTTACCATGCGTCCCTGGTAGCAAGTGCCATCGGGCGTGACGAAGGCGTACTGCGGATTTTCGCGCGCGAGCCTTTCGGCGCCAGCGGCGCTGTCGGTAAGGTATGCGCCGCGCAGTCGCGGCAAAAATTGCTTTGCGGCCGGTCCCAGCGGATCGCGGAATTCCACGAGTTTATCGAGGCGCGCGTAAACGCCATCTTCGGCGCGGAAGGGAATGATCGGTTCGTACTCGTTGACCTGGAGATTTTTCGTGGAATCGACAAAGAAAGTGGCCCGCCCGCCGACTTCATCTCTTAACAAGGATACGCCCGCACGGGCGTGATCAAATGTTTCGACGACTACGTATTCCAATTCGTCGCGCAGATACTGTTCGATGGCGCCTTCGTGAGCTTCCGGAACTTCGGCGTAATCGGCCAAGACTCCCACCGCGCGAAAATCCTGCCCGCTGCCGCGTTCATTTGCGGCGAAGAGCTTTTGCACCGCGTCCGCGGTATAGGTGCGGTCATTCAGTATTTGCGTCAGAGTTGCATGCCGCGCGCGGACTTCAGAGAGGGAATCGCGCAGCGTTTCGGCGCGCTTTTGACGCTCGTCGCGTTCGCTCCGAAGCTCGCTCATTTTTTTCTGGAGCACCGCCACCTGCTGTTTCGAAGATCTCATCTGCACATTTGCGGCGTCGAGCGCATAGGCAGCTTCTTCTGCGTCGCTGCGCACGCGAATGGAGGACTCGAGCAATTCGTGTTCGTTGGCTTCGCGGCGGCGAAGGGATTCGCCCTGGTGAACCAGAGCTTCCTCCGCCTGTTTCTGTTCGCCGTGCAGCCGCAGGAGGTTTTCGCCGGCTTCGCTGGTGGTCTTGCGCAGCACTTCGATGCGGATTTCCGATTCTGAGATTTGTGCCAGCCGCGCTTGCGCTTGCGCCTGCAATTCCTCCACACGAGCCGCAAGACCGCTCGCTTCTTCGCGCAACATGGCCATGCTGTGGCGCTGCGCTGCGCTGCGCGTTTTCCATTCGGTGGTGTGGGCGTTGAGTTCGCCGAGGTCGGCGGCGATTTGTGTCTGGCGTCCGGTAAGCTCGCTGGCCCGTTGCGTGTTGAACGCAATTTTGTTTTCCGCGCGGTCCACTTCGAGCGCGGTCAGGTTCAATTGATTCTGATTCTGGCGAATCTCCGTATCCAGTTCGTAGTTGCGTTGGCTGAGGCGATCTTGTTCGCCCTCCTGCTGCTGGATCGCTTGCGCGTGCTGCGTTTCCGCGGAGGTGAACTCTTCCAGTTGTGTCGCGATGCGTTCCGCTTCGGCTTCTAGTTCGCGGGCCTTGCCGGCAAGCATCTGGCGAACGATGACGCGCATTTGGTCGCGAATTTCAGAATAACGGCGGGCTTTGGCAGCCTGCCGCTTCAGCGAGCCAAGCTGCTTCTCGACTTCCACGACAATGTCATTAACGCGCGAGAGATTAAGCTTGGACGATTCCAGCTTGGCTTCCGCCAGTCGTTTTTTTGTTTTGAATTTCGTCACGCCCGCTGCTTCTTCAATGATCGCGCGGCGCTCCATCGGCTTGGTGGAAAGAATTTGACCGATGCGACCCTGCTCGATGATGGCGTAAGAGTCCGGGCCCAGTCCGACCCCCATGAACATGTCTTGAATATCGCGCAGGCGGGCTACGCGGCCGTTAATCAGGTATTCGCTTTGCCCGCTGCGATAAAGCCTGCGACTCACCACCACTTCGCCGGGCTTCGCTACCAGTACGGGTTTGTCAGATTTTTTCCTGCGCTTGTTCCTCAAAAATTCCGATTTGCCAGCGCCGGATGCAACGATTGCTGATTCGTCGGAGGCAATGCTTGTCTGCACTCCCTCTTCGGTGAGGCCTTCTGTTGGGGGCTGCGCGGGGACATCCGCGAGAAAATCGTTCGGTTCTGCGAGGCTGTGCGCGTCCGCATTATTTTTTTCTTGTGCTTCTACTTGCCATTGTTCTTGCTGTGCTTCGGGGCTTGCTTCGATCACGAAGCGCGCGGCTTCCGCCAGTTCGGGATCTTCCATGGTGATGGTGACTTCCGCCAGTCCCATAGGCGGACGCTTTACGGTACCGTTGAATATACAGTCGCTCATGCGTCCTGCGCGCAGCGATTTATGACTCTGCTCGCCCAGCACCCAGCTGATGGCGTCCACCACGTTGGATTTGCCGCATCCGTTTGGACCGACGATGCAAGTGGTTCCGGTTCCACTGAACGTCACCACAGTGCGTTCGCAGAAGGATTTGAATCCGGTGATTTCGACTTTTCGAAGTTTCAGCAAGATATCCCCTTTGACTCTCTCGCTCTCCGTGCGGCGATTGCGGCGCACGGAAAGCCTGTATTAAGTCCGCGTTCGATGATGCGCTGCGCGTTCGAACACACTTCACGCGAAGAGAGACGACTAATCGTTCCCTGATGGAGGGATTGTTCTCGCGATGCCTTCACCGCGGTGCGGTAAAGGCTGCCTGTCAACACCGGCAACTCGCCCGGTAACTCGTTGAGCAGACACACGTTTGGCAGGTTCTCAGTCAGAGGCCCAGCCGCCTGGCGCTTGCTAGATGGCGGTACGGAAAAAAAATGTAGCATGTGGGCCTACCGGTGTAAAGGGCTACCCCACAGGTTGTGGCGTAATTCTTAAGGGCACTACTTCGGCCATGGCCTCGCCGTTTTTTGCGCTGCGATGCGCAACCTGCGGTAATCGAGCTCCCAGTGGTCGTTCTTCCACAGCTTGGATCTCGCTGACTGTTCCGCCGAGCGCATAAAGTTATGGCGCTGATGTTCCGGAACGCGCTCAAGAAATGATCCGCAGAACATTTTTATCCAGCTTTCAAAGCCGCGTTCGCCGTCTTCGAGCCTGGTCGGCCGTTCGAATAAAGCCGCTTCGTAAACTTCAAGCCCGTGGCGTTCGAGTAGCGAAGCATACTCAGTCACACTCGGGTAGTACCACGGATTTGCGCCTGCTGCGGAGATGCCAAGGCTGGTTAATGCACTTTCAAGCGACGTCACGACAGTGCGGACGTTTCCTTTCCCACCAAACTCGGCTAGGAATCGTCCACCGGATTTTAGAGCGCACGATACGCCTGCAATCACGGTTTCGGCTTCTGGGATCCAGTGTAAGGCGGCATTGGAAAACACCGCATCGAACTCGGAGGAAAAGGACAGGGAACGGGCATCGCAAACTTCGAACCGTAATTGCGGGAACTTTTTGCGCGCTTCGCCGATCATTTCGGGGGAACGATCGACGCCAAGTACATCCGCGCCGCTGGCGACAATTTGCGAAGTGAGGGCGCCCGTTCCGCAACCCAAATCGAGGATGCGCTCGCCCGGCTGCGGAGCTAACTGCTCGAGGAGGTCTTTTGCTTTCGCCGATACGAATCCGTGCTTCGCGTCGTAGAGTCCGGCATCCCATTTTCCAACGCTCATCAAAATGACCTTGTCCTGAGATCGTGTGGCCGTTCTTCTCTATCTTCTCGGGCCTAGTTTTTTCTGTCGAGCTTCTCGCGCAGCTTTTGCGCCAGGAATTGCGAACCGTAAGGCTTTTGCAGCACAGTGGCCTTTTCCCGCGCCCGGAGGGGGATCAGATTCGTCTCCGTGGCGTAGCCGGTGGTGAAGATCACGGGGAGGCCGGGCTTCAGGAGCGCCATTTTCAGGTACGCTTCTGGACCATTCAGTTTCGGCATAACGACGTCCATAAAGAGCAAATCAATCTCATCTGCGTGGCTTTCAAACGTCCGCAGGGCCTCTTCACCGTCTTTTACAGCGATAACGCGGTAACCGAGGCTCGCCAGAATTTCCTGTGCGGCTTCGCGAAGATCATCGTTATCTTCCGCGATCAAGATGCACTCCAGACCTCCGCGCATGGAACCAACGATGGGTTTTTCGGACCGGTCCGCCGGGCCGTCGCCTAACGGCAAATACACCCGGAACGCCGTGCCTTTTCCAACAGTGCTGTCCACGTCGATAAAACCCCTGTGCTGCTTGACGATGCCGTACACAGTGGCCAAACCCAGGCCCGTTCCGCGCCCGGCTTCCTTGGTAGTGAAGAATGGTTCAAAAACATGGGCGAGGGTGTCGGCATCCATGCCGGTTCCCGAGTCCAAGACTTTCAGTAACACATAATCTCCGGGTACTGCGTACGGTTGAAGCTGATGATAATCCTCGCCGACCGCGACGTTACTGGTTTCGATCAGGAGCCGGCCGCCATTGGACATGGCATCACGCGCGTTCAGACACAAATTCATAAGCACTTGTTCGATTTGTCCCGGGTCTGCCCAGATGATGTTCAGGTCTTTCTGCAAGTTCATGTGGATTTCGATGCGCTCGCCAATGACGTTGCGAAGCAGGCTGATTTCTTCCTTGGCGAGTTCATTCAGGTTCGTGTTGCACGGCTCCAGGGTCTGTCGCCGCGCGAAGGCCAACAATTGCCGGGTGAGGTTGGACGCGCGATCTGCCTGCGAGCGGATCTTCAGAAATTTGTCCTGCAGGTCGCTGCCATTTTCGGCGGCTCGAACCCCAATGTCGGCCCATCCCATAATGGCGCCGATCACGTTGTTGAAATCGTGCGCCACACCGCCAGCGAGCCGTCCAATCGCTTCGAAGCGCTGCAATTGATGTACCTGTTCCTCCAATCGCTGCCGCTGCTTGCGCTCTTCCGATTCCCGCAACTCGCGCTGCACTGAGGGAATCAACCGGCTCAAGTTGGACTTCATCAAATAGTCTTGCGCGCCAACTTTCAGCGCGGCGACCGCCGAATCTTCGCCAATGGTACCGGAGACAAAAATGAACGGAACATCCAGCCCTTTGTTGCGGACCAGCTTCAAGGCATCGGTGCCGCGGAAGTGGGGCATGGAGTAATCGGAGATGATGATGTCCCATACTTTCTCGAGCGATTGCAGCAGGCCGTCGGGCGAGTCGACGCGCTCATAGAAGACGTCGTAGCCGCCCTGTCCCAAGAGGCGAACCTGCAACTTCGCGTCATCTTCCGAATCTTCAATAAAAAGAACGCGTAGCGGAGTGGGCACCTAGGGTCTCCTGAGGACGGGCGGAGCTTCGTTCAGGATCAGCCAGTACAGGCCGAGCTGCCGTACGGCTTCAATAAATTTGTCGAATTCGACCGGCTTGCGAACAAAGCTGTTGGCGCCCAAATCATACCCGCGTATACGGTCCTGGTCCTCATTGGAAGTAGTGAGGATGACAACGGGAAGAAGCTTCGTTGCTTCGTTGGAGCGCACCCGATTCAGAACTTCAAAGCCGTCCACTTTCGGGAGCTTCAGGTCAAGCAGGATAATCTGCGGCATCACGCGCAAATCGCGACCGGCGTGTGGGCCCGAACCGAAAAGGTAATCGAGGGCTTCGTTTCCGTCGCGCGCCACAACCACTTCATTGCGAATATTGTTTTTCTTCAGCGCGCGAAGTGTGAGCGCTTCATCGTCCGCATTGTCTTCCACCAGCAAGATCACTTTATCGTTCATCTCGCCCCCTCGGTAAGTTACTTGGCCGTCCTAATGTGAAATAAATGGTGGCTCCTTGATTTACCGCGCCTTCCGCCCATACCGTTCCACCGTGCCGTTGAATGATTCGTTGGACGGTGGCCAGGCCAATTCCGGTACCTGGGAATTCGGTTGCCGCATGGAGCCGCTGGAACGCACCGAATAGGCGGGTCGCGTACGACTGCTGGAAGCCGGCGCCGTTGTCACGCACGAAATACGCCTTATCACCGTTCGAACGCTGCTGGCCGAATTCGACTTGCGCCTGCTCTTGTTTCGAAGTGAATTTCCAGGCATTTCCGATCAGGTTTTGCAGTGCCACACGAAGTAGCCGGGTATCGCCGTCTGCGGTTAATCCCCCGGCAATCCTGATGGCTACTTTCCGCCCAGGTTCCTGAGACTGCAGATCTTGAACGATGTCGCCAGCGAGCTTGCTCAGATCCACGCGTTCGCGGTACATCTCGGAGCGAGTTACTCGCGATAAATTCAACAGGTCGTCAATCAACTCTCCCATACGTTTCGTAGCTGCTCGGATGCGGCGCAGATAGTCGTTCGCGGTGGCATCGAGTTGCTGCGCATAATCTTCTTGCAGCGCCTGGCTAAAGCCGTCGATACCGCGCAGCGGGGCCCGCAGGTCGTGCGAGACCGAATATGAAAACGCTTCCAATTCCTTGTTCGCGGCCTCCAGTTCCAGGCTGCGGCGAACAATTTCCTGCTCGGCTTTTCGCTTGTCGGTAATGTCGCGGGTGATTTTCACAAATCCGCGTAGACGCCCGGCATCATCCTGCAAAGGGGTCACAACGACATTGGCCCAAAAATGCGAACCGTCTTTTCTCAGTCGAACTCCTTCATCCTCAAAACGTCCTTCCTCTTTTGCGGACTTAAGCTCGACGGCCGGCTTTCCGATTGCAACGTCCTCTGCGGGGTAAAACGCGGAAAAGTGCTTGCCCACAATCTCTTCGGCCTGGTAGCCCTTGATTTTTTGCGCTCCGCCGTTCCAACTCATCACGTGGCCTTGTGGATCCAGCACGATGACCGCGTAGTCCTTGATATTGGTGACGATCAGCCGGAAGCGCTCCTCGCTTTCTTTCAGCGCCTCTTCCGCGCGCTTTTGTTCCGTGACGTCGGTTGCGACCACGAGCCTTGCATCTTTTCCGGCGAAGACCAGCGGATAGGAACGGATCTGTACGTCGATGACTTCGCCCGATTTTTTGTGATGCTGCGAGGCGCCCGAAGCCTGGATCGAATCTGCAGATTTCCGAAGGTTTTCTAGCAGTCCCGGCACATCGGCTCGCGGTCGAATGTCCGTAATTTTCATGGCAAGGAATTCGTCTCGAGAAAAGCCATATCGTTTGATGGCTGTCGCGTTTACGTCCAGGATGCCTAGCGTGCTCAGGTCATATACCCAAGCCGGAATAGGGTTACTGTCGAATAAGAGCCGGTACTGCTCTTGCGCGCGACGCTGCCCTTCCTCAGATCGTCTGCGCTTTTCAATCTCGCTAAAAATGGAATACATCGTCACAGTGAAGAGCACGAGGAAAAATCCATAGCCCACGCCCAGGAAGAGTTTCATCTGGCGGCTTCCGGATTCAACCTCTTGCAATCGTTTTGCCAGAAGTCTCTCTTCCTCCACCCGCATGTCAGAGAGGATTGATCTTATTTGCGTGCTCAAAGCCATTCGCGGTGATTCAAAGCTATCGCTGCCAAAACGCTGGGCTGCGAGTTCACGCGTGAGCGCGAGCCTGGCAGCGACGGGTTCAGCCAGGCTGGCAAGCGCGGATTGCTGGTTCGGGTTATCGGCAGTGAGACTTCTGAGCTCCGCAAGATCAGAGTTGATTTCAACACTGAGCTTCTGGCGGGACTGCAGGTAAGCGTCCTGATGTGTAAGCGCGAAGCCACGCTCGTCGGCACTCAATTCCAGTAGCGCGGAAAGAGTGGAAGCTATTTTTTCCAGCACCTGGTGCGTATGCGCGACCCACTGTTGATCGACGTTCTCCTGCGAGAATTTCTTATACGACAGGATTCCGATCATCGCGAGCACGCAAAGGGCCGCGCCGAATCCCGCTGTCAGTTTGTGCTTAAGTGTCATTGGCCGGATGAATCGCGCACCATATGGGCGAGGTAACCGTCAGGCAAGAGCGAATCTGACTTGTTCCAGTAGGACTGATTTGCAACTAGTTTAATCTTCGTACGCAACGCCAACCTGCCGCTGCCCATCAGCGGATAGCTAGCCTAAGAGTAAACATCGGCGGTTAACGGACTACTAATCGGATTTTCAATCTAGTCGGTAGGATTACGCGGAAACTTGAAATAGGGAAGCCTGACTCCATCGATCATAATCTGGTCGGCACGAATCGTGGTTGGCGCTTCAAAACCCTTGGTCCCCCCGCTGGTCACGAAATCATCCTGATCCACTCCGTCGCCGCTTACGCCGAGGCCACCGACCAAAACGCCGTTCTTGTACAGACCTGCGCTGCCAGGAAAAAATACGATTCCACTTTTCTTATCATTGGGTGCGCCGCCTTGAAATCCCTGGGTGCAGGGATTCGCGGTATCCCGGGTGTACAAATTGAAGAAGGGCCCGGGGTTCGAGCCGTCAATGCCTGCGGGGAACAGAGGCTCCGCGCCGAAGCTGATGGTGCGGTTGGTTACGGCGGTACCCATAGGCACTTGATTCAAGTCTGTCGCTAATCGCGCGCTTCCATTGAAGTACGCCATGTTGCGCGCCTTTGATGCGGCCACATCGACACTGAAAATGGTGGCATCCTTCATTCGGCGCAGACCTATGATGGTGCCGTCCAGGTCTGCAACCGAAATTATCATCCGCGTCCTTGAACCGGGCGGCAGCCGGATAGCTGCGCGCGTTAAATTCGCTTCGGCTTCGGCGTTGTCCAGAATTTGCTTCACATCGGCCGCGCTTAGTCCGCCCAACGGACCAGCCGCGGGTGTAATCAAATCGCCTTCGGGCGGCTGGCCGGCGCTATTCGATGGCGCGACGAAAAATGAGGCGGTTCCGGCAACTGGGCCAACGGAAAAACCCGCCGGCAGCGTGGTTTGATTCACGAAGGGCAGTGCGATGCCGCCAATGAACACGACAGCCGGCGGCGCTGGTGTGGGCCCAAAATTGTCCGCGCCGCCTCGTTGCGTGGTCGCTGCCGCAAACGCCGCGTACTCCGCAACGTTCAGATTCGTAGAGGAAGTCACCACGCCAACTCCACCGAGCACTACGTTCTGGTAAAAAATGGGCACGCCGCCGGGATTGACTGCATTTGGATCGGAATCCAGCACGTCTTTTTTCCCGGTGATGATTCCGAGTCCGAATCCTCCGCCCAGCGCCAGCGATGGCGGCACTTTGCTTTCATAGACCGGATCATTCACCAAAGTGCAGCCGCGGTTGGTATTTTCGATGCCGTACAAATCCGCCGGCGGCTGGTTTTGTACTCCGGCGGGGAAGTGGATTCCACTGATGAATCGAACGGTGCGCGAGGAAAGCGGCGCCTGATCGTTGCTGAAAAAAGCGCCCGTGCGTGCCAACGCGACGGCAAGATCGTTCGCGTTAACGGTAGCGCTGAAATTACCGGTGGCGGTAACGGGAGCGTTCTGCGTACGATACACGCCAAGAACGAAACCCGCGCGATCGACAACCGCGACAACCATGTCAATGTTCACGGAAGCTACTGCAGATTGCACAATTTCTTGTACATCTGTGATTTGCAATGGCTGCACCGCGGGTGTGGGAGGCGGCGTGACCACCACGCTGCTGCTTCCGCCACCGCAGCCGGCAAGTAACAGCGTCAGCGCGGCCGTAAATCCCAGTGCCAGTGCCATGGCCAGGACGAGGATTCTTTTCCGCCGACTGAGTGCACGGCGTGCAGGCACTGGTTTGCGGAGGGTTCGGGGCTTTGGGGCGTAACTGGCCACGTATGTTCCTAACATAATGGCAGCAGGGCGCTCAATCTCTGAAGCGGAAGGCTGCTCCAATCAGTGAACGATCCTGATAGGATACGTCAGCTGTTATCGGCTGCCCTCACTCGTAAGTGAAAAATGATTGCCGACGCAGCGCGCATGTTGCTACCTTGCTGTTGACATTCGTTCCCTTGCGTCATTTTCCAGGGCAGCACACAGGCATAACGCATGCACATTCATTTACCGTGCTCCTCGCGCTGGTATCGCCGCCTGCTTTGCTGCTCGTCGCTGCGTCTATTTATAACAGCCACGATTTTGTCGTACATCTCGATAGCGTCGGCGCAGGAAGCGCAGCAATCACGTGAGCCTGCCGTTGCGGTTCGCTTGCCCAGGCAACAGGCAGAGATCAGCGCCGCACTCGATGGAATCGTCCGGTCTGATACCGTGGCCGGAGCGCAACTTCCGGTTCCCGGCGTAACAGTACACCTGCAGAATCTTGCCTCGCAAGCGATTACCGAATCCATAGCAAACGGGGAAGGCGTATTTCGCATTTTTCCGCTGCCGCCGGGGGAATATGCTCTGAGCGTTCATGCGGATGGTTACGCGGTGTTCTCGTTGGAAAAAATTACGCTGCATGCGAATGAGGTCCTGACGCTCGAAATTACGCTACGGTCGCAAGCAGCATCTAGTGAAGTTCGCTCACGGCTGCCTCGGCTTCCTGAACTCGGCGCTCCCCTGCCCGCCGAGTCTGCAACTTCATCCGGCAGCTAGCGCGAGTTCCGTCATCGTCTCGATTCCGATCCTACCTACGTGCTGAATCCCGCACCGGAGAGTTTGCCGCCTGTTGCTGATGTGTTCGCGACGGTGCCTGATCGCTGGGCGCTGCAGCAGCCTGAA
>Ga0207699_10000661_pt1 | contig 16555 bp, 35 predicted proteins | sample LARL51metaG_FD_184344 | JGI IMG/M metagenome (GOLD analysis project Ga0207699, IMG submission 184344) | Corn, switchgrass and miscanthus rhizosphere microbial communities from Kellogg Biological Station, Michigan, USA - LAR L5-1 metaG... | ecosystem: Host-associated > Plants > Roots >...
TAGCTTACCTACTGCCTCAAAGGTGTAGTGAGTACCAGTCTCACGGCTAGCCCTAACGGCTACAATCCGGCCCATATAGTCAGAGCCGCAGTAAACGTAGTTGTTACGAGTATCAATGTAATACTGATACCTAGCGTAACTCACCTTATACAGACGCTCCACGATAGCGATAATCTCCGCCAATCCCAAATCGTCAGGAGTGAAACTATCGTCAAGTGTAACGCTGTATGATTCGATGTTAGCCATTTTCGTTATCCTCCTTAGCGGGTTTCTCCTTACTCACTAAGGATAGCAGATTATCGAGCTTCTGTCTAGTACCCCTATCTAGTGATTCTCTATCCAGGATGGCTCTAGCTATTCCACCAGCTAACCGCATCCCTGCTAGGAGTCCGGCAAAGTAACCCCTATGGTAAGCATCCTCCCTATCCCTACCGTATATGTCATAACGGTTAGCCACGCGGCTCTACAGTGATAACGTAAGCGGCTGTAGTAAGTATCATCCTGCCATCGGAGAAGCTAACAGCAAACTCCTCAGAGCTACCAACAGGAGTAGCCTTACCTCTACGGACGGTAGCAATAGGCTTAGCTCTAGGGCCATCGTAGTGATTCCCAGGGCTAGTATTCTCCCTATGTACCATACCGTGACTAGGTAGCTTATCTAGAAGCTCTGTAAACTCACTGTCAAGAGTGAGCGTATCCCAGGTTTCCCGGTAGTTATCTTTCAGGTAGTCACCAAACATATCAGCGTAATCCTTACAGAGATTAGCCTTACCGCGCTCTGCATCACTGATACGAGTAGGAGAGATAAGCTCACCTGAGGATTCTGTAAGCCGCTCCGCTAGCTCACGCTGAGTAACACCTAGAATATCAGCCCTGATCCTAGCAAACCTTCTACCTACCTGCTGCTGGTTAGTGTCTCCGTCAGTAGTCAAGAGATTAGCCCTCCTGCTTTAGATTGATTTCTTTAGGGGTTACAGCAAATGGCGTATCGCAACCAATCCAACCGCAAGCCCTACAGGTAACACCAGTCTCCATATTGCCGCCATCATGGAGATTTACCTCTACGCGAAACTCACTAACAGCTAGTGATTCCACGTCATACATAAGCTCGCTAAAGCAAGCCCTAACGCTAGTATGCTCAGCCATACGCTCAGGGTGAGTATCACCTAGCTTACCGCGCTCGTAGTAGCTAATGACGTAATCCACTAAATCGTCACTAGCTAATCTAGCCTGTATACGGTATACCCGCAACACCAACCTCCTTAGCCTTGAGGATGATTCCCTAACGTACCTAAGTATACAGGAGCGTCCGGCTGTTGTCTATTTAGCCTTTACTCTTACAACTTGACTCAGGCTACGTTTCATTACTACCTCTCTCCATTTTACTGTTAGCTCCTGGTCGTAGTGTGAGAGGATAGTAGCTGTAACTAGCTTCCCTTGATAGATTACCTTTACCTTACCGCCTGGAAAGTATCCACTAGTAGCACTATCACTATCGCCCAAATCAGTAAGCAGATGATTACTACCATTAGCCATATTAGCATTATCCTTCTATTCTTCGGTGGTATCATTCCCGGCTTTTGATTCAAAGTGTTCTCTCATTTCGCTATAGCTCTGCCTCATACTATCGAGGTAGTCAGGGAACATAGAGCTAGACATACCTATCGTATGCCACGCTGCTCCTATGACATACCAAACGTAAGTATCGGGAAGGTGATATAGCTCAGCGTACTCCTTAGCTTGCTCATACAGGTTGTCTCTAAAGGATATGCTACTTACTGGCTGTTGCATTCTGTACCTCGTTAGCGATTAGTGCGCTGTTAGGAAGCTCCTCAAACATAGCTCCAAAGCTAGCTTTCATTTGAGCTTTGTATTGCTCCGGTACACCTAGTCCCCATCGGACATAAAACTTACCATTAGTAGGATCGACGCAAAGCGTCATACATTCCAGTACCTCTACCATGTTAGCTCCTTTGCTAAAACTGTTCCCAAAACCCTTGCTCATCCTGCTCTAACGGCTCCGGCTCTATATACTCCTTCCCTGCTAGCTCAGCCTCTAGCCGTAGCTGTTCCTGTTGCCGGTGATGTATATGGCTCTGTCGATACCAGAAGTTATTACGCATTAGCCAGCGATGGCGATACGCTTCCTGCTTATCATGTTTCTCCTGGGCATAGTCCCTAGTAGGATCGACTAGCGGACGGCTGGTATCTACAGGAGTAGCTACAGTGTCTAGCCAGTCTGCAAACTCCTGCTCCGCTGCTGTTCTGTTAGGTTTAGCCATGAGGTAAAACCCCTGCAAATCGACACCTTGAAGGAAGCTCCGGCAGGTGACATACTACACCTAGAGCCGGACGGCTGCTTAGGTGTCATACTACTACAGGAGAGGTTTGGTGTCATATGGCTAAAGCTGAGACTACTACTCAGCAGAGCATGGCGGAGAGGCTACAGCAGGAAGCTGCTCAGGGCTGGAATCCGTCAGAAGGTGATACGCTGGTAGGTACAGTGTTGTCTATCAAGGCTAGTCAGCCTAACGAGTATGGTATTTACCCTATTCTTACGCTGGCCCTTGAGGATGGTACTCCTGTTGCTGTTCACTGTTTCCACCAGACGCTAAAGGAGCGGTTGCTAGAAAAGCGTCCGGCTCCTGGTGAGAAGGTTGCTATTCAGTATATCGGTACTAAGGAGAGTAAGAATCGTACCGATAACAAAGGCAACCCGGTTGAGTATCATAACTACGCGGTTGTAGTTGATCGACCTACGGATACGGAAGCTCAAGCTACCTGGGATGCATTCGGAAGCCCTGGTGAGCCGGAGCTACCAGTAGAGTAGGTTAGAGCAACTAGGCTACTGGAATGCTATCGACACCTAGCGTCCGGTCAGTAGCTTAGCTAGAGGGCCATCCTACTATTAGCCGGTAGGGTGGCCCTCGTTTTATCTCTAGCTGTAACCCCTAAACAGTTAGGTAACAGGCTTGCGTTTCTCAGGTGATAAGTCTCACGTTAGGCGGCTTACCAAAGCGGAAGCCGCTGAGCGTGGCATCCCTTACACTAGAGAAGCCTATATAGTCAAGCAGAGTTACACTGATCCGTTTGAGGGTAAGAGGTATGAGGAAGGTAAGGTTATATCTAACAGGCAGGGCCGTAATGTCCAAGCCCAGGAGAAGGGTAACTATTCTAGTTACTCACAATATAGCCGTATTTGGAGTCCTACTAGTAGACTCACCCCAGACGTCAAGACTCGTAACGCTTGGCTTCGGCGTGGCGCTAAAGCCTCAGGGAGAGGTACCGATGAGCTTAGGCGCGATCCTGAGATTAGAGAAGCGTATACAGACTTCTACGTTATCAATAAAGGTGATAAGTCTGACAAGTCTCCAAAAGGTGCTTTTGCTAGATGGCTAGTAGCTTTAGATTTGCGTGATGAGGATGATACTCACGATGTTGGCGATACGCCAGCGCAGAAGGGAGACTAATGCTAAGCCCTGATACCGTACAGGCTGCTCAAGAGTTTACCCGCTGGAAGTCTGATCCTAACGTCGATCAAACATACAAGTGTAACTACTGCGGTAAGTATTATGATTACCGGATTTTCCTGATACATAAGTGTGAGCCTGTTGCCACCCTCGACTACGGATTTATTCCTACGGTATGAGAGGTAAGCCAGCTAGGTTTATGTCGATAGACGGAGAGAGTGTCACTGACGCTCAGGGCCATAGATACGTTATGCTATGCGCCAGCAATGGTAGCTACATAGAAAACGCGGACGGACTAACTACCGTAGATTGTTTTGAGTTTCTGTTAGACCTAAAGCGTAGATACCCGCATCGTACCCTAGTAGCCTTTGGGCTAAACTATGACGTAAACATGATGCTAAAGGGCCGCCAGTCTGACGGTAGCTCTACCGGCCCTGGGAAACCAGCGTTAGAGCTACTAGTAAAGGATAGGGCCGCTAGCCTAGTGTTAGGCAATAGTATCTATGAGGTTACATGGATACCTAGCAAGTTTGTCTCTATCCGCTCTGACGTTACTGCTGACGTATCTGACGTGTTTGGATTCTTTCAGAGTAGCTTCCTAACGGCTCTAAAGGATTGGCAGGTTAGAGACATAGACGGAGCTATAGAGCGTATCGAATCCGGTAAAGCTGATAGGTCAGACTTTCAGGTAACGGATATGCCGGAAATGCGAGCTTACTGTATAACCGAGTGTGAAATGCTAGACGAGCTTTGCGATAGGCTACAGGATAGCTTACGTACTGCCGGACTACATGTAAGCCGTTGGATTGGTGCTGGCTCTGTAGGTCAGGCAATGATACGTAAGTATGATGTTCTCAAGCATCATGTACCAGACTACACCCTAGCTCCCGAGCTAGAGGAAGCTGTTATGTATGCTTACGCTGGTGGTAGGTTTGAAATGTTCCGTCAGGGCTACTTCGATCAGTGTTACAACTATGACATTATCTCAGCGTACCCTAACGAGTGTCTGAGCCTACCGACACTCTACGGTAAATGGGATAGACGGAAACGCTACGATCCTAGTAAGCCTTATGCGCTCTGGTTATGTAAATGGGATTTGCCGGACGGACGTAAGATAATGCCATTCCCTGTTAGGTACAAAGGCAATATGTATTATCCGTTTCAGGGTATGGGTTGGTACTGGGCTAACGAGGTTGCTGCTGCTATCGCTATGCATCCTGAGATAGAGGTAATACAGGGTTACGTATTCAACCCTGTTAGTGACGTAAAGCCGTTTGCATTCCTACAGGAAGTATGGGCCAAACGTAAGGAAGCTAAAGAGCAGGGACTAGCTAGTCAGAAGGCTTACAAGTTAGGTATGAATAGCCTGTACGGTAAGTTAGCTCAGGGTAGAGGCTATGGAGGTACCATCCCTAAACAGCGTAGCTTTGTATGGGCCGGTATGATTACCTCAGGTACTAGAGCTAGGCTATTACAAATGATGTTAGGTCAGGAGGATAACGTAATAGCCGTAGCTACCGATGGCGTATTTTATGAGTCTGATCCTGGGATGGCTACCGGCTCTGAGTTAGGTGAGCTAGAGCTAGGTAAGGTGTCTGAGTTTTACCAGCTAATGAATGGCATTTACTATTCACCTAACGCCAAGATACGTACTAGGGGACACTCTCCTAAAGAGCTAGAATGGGATAGCATAACAGCTATTTGGGATGAGGAAAAGTTTGAGGGTATTTATAACTACACTACTAGACGTTTTGTAGGTTTACAGGCGGCTATACTGCGGAAAGATTTTAGCGTATGGGCTACCTGGGCTGAGACTGATAGGAGGGTGTTACTTAGCCAACACTTCCGTAAGTACCTTAGCGATGAGGGTCATAGGCAGTTTGAAAATGGAGTGTTTGAAAACGATAACTACTCATGGTACCCTCTCACCCTAGACGGTATCAAGCTAGGGGAGAAGTATAGCCCTAAGACTGATATCACTAGCCGCCAAGCTCCTAAAGAGAAGGATGCTATATTGGATTATGTAACTAACTGGGAATACCTCGACCAACCTACTATCAGCGTAGAAGGGTAGGCATTACATGGAGGGTAGTGTTAGTGAACACCTAGAGGCTGCTGCTGAGCAAGCCCATACAGATGAGGTAACGGAAGCTGTAGAGGAAGCTGTAGAGGAAGCTGTAGAGGCTGTAGAGGATGTTGAGCAACAGCTAGAGGCTATCCCTACTAGGGCTGAGCTTGAGACTATGATGCATGAATGCATTAGGGAGGAAACACCAGCTATCGCGGCTGCTGTTGCCGAAGCTCTTAGGCCGGAGCTTGAGCAGGTAGAGGAAGCTGTAGAAGAAGTTGAGGAAGCTGTAGAGGAAGCCGTAGAGGAAGCTGAGGAAGAAGTAGTTACTATTGAGGATGAGGGTATTGAGGATGAGACTCCGGCTAGTGAACATGTACCAGAGCCGGATAGCCCTCCTGAGCGTACTCACTGGCTCCATAGAAAGATTCGTTAGCTATGGCTGGTGTTGCTGATACGTTTACTAGGACGGCTAAAGTTAGTGTTATTGGTGAACCAGAGATTTGGAATATGCCTGGTGATCGTAGGCTATCGTGGCATATCTACAAGATAGCCGGTACTGATAACTACGCTCTTATCAGTTACGGTAACAAACACCCTGGGGTTAGACCTGGGGTACATGGCGTTTTCACTGGTGGCACTAAAGAGGAATACTCTAAATGGCTAACAGAGCATCGTTACAGGAAGGCTTAGCGTATGGCGGATATTACCTTTGATCCTAGTAACATCGAAACTAGGCCGGTAAGTAAAGGCAGGAAGCCGCGTAAGCCGCCTGTTGATACTCCGCCTAGACTAGATGAGGCTATAGATAGTCACCTGCCTAAGACTCCTGTAGCTAGGATGAGTAAGGATTTGCGTACTATTCAGGATGGCTTGCAGCAGGCTTTTACTTTCCTGGGTATTGGTGTCAGCATGGTAAACATTTACGATGCTATGGTGATACATGAAAACGCGGAGCTACTTGCTAAACACTGGACTAAGGTAGCTGAGAATAACGCTACCGTCCGTAAGTACCTGTTGAATGCGCTACAGGGTGGCGTATGGGCCGGAGCTATCACTACTACGGTAGCTGTGCTTATCCCGATTGCAGCTAACCATACGGAGCTACCTGAGGAAGTAGTTACGATGGTACCTGCGATTGGTGTTAGCATCCCTGATCCTACTCTGAAAGATACTCCTACCGGAATGAGTTTCAATGGCAATGGCGACGGTAGCACTACCTGATAAGGTAGGTTGGCAGGAGTTTATGGAGGATGGCTTAGACTGGCGACAGGGTGAGCATGTTACGCTGTTAGGTCATACCGGCTCAGGTAAGACTACGCTAGCTAGGCATATCATACAAAAGCGTAGCCATAAACTTATCTTTGCTACCAAGCCGCGTGATCCTAACATTGACGTTTTCAAACGTGATGGATTTAGCCTTACTAGAGTCTGGCCGGTTGATCCTCGTATCAAGAGGAATGTATTGTTTTGGCCGAAGATTGAGCGGACTAGTGATATCGCTACTCAAGCCGATGCTATAGCTAAGTGTCTGCAATCGGTTTACCGTACTGGCGGTTGGTGTCTCTACTTCGATGAGGTTAGATACATTACTGATACGTTAGGTTTACAGCGTCCGCTAGAAGTGATATGGTTGCAGGGCCGCGCTCTGAAACTGTCTATTCTAGCGGGTACTCAGCGTCCGGCATGGATTCCCAGGGAGGCATACTCCGAAGCTAGTCACCTGTTCCTATGGCGATCAACTAACAGGTATGATCTAAAGCGTTTGGAGGATGCTAGTAACGTCGATACAAAGGAGCTATCGCCTATCTTGAGAAATCTGCCTAAGCATGATGTTCTCTATATCAATACGAGGGATGGGAGCATGATTAGGACTAGGGTAGCATAATGCTAGCTGTAGAGTTTGTCCAGTTTGGAGCTATGTTTACCGTCTGGCTCATTTTCATTCGATGGGTTGCTCATAAGCTCCGCAATACAGGGCTTGGCCCTGCTTTGGCGTACATTAGTGGATAACGTACTAACATGGATCAGGGATACGTTTGCTCTTGGTATCCGCTCCATGCCTGCCTTTAGGCTTGGCGATCAGGTATCTATGGCTCTTGATACTAAACAGGAGCTAGACAACCTGCCTACTACTGAAAGCGAGGATCAATAGTGTCTGTAGTTGCGCCGACTAAAGGGAAGGTTGCTGGTGTTGCCGGTAGCGTACCCTTTATTCATGCTAGCCATGAGCATGTTGAGGCTGTAAGGATTGCAGCATTCAACGGGCTTATTACGGCTGCTACTCAGTTTGTCAATCTCAATATTCCTAGCTTCGGTTTCCTTAGGAATCTGTACGTTATTGTTACTACTTCTGGTGGCGCTGCTGGTACAGGTACCGTAGCTCTGGATCACCCTTACAACCTCTTTAGTGAGGTTACGCTACTGGATACTAACGGCGCTCCGATCTATGGGCCGCTTGACGGTTACTCCGCTTTCCTTAGCAATAAGTACGGTGGATATGCTTTCAACTGCGATCCTGCTGCTCAGCCGGACGCTGCTGTTGCTCAGACTAACATCGTAAACTTTGCATGGAGCTTCCGTATCCCTGTAGAGGTAAATGCTAACTCTGGCTTCGGCGCTCTTGGTAACATGAATAGTGCGGCTAGCTATAAGCTGCGGCTTGGTATCAACCCGCTTGCTAGCTTCTACGCTTCTGTCGGTACTCTTACCTCTCCTACCGTAAACATTGACGTTTACATGGAGTGTTGGACTCCGCCAGATTTGTACGATGCTTTTGGGCGACCGCAGGAAACAGAGCCGCCTAGTCACGGTACCTCTCAGAGCTGGACTAAGCAGACGTTTACTCTTACTGCTGGTGCTAATCAGATTCTCCTTACTCGTATGGGCAACCTGATTCGTAATGCTCTGTTTGTTGTTAGGGATGGTTCTGGCGTTAGGCGCGCATTTGCTAACATGCCTACTCCGCTTACCCTGCAATGGGATAGCCGCCAGATGTTTGTAGAGGATATCCGTATTCGTCGTAACTACATGGCTGAGCGTTATCAGCAGGTTGCTGGTGCGGCTGGTGTAGAGACTGGCGTACTGCCATACTCTTACATGCATGATGTTCTACAGCATGGCGGGGATGGCGGAGTAGCTCTGTTCATTCCTACCGTACAGGCTACGCGGTTTGAGCTTGACGTTACTAACGCTTCGGCTGGTAGTGTAGATGTTCTGGTGAATGATGTTCTGCCTGTTGAGGCTGATCCTCGGCGCCGTTACATTGAAACTTCTACTACTGGTTTCCATCCGGAGATTGGTACTCAGAATCCGCGATTGGCATAGGTGTAGTGTAAATGCCTGCTGCTAATCTTCTTACAGATGATGGTACGCTAGACGTCCGTACTGATCCGGGCGGCTCTAGTACGCTTAGAGTAGGCGCGCAGGATGTTCCTACGATTGGTGATGTTGCCAATGCGGATTACTGTAACGTACATGTTGCGCTGTTTGCTCTGCTTGGTGTAGCTCTGATTGTGCTACTCCGTAAATCTGGTGTCCACGCGCTAAGTCTGGAAGGGTAGGTAATGGCTGCTAAAGTAGATGGCGTTATTGACGCTCTGGTAGCTCATGTAGCTCAGGGTGAGGGTGCTACGGCTCAGGCTGTTAGGGACGCTCACGCGGCTTATAAGGGTGAGCTTACTAACGAGGAGAAAATCGCTCAGGCTAGAGCCGATGAGGAAGCTGAGCAGGAAGCTGGTAAGGCGGCTAACCGTAAGCAGGTTGAGGAAACCAAAGCCGCTAAGGAAGCCGAAGATAACGAGGATGATAGCTAATGCCTAGAGAATGGATTTGGCTTCTAGCTGGTGTCGTTATCGGCGCGTATGTTCTGCCTATGGTTATGGGCATGGTAAAGGGTAAGACAGCTAAGGATAGCGGCTGATATGGATAAGCAGACTACTACGGAAGCTGCTGTAGCGATAGTAGCTATCGTAGTGTCTGGCGCTCTGGTATGGGGTAGTAGCCTAGATAGCTCAGTGTTTGCTAGCGTTACTACCCTATGCCTGGGCTATGTCTTTGGTACTAATCGCCGACCTAACGGAAATGGTACTAAATGAATACTGCCGGACTCATCCTTATTATGGGTGGAGCGTTACTCATTTGGGCTGGACTCACTGACAATAGCATTATCGAGCTACTCAAGGGTATTGTTGGTAAGAGTAGTCCGGCTACTGCTAACGCTTCCCCTGGTAATCCTCCTGCTGCTGGTGGCGCTGGTGGCGCTGGTCGTAAGCACTAATGGCTAGTGATAAAAACATCGTACTAATGTCTATGGCTGGTAGCGGAGTTATCGTTACCATTGACGATATCCGTAATGGTGGTATCAAGGGTACTCACCTGTTGGCTTTGGGTGTTGTCTACATAGCTGTTAGTGCGGCTACCGATATCTCACCTGCGGTTGGCGTACCCTTTGCTCTGCTGGTGTTTGCTAGCATCGCTCTTACTAAGGGTGCTGACGTTTTCAATGCTATTGGTAAGGGTACTAGCTCTAAGCAGAAGTTTCCTGGTTACGCTAGTAAACCCTCTACGTTTGTTCCTAAGAAGGGAGGGTAGCTACATGAATGCTGATAGGGTTTTCAATCTGCTTGGCGCTATTGTGCTGGTAACTCTAGTTACTACACTGGTAGCCCATAAGAATACTGCTAATGTCGTAAAGGCATTTGGTGGAGCTTTCAATAGCTCACTCAAAACCGCTAGTGGTCAGAAGGCTGGTGGCGGCTACTAATGCCTATGCTACAAATCGTAGTTGATCCTCCGGAGCATATGCCTGGTAGAGCGGTAATCGGCTCTGCTGATCCGGGCGATATGTTCCAGATGCCTTACCAAGAGTTTGATATGATCCCTGGCCCTAACGAGCCTGCTGATCCTGTTAGACCTGGGCAGTTTGATAACTACCGTACTGATACTGACGTTTACGGCGCTGGTATCGAAGGTGCTAGAGGTTACGTACAAAACTATATCAACCCTTATCAGAAGAATGCTACCAAATGGTTCTATAACGAGAATGTTGTAAACCCGGTTGGTAAGCCTGCTGTTATTTGGGACAATCGCGGTAGGGTGCTAGACGGTAGGACTCAGTATCCTGGGCAACAGACCTTTAGGTATGATACTAATATTCCTCGCCCTGCCTACATGAGCTTTAGTGACCTACTGGATCAGGAAGGAGTATACTAGTGATTATTGCCGGACTCAGTTTTCTGCTGCTGGCTTTTGCTACGCTTTGGCTTTACCAGCATACGCTTGGTAGCCGTGCTAGCTAATGGCTGTAGAGATTCCGCATTTTGATAAGCGGGTATGGTTAGCTCTAGCTGCTCTTGGTGTAGCTGTAGGGTTGTATCTCAGGCATCGTAACGCTAGTAATGGTAGCGCAACTGATCCTACGGTTGGTGACGCTACGGATACGCTTAGCGGCTCTACTGTAGACGGCTCTGCTGATCCGTATAGCTCTGGTGATGTTACTGCCATTCCTGGTACTCAGTATGGTATGCCTGGGCCACCTGGGCCACCTGGCCCTAGAGGTAAGAGAGGTAAACGCGGCCCTAGAGGGAAGCCGCCTAAGCATCGCCAGACTAAGCATCATACTCCTGCCGGTAGTCATGCTCAGCCGCGTATAGCGGTACAGTCTCATATGGCTAACCAGACTCCTGTAGCGTCTGGTGTCAGAGTGATACAGCATCATCCTAACGGAGTAGTTGCTAAGGGTGGTAGGCAAACTAATGGCTGATAGTAATAAGCCTAGTTGGCTACCGGGATGGGTGCCAGAGCATGAGACACTAAAGTTTAGTGTAACAGCTTTGCAGCTACTCATTATGGGGTTGGCGGTTGGCTTCCTAGTGTTTCACCTAGTACGCGGTAGGGTAGATACTGCTGTTGGTATCCTCGGTAATCAGGCTACCTAACAGAGCTAGTGTAACCTGCCCACGTTACACTAGTACCCCCAGGGTACCTAGCTAGTTTCCGCAACCCCTAACGGCTAGCTAGGTACCTTTACCTTTATGGAGCTATGGCGCTACAACCTAACCCTAAAGCACTAGAAGCCGTCAGGTATAGTAGGCTTGCTCTTGGTAAGCCATACGTTTACGGTGGCACTAGTTATAAGACTGGCGTAGACTGTTCTGGGCTTATCTATGTAGCTTATGGGCTTGGCGCTCATATCTCGATACCTCGGACTAGTGAAACACAATGGCAAGACTCTAGCTTCCGTCCGGTAAACTGGAAGGATGCTATTCCGGGCGATCTAGTGTTTGGTAATAAGGGTGAGCAGATAGCAGGGTTGCCCGGTCACGTTATCTTAGCTATTGGTGGCGGTAATGCTATCTGCGCTCAGCATACTGGTACTAACGTAACCATTATGCCTATTACCGATGCCTTTACTGCTGGCGCTATTATGGGTGCTAAGCGTCCGCTACCGGCTGTTGGTGAGGGTGCTTATAGTGGAGGTAGTGTCATTGGCCCTGGTGGCGTATCTAGTAGTAGCTCTGGTGGTAGCTCTGGTGGTTCTAGCTTTATTGGTGGATTGACTAGCGGTTTCGATGCTCTTACTGATCCTCATACGTATTACCGTATCGGTCAGTTTCTCTTAGGGGTTATTATGTTGGTTGGTGGCGTACTCATACTAGTTAGGAAGGAAGCTGTAGCAACTGCTAAGGTAGCTGCTATAGCTGCTATCTAATGCCTGGTCAGCCTGGTGCTGCTGGTGGTTTGGCTGGTGGCGGAGTAGGCAACCCGGATAGCCGTTACTCCTGGGCTATCAATATCCTAAAGTCTTTAGGTGTAGATGGCAATAAGGATACTAACGCTCTAGTAACTATGGTTTGTTGGATGCAAGCTGAGAATGGGCAAACAGCTAACAACCCTCTAGGGTGTACGTTACAGTATAAAGACTCCAAACCTGATCCTACTACTACCTCAGGGCTAATGATTTACAGTAGTAAGGAGGATGGCGCTGCTGCTACTGCTATCAATATCAAGCAGGGCTATCCTACTATTCACCAAGCTCTGACTAGTAACATGGATTACCTCAAGGCTTCTAGGGTGATAGCTCAAACTAACTGGGGTACTGGCGGCCTAGTTGTTACAGTAGCTATGAGCGTCAAGGGTAGCGGAGGATTCAATAGCGCGATCTATAAGAGCTACGCTTGGCGTAACGTAAAGACTACTGGACATAGCCGATGGCGTGATGTTCCCCTAGTTGGTGGAGCTATTGCCGATGCTCAGAGTAGCGTACAGAATACCTACGATGCTGTTACGTCAGGCTTCGGAGCGGTTAGCGATTTCCTCGGTAAGCTCACTGATCCTCATACATGGTATAGGGTTGGACAAATCCTTATGGGTGCTATCGCCATCGGTCTAGGTATCTTCCTGTTAGCTCGTGGCCCTGCTACCTCTATAGCTAATGGCGTAGTTGGCGCTGGTAGCAAAGCTAAGGGTAGGAGAGGTAGTAAGGCTGGTACGGCTACTGCTGGTGTTGCTGAGGTAACTCCTGTAGAGGCTGCTGCTGTAGCATGAGTCTTAGGCCGCGTAATAGGCAATCGTCTGGTACTGGCGGTATTGTCAGGCTTGGCAATAGTCTAGTAAACCCGGTACTGTCTGAGTTTGTAGATAATGGTAGTCCGGGTTTCCCTAATGATAGCTTTATTACTGTAGAGAATCGGCTAAGCCAACCGCTAAACGTAAGCTCTAGTCTGTTCGGAGCTAGCGCGGACTACGGTAGTTACTATACCGTCCCTCCCCTAACCCGCTCTACTATCCCCATTGATCCTGAGCGTGGCGTACTAATCAGTTGCGATAACAACCTACAGATATTCGATAGGGATACGTCAGCGTTAGTTACTAGGACATTTGATAAGCGCACGGTACCTTACCGGCTACACTCTGACGGCGCTGCTCCTAGTGAACCTATCTACCCGCTTGAGCGATGCCTAAACGCTAGTAACGATATCATCGTAAATGCCGGAGGTACCTTCTATCAGTTTGTTGGTGGAGCTTGGCCCGGTGCTAGTAACAATAGGCTTGCTCAGGGCGAGGATGATATCTGTATGGTTGCGGCTACCTTCTATATCTACAATCAAGGTATTGTAGCCGGAGCTAACATTCTAGAGTTAGCGCAGTATTTCGATGTTAGCAACCCTAGCCAAAAGCTGAGCCATGTTCTCTGTAGCGCGGCTACTCCTGTAGGTAGCCGGATAACTGTAGCTCTAGCTGGCCCTGTAGCTATTAGCCTAGCTGTAGCGTCAGCGGGTACGATTAGCGTTACCTGTAGCTTTTGGGTTGGTGTCCCTGGTGCTTGATCCTCTCCCTATCAAACAGGATAGTGGCCCTGGTGGTAACTCTGCTGCTATCACTACTCTTACTAATGGCGGCTCTGACGGCTTTGCTCTATACGCTGCTCTAGACGCTGCTGGTAGGGCTGCTGGCGGTAACGGTAACAGACTCGTTAGCTGGCCCTATGATCCTAGAGTTATCGACGCTAGCCTCTATCCTGTTATGTCTAATCAGCGGGTTATGCTTAGGCCGCAGTTAGTAAAGGGTGGTATTCAGATAGACGGCGTGGCATGGATTCAGCAGACTAACGGTAACTATACAGCCAATAACAATAATAAGATTGGCGCCTATACGTATGATGGGACTCAGTATACTCAGGTAGCTCAGTGTGCTAATGATGGTACACTTTGGCAGAGCGGTACAGGATTTAGGGTGAAAGCCTTTACTACACCCTACATACCTCCGGCGGATATGCTATTATGGGCCGCAGGTATCTGGTGCCAGTCTGCTGTAGTAACTGCTCCGGTTATCTGTTGCGATAGTGTCGGCGCTGGTGGCGCTGCTAAAAACTTAGGTTTGCAGACTGGTGGCGTACCTGGGTTTGCTATGGCTAGTGATGTTACGGCTGGCCCTCCTACTAACCTTACCGCTACAATCCTAGACGCTAGCATTGACAACACTAACACTAACAATCATTGGCTAGCGTTTTACCATACCTACTAGGGAGAGGATAACATGAGTCAACAATACGGTAGGCAGATTGCTCTAGATCAGCAGGGTGGCGACCCTAGTAAGTATAACGCGGAAGATGATAATATTTTTCTTAGGGAGGGTGGGCAGACTGACTATAAAACTATGTATGAGCGGCTTGGCCCTCCCTTTGATAACATTGCTATTACCAAGAGGGACTACGAGACTAGGTTTGTAGATATTGATATTCAGCCTGTTCCTATCGCGGTACAGGAGGATAGATCACTACTTACCTATGACTACTTGCAGAAACAGTATAACCCTACCCTCTCTGCTGGTGGGACTATTGATACAGAGCTTGACGTAGTAGAGGCTGGTTGGCAATGGTTTATTGAGCGGGTAGCTTTGTTCGGTACTGCTACAGGTTTCCTACAGCTATTCGATGGTAGCTCAGCGGATAATACTAACTGCTTTGCTACTCAGGCTGGCGTAGCTACTCTCCTGGGTGGCGTACAGTCTGTTACTGGTGTAGTTATGACTAGCCGGACTCCGCTTAGGCTCAAGGCTATTGGCGCCGATGCTAACGCTGCTATCAATGTTGGTGTCTGGTATCGTAAGGCTAAATGGGTTTGGACTCCTCCGCATGAGGTACTTGGCCCGGCTGGTTACAGTGACGTAGATAGGGATATGCCGGAGTAATGCCATTCAAGAGTGAGAAACAGCGTAGGTACCTATACGCTAATAAGCCTGCTGTTGCTAAGAAGTTTGCAGAACATGGTAAAACTCATTGGCTGAAAAGGAGCTGGTTTGGCAACCGTAAGAGATAAGCTAATAGCTCAAGCAGAATGGGGGATAGCTCATACAGGAGAGATACACTATGCCGAAGTTAGACCTATCCCGCTTGCTAAATACAAAGCCCATACACTACCTCTCACTACCGATTGCTCTGGCTATGCTACATGTTGCGCGTATGCTGCTGGCGCTGCTGATCCTAACGGGCAGGGCTATAACGGTCAGGGCTATACTGGTACGTTACTACAACACCTTCCCCATATAACTAAGGAGGAAGCTGTAGCCGGAGACTTTGTAGTATTTGGCCCTTACCCTGGTGAGCATGTAGTAGTATTGCTACAGGATGGTAAGGTAGCTAATCCGGCTGTTGCTAGTCACGGTATGGAGGCAGGGCCGCTAAAGACTACTCTTAGCGTAGAGGTTGCTGGACATAATAAGCCTACTACGTTTCTCCGTAGTGTCCCTATCGTTAGCAAAACTAATGTATGGGATATCCGCGATGGAAGAAACGAGTTACTAGCAAAGGGTGTAAAGCATCCTGCAATATGGGCAATGCGACACCCTAAGAGCTTTAGGCGGCATTCTCTCTTGAGCTTCCACCGTAGGAGCGTCTAGGTTAGGATCACCCTTTCAGGGTACTTGACAACCGCCAACCCTCCCTGTATCGTTAGGAATGTAGCCCTTATCAACTACCGGAAAGAAGGTGTCTCATGGCTACTAAGGCAAAGACTCAGAGCGCGGCAACCGCTGGCATGTTTGCGGTTGAGGATCGACCGAAGCGGGAAGGCGGTAACTTCAAGGGCCGCTCTACTGATCCGGCTAAGCTGGCCCTCGTTACGGATATGCTCACCAAGTTTGCCGCGTTTGCAGCGGAGCAGGGTGACGCTCTAGAGGGTAAGGATATCCGCGTTACTGAGCTTGGCGATTGGACTCCGGCGGCTCTGGCTATCACTGGTAACAACATCCTCGATAACCAGACGGAAGCTAACGGTAAGCACCCTGGTTTCTATCTGGTTGCTACCGATAGGCCGCAGGAGGAAAACGATAAGGGAGAAAAGGTTTACGGTCAGCCGCGTAAGCTGGTATTCCGAATCGGTCAGAAGCCTACCCGCAACCGCAACAGCCAGAATGGGGAGGCTGATACGGAGTAAGGGTAAGGCAGTTACGTTAGCGGCTCTAGGGAATCATTGCCGCAACAGACTACGCTAGAGGGAAAACCCTAGATACAACA
>Ga0207699_10000666_pt1 | contig 16477 bp, 11 predicted proteins | sample LARL51metaG_FD_184344 | JGI IMG/M metagenome (GOLD analysis project Ga0207699, IMG submission 184344) | Corn, switchgrass and miscanthus rhizosphere microbial communities from Kellogg Biological Station, Michigan, USA - LAR L5-1 metaG... | ecosystem: Host-associated > Plants > Roots >...
TAACTGTAGCCAAGTCCTGTAGCAATCATGCGGAACCATCCGGGCCCGAGCTGGTCATGGCCGAGCGCACAGTCCAACGTCAGGCACTAACCCGGTCAGTCGGAACCTGCTTCGCAAGCAAGCGGTGGTCGGCCGTGCTGGAGACTGGGTTGATGGGCACCCGGACCGGCGCGGCCCAGCTGGTCTCGCTGGTCGACTTGGCGATGACGATGTCGTTGCTCGAGCAGTTCATCCGGAACAGGCAGTGCGACCATGCCACGTATACGGTGCCTGCGGCGTCGACGGCGGCCGACGGTAGCGGCTCTTCGCGCAGCCCCCCGGCCACCTGGTGATGGCTGATGCTGGCGATCAGAACAGAAGAACTCCACGAGGCCCCGCCGTCGGTGCTGCGGAACGAGCGGACCATCGCCGCGGCGTCGTAGGGAACGATCACGTGGCCGTCGGGCAGCACCACGGGCTGGCCGGCCAGCCCGGACGGGGTGCCGGCGGGCACCACGGCCGGAACCCCAGATGCCGCCCCCGTCGGTAGAGGTCTGCATCCTGGAGGCCACCACCCGCGTGGCGGGCCGCTCCGGCTCGAGTGCGCGGGTCCCGCAGCGCAGGCGTCCGTGGCCGGCAGAGCTGATCGCGCCGAGCCAGTATCAGCATCCCGGGCCGGGGCGGCGGTAGACCTTGGAGTGGTACCGCTCGATCGTGGCCGGGTCGGCCAGGAAGCACGCCCACAGGCCGGCGGGCAGGCGGTACAGGCGGTCCCACTCGGCCGCGCGGCTCGCCGCTGCGCCACGACTGCGTGCGGCTGCCCGACCACCACGAAGCCATGATCAAATGGGCGATGATCGCCCGCATCGCGGGCCGGCATCGCTGTCCCCTCGGTTCTGACATTGGAGCAAGCTCATGACGACCGTGACGATCACCGGTGCCGCGCTGGGGATCGAGGATCTGCTGGCGGTGGCCGGCGGCGCGCGGGTGGAGCTCGATGACGGGGTACGTGCCCGGATCGCGGGCGGCCAGGCTCTGGTGGATCGGGCCCTGCATACGGGCGAGGCCGTCTACGGGCTGACGACCCAGGTCGGCCACGGCAAGGACACCCGGCTGAGCGAGGAGGAGATCCACGGCGAGCAGCGCTTCCTGGTCATGTCGCACAGCGGCGGGATCGGGCCGCCGCTGCCTGCCGAGGTCGTGCGCGCAGCCCTCGCCGTACGCCTGAACGGCATCGCCCAGGGGGGATCGGGGGCCCGGGTTGCGGTGGCGGAGATCCTGGCGGCCATGCTGAACGCGGGCGTGCACCCGGTTGTGCCCGAGACGGCTTCGGTCGGCGCGGGCGATGTCGCCCAGATGGCTGGTATGGCGCAGGTCGCGATCGGCAGGGGCCGCGCCGAGTACCGCGGCGAGGTCCTTTCGGGCGGTGAGGCGCTGCGCCGCGCGGGGATCGCGCCGCTGGTGCTCGGCGGCAAGGACGGGCTGGCGCTGATCTCGGCCAACGGCGTGTCGGTCGGCCAGGCAGCGCTGGTCGTCACCCGGGCCGCCGGGGCGGCGGAGGCCGCGGACATCGCCGCGGCACTGTCGATGGAGGCGACCGGGGCCAACACCTCGGTGTTCCACCCCGCGGTAGGCCGGGCCAAGCCGATCCCCGGGCAGGTCGCGGCCGCGGACCACCTGCGGATCCTGCTTGCCGGGAGCGCGCTGCTGGACCCGGGCGGCGCCCGGTCGGTCCAAGACGCGCTGTCGTTCCGGGTCGTGCCGCAGGTCCATGGGGCCCTGCGCGAGTACATCACCGCCGCCCGGTCGGCGGTCATCACGGAACTGAATGCCGCCGCCGACAATCCGCTCGTGTCGGTGCCCGACGAGGCGCTGGTCAGCAACGGGAACTTCCACCTCGTGGTCCTGGCGATCGCGTTCGACGCGCTGCGGATCCCTCTGGCGCAGGTTGGGCAGCTGAGCGAACGCCGGATGAGCCACCTGTGGGACGCCTTCTTCCGGCAGCTGGCGAGCGGCCCGCCGCCCACGGTGGCGTACGGCCTGCAGCTGCGCTACCCGGCGGCGGCCCTGTTCCCCGAGCTGAAGCAGCTGGCGGCACCAGCGAGCCTGGACACGCCACCGCTGGACCTCGGCGTCGAAGACCACGGCACCAGCGCACCGCTCAGCGTGCGCAAGGCCGACGCCGCGCTGGGCCTGCTTGAGGACCTCCTAGCGGTCGAATTGCTGCTCGCCCGCGACGTGCTCGCGGCGGCCCCGGCCGCGCCGGCCCTTGGCGCCGGCACGGGCGCGGCCCTGCGCATGGTCGAGCAGGCGGTCGCCGCCGCCGACCCCCGGCCGGACGCCGTTCACCGCGCGCTGCGGGACCACTTCCCGGCCCGTCCTGCAACCGGGCAACCACAGGCCCCAGCGGACTGAAGGCCATCCTGTCGCACAGGCCACGACAACGATCCCCTCATGTACTCATAACGATCTTTCGGCACGACATCCATAACGACTGGGCCGAGCAGCTCGGCGAGCAGAACGGCGGCAGTGCGCGTTATCCAGGAGCAAGGCCTGATCACAGAAAGTGACGTTGAGCCTGGCGGCCATGCGACCGGATCGCCGGATACGCGCTCCTGGCTCGGCTGATGCCCGGTGCCGGCGACAGCGCGCAGATCAGCCATTCCGGCGTTCTTGCGGCATCCACCCACGGTATGTGCGCCCATTGGCCCGGGGTGCGCCGCCGGTCATTTGGCCGGTGGGGTTGATCCGGTCACCGTCGCCGGCCGGGACGAGCCTGGGCCGGTGGCGGCGTGCGATGGTCGCAGGCTGCCCTGATGTTCTGTTTCGGCGCCGCCCGCGGTCGGGGTTTTGCCGGTGTCATGGTGCCGGGCGGGCCCGGCCGTGACCTGGACTGTCCGGGGCCGTGTCCGGGCCTGCGAGGGTTACCCGCCGGTCGGGCGGAGGCCGCGGGTGGGGCTCACGGCCCGGCAGGACGGGCCCGGCTCCCGGAATCGCCCGGGCGGCCGGTCAGCTGGGGGTCAGCAGCAGGGCGTGAGTCTGGCCGGTGGCGGTGTCTGTGGCGTTGGCGACGATCTGGCCGTTGTCGTTGATGCCGGTGGCGGATTGGATCTGGTAGCCGGACCCGGCCGGGATGAGGGTGTTGAGGTTCTGCAGGATGCCGCCGCTGTCGACGAACTGCCCGCCGACGATCACGCCGCTGTCGTTGATCGCGGCCGGGTGGAAGCCGGGGCCCAGGTCGGTGGTCGTGCCGTTGCTCCACACGAACCCGTCTTCGGCGCCGGTGCTGGTCTGGGCAATGCCGACCACCTGGCCGTTGTTGTTGATCGCCCTGCCGGCGGCGGACCCGCCGAGCGTGCCCACCACGGTGGGGGTGCCGTTGGTCCACACCACCGCGCCGTTCTCGGGGAGGGCGGGGCCATCGCAGTTGGCGAGGGCCTGGCCGTGGTTGTTGATCGCGACGGCTTCGCCGCATGAAAGATTGGAGTTCCCCAGCGGAGGTACGGAGTCCCCCAGGGCGGTGATGGTGTCGTTGCTGCTGACCACGCAGGCGAACACCTCGGGGTTGGCCGGCAGCTCGTTGCACTGGCCGGCGATCTGGCCGGAGTCGTCGATCCCGAACGCGTCGTTCATAAAGGGCAGCGCGGTCAGCTTATGGTCACGGGCGTTCGACAGGAACGGCTCGTCGGGTCCGGGGCCCTTGGGACTGGACTCGCCGGCCACCTCGCCGGAGCCGTTGATCGCCAGGCCCTGGCTGTTGAGGCCGCCCAGGGTGCCCAGGTCGGTCATCGTTCCGTTGCTCCAGAAGAACGCGTGGTCCAGGTTCGCGAAGCACTTCTGGTTTGGGGGCTGGGGGTAGGGGCACGGGACCTGAACCTGCTTGGACAAGAACGAGTCGCCGGTCACCTGGCCAGAGGCGTTGATCGCCAGCCCGTGGGTCACCCCGCCGCCGAGCGAGCCCAGATCGGTGATCGTGTAGGTGGCCGTGGCCGCGCTGGCTGGGGCCGCGGCCACGGTGGCGGCGGGCACGCCAGCGCCCGCCGTGACCGCGGCCAGCGCGGCGATGCGGGACAAATGCAATCGGCTCATGATGGCCTTCCTTCCAGCCTGGCCCGGGACTCCGGGCGCCTGCTGGTGAGGTGTGCGGGCCCGGCCGCGGGCCGGCGCCGCCGCCGGGGGGTGACGCTGCACGGGCGGGCTGAACGGGGCGCTGGCGCCGCTGGTGACCGCCGCGGTCACGGCGAACGTCCCACCCGCCATGGCCAGCGCAGGCGGGCACCGCGGCTCGCACGGCAACCAGCGTTCGCGCCACCCCGCAACCCCCTCCGGCCGCACACGGCAGCCTTGGCCCGGTGCTGGCTGGCTGCGGGGACAGCGCCCGTCAGCCGCCAGCGGACAGACCCCTCTGCCACTGGTACGCTCCAGGCGGCCATCCGGTTCAATTCCCCCTGGCACAACCCCCGGCAGCTTCGGCGGTGGCGGGCGTGGTATCGGCCGGGTATGCTTCCCGGGCACCGACCGGACCCAAAGTCAGTGGAAGTCCATGCAAGCCGACGCCGTGCCAAGATGCAGGACCTGCACGACCGCATCGGCCGCCAGCGCGAGCAGCATGACGTGAAACGAGCCGAACGGGAAGCTGAGGACGCGGAGGCAGACGCCGCCGATGCGCTGGATTACGTCTCCTGGGCTGTCGACCAGGCTGAGCTGGTCGTCCTGGATGCGATAGACGCCCGCACCTGGGCCGACGCGCGGGCCGCCGCGGCGCAATGATCACCTCGGCCAGGGCGCCGCATGCGTTCGCGACGCCGTGACATCAAAGACCACACGGCAGAAGGCCAACAACCCACGGCACCGCATGGCGGTCAGGATGGTGTCCGATTTGGGAGCGGAATGGGAGCGGCGAAGCTCCGGCAGGCGGCCTCGGACACAGTGATTGTGACCATTCGTAGGTCGCTGACCTGTGCGGACATCATTACGTGGCCTGTTTAGTCGGTAGCGCGCTCAGTTCGCCTCGAAGTGGTCAGGGTTCCTGCCGTGCCGATTCCTAAGCATCAAGGCCCGCGAAGCAAGATCTGCCACTCCCGATCTCCGTGGGGAAGACGAAGCACAGCGTCTGGCGCCTGACGGATTTGCAACCAATCATTTCCTCCACAACGCAGCAGCGGGCGGACGGGCCGCCGAGCCGGTTACGGTCCGGCTCGGCCTGGTGCAGACTTGGGCGCATACCCTTCCTCGCTGGGGCGCGGAGGTGCGGCGCGATGGGCCGGCTGGTTGAGGTCGCGGACACTAAGTTGTACGTCGAGGAGCGCGGCGAGCCTGCGGCGTTCCCGCTGCTGGTCTTCCACGGCGGGCCCGGCCTTGACCACACGATGTTCGGCGACTATCTCGACCCGCTGACCGACGGCGGCCGCTACCGCCTGGTGCTGGTCGACGAGCGCGCGTGCGGCCGCTCGGCCCGGACGGCACCGCGCGAGACCTGGACGCTCGGACAGATGGCCCAGGACGTGAGCGACGTGGCGGCCGGCCTGGGGGTGAGCGACGGCTACGCCACGCTCGGCCATTCTTACGGCGCGTTCCTGGTGTTGCAGCACGCCGTCGACCACCCGGGGGAGCCGCGCGGCACGGTCGTGTCGGCGGGCATGGCCGCGGCGCGCTGGCTGGCAGAGACCGACCGGCAGCTGGCGGCGTTCGAGCCGGCCGGGCTGCGTGAGCAGGTGACGTCGTCGTGGGCGCGGGAGACCGAGGTGCAGACCGAGGACGAGGCGAGCGCGCTGCTCGAGGATCAGATGCCCTTCCACTTCCGGGAGCCGCAGGGCGCGGCGCTCGAGGACTACCGCCACCGGACCGCCGGGCTTGCCCGGTACGCGCCGGACGTGATCCGCCACTTCTCCGTCCAGGATTACGGGGGGATCGACGTGGAACACCGGCTTGGCGAGGTGACACATCCGGTGCTCGTGCTGGCCGGCCGCCACGACCGGACCTGCACGGTCGCGGCATCGCAGGACATGGCACGGCGGCTGCCAGATGCAGAGCTCGTCGTGTTCGAGAACTCCGCGCACATGGTGTTCGCCGAGGAGCAGGACCGCTACCTCGCGGCGGTCCGCCAGTTCCTCGACCGCATCACCGGCTGAGCCCGCCATGGCGTACATTCGCGACATCCTCACCGGCCCGTACCGTGTGACTGGCAGCCGGGCGGCTCCGGTCGGCCGTCGGAGCGGTAGGCCGGGTGTCGGGATCTGGAGGCGGCGGTGCAGCACATTCTGGCCCTGTCCGGCTGTGCCGTTGTGCTACGGCACTGGTTCGAGATCGACCTGGACGACGCGTCCATGGAGCACGGGGCGCGCGTGGGCAGATCAGGCCGGACGAAGACGCTCTCCTCGACGCACTCGCCGACAAGGGCGGACGGCGGTCAGCGCAGCAGCCGCTGGAACCCACGCTGCCCAATCCGCATGGACGCCGCCTTGTTGGCGGACAGGGCCAACGGCCCGCAGCGTTTGCGAAGAAAGCGACAAGGACGGTTCCGGGTGACCTCACCGCCGAGCGAGGCGATCGGACGCCCATGGATGGCGCGTGCCGCCGCGCCGGCCAGCCGCTGGTACAAGATCGCGCGGACCAGAAGCTGCGAAGTGCGTCTCGGTCGGCGGGTTCACCCGGACAGGACCGGCCCGGGCGACGAGCCGGCGCAAGACCGGATCGCGCTGGGACAAGATGCCAGCGGCCGCCTTGTAGCTGCGGGCCGGGCGGGCCGATACTGCCGGACCGGACATGTTGAGCTCTCTTAAGCTTTGGCCCGTTCAGGCCTTTGCCGACTGGGCCGAGAGCCACAGTGCGCCGGGGTTGACCCGGTGCGGGTGAATCGCCAGCATCTGCCAGTAGAGTTCCTCCGCCGTGGTGGTTTCCTTGTCGAGCCGGTCGAAGTCGCTGATGTACTGGCGGGTTTCATCGATGATGCGCGGGTTGTCGTCGTTGCCGTAGCGTTTGTGTCCGGCCACGACGGCACGCGGATCGAGTGCCTCGATGATGTCGAGGGCCGCGAGCCAGTCCTGGCGGCCCTGAGAGCCTGATTCCGCCAGGTACTGGTGCACGTCGTTGTATGCCGCGTCGCCGGCGACGACCAGCCCGATGTCCGGTACGTGCAGGACGGTGGTGTCGTCGGTGTCGGTGTGCCCGACGTCGACGGCGACCAGCTGATGGCCTTCCAGCTCGAAGGACGGCCCGTCCAGCGGATCGGCGACGGGGTTGTCATCAGGAATCTGGCCCGGGAACCTGGGTTGCCAGAATGTCTGGAGTGCCTCGGGCGCGGACCACTTGCGCATGCCCTCGATGACTGCTGGCGTGGCGACAGCCCGCACGCCGGGGAAGCGGTCGCGGACCGCGCCGAGCCCGAACCAGTGGTCACCGTGCCCGTGGGTGACGTACACCGTGGTGAGGTTCTTTCCCGTGGTCGAGACCCAGTCAGCCACAGCCATGCCCTGCTCGGCCGTCATGAGGGGGTCGACCAAGACGGCATCATGCCGGCCGGAGACGAGGGTGGCCGATATCGGGCTCCAGGTTGAGCGGCGCTGGCCAGGCGGGATGTCCTTGCCCGCCATCGCGATGATCGGCGCCACGTAGACCTGATAGGTCAGCGTTGACTCGCTCATCATTATGTGCCCCTTGCCGATGGCTGCTGAGATCTCTGTTCGCCGCTTGTCTCTCCAGATCTGCGCACTCGTCAGGCCGTGAGCGGGTGCGCCGGTCTAGCTCGCAGCCGGGACGGCTTCGGCGGCCGTCTTGATGAGCTGTGCCACGTCACCGGGGTGGGAGACCATCGGGACGTGGCCGGAGGGGATCTCGACGGTGGTGGCGCCCATGCGGGCGGCGAACTGCCGCTCGGCGTCGGGCGGGATCGCCTGGTCGTCGGCGGCGACCAGGTACCAGGACGGCAGCGTTTTCCAGGCCGGGACGCCCATCACGTCCCCGGAGGCGGAGGTGGCCAGCGGCTGCTGCACGGCGTACATCACCCTGGCCTGGACCGGGTCGACGTCGGCGGCGAAGTGGTTGACGAAGTCGTCTTCGGACAGCCAGTTGAAGCCGTGGGAGTCGGTGACCAGATGCGCCAGCGCCGGGGTCACCGGTCCCTGCGCCAGCAGCCCGCCGAGTGATTCGCCCTGGTCGAGCCCGAACGCGGCGATGTAGACCAGGCCGGCGACGTTCGGCGCGTCCGTGCCCAGGGCGGTCATGACCTGGCCGCCGTAGGAGTGCCCGGCGACGATGACGGGGCCGTCCTGCAGGTCCAGCACCTGACGCAGCCGGGCCACGTCGTCGGCCAGCGCGGTCAGCGGGAACTGGGGTGCGGTGACGTGGTAGCCGCCGGCCTGCAGGCGCTCGATGACGCCGCTCCAGATGGAGCCGTCGGCCCCTGCGCCGTGGATGAGGACGATGTTCGGCCGGGTCTTCATCTCAGGGATTCCTCTCGTGGTCGTGTCTTGCGGCCATCTTGCGGCGCAAGGCGGCGGCCGGGGTATCCGCAGCACTACTGCACTTTGCGGATGCCTGTTGCGCGGCCGGCGTGGCGATACCGCCGGTCTCGCCGGCCGGGAAAGAGCCGCGCAACTTCGGGCCAGACCCGCGACGAGCAGCTCGCGGTCGGCGGTGCCGAAGTGCTTGAGCAACGACGCGCTGAGGGCACTGGTAAGTCCGTCTGTGGCTTCGCGCTCTGGAGGCATGACCGGTACCAGGAGGAGTGGTGTCTTGGGGTGTCTGGTCAGGTGCCGGCTGGGGTTCTGTTCTGGTCAGGCGTCGCTGGGCCGGGGGGCGGATCGGCTGCGCAGGTCATGTCCTGGGCCGTGCTGCCGGTCTTCCTGCCGTTCTTGCTGGTCGTTCTGGTGCTTGCTCGCATGGCTGTCGTGCGCGGTGCTGGCAGCCCAGCTGGACCCTGCCCACCCGGTCGGCCGCCTGGTCGCCCGGTGGCCGGGCATCATCGCCCGTTTCGGGTCCGGGCACAAAGCCGGGCCGAGCACATCGAGCTCACGGTGAGCAGATCATGACGCACGTCACGATGGCCGGCCCCTGGATACAGGGGTCACAGCGCCTGCCGGCTGACTGCAACGGGCCGGGCTGGGCGGCCGGGCACCTGCCGCGAGCCGAGCCTGCGAGCTTGACCGGTGTGGCTGATACATCAGGCAGGACAACACGATTCTCGTTGGCAACGGGCACAGCTCGGCGATCGGCTGCGGAAGCGAGGCGACCCGGCCTGGCGCGCGAAGACCTCCGCAGGAGGCTTCAACGTCTACCGCTCATAGCCGATGAGCGTGCATTCCGTGCAGGGGTGAGTTCAGAGGGCGAAGAACCCCGGAGACTACCGTGGTGTACGCGCGAGTCCCGGACGGGGCGCTGCTGACCGCTGTGCGGGCCACGAGCGGGTGGCGACCATGACGCGATGACGCCGAAAGTTCATCCGGTTGAGGATCGGGCCTGCTCCAGGTTCGACTGGTGGATGCCGGAGAGCCAGTCTTGACCCAGACGCGCGTCGGCTGGTTCCTCTCCTTGCCGCAGCGCGTCGATGTAGGCATGATCGGCGGCCAGGCGGGCCGCCACCTCGGGACCCTCGGCAACGGCGCCGTGGCCGGGGAGCAGGACATCGACGCGCCGGGCGGCCTCACCCAGCCGGTCCAGCGCCGTCTCGTAGGCGCTCAGCTGACCAGGGCGGCGAGGGTCGAAGAGCGGGATCAAGACGTCGGAGAGCATATCGCCGGCGAGCAGGACGCCACGGTCCGCGAGGATGACCGCGGCGTGGCCGGTGGCGTGCGCCTGATGCTCGACGATCTCGCCCGGCACGGGTCCGCCGTCCGCGGGCAGCGGGGTGACGAGCCCGATCAGCTCAAGAGGGACGCCCGACGCGCTCTCCGCCGCCATTCTCTGCGCCCGCTCTCGGGCTTCACCGGCAGTGTGGGCGCCGGCGGGGGTGGCATAGCGCGGCACGTCGCCGAACCGGGAATGCCAGAGCAGGTGGTCCCAGTGCGGATGGGTGGAGAACCCGGCGACCACCGGGAGGCCGAGCCCGTCCAGGTCATCGGCGAGCTGGTTCAGCTCCGAGCCATCGATGCCGGGATCGACCAGGATCAACCCACCCTCCCCGCGCACCGCGATGGCATTGCTCCAGACCCACGCGCTCTGCCGGACCCAGACGCCGTCGGCCACCTGATTCAGCATGGTGTTCATGGTTCCCTCCTCGCCCGCCGCGCCGTCACCGGCTCGGCCGTTGGCCTGCGCTATCTTTCTGCGAACGTAACCGTGCGACTGGCCCCCGGTAAGGTCCAATTCCATGCCGGTTGAGTAGGCCGGTTCGGGCCGGGCTTCCGCCCGCCGACCAGCCGACAGCGGTGACCATCGCGCTCAGTGGGCACCAGAATCGGGCGGGAGCCTAGGCGAGGCGGGCAGGGCACTGAGGCAGGGCGAGCCTGCAGGGCCCCGCACCTGCGGCGGCACCGCCCGGTCCGTTCCGGTTACTTGGTTTTCGATGCTCGCCTCGTCTGCTTCTGCTCTCACAATTCCGCTCCCTAATCGCCGCCGACGATGGACAACAGCTCACTACTGTCCAAGGCCGGGGACCAGCACCCCCAATCATGATCTTGGCGATGGCGACTGCCCATTCTCGGATGCAGCTGTGACCATTTCCTGAGTCAACCGAACTCGATTGCGGATCAGGCGAAGAGAAGGTGGAGATGGCATGGAAGCGTCAGCCATGATTGGCAGCTCAGGGCGGAGCTGGCCGTGTCCAGCCATTCGCCCGCAATCGGACGACCATGGCTTGGTCCAGGTGCCGTGCCGGCCGCGCGGGAGACATAGCGCCGGTGATTGTGTTCTGGGTGTGCTGCGCGACAGGTATTGAAGCCCTGATGCCAACGAACGCCGCGGCAAGCTGGGTGAAGATGGCGTCGCTGAGGCGTCGTTTGAGGGACCGCAGGGCTTCCCTGGGGGTCTTTCCTTCGGCCAGCTTCCGCTCGTAGCAGGCCCGGCCAGGGCTGTAGCGGTGGCTGACCTGCTGTGGTGAGTTTCTTCCTAGCATCGCGTATCCGGGCATCGATGCGGCGCAGGTCTGCGAGGAACTCGGCGGCGAGCTCGCAGCGGGCGGCCTGCACCGCCCCCGCCGGGCTGATGCCGAAGCGGCACACTGACTCGACCTGGCGGCAGTTCCTGCACGCCCAGGCCACGACGATGCTCGCCGCCGATTTCTTCCACGTGGACTGCGCGGTTACCCTCCCCGCCTGTATTGCCTGTTCGTCATGGAAGTCGGCTCCCGGTACGTGTACGTCCTCGGCGTGACCGCGAATCCGGACGGCCCGTAGGCGATGCAGCAGATCCGCAACCTCCTGATGGACCTCGGTGACCGCGCTGCAAAGTCCGGTTCCTGGTCCGCGTCCGGGCCGGGCGGTTCACCGACTCCTTCGACGCGGCCCTGGCCAGCGCCGGCATCGAGGCCGTGAAGATCCCGCCCCGGAGCCCTCGCGCGAATGCCTACGCGGAACGATTCGTGCTCGCCGCCCGGGCAGAGGTCACAGACCGGACGCTGATCTTCGGCGAACGACATCTGCGGCTTATCCGGGCCGAGTACGAGGCGCAACTACAGCGGACGACGCCCTCATCGCAGCCAGCCCCGGCCGCCCGGACCGACCACCCCGCCGCCGACCTCTCCCAGCGGCGGATCAAGCGCCGGCCCGTCCTCGATGGCCTCATCAACGAATACAAGCGAGCTGCCTAGAAGCCCAGGTCGAGGCCAGTGGCCGAGTTCTGGCACCCCAGAGGAGCCGCCAACGCGGTGGGACTTTGCCTTGTCTTCGGCGCAGGCTGCGCGCGGGGTGTCGTCAAATCTCAGATGCCCGGCAGGCCCTCCTCTCGGTAGTGCTTGATCTGCAGCGCCTGCGACCTCGGCTCTGGCGTCATTCTTGACGGTGAGGGCCACATCGTCACCAACGCCCCACGTCACGGGGAACGCGGCTAGCTTCTACGTCCAGCTCACGGGCCATCCCACCACCGCTCGGTGCGCCTTGCCGGTCAAGGACGTCCAGGCTCCGCGACGCGAGCCCCGCCAGCAGACGCGTAGCAGGCCGCGCAGCCCTTGTTACTGACCCGCTCCACATCTCGCACACACGGTTTGCATCCAGGCTGCAGGAGGGTGGGGTGTGTTGGAGGAGCACCTGGGGCGGCCGCCTGCACGACGGGGCGCGCCGCCCGCGGAGGCGCAGGCAGTGCCCGCGCCCGCACTGGGCCGGTCTGCCACCTTCTGGCCGGGTGGGTCATGACCGGTGGCGGGTAGCGGGGCGACCGGCACTGCGGGGCGGTGTCGGCGGTCGGCGGGCACCTCCACTTCGGCGAGCCTTCTGGTGCCAGGCCATCCGGCTAACCCCGTGACAGCGGTTGCGGCGGGCGGGGGAGGTATGTCGCGTAGACCAAATGTCCGGCCGGGCGTGACCGGCCATAGCGGGCTGGCCGGGGCGAGGGAGCGTTTCCTGACCGGGGAGCCGGTTGAGCCGGGCCACGTGCGTGACACGATTCTGGCGTCGTGGCGGCGCTCGCGGCGGTGGAACGTCGCCGCGGACCACCTTGAGCTGTCCTTTGTCCGCGATCCCGGCCCGGGCACCCCGCTGGCCGACAGCGCTTTGCCGGTGCTGCGGAGCCTGCGCGAGAGTCTTGAGGGCCAGCCGATCAGCATCATCCTGGCTGATGCACGCGGCGTGGTGCTTTCCCGGCTAACCGCCGATCACGATCTCGAGCGGCACCTTGATGGCGTCTGCCTGCTGCCGGGCTTCAGCTATGCCGAGGAGTTCGCTGGCACCAACGGGATCGGCACGGCGCTGGAGAGCGGCCAGCCAGCGCATGTGTTCGGTCACGAGCACTACGCCGAGCACCTTGAGGACCTCGCGTGCGCCGCGGTGCCGATCCGTCACCCGTTCTCCGGGAGGACCATCGGCGCGGTCGACCTGACGTGCTGGCGCACGGATGCCGACCGGCTGCTGATCGCGCTGGCCCAGAGCACCGCCGGCCAGATCAGCCAAGCGCTGCTGACGGACTGCAGCTCGCGGGAGGCCGGGTTGCTGCAGGAGTACCTGCGGGCCTGCCGGCACACTGCCGGGATCGTCTTTGCGCTCAGTACTGACATGGTGATCATGAACGACCACGCCCGAGAGGCGCTCGACCCGGGCGACCAGGCCGCGCTGCTCGGGCATGCCGCCGGGGCTCTGGCGGCCGGCGACCTTGGCCCGGTGGATGTCGAGCTGCCCACTGGAGCCACGGCGCGGATGTCCTGCCGGCCCCTGCACGGGCAGGACCAGCGACGGCTCGCCGGCGGCGTCGTGCACGTGAAGCTGGTCGGGCCGGCCAGCCAGCCGGGCACCCCGGCAGTGCCGCAGGCGCGGAGGATCCTGCCCGGCTTGATCGGCTCCGGTCCGCTGTGGCTGCGCGGGTGTGATCAGGTGGATGCGGCCTATGCCTCGGGCGAGTGGCTGGCGCTGGAGGGGGAGCCCGGAGCCGGCAAGTTGGCGCTGCTGCGCGCTGTCTGCTGGCGCCACAGCCCGGCTGGCACTTTGCGTGTACTGGACGCCGCCGATGTCGGTGACCACGACTGGATGGTGCGGGTTCTCGGCGAACTGCTCGAGGGCGAGGGGAGCCTGGTCATCCGGCACGCTGACCGGCTCAGCTCCCTGCGGCGGCAGGCGCTGTGGATAACGCTGGAGCAGGCGCTGGCCGCTGGCAGGCAGAAGGTGCTCTGGGTCGCCGTCACACTCGGCCAGCGCCCTGTGGAAGCCGACCTGGCTGGCCTGCTGCGGTTCTTCCCGCGCACCGTCGAGCTTCCGCCGCTTCGTCACCACATCGAGGACCTGCATGAGCTCGTGCCGTTCTTTCTGGCCAAGCTGAGCCATCAGGGCCCGCTGGTGTGCTCGCCAGAGGCGATGCACCTTCTGCTCCGCTCCGGCTGGCCGGGCAACATCGAGCAGCTCTGGCAGGTGCTCCGGCGGGTCGTCCGCCACCGGCGCACCGGGACGATCCACCCGGGTGACCTGCCGCCAGAGTGCTGGACGGTGAGCCGCAGGCTACTCAGCCCACTCGAATCGATAGAGCGCGACGCCATCGTGCAAAGCCTGCTGGACAACGACGGCAACAAGCTCAAGACAGCCGAATCGCTAGGAATTTCGCGCGCGACGATCTACCGCAAAATCCACGAGTACGGGATCGTCACCCCGGACAGCGCTGGGCAAGCAGATCAGCTCCATCCGGGCTCGGCGGGCCGACCGTTACTCCGAGCAGCGCACCCACCGGACCAGCCACATCCGGCAGGCGGGGCCAGAGACTTTACCATCACATTGCCTGGGAGGCCGGGCGGAACGGGTGGCGGAACCCGGGCGCAGTGTGGTCAGGTAGACGGCTGTAGTGACCGTTCATCCCCGCATAGCTACCGCTGGGCCGGGCCCACGGCCCCCGAAGGGCCCGGCCGTGCGGGGTCCCAACCACGACATCCCGCCAGTGAACCAGCTGCCGCCCATGCACCGCCGGGGTACCATCACCGGCCATCGCGGCGGTGCCGGCGAGAAGCGCGGCGGCGGGCGAGCAGGCGATAGCAGATCACCGCGAGAGCGGCCCCGAAGATCAGCCACGGAGCCAGCACCAGCAGGTCGGCCGCGGTCACCCCGCCTCCACAACGTGTTGCCCTATCTGTCAGGCCAAAGCCAGCGCACCGGAACGCACAGCGCGTGTAGCCGATGTGATAGCTACATGAAGGGCTTCCAGCCAAGCCGCCGCGGCGCGGCTTCTGAGTGTGGAGATCATGGAGTGCGACTGCTGGCGATCTGCTGGTGCTGGCTCCGTGGCTGATCTTCGGAGCCGGTATCGCGCCGATCGGCTACCGCCTGCTAAGCGCCGCGGCACATCCCCACTGTAACCGCCGCCATCGTCACAGCCGATGACCAGTAAGCCGGGCTGAGCCTGGGCCGCAGCCGGAGGCACGATCTGCGGCGGCCATCGACCAGTTGCAAACCGCCGAAAGCCGCGCTGCCGCCAGCCCCGCCACGACTTGACGCTGGCCCTCACCCCCAGCTTTGCCGACAGTTAATCCTCCGGCGGCGGGGACTACGGCGCCGAACATCTTGGCCGCGGGTCCCACGGCGGAGGAGATTTCGGCGACGGGGATTCCGGTCGCGGAGGCTTCTGGTAGCTACCTGGTCCGCGCAGCCGGGGCAGAATCTGTGGGCTGCAGGGATGCTAGGACCAAGACCAGCACCCTTTCTGACCAACGGTGCACCGCTCCCGGATCCATGACAGGCAGGTCATGCGGACTTAGCTGATCGCAGAGCATGATCGACTGGCACGCCGAGCTGTGCGCGTAGGCGCCCGATATGCTCGCTAGTTCCAGGTCCGGTCTTCGTCGTCACCAGGCAGGCGCCAGATAATGTCCCGGCCGGGGCCACGCCGTTCATCTTCGTCACCGACGGGATCGCGAGCGTCGTGGCACAAGTCAAAGAAGCAGCGGGCGTCAAGTCAAAGAAGCAGCGGGCGTCAAGAGCGTCTACGTCATCGGCGGCGTGAGCATCGATCAGCAGCTCCTGGACGCTGGGCTGGCTGACGAGCTGAAGCCACTGTCAGTTTTGGCGATCGCCGTTGCTTCCTGTTCGGCGGTGAGCCAGGCCTGCGGGTGGCGTTCGGCCTCGCCAGCGATCCGCGTACGGGAGAGGGTCAGACTATGGCTTCTTTATAGCAAGGGGATAAAAGCGGTGTTCAACATTCTGGGGCGCTGCTGGGGAGCCTCCACGTCAACCACATGTGGTCGGTAACCGGCCTCCACGCCGGCCGGGTGCGCTGGGTTTATGCGGCGCGTTCCACAGCACACCCGAGGTGCAGGAGACCGTGGCGGTACGGGGGAGGCAGGGTTATGCGAGCAGAGCGTCAGACCGTCGACCTTACGGCCTATCCTGAGCTTGTCGTCATCTACTTGGGCATGCGAGTGCGTCGGCCGCGTGGCCTGGTGAGGCTGTTCGGTCTCGGCCCGCAGATCCAGAAGTCATGGAAGGCGAAACCCGACGGTTTGCTGCTACACGAGGACTTGGTCTGGTCGCTCGTTCCTCTTCATCTGGGCATGCGGCAGTACTGGCGCGACCTCGACAGCCTGGAACGCTGGACTCGTTCTGAGCCGCACCGCCGGTGGTGGCAGGACTTCCTCAAGGACTCCGGGGGTACCGGCTTCTGGCACGAGGCGTACTTCATGCGTGGTGGCGTCGACGCGATCTACGACGACATGACCAAGCCGACCGGCCTTGCCCGCTTCGCGCCGGCGACGCCAGCTCGCGGTGCGATGTTCTCTGCCAGGCATCGCGCGGGCCGGCGCGATGAGGCCCTGACGGTCGCTCCGGTAGTCGCCGAGCAGGTGTACTACAATCCCGCGGACGCAACTGGGCCGAAGGATCCAAATGGAGCCCCAGCCGTCTGACCCTGCCGACCGCGCGCAACAGGCTCGTGGGCGTAGCCC
>Ga0207699_10000668_pt1 | contig 16422 bp, 24 predicted proteins | sample LARL51metaG_FD_184344 | JGI IMG/M metagenome (GOLD analysis project Ga0207699, IMG submission 184344) | Corn, switchgrass and miscanthus rhizosphere microbial communities from Kellogg Biological Station, Michigan, USA - LAR L5-1 metaG... | ecosystem: Host-associated > Plants > Roots >...
CGAAGTCATCGAGGGCGAGCCGCTCGAGGCAGTGGAACCGGACGGCCCCGGCGTCGACCTCGACGGCGACGGTGTTCCCGAAGGCTCCGCCCACCAGATCCTCGAATGGGTCGGCCACGACCTCGACCGGGCCCGGGCCGCGCTCGACGCCGAACAGGCCCGACCCGAACCACGCAAGGGCCTCACCGCCGACCTGACGAAACTGCTGGGCTGACCCGTGGTCGCGCTGGTCACGACGAGCCAACTCGCGTCGCGGCTGCAGTCGGAACTCGACCTGTCCACCGCGACCGACGCCGTCAACGCCGCCTCCGGGATCGTGCGGGGCATCGCCCGGCAGCAGTTCGACTTCGTCTCCCAGGAGACCACCGTCCTGGCCGGCGGCACCAAGAAGCTGGTGCTGCCGCAGCGTCCGGTCGTCGTCGACACGGGCGCGAACCCGCTCACCGTCACCGAGCTCGGCGACTTCGGCGGCGTCAACTTCGTCTGCCTCGACGGCCGCGACTACGTCCGCCTCGGCGAGGAACTCACCCGCGGGCAGCCCTGGTACTACACGGTGCGCACTCTCGGCTGGCCGTACACCAGGGTCCGGGGTGTGTGGGCGCCGCGCGTCCAGGTCACCTACTCCCACGGCTACACCACCATCCCCGACGAGGTGCAGGCCTGCGTCCTGGACGCCGCGGTGTCGCTGTACGACAACCCGACCGGCCTGTCCTCGGTCCGCATCGACGACTACTCCGAGTCGAAGGCCGTCAACGTCCTCGGCGCGGCCATGGTCGAAGCCATCCGGGCGAAGCTCGGCATCGTCGGCGCCTCCCGCCGTTCGTTCTCCATCCGCACCGCCTGAGTCCACAAAGGAGACACCGTGCTCGCCAGCGACCTCGCCCGCGGCACCACCCTGTGGCGGGTGGACCGCTGGGATGCCGAAGCCACCGCATGGGCGGCAGGCCGGCTCGGCCGGCAGCCGCTCGGGGTCGACTTCGGACGACTCCACATCGCCTCATACGAGACGACCGAGCTGCTCGGGAACCTCATCACCACCAACGGGTGGACGAGGCTGTCGAACCTCCTCACCAACCAGGGCGCCACGCAGGCCCTCGACGCCACCCACACCCGCATCGGCGCCGGCGACTCCAACACCGCCGAGGCGTACGGCGACACCGACCTGGGCGCGGCGGCCGGCTCCACGCACCGCTGGTTCCAGCTCGTTTCCGGCGCCGGGTCGCTCGGCACCCGCACCCTCGCGTTCGCCGCCACGTTCGGCACCGCCGACGGGAACTTCGCCTGGAACGAATTCGGCATCGACGTCGGCAACACCGCCTCCGGCAACACCGTCGCCGCGCTGCTGTTCAACCACAAGGCCGGTATCGCCCAGGGCACCAAAGCCTCCGGGCAGACCTGGACCGCCACCGCCACCATCACGTTCAGCTGACGGGAGAGCCATGAGCCGCCAGTACTGGGTTGCGCCGCTCTCGCCGCTGCACACCGCCGACGGCACGGCCTACGCCTCGTCGACGACGCTCACCGACGTCTCGCCGACGCCGAACATCGTCCTGCCGGCCAACGTGCTCGAGGTCGGTTCACTGCTGCGGTTCGAAGCGTTCGGCCGCTACTCCACCACCGGCACACCGACGCTCGTGCTCGGCCTCTACTACGGCGGTGTGGCCGGCACGGCCATCTGCGCCACCTCTGCCATCACCACCCCGGGCGGCGTCACCAACAACTCGTTCTACGTGCGCGGGCAGGCCCGCGTCCGCACCGTCGGCTCGTCCGGCACGATCCTCGGCGCGATCACCGTCGACGGAGTGTCCAGCGCCACCGGCATCAACATCGGGCCCGCGACGGCCCCGGCCACCGCCACGATCGACACGACCGCGGCGAAAGCGCTGACTCTCGGCGCGACCTGGGGTACCAACTCGGCGTCGAACACGCTCACCGTGCACCACTGGGCTGTCGAACTGGTCGTCTGATGTCGATCCGGACACCCCAGGCGCCCAACGGGGCTGGCCCGGCCCGCACCTCGCCGAACATCTACCGGGCCCGCGACTACCTGGACCGCTGGATCCAGATCAGCGTCCCGTGGATCGTCGCCGGCGACGGCACGACCATGAACATCCAGGCGGCGATCACCACCCAGCGCGACACCGGCTGCCTCTACGGCCAGGTGCTGATCGGAGGAGTCCTCACGGTCGCGGTCGGCGAGGGCCACGGCGCCATCACGCCGGGCCAACTCGGCCAGGTCACGATCAACTCCCTGGAGGACGCAGGGGTCACGTTCGAGCCGTAGGGGTGAGACGTGGCGATCGCCCTCGACGCGTCCACCCCGGCGGCCGTCACCTCGTCCGGCGCGAGCACTACCACGGCGGCGTTCACCCCGCCGTCGGCGAGCATCCTGCTGGCCTGTGTGTCGGCGGACGCCAACAACGGATCCAGCGACGAGACCGTATCGGTGTCCGACTCGGCGTCCGGCACGTGGAACCAGGCGATCCTCCAGAACGCCAACGGCGGCGCGGTCAGCGCCATCTTCTGGCGGCTCGTCCCGACCAGCCCCGGCAGCATCACCGTGTCCTGCACCGACAACAAGGGCTCCGTCGCGAAACGCCTGCGGGTCCAGGTATGGACCGGCACGGACCAGACCAACCCGATCGGCGCCACCGGCCAGTCCACCACCGCGGCCGTCTCGTACACGTCCACCGTGGACCAGTCCCAGGGCGTCTCCTGTGGACTGACCGCCAACGCGACCCTGACCGCCGGCGGCACCGGCAACACGCTCGACGACGAGACCGGCGGCTTCGACAGCGGCGACGCCACGTTCGTCCTGATCCGGTCGGCCCTCACAACGCCGGCCGGCTCCACGGTCACGCTGACGATCGCCGGCACCTCGACCATCGGTCACCACGTCGCCGTCGAACTCGTCCCGCCAGCGGCTGCCACCAACTACGCAGGCCCGTGGACAGGCCCGACGCCCGGCCGTATCGGACCCACCGGCCAGTGGACGCCACCCCCGGTCGACACCTCACCAACCTCGGCTGCCGTCGCGCTGGCCGACGCCGGATCCAGCGCCGAAGCAGTCACGGTCGCGGCCGCCGCGTGCCTGGCCGACACCGGCTCGTCCGCGGAGGCTCTCGCCGTCACCGCGGCCGTACCCGTCACTGATGCTGGAGCCTCGGCCGAGGCGCTCACCGTCGCGGTTGCCGTACCACTGGCCGACGCGGGCAGCACAGCGGAAGCCCTGTCGGTCGCGGCCGCCGTTGCCCTTGCAGATGCTGGGTCGGCGGCCGACACGCTCGTGGCCGGCATCGCGATCAGCCCAGCCGACGCCGGCACCTCTGCAGAGACGCTCGCCTCAACCGCGGCCGTACCGCTCGCCGACACGGGCGCCGCCGCCCAGACCCTCGCGATCACCGCGGCGGCCGGGCTCGGCGACGCCGGTACCGCGGTCGACACGCTCGCCGTCGTCGTCACCGTCGCGCTCACCGACGCCGGCGCGGGCGCCGACGTCGGCACCGGCAGCAACTCCAGCAGCACACCCAAGACCCTCACCGAGGCCGGCGCCGGCGTGGTGTGCCTGTGCGTCCACCGCGTCCAGCTCCGCCCGAACGCCGGGACCGTCGGCCGGCCGAACACCGGAACCGTCGGCCGACCCTCCACCGGAACGGTCGGTACGGACACCTGCAGCTGCTGAGGAGGACCGGTGCTCAACCCTGGACCTGTCCTCACCCGCGGCCGCGCGGCGGCGCTGGCCATCATGCAGGACGCGTGCACCATCACCCGGCTGGCGTCGACGTCCACCAACTCGGAGACCGCGCAGGTCACCAAGACCTTCACGACCATCTACAGCGGACAGTGCCGCATCTCCATCAACAGCAAGAACGCACGGCCGCAGAACATCGCCGAGGACAACCTGTTCATATTCCGCGTCCAGCTGCAGCTGCCCATGAGCGCGGTCGGGGTACTGCCGGACGACCAGGCCGTCATCACCGCCTGCCTCTACGACCCCGAGTTGGTCGGCAAGACGTTCGCCGTCCGCGAGTTGGCGCACGGCACCCACATCACCTCGCGCCGGCTGATGGTCGAAGAGGTGATCCTGTGAGCCGCGAACTCGAGCTGTGGATCGACGACCTCGGCAAGGCCGGCGACGAGCTCCACCAGGAAGCGAAACACGTGGTGGAAAAGGGCGCCCTGAACGTCAAGAAGGACTGGCGGGAGCGGTGGCTCGGCCACTCTCACATCCCCGAACTGCCGTGGGCGGTCACCTACGACATCGTCGCCGACGAAGAGACGGTCATCAGCTACGAGATCGGCCCCGACAAGGCCAAACCGCAGGGCCCGCTGGGAAACATCATCGAGTTCGGCACCCTCAACAACGCGCCGATCCCCGGCGGGATGCCGGCCCTCGAAGCCGAGGAGCCCCGGTTCACCCGCGCGGTCGCGGACCTCGGCGTGCAACTGCTGACGGGCACCTCGTGAGCGACGGCCTCGACCAGCTGCTCATCGCGACCGTCCTCGGGCTGCTGCCGTCCGCGCCGCCGATCACGGTGTGCCCCGACGGATTCGTGCCGAACGGCACCCTGCGGCCGTACGTGCTCGTCTACTCGTCCGTCGGGCGGCCACCGGACGTGCCCAGCAACGCCGCTGACGGGCTGTCCCGCACGCTCACCGCCCGGTTCATCGCCCACTGCGCCGGCGAGACGGCAGCGTCCGCCCGGGCCGTCGCCGCCTACGTCCACACGTTCTGGCTCGACGTCCGGCCCGTCGTCGCAGGCCTGACCTGCGGGCTGATCCGGCAGGAGTCCTATCAGGACCCGGTCCGCGACGAGTCCACCGGCACGTTGGTCATGGACTCGATCTGCACGTACACGCTCACCGCCACCACATAGGACGGACGGCCACATGACCCTGGTCAATGCCTCCGTGGTCTCCCGAACCGCTGCGGGTGCCACGCCCATCCCGATCACGCCCACCGCGTCGGACACGATCGGTGCCGCGTTCGCCGGCCCCAACGGCTGGACGATGCGGCTCATCACCACCGGTACGACGACCACCTACACGCCGACCGACCCGAACATCACCACGCTCGGCAGCCCGGGCACGCCCGCGGGTGTGGTCATGCCGGCCACCGGCGTCCGGGAGATCGTCATCCCGCTATCGGCGATCAACCTGAACACGCAGCTGGCCACCCTGAACTTCACCGGCGCGCTGACCGGCGTCACCTACGAGCTGTACAGGGCGTGAGCGGCATGGACTGGTTCGTCATCCGCCACCCCGAGACCGGCGGCGTCGGCGTCGTCGGCGAGTCCGCATTGGACATCCACCGCGGCAACGGCTGGATCCGCGTCTCCGACGCCATCGCCGAGAGCAGCAAGGATCAAGTCGTCAAGGCCGACTACGCCGCCGCCCCCGACCTCGACGCTGTGCCGTCGAGCAGGGGCAAGACCTTCATCAAGGAGAGTGCCTGATGTCCGTCGTCATCATCGACGGCCGGGTGGCCGTCGCGTTCCTCACCTCGGTCGCCACGCTGGGCTCCCCGACCGTGGCCGAGGTCAACGCCGGCACCCGCCTCGAGACGCTGATCACCCCGACCGGTCTGGTCATCAACCCGACCACCGGCGCCGTGGACGTCTCGAACCTCGGTTCGAAGGCGACCGCGCAGCGGGCCGGCCGCGTCCAGTACGCCATCAAGATCACGTTCCACCACGACGGCACCGCCGACACCGCCTACAACCTGTTCCCCTACCGCACCAACGGATTCCTCTGGGTCCGCCGCGGCATCGACCGCACCCAGGCCGTCGCCACCTCCGACAAGTGCGAGGTCTACGCGGTCGAGTCCGGCGAGCCCGACCAGGTCGACCCCGCGCCGTCCGGGGTGTGGGACTTCGCCGTCGACTTCTTCCTCACCGAGGCCGGCTACGCCTCCCGCGGGGTCGTCGCCTGATGCCCCTCGACATCGAAGCCCTCCTCGCCGAAGCCGAGTTACCCGAAACGTCGGTCACGATCTGCCTCAAGGGCAGCCTCGCGGCGCGGTTCGAGGCGCTCGACGCGCAACTGTCCTCGAGGCCCGCCGTGCGGACGAGCCTCGCCGGCGACCCCGAAGCCGCGGCGATCGCCGCCGAACTCGCCGCGCTGCGCGAACAGATGCTCGCCCACGAGCGGGTGTTCGCGCTGCGCGCCCAGCCGGCCCTCACGTTCGCGGCGCTGCGCGCCACCATGCCCGACCGGCAGGGCACAGCCGCCGAGGACTACGCCGCTCTCTACCACCAGTGGGTGTGCCGGCTCGTCGCGGCCACCTGCTACGACCCGGTCATGACGGTCGAGCAGGTCGAACGCCTCGCCGGTGTCCTGTCCGACGGGCAGTGGCGCAAACTCACCGTCGCCGCCTGGGACCTCAACGCCGCCGACTCCGCGATCCCTTTCTCCGCCGCCGGCTACGCGCTGACCCTGACCTCCGCCGCGAAGTCGCAGCAGCCCGAGACGTCGGCGAACCCCGCAGCTTCCTCTTTGGCCGGACCGTCCGAACCGTCACCGAGCACGAATACCGCGACGGACTCCTGATCCGGTCGGTCACCACAACGGATCCGAAGTGGACAGACCTCGACCGGCAACTGCTGCTCGCGCTCACGGCCGAAGAGGCAGAGCAGTGCGGCGGCTGCGGCAACCCGCTCGAGGTCTCGCTCGACCCGACCACCATGCATACGTGGACCGTCCAGTCCGAGGTGTGCCGGGCCTGCGAAGTGCTCGAGGCGACCCGCGACAACGACGCCGAGTCGGGCCGGAAGTACGGCATGAAATACGCGACGGGGAGGCGGAATGGCTGACCGGACCGTCTCGGTTGAGCTCACCCTCAAGACGGAGCAGTACAAAGCCGAAGTCGAAGCCGCGAAACTCAAGACCGAGGAACTCGACAAGAAAGTCGAGGCACTCGATAAGGACATCAACAAAATCCCGGCCGACGGCGAAAGCCGGGGCCGGGCTCGACGTCATGGGCGCTGCGGCCAAGCAGGCCGGCTCCGATGTCGATGACCTGGATAAGAAGACCGAGAAAGCGCGCGACGAGTTCGGCCTGTTCAAGAAGGCCACCGACGATGTCACCGACTCGGCCACCCCCGCCGCCAAAGAGGTGGTCGGCCTCGGTGACAAGGTCGAGGAAACGGGCCGGAAATCGACGAAGGCCGGAGACGACGTCAAGAGCCTCCGGCAGCGCATGGATGAGCTGGAGCAGTCCCTCAAAACCACAGGGACTGAATTCGCCAGAAATGCCGATCCGGACCTGCTGAAAAAATTCAAGGCCGACTCCCGGGAACTGAGCGGCCTCAAGTCCACGGTCTCGCTCATGGAGAAGCTCGGCGTCAACGTCGAGCAGCTCGGCCTGGAGTCGTCGAAGGCGGCCCCTTCCATCGGCTCCCTGTTCAGCACCCTGTTCGGTGGCGGCATCGGCGGCTTCCTGACCTCGCCGCCCGGGCTTGTGCTCGGCGGTGCGACCGCGATCGTGGGCGCGGGGGCGCTCGGCGGCCTGGCGACTCTCGCCGGTGGCCTCGGCGGAGCCGGGCTCGGGATCGCCGGCGCCGTGATGGGCGACCCGCAGGAGTTCAAGCAGCACTGGGATCCGGTCGTCGCGGACCTGAAGGGCGAGCTGATCGACGCCGGGCAGGCGTTCCGCGGGCCGGCCCTCGCCGCCGTCGACAGTCTCGACGCGGCCATAAAAAAGCTGAACCTATCTGATGTCCTCGCGCCAGCGGCCGCGTTCGTCCGCCCCCTGGCCGATGGCGCCGAGCAGTTCCTGCTGAACGTCGAGGGCGGCGTCAAGAGCCTCATCGCCGACGCCGGGCCGGTCATCGCGACGTTCTCCAAGGACCTGCCCGAGCTCGGGAAGTCCATCGAGGACGCCCTGCAGAACATCGGCTCCCAGGCCCAGGGGGGCGCCGACGGGCTCCACGCGCTTGACACGGCGCTCGGGGACGTCATCGAGATCACCGGCGGAGTAGTCGCCGGCGCCGAGGCGATCTCCGGCGCGATCACCGACGCATCGCAGTCGGTGCGCGGGTTCTTCGACGACATCCCCGCCGGGGTCCGCCTTGTGCTGCCCTGGCTGCAGCTGTGGAAGCTCTACTTCGACGCCGTCACCGACGACACGCACCACGGCAACGACGCCGTCGGCGGCTTCGGTCACACGCTCGGCCTGGTCGCCGCGGACGCGCGCAACTTCCAGCAGGTCGGATCCGGTGCCATGGACTCGATCTACCAGCGCACCCTCGACGCCACCAAGGTGATCGAGCGCATGGAGAAAGACTTCGACGACGCGGCGAACAGCGTGCTGGGTCTCCGCGATGCCGAAGTCGCCGCAGCGCAGGGGCTGGCCGACCTGGCGAAGGGGTTCAAGGCCGGCTCCGATGCGCTGGACGTGAACAGCCAGAAGGGCCGCGACAACATCTCCCTGATCGACAAGACGATCAGCGGGTACGTCAAGCAGCGCGACGCGGCGATCCGGGCTGGCGGCGGTACGGCGGACGCCTACGCCAAGGCCAACGCTGTCTACGACAAGCAGATCGCCAACCTCGAAGCCCTGCTGATCAAGCTGGGCCTGTCGAAGAAGGCCGCCGACGCCTTCCTCGACGCGTTCAAGGACAAGACCGTCACCATCACCGTGAAGGTGACCGAAAGCGGTCCCACTGGCCAGCCGATCGGAGGCATCCCGCTGCGCGGCGCGTTCGCCGAGGGCGGCGATGTGCCCGGGCCCGGCCTGTACAAGGTCGGTGAGCGCGGCCCGGAGATCGTGGCCTTCCAGGGCGGCGAGCACGTGTTCACGGCGACGCAGACCCGCAGCATGATGGCGTCCAGCACTCCGTACGCCGCCGGCGGTGGCACGATCCGACACGAGTTCGCGTTCGCCGCCGGCAGCGGCGGGGGCAACCTGGAGCGGGTCGCCGGCACGGCCTTCATGGAGATGCTGCGGACAGGGAAGGTCCAAATCCGATCCAGCCAGATCTTGCCTAACTGAGGGTGAGACTGACCGGCTTGCGCACCTCGGCCTCGGGGAACTTCACGATGCCCCGGTGTGCCACCTCGATGCCGTAGAAGCCCTTGCCGCCCGGCACGCCGCTGATCTTCCATGGGAAGACGCAGCCCTTGGTCGTGTCGTAGCGGCCGGCGTCGAGCGCGCCGAGGCCGACGGTGGCACTCCCGGCGTCGGTGATGTTGACGGTGGCGCCGCCCGTGATGTCCTGGAACGCGCCCGTCCCGGTGCAGGTACTGCCATCCTGGCCGACCTGGATGCCGCTGGACTGGTCAGTCAGCACGAGGACGCCGCTCACGGTCATGCCTCGCCCGAACAGGACATAGGCACCGACCGCGAGGCCGACAAGCACGACGACGCTACCGGCGATCAGGCCGGCCAGCAGCCCGGTCCGTCGCTTCGGTGCGCCGGGCCCGGTCGGCTGGGTGAGATTGGTCAGCGTGAATTCAGGGGTGTCTGGGGTCACGCCGGGATTGTGACCCAGTCACGCAATGATCACATCGGGTAAAGGGGTGGTCGATCGTGGCCTTCCCTCAGACTCCTCTCCGCATAACGGTCGAGGCAGCCCTGGGCGCGGACCTCACCGCAGCCCCGTCGACCTGGTCGTGGACGGACGTCACGCTGTGGGTGCGCGGCGACGGCATCACCATCTCGCCGCGCGGCCGAATGTCGGAGTTCTCGACCGCGCCGCCGGCGAAGGCGTCGTGGACGCTGATCAACACCGACGGTCGGTGGACCGAACGCAACCCGCTCGGCGTCTGGTACGGCACGATCGGGTTCAACACGCCGGTGCGGATCCTCGTCGCCCCGGACACGAACACCGCCAGCGACACGTTCAACCGCACCACCTCCAACGGGTGGGGAACCGCCGTCGTCGGCGGCGCGTGGACGGTCGACGGTACCGCGGCCGAGTACTCGACGACGGGCAGCCAGGCCCGGCTGACCCTCGGCACCGCAGGGGTTCGCCGGTACGCGACCCTCCCGACGTCGTACCTGATCCACGACGTGACTGTCCGGATCCGGACGGCCGCCCTCGCAACCGGCGCGGCGCTGTCCGCGGGTGTGGTTTTCCAGTTCACCGACGCCAGCAACAACAACCGCGGCGAGATTATCTTCAACACTGACCAGTCGATCGCGGTGCGGCACGTGGTCCGGTCCGGCGGCACCGACTCGCCCGGCGCGACCGTCGTGGTCAGCGGATTGACCCACGTTGCGAACACGTTCTACCGGGTGCGGATGCAGACCCACGCGGTCACCGGCCGGGCCCTGCGGATCAAGGTGTGGGCGGACAACGCCGCCGAACCGACCGTCTGGAACCAGTGGAACACCCTCGGCGCGGGAGTGGTCGCCTCCGGGAAGTTGGGGCTCACCGGCACCCGCGAGACCGGCAACACCAACGCCAACGCAGTGATCGAGTTCGACGACTTCACCTTTGTGGACGGACCGTGCCGGCGCCACACCGGCTACTTCGACAACCTCCCGCGCAGGTGGGCCGACCACAGCGCGACCGTGCTGTACGCGCCGGTCACCGCGTCCGGGCTGTCCCGCCGGCTCCAGCAGGGCGGCTCGATCAAGTCGGCGATCAAGGCGGCGATCCTGTCCGGGACCGTCCAGCCGCGCGCCTACTGGCCGTGCGAGGACGGCGCCACCTCCACCCAACTCGCGACCGCCCTGCCCGTCGGCTACCCGATGACCGTCAACGGCGGCGAGGGGCTCGCCTCGGGCCAGGCCGCCGGGTCGTACCCGGTCCTGTCGGCCACTACCACGGGGCTGATCCGCGGGTCGGTCCTGCCCTACGCGCCGGGTGACTGGAACGTGCAGTGGCTGGCGAACATCCCGTCCACGCCCGCCTCCAACCAGGCGTTGCTGCGGTGGTTCACCGCGACCGGCGGTACGTACCCGTACTGGCAGCTGGTGCTCACGTCCGGGTCGGTGGTGCGCCTCGAGGCGTACGACAGCGCCGGCGAGCGCCTGTCCGACCCGGGGGTCACGTTCCCGGCGACTGCGTACGGCAGGCAGCTGTGGGTCGAGGTCACCGCCCTGCGGTCCGGCAGCGACATCGCCTACACGTACGCGATCTTCCTGCCCGACGGGGTCACCCAGGTCACCGGTGGCGGCACGAAAACGACGGCCGTGCCCGGCGCGGTCACGTCGGTCGCGTTCGGCAACGGCGCCGGCGCCAACGCACTGTCCGGGATGGTCCTCGGCCACATCGTCGTGTACGACGACACCACCGTCACCAACGGCGTCCTGGCGTCGCTCGGGTGGGGCCTCGAGGCCTCGAACGTGCGGGTCGGACGGTTGGGCCGGCAGGAGTCCGTCGCGCTCACGATGGCCACCCCGACCTACGACTTCGCGGTCATGGGATCGCCGTCGGCCACGACGCTGCTCGGGCAGCTGCAGGAGATCGAGTCCACCGAGGTCGGGATCCTCTTCGACGACGTCGACGGCGGCATGACGGTCCTGGGCCGGGAGGCCCGCTACAACCGACCGGTGGCGTTGACCCTGGACGTCACCGCGCACCAGCTGGCGGTGCTGGAACCCGACAACGACGACCAGCTGCTGTGCAACGACGCGACGTCGAGCCAGCCGGGCGGCACCGCCTACCGGTACCAGGACACGACCTCTACCCGGTCGGTGTCCAGGGGCGTCTACCCGAAGCCGTTCAGTGCCAACGTGTACAGCGCTGCGGACCTCAAGTTCGATGCGATGTTCCGCACCGCCATCGGGACGGTCGACGACGACCGGTACACCACCGTCGAGTTCTCCCTCACTGGGAACCCGTCGCTCATCGCGGCGTGGCTGGCGTGCGACATCGGCTCCCGGGTGCAGATCACCAACGCCGCCGCGCTGCTCAACCCGGACCCGATCGACCTGATCATCGAGGGCTACCAGGAGTTCCTCGCCGGCACCGACTGGCGGGTCACGCTCTACACCTCGTCAGCGAAGATCTGGAACGCGTGGATCGCTGAATCCGGGTCCGGAAACTCCAGCCGGCCGGACTCGGGCACCTCGACGACGGCGGCCAGCTACGGCCCAGCCGTCACCTCCCTGTCCATGGTCACCACCGACCCGCTTGATGTGTGGACGACATCGGGCGCGGACCTACCGATCGACATCGTCATCTCCGGTGAGGTCGTCCGCGTCACCGCTATCTCGGGCGCGACGAGCCCGCAGACGTTCACCGTCACCCGGGCGATCAACGGCGTGTCCAAAACCCTTCCCGCGGGCTCGCCGGTGCACCTGGCGAACGCGTCCGTCTTGGCCCTGTAGGAGGCGCGCTGTGCCGATCGTGACTGGCCGGCCTCCCACGACGGCACAACTGATGCGCCTCCAGTCGACCATCTACACCGCTTTCCAGACGGGCAACGCCGGCTCACTGCAGGCCGTCACCACGACGGAGACGGACTGCCTCGGCTGCTCCGTCTCCGTCGTCACCGCGACCGCCGCGAACTGGATGATCACCGCGTTCTTCGACTTCGACGTCACCGCGACCGGCGCGGCGATCGCGGTCGGCCGGCTGAATGTGGACGGCACCACCATCACCGGTGCCGAGGCTCACCTGTCGGGCTCGTCGGTAACCCGGTCGACACCCGGGCAGGTGTGGTCCGGGGCGTTCTCGGCGGCCGGTACCCATCCGGTGAAGTTGCGGATCATCAAGTCTGCTGCGGCGGCGACGATCAACTGCACCGACTTGCACACGAGGTTCGTGCTCACCGTCATCGAGGTGGTGTGACCGATGACCGTCTTCGGCTGGGACGCGAGTCACTACGACGGCAGGCTCTCGACGGCGATCCTCGCGCGCGCGAAGTCCGAGGGCATCGCGTTCTTCACCCACAAGCTCGGCGAGGGACTCCTCGACACCGAGGGGACGTTCGACGACACCGCGCTCGCGGCCGCCCGGGCCGTGGGTATCCCGCTGGTCGGCGGGTACGTCGTGCCGCGCAGCAACGCCACCGTCGCCTCCCAGGTGGACGCCTGGATCCGCCTCGCCGACTCCGGCGAGCCGTGGTGGCGCGACTTCCCCGGCTGGTTCTGGCAGATCGACCTCGAGCGGTGGCCGTACGACGCGGTACCCGCGAGCGTCGGGATCGCCGCGGCCCAGCAGCTGCGGGAGAAGACGGGCCGGTGGACGATCCTCTACGCCAGCCGCGGCCAGTACGGCAACAGCCTCACCGGCTGGGACGGTCCACTGTGGAACGCCGACTACGCCGGTTCCGCGGCCTACCCCGGTGACAGCTGGTCTCCCGGGTGGGCGGCGTACTCCGGCAAGGAGCCGACGTTCCTGCAGTACACCAGCTCCGCGACGATCGCCGGCCTGACGACCTGTGACAAGAACGCCTTCCGGGGCACCACCCTCCAGCAGCTCCTCGATCTCACAGGAGGCAACGACGTGTCCGCACACACTGACGACGTGATCGCACGCTGGGCTGTCGGCGTCGACAAGGCAGCCGACGGGACACCGATCGCCCCCGTGGACTGGCGGATCCGGGACGAGGCATGGCAGGCGTCCGTCACCGCGTCGCTCACCGCCGACGACACCCGCGACGCCGCGATGCTCGCCGCGATCCAGGGCCTCGCCGCCGGCGGTGGTGTCGACTCGGCGCCGATCGTCGCCGCAGTCAACGCGGTGCGCGACGAGGCCCGGACCCAGTTCGCTGCCCTGCACGACCAGCTGGCCGCCGAGACGGCCGCCCGGCAGGCCGCCGAGGCGCGCGTCGCCCAACTCGAGCGCGACCTGGCGGCGGCGTACTCCGCGGCTGCGGGCAGCACAGCCTGATCGGGGAGGACATGCTCAGCGCGTCCGTAGCGCCGTGGATCCAGGGCGGCGCGGTCGGCATCCTCGCCGCGGCCGTGTGGATGCTGTTCACCGGCCGCCTCGTGCCGCGCCGGGTGCACGAGCAGGCAGTCACCCGCGAGCGGGAGCGGGCCGACGACTGGCGCGACGCCTACAAGGCCGCCGACGCCCGCGCCGACCTGTTGGACAAGCAGATGACCGAGGTACTCGCGTTCGTCCGCGCCCCGCGGGAGGCGGCATGACATGGCGGTGGCCGTGGCGCAGGAAAGAGCACACCGAGAACGGCACCGCGGCGGCCGCGAAGGAGAAGGCCGAGCGGGCCCGGGCGGATCAGGTGCGCCGCTGGCCGGAGGTCCTGCGCGCCCGCGATGAGCTGGCGAGGTTGGCCGAGCAGGCGATGCGGAGGCCGACATGAGGGCAGCCATCACCGCCGCGATCGCCGCCGGGTTCCTCGCGATGTGCGCGTTCGTCGCGTTGTACCGGCGCTCGGACTGGCGGCACACCAGCATCGGCCGGAACCTGATGGCCCTACCGGCTGTCCTCGGTGCGCTCTTGGGTCTGTGGCTCGTCGCCCGGATCGTCGGACCCCTGCCGATGTGGCTGTGGCTCGGCGGCATCGTGTTGCTCGACGCCGTCATGTGGTGGCGCGTCGCGATCCTGTGGCGACTCCAGCGCCAGTCCTGATCATCTAAGGAGAAATCCCTATGGCGGTTCACTTCGAGCGCATCCCGGCGACGGACGTCAGGCTCGGCCGGCACATCCGGCACGACGACGCGTCCCGCGCGTACGCCTACCCGACCGCCGGACTCACGCTCCGGAGCGCCAAGCACACGCGGCGGATTCCGGTGCTCGACCAGGGCCAACTCGGCTCGTGCACGGGAAACGCGGGCATCGGCTGCCTCGGGACGGATCCGTTCTACGGCGACCTCGCCGGCGGCGACGGCGTGCTCCGCGCGTTCTCCCGCCGGGCCCGGGTCGGCACGACATACCCGTTCGACGAGGCGGGAGCGGTCGCGCTCTACTCCGCCGCGACGAAGCTCGACGACGCGCCCGGCTCATACCCGCCGGACGACACCGGCAGCGATGGTCTGTCGGTGGCCAAGGCGCTGAAGGCGGCCGGCGAGATCGCGGGCTACAAGCACACCTTCACGTTGACCGACGCGCTGCTCGCGCTCGGGCAGACCCCGGTCATCACCGGCGTGTCGTGGCACCAGGACATGTTCACGCCGGCGGCCGACGGGCGGCTGCACATCACCGGGCCCGTCGCGGGCGGGCACGAGTTCGTGGTCGATGAGATCGATGCCGAGCTGGAGCGGGTCTGGATGACCAACTCGTGGAGCACGAGCTGGGGCGTCGGCGGCCGGGCGTACCTGACCTTCGACGACTGGGGCACGCTGCTCGGCCGGCAGGGCGACGTCACCGTCTTCACGCCGCTCACCGCGCCCGCGCCGACCCCCGCGCCGGCCCCCGTGGTCGACGACGCCGACCGGGCGTTCGCCCCCGAGGCCCACCGGTGGCTCAAGCACCCGCACACCCAGATCGCCGGCAACGAGCGGATGGCTACGGCCGTCCGCTCCTACCTGCACGCGAAGGGACTCTGACCATGAAGACAGCCAAGTTCTGGATCGCCGCGATCGGCAGCATCCTCACCACCCTGGCCGGGCTCGGCCTGACCGGCACCGCCCAGACCGTCCTGACGATCGCGGCCGCCGTCGTCAGCGCGCTGGCCGTGTACCTCGTCCCGAACTCCACGGCGGTCACCCGGCCGTCCACCGACCCGATCCGGCGGCCGTCGCTGTAGATCCGCAGACGACAGCGCCCCCGCTCTCACTCCGGTGAGAGCGGGGGCGCATCACTGTGTCCAGGGTCAGGGCAGGATGGTCCGGCTCGGGTCGAACGGATCCTGCACGCCGATCTTCAGCTCGCCGTTGTCGAGCCACTGCCGGACTCGCTGAGCGGCCAGCTCGTCGACGCCGCCGGCTTGCTCTTCGGCGTGGCGCTCCATCTCGTCGTAGGTCGCTGCGGTGAGGCCGGCCGCGATGTGCGGGGCGGCCTCGGCGGGAGTGAAGCCCAAGTTCGCCCACCGCGCGGCCTCGGCCGGGTCGACGCTCCGGCGGTACCACTCGGCGCCGTGCTGCGGCTGGTCGAGTTGGTGGGCATCGGCGAGGAACGTCAGGCACCAGGCGGCGAGGTCCATCACACGCCCCGGCTGATGATCGCATCCATGACGGTGCGCGCCTGGCCGATGGTGGCGAGCGCGGCGGGCTGCTCGTCGAGCGCGTCCGGGTCGACGCCGAGCGCGTCGCACACCTCGGCGATGCCGCGCAGGGACACCTCGATGATGCGCATCTGGACGGCCTCGCGCTGGTCGTGCTCGCGCTCGCCGAGGATCACGGCGGCCGCGCGGCGGGACGCCTCGATCAGGTGGAACGGCTCGTGCCCGGCCCGCCCGGCGGCGTGGATGGACATCTGCTCGACGACCTCGGTGCCGGTGACGGTGGAGGCGCCGAGGAGGGCGACGAGCCGGACGACGGGCCGGTCCCGGCGGGTGAGGATGATATCGGCGCCCTGCTGGGCGGCGGTGACGAGGTCGCCGAGCCGGCCACGGGCCTCCTCG
>Ga0207699_10000671_pt1 | contig 16402 bp, 10 predicted proteins | sample LARL51metaG_FD_184344 | JGI IMG/M metagenome (GOLD analysis project Ga0207699, IMG submission 184344) | Corn, switchgrass and miscanthus rhizosphere microbial communities from Kellogg Biological Station, Michigan, USA - LAR L5-1 metaG... | ecosystem: Host-associated > Plants > Roots >...
ATCAAGCAGAGCCTCGGGCGGGAGAACACCCGCCACGCGGATCTCGTAGTAAGACGATGACACCACGGCTCCCAGAGGTCGGAATCAAAGTGGCTAGATTCCACCGTCCTGCTTCACCCCCACGACTGCCCCACTCACAGCGGATGAATTCTGGTCACCCTGACGAGGTGATGATTCCTCACCCTTTCTTCATTAGACCGGAGTCATGGCATAGCGAAGGGGTAGCTCGCAGCCGGGTCACCGTCTACCGGCGCAGGCCGTACCGGAGAGGGGACGGGGATGCCCAGTACCCATGTGCGCGGGGCCGCCCGCGGGCCAAGGCAGGCCGACGGCGATCCGGTCCTGATGTCCAAGATCACCATGCCGGGCCTGCCGGACTGGGCGATCACACGGCCGCGCATCGCCAAGCTCATAGAGAAAGGTGCGCGAGAGAGGCTGACCTCGGTGACCGGACCGCCGGGAGCCGGCAAGACCATGGCCATCGCATCGTGGGCCGCATCCAGAAGCGTTCCGTATAGGCCGGCCTGGATTACCCTCGACGACTACGACAACCGACCCAGGGTTTTCTGGTCATACGTCGCGGCGGCCCTGCGGAAAGCTGGCATTGCCGTGCCGCGCATCCCGCCCGGGCCAAGCCGCGATGCCATCGATCACGCCTTCCTGCTGCGGCTCGCTTCGGTGCTGGCCGGACAGGATCCGCCCGTGGTGATGGTCCTCGACGACCTTCATCTGCTTACGCATCCGGCCATCCTCGATGGGCTCGCCTACCTGCTGAGGAACGCCCGCCCCGGCCTGCACCTGGTGGTCGCGGCCAGGTCGGACCCACTCCTGCCGCTGCAAAGGTACCGGCTCACCGGTGAGCTAGCCGAGATCAGGGCCGACGACCTGGCCTTCAGCGTGGAAGAATCTGGCTCGCTGCTGGCGCATCACGGCATCCGGCTGCCTGCGGCAGCCCTGGAATGTCTCACCGAGCGGACCGAGGGCTGGGCGGCGGGGCTGCGGCTAGCCGCCCTATCTATGCACGGGCGGTCCGATCCGGGGCGGTTCGTGACGGAACTGGACGTCGAGGACAATGGCATCACCGGCTACCTGGTGGACGAGGTCCTCAGCAACCAGCCCGAATCGGTCCGCGACATGCTGCTCCGGACCAGCATCCTGGACTGCGTCAACGCGGAGCTCGCCGCCGTGCTGGCCGATGACCCGAAGGCGGCGGATGCGCTGCCGGCCCTGGCGCGGGCCAACGCGTTTGTCTTGCCGATCGGCGGTGGGTGGTATCGCTACCATTCGCTCTTCGGCGAGCTGCTACGTCTAAAGCTGCGCCTCGAGCACCGCGAGCAACTGCCTGACTTGTACCGGCGTGCGGCTCGGTGGTACCAGGGCCACGACGGCCTGAACCAGGCAGCGCGCTACGCGGCCGAATCCGGTGACTGGCGGTTCGCCGCCGACATCGTGGTGGATGAGCTCGCTATCGGGCGGCTCATCGAAGCCCGGGACAATCAGCCACTCGCCGATGCGTTCCTGACGATGCCGCGGGAACCGGGCTGGACACATCCGCGGCCACTGCTCGTGCTGGCTGCGACCACCCTGCCTGGCTCCGCGGGCGAGACCAGCGTCACCTCGCTCGCCGCGGCGGAGGAAATGCTCGCGCGGCTTCCCGTCGGCGACGAGATCCCGGCCCGGCTGGCGGCGGCCCTGATACGGCTGGCGCTTGGCCGCCGCACCGGGGATCTCCAGGCCGCCACCACTGCGGCCGCGCGGGCGGAGATCCTGTTCGGGCAGTTGCCTGAGAGCGTACGGGCCCGGCATCAGGAGCTTCGCGTTCAGATGCTCGCGGCCCGCGGCGCCCTCACGTTCTGGGCCGGGGGCCTTGACGCGGCGGCCGCCGCCTACGGAGAGGGTATTGCGGCCGCCACCCCCGCAGACGCGGACGAGCGAGCCGATTGCCTCGGGCACCTAGCTCTCCTCGAGGCCCTGCAAGGGCGGCTCAGCCGGGCCGTGGAGCATTCCGCCGAAGCGGCCGACGCGCTGCTGAACTCCCGCGGTGATCAAGCCGGGCATATCACCGCAGCCGCCAGTGTCGCGCTGGCTGCCGTGCACCTTCAGCGGAGCGACATGCAGGAAGCCCAGGCCCAGCTGAAGCTGGCCGAGGCCGCCCTTGGAGTCTGGCCGGACAAGCTGGTTAGCGCGGTAACCTGCATGGTCGCGGCGCAGCGCCACCTGGCCGAAGGCCGGGCCGCGGCCGCGACTGAGCTGATTCGCCAGGCCCGCCAAGGCTGGTCATCGTCACCGCCCGGCTGGCTCGAGCTCGAGCTGACCATCCTCGAGTCGCAGGCATGCCTGGCTACCGGCGACATCCAGGCCGCCGTGGCGGCGGCGCGTCGTGCCGATCCGGAGTGCGTATCCGACGCCGCCGCCGCGCTCGCCCACGCCTGGCTGGCCTGCGGGGATCAGCAGGCGGCCCGGCGCGTACTCGACGCCGTGGCCGTGGAGGAGACCTTCGGCGGGGAGCCTGAGCTCAGGAGCGTGGCCAGGCTGCTGGCCGATGCCCGGCTCAGCTACCGAACCGGTGACAGCGCTCGTGGCCGACGGTCCCTGGAGCGCGCACTTCAGCTGGCCAGGCCCGAGCAGGTGAGGCTCCCGTTCGCCATGGAGCGCTCCTGGATACGGCCGGTGCTGCGGCGGGACGCGGAACTGGCCCGCGCCTACGGCGACCTGCTCGAGCCCGGCCCGGCCGCGTTCTCCCACGAGGGGCAGCCACCGGAGGGCGCCGCGGCGCCGCGGGTGGTCGAGAGGCTCAGCGAGCGCGAGCGGGAGGTGCTCACCCACTTGTCGGAGTTGCTCAGCACAGCTGAGATAGCCACCGAGATGTACCTCTCGGTGAACACGGTCAAGACCCACCTCAGGAGCATCTACCGCAAGCTGTCCGTGGCTCACCGCAGCGACGCGGTCCGGTGCGCGCGGCAGCTCAAACTCATCCCGTGACCAAGGTTCACCACCGGCGGGCCGGATATCACCTCATCCGGTCTGGGTGAGGCGGAGCGCCGTTCGGTCAGGCTTAATCTCACAGTGACAGTCGAAGGGAACGCGTCCGACCGGTCCGCGCCACCCGTGGCCGACGGCGCGCCGCCCGCAGACCAGCCACCCGCCCGGCGACGGCGTACAGCCAGGGCGTATGTCGTCCGGTTCACCCAGGCCGTGCGCGACAGCGACCAGGCGGCCGTGGACGACATGATCATGCGGCTGAGCCGGATTCGGCCGTGGCTTGCTCCCCTCGCCCTCGCCGTGGGCGCCTTCGCGATGCTCTTCGTCGGGGTGAAGCTGCTGTTCACGAACTGGCGGCTCACCCTGATCCAGGTGCTGCCGGCCATGTGGATCTGGGCCGCCATGTTCGATCTGAAGGCTCATGTCCTGCACGGCAGGTCGTTTCACCTGCTGACCGGGACGGCGATCGTGGTCCCGGTCGTGCTCGGCGTCGCCGCGGTCACCGTGGCGAGCTTCTACCTGAACGCGGTGTTCGCGTTCGCGATCGTCCAGCCCGGCCGACCGCAGATCCGGCCGGCATTCACCCAAGCCCGGGCACACCTGCCCATTGTGCTGGGATCGGGCGCAGTCGCGGGCGTACTGCTCGGGCTGTCCACGGTGGTCGTCCCCCGCTGGGGGCTGTTCTGGTTCGCGGTTTCGCTCAGCATTGTGGTCGGCATCTTGATGGTCTGCTACGTGGCCGTGCCGGCCCGGCTCATCGGCATGAAAACCGTCGTTTCGAAACGCGACAAGCTGACCGCCACCGCGGTAGGCGGGGTCGTCGGCGCCGTGATCTGCGCACCGCCCTACGCGCTGGGCCGGGTTGGATTGATCCTGCTCGGGTCGAGCACGTTCTTCGCCCTGGGCGTCATCCTGTTCGCGGTCGGCCTTACGTTGCAGGCCGGAGCGACCGGGGCGGTCAAGACGGTGAAGATGAGCGCCAAACTCGTCTCCGGACGAGCATCGGCCGACCCGGCCTCGGAGTGATTCACGTCGCTCATCACCAAGGAGCCGGGCAAGGTCGTCCATCACGGATGAGGTCCCAGCCGTACGGCCAGGGGATCATTGCTCACGGTCCCTGTGGTGAGCGGCTGCCATGAGCGGCGCGGAAGGATTGACATGCGGTGTTCGGCGAAGGCCCTTTCCCTTCCAGTCGCCATTCTCGTCGCCGGGTGCCTGGCGGCTGGATGCGGAAGCTCCGTGCAGAGCGCGATCAACAACCTGCCCAGCCGCACCGCGACGTCCACGGTCACGCCGACAACAACCGTCGCTCCTACCGCCACGCCGACACCGACCGTCACCCCTACCCCCACGCCGACACCGACCGTCACGCCGACAACGACCATTACGTCGACCGTTACCTCGACGGCAACCCCGACCCCGCCCACCGAGACCGCGTCGTCCGGCACTGCCGCCTCACCGGCGGCCGGATCTGGCAGCGGCAGCCTCCTCTGGCTGTGGATCCTGCTCGGTGCCGTGGTCCTCGTCGCCCTGATCGTATGGATAACGCGCTCCGCGCGACACCGGTCGGCGGCCGCGGCCGACTGGCAGTCGAGGCTGATCGACGCGTACGCGAAGGGCTCGGCCCTGCACGATGCGATGAGCGTCGCGGAATCGCCGGGTGCGATGACCGCGGCCGACGCGGGCGCCCGGTGGGCCGACATCCAGCGGCGCGCCGATGATCTGGCGCAGACGCTGTACGCGCTGCGCGAGGCGGTCCCGGATCCAGGCGACCAGGCCAGGATCTCCGACACGCTCGCCTCACTGCAGGCCGTCCGTTCGGCCATGGATGCCGAAAGGACCCTGGGCGGCGCCAGCCCGGAGCAGGCCGAAACCATCCGTAACCGGCTGTACGTCTTCGAGTCGTCCCTGCGCGCGCTCCGGGCCCGTGACGACAGATATCCGTAAGGGAGGCCGGTCATGTCCGGAACGCTCTGGGCCATAACCCTGTCCATCATTTACGTGGTCCTGCTGGTCACGCTGGGCATCCTCACCTTCCGTAAAGGGCACTGGGTGCTCGGCCTGATCGGCTTCCTGTTCCCGGTCTTGTGGCTGCTCGGAGCCGTCCTGCCGGACCGCCGCCACCGCCGCCACCGCTGATGCCCGGCGAGGGTCGGGTTCACCGCTCCGATGCTGGGGAAGAAGCTGGTGGCTCGCGTTCACCCGTGACATGCGCCGGGAGCGGACGTTCACCATCTCGGAGGTAGGCAGGGTGCACGATGTCTATACGGCCTCGATCGAGCCGTCCCCGGACCCGGTAAAGCGGGCTTGACGCACGAGAACCAGATGCGGCCGGGATCGTCGTCGGCAACCGGCTGGCCGGCACCGTCGACGGTTTCGAGGTCGGCGAACCTCGGACGCAGGGCGGCCCGGATCTGATCGATGCCAAACGACCTCATCCGCACGGTCTCGGTGAGCAACCGGTAGCGGCCATCCGGCTGCAGCTCGAATACCTCGACGTGCCAACTGAATATCCGGTCATCGATCATGGACACCCTGATCACGAGATAGTTGTCGCCGAACGCCTGCACGATCTTGGGAATGCTGGCCATCGTCATCAAGTAGGTGATCGTGGCGATGTCGAAGACGAATAGGCCGCCGTCGTTGAGGTGGTCATGAACGCAGCCGAAGAAACCATCCCAGGCCGGCCAGCCGAGCAGGTGATTCACGCCCTGGTATGTGCAGACGATAGCGTCGAACCGGGCGTCCAGTTTGAAGCTGGCCATATCGGCCAGGTACAGCGGGGTGCCGGGAAGCTTCCCGCGGGCCACGACCAGCATGCCCGGAGATATATCCAGGCCGCTCACCTGGTATGTACCGGCCAGCACCGCGGTGATGGCACCGGTTCCGCAGGCCACGTCCAGGAGGGTCGCCGCGCGGCTATGGCGCCGCTCGAGAATACCGCGAACAAGCGCCGCCTCCCTGACGGGATCGCCGGTCACGACATCATAGTGCTGAGCGAGCAGATCGTAGGCTGACACCTACTCAAGTCTGGCCAGGCCGGCGGCTATGTCATCACACATGGCGGGTGATGACCCCGCCGGAGCCGCACCTGTTCAGCACCACCGTGGCCGGTAACATCGCGCTGGGCCAGCCCGGCGCCCAGCGCGAGGACATCGTGGCCGCGGCCCGGCTGGCTCTCAGTGGCCGGTGGTGAGGTGGATCACGCCGACGTCCGCCAGCCCGTCGAGCGCGAGCTGGACCGCGAGCGCCGCGAGCAAGAAACCGAACACCTTCTCGGTCACCAGCATCCGGCCAGCGTCCAGCTTGCTGCTGACCTGCACCGCCCAGCGGAATACCGCGATGTCGAGCGCGAGCACCACGACGAGCACGCCGACGGCGACGGCGAGGACGGCCAGCGAGGACGCCTCGGCCGACAGGGTGACCAGGACGACGATGCCGGCCGGGTTGAGCAGGTAAGGCACGGCCAGCGGGAAGATAGCGACCTGCATAGGATCACGGTCGACCGGGTGACTGCCGCCGCGGCCGCTCTCGTGGCCGAGCACCATGGTGATCGCGATGATCAGCAGCATGATCCCGCTGGCCACGCCGAGAGCGCCCGGCGAGAAGTGCAGCAGCCTGGTCAGCAGGCCGCCGAGGACCAGCAGGAGCGCGGCGACCGTGGCTGCGGTGACCAGCATCTTGCGCAGCACCTGGCGCTTGGTGGCTTCCGGCATCCCCTTGGTCACCTCGAGGAACGGCACCAGGGCGATCTTGGGTCCGATGCCGATCAGGAGAAACAGGAACGTGTCGATGACAAACGCCGCGTCCAGCGACTCTAGTTCCTTCATTCCCGGGTTCGCTCCTCGGGGAACAGGGCCTGGGTCACTGGCTCTCCCGGCGCGGGCGTCCGTTAGCCCAGGATCTTCTCACCCCCCTGCTTTCCTCGAGACTCCCACGACTCGTAGTTGCGGATTGTTGCATCCTGGGGGCGTTAGCGCTCTCCACCTGATCTCCGGCCAGCCGGGCGCCGCGGACGATGAGGTAGGCGAAGACGCCGATGTAGGGCACCAGGATGACCAGCGCGAGCCACCCCACCTTGCCCCAGCCGCTGAGATCATCACGCCGGAGGATGCTCATGATGGCGCGGATGACGAGAAAGATCAGAACGATCCAGAAGAACAGCCACAGCATCGTCAAGAACAGGTTCCACAATGGGTAGTTCATTGTGACGTTCACCTCCGCGGGCGGCCTGCCATGGACACCCTCACGGATACAGCCTTGACGTGCCATTCTTCGCGCGCCTCATCCGCCCGGGACGACCGTTTCGTGATCGTCCCACTGGGGCACCGCGGCCGGCGGACGGGATATCACACGCCGGCCTCGCCGGTGCGCTGGTTCTGCTGTATCCAGGCCGTCGCGTCCGTGTAGGCGCGTTTCAGCGTGCTGCCTATCCGCTCGCTGCCGGGGTAGATGTTCTCGGGGCCCACCACGTCGGTGACCCCGGTCACGCGAAGCTGTTCCCGGACCTGTTTGCCGGCCGAGACGATGACGAGCTTGCTGTCGACGGCGGCCAGCCCGCGAGCGTACCGCCCGAGCACGCCCGTGAAGGTGGTCCCGAGGTCGGTGCGCCCCCGCATCCGAAGGATGACGACTGAGTTGCGCGAGGCGTCAGTGAGCGCCGGCAGCGCTGCCTCGAAGGCCTGCGCCGCGGCGAAGAACATACTGCCGTACGGCTGAAGGACGACGACTTCACCGGCGGGCAGCTCGGCGGGCGGATCCGTCTCGATCAGGGTTCCGTCCGGGTCGACCAGCCACCGCTTGACGGTGATCTGGTTCGACTGACGGGCCGCGTGCAGGATCACCGACAAGCCCACCCCGACCAGCACCGCGTACTGCAGCGGGATGATGATGGTGAGCGCGAAGGTGACAGATAGAACCGCCTTCTGCGTGGCACCGGTCTTCCACACCGACTGAAGATCGGCGGTTCTGATGGTCCTGAAGCCGACTAGCATCAGCAATCCGGCCAGGGCCGGCATGGCGATATAACCCACCAGCCCGGCGAAGGCGATGATCACCACCGCCATCACCACGCTGGCGATCATGAGGGCCAGGCGCGTGCGGGCACCCGCGGCCTTGTTCAGCGACGTGGCTGACATGGACCCGCCGACCGGCATGCCGCGGAACACGCCGGCGATCACGTTCGCGGCGCCCTGCCCGACGAAGTCACGCGACGCATTTGAAAAGCGGCCGTCCGGATTGGGGAACTTGGCCGATATGGCGGCCCCCTGGACCAGTCCCACGAATGCGAGCGACAGCGCCGGCACCAGCAGGCCGGGAATGAGCCCCAGCGCCGGGGCGGCCGGCAGCGGGAGCGACCGGGGAATCGCGCCAAGCGCGCCCACCGTGGCCACCTCGTGCCAGCTGAGAACGGCGGCGGCGGCCGAGGTGAGGATCACCGCCAGCACCAGGCTCAGCGCGCCGAGCCTGGCGCGTTCGAGCACGAGGATCAGCGCGATCGTCACCAGTCCGATCGTGATGGACTGCAGGTGAAGCTGGCCCGGGTGGATCAGGGTATCGAGGGCGCGGACGAGGCGGTTGGCTCCGCTGGCCTTGTAGCCGGTGAGGTTGGACAGCTGGCCGAGGATGATATTGACGCCGACCGCGCTGATGAAACCGACCATGACGCTGTTCGACACGAACCGCAGGATTGACCCGAGCCGCAGGAGCCCGGCGGCCAGCATCACGGCGCCGGTCAGCACCGACAGCGTGACCAGGGCACCCGCCTGCTCATTGGCCGCGTGAACCGCCGGGACGTCGGTGATGATAATGGACATGGCCCCGGTGGCCTGGACGGCCATGAAAACCGAACTGGTAAACAGCGAGCCGCTGATCGTGCCGAACAGGTACGCGTAGAGGCCCGCCAGAGGGTTAACCCCAGCGAGCACGCCAGCGGCCAGCCCGTCGGGAACGCTTTGCACGCCGAGCACCAGGCCGGCCACGGCGTCATGGCGCAGCGTGTCCCGCCTGACCGGAATCCGGAATCTCATCCATGTTCTCCGGATGATCGTGAGCGTGGTAGCTCAGGCCGATACTGGCCGAGCGGCCACGAGTTTTCGTCACCCGTAGAGAATGAGGCCGGTGCCCGGGAAGGGGACGGTCAGAGAGCGTCCAAGCCGAGTTCACGGGCGCGGATGACCGCGTCGCTGCGCGTCGAGACCCCGAGCTTGCGGTAGGCGGAGTAGGCCTGTGTCTTGACCGTGTTCTTGGAGATATACAGCCGCTCGCCGATTTCCTGGTACGAGAGGTGCGTGGACAACAGTGGCATCAGCCGCAACTCAGCCGCGGTAAGTGACGAGGCGCCCACTGCGCGCGCACTGGTCGTGGCGAGATTCGCCCGTAGTTGCTCGGCCACCGCGGGGAGGAAGCCGAGGTCTGGTCGTTGCCGGATAATGCCGCGGGCCTGGGCCAGGACGGCCGAGGCCCCCCCGGAGTCGCCCAGCGTGATGTAGGAGCGGGTCATCTCGAGCAGGGCCTGGACTGACACCACGGGCAGGGCGTAGGTCAGCAGGGGCCGGAGCCGGGATGCCCGGCCGAGGTAGAACCGCGCCCGGGAGGTATCGCCTTCGTGGGCGGCGGCACGGCTCGCCCACGCATAAACCAGGGCACTGGTCCAGTAGTCGCCGAAACGCCCGTCCTCCACGATCGCGGCTGCTCGCTGCGCGAGGGTCGTGACTGCGACCCAGTCATTGCGTTCGGCGGCCACGCCACACTGCTCGGCCAGGATCAGGCCGGCGAGGGGCAAGCTACCGGAGTGGGTCGCAAGATCGAGCGCGCGAGCGAGAATGGCCTCGGACCGGGCGAGACCACCCTCGAGCAGGTAGGAAATGCCCTCGGTGTACAGCATGGTCGCCCGGTACGGGCTGGTCGGGCTCAGCCCCTCCCAGGCGATCTGCGCGTCGCGCCGCATCTCGCCGACGCCCTTGCGGCAGAGGTTCGCGCGCAGGTAGGCGAGCGTGGCCTCCGTCGTGCTTCCGTCCGGAAGGACGCCAACTGGGGACGCGCGTTCGGCGGCGGCAGCCCAACGCTCGGCCTCCCTGGGCTGGCCGAGCAGCGCGAAGATCAATGAGCCGTGCGCGGCGATCGCCCCGTAATACTCGGCTGACGTGATATCCCGGATCCACTCCATCCACCGGGTCACCGTCTCGACGCGGCCGCTGGCCCAGACGGGCTGTATTAGCTCCAGAATCAGCCGGGCCACCCGGTCGTAGTCTGCTGCCGCCTGGGCGTGACCGATCGCAGCCTCTGGCATGGCGTTCGCCTCGAACCAGGCCGCCGCCCGGACATGGAGATGATCCACCAGAGCGGGCTCCCGGCGCCGGAGTTCCGACCGCAGCAGGTCCCGGAGCAAATGGTGGTACCGATACCACTCACGCTGGCGGTCGAGCGGTATCAGCAGCAGGTTCCGGGCCTCCATCTGGTCGAGGACAGCCGCGGATCCCTTCGCATCCAAGATCGCGTCACACAGGGATCCGCACATCCGGTCCAGGACCGACGTACGGGTGAGGAACGACGCTTCCGCGCGGGAGGTCCGGTCGAGGAGTTCCGAACGCAGGTAATCGCCCATGTAGACGTCGTCGCCGGTGAGCGTGAAGCCGACATCGTCGTACCGGGTGCCGGACTTGATGGCCAGCGCGGCGATGTACAGCCCGGTCGGCCATCCTTCTGTCCGCTGCAGAAGATCGCGAAGGCTGGGCTCATCGGTCTCGACTCCTGCTCCCTTCAGCAATGAATGCGCTTCCGGCGGTCCCATGGCCAGGTCGCCCGCGGTGATCTCGAGAATTCCGCCTCGAGCGCGCAGCCGCGCCGTCGGCAGCGACACGGCGGTGCGCGATGCCAGCGCGAGCTGCCAGCCAGGCGGGAGGCGCAGGGCCAACTCGGCGATCGTGTTGCGGCATTGTCTATTCGTGATCGCCTCGGCATGGTCGAGTATCACGGTCACCGGCGACCGGGCCAAGGCGACAGCGGACACGAACCTGGGCACCATGGTGATGTCGGCGCCCGAGGAAGCCAAGGCCGAGAATATCTCCGGGTCGACGGGCCCGATGCGGTCAAGGGCGACCGCAAGAGCACTGAGCAGCACGACCGGATCGTTGTCTCCGTCGTCGCAGGACAGCCAGGCCACGTGCGAACCGATCCGTTCCGCCCATTGCGCCAGGACCGTCGTCTTGCCGTAGCCGGGCGGGGCGACCGCGGTGATGACCGGCGCCCGGGTAGCGGCCAGCCGCTCGACTAGGGCGGTCCGGACCACAATTCCCGGCCGGATCCCGGGCGGGTGGAATTTCGACTCGGGCAGCGCGAACGCCAGTCCCGGAACGGCCCCGTGATCCCGGCCGGACGTCACCGGAACCGCACTGACGACCTCCGGCTCCATGCATCAGAACGTACTACCAGATCAATGCGGCCTCAACGAGTCATTAGCCACATCGCGGCCTCGCCCAGGACCTACGCCACGGCCGGAGCGGCACTCGGGCCCGGTGAGGTCAGATGAGCTCGAGCTGGCGGGCGCGGCGGACGGCTTCATTACGGTGCGCCGCCGCGAGCTTGCGGTAGATGTTCCGCAGGTGCGTCTTGACGGTGTTGACCGAGATGTACATCTCGCTAGCGACCTCGGCGGTGTTCAGCATGCCTGACACGTGAACGAGCACCTCTCGCTCGCGCTCGGTGAGCGGCTCGATGATCAGGACCGGCTCCTGATCGCGGGCTGGTGCCGGGGCGGCGAGCAGACCGGTGCCGAGAGCCGGTTCAAGCAGGCGCCGGTGGCTATCGGCCAGTTCGGGGTCGCGCTGCAGCACCGGCCCGAGCCAGCTGCGCTCGGTCAGCAGCGGCAGCCTGAGCTGTTCGCGTTCGGCCAGCCGCAGGGCGGAGGCCAGGCTGCGGCGACCGTGCGCAGCGTCACCGCGGGCGTAGCCGAGCCGGGCGTCGACGAGCAGCGCTTGCAGCCTGACCCGGTCAGGCAGGGTGCCATCGGCGAGCACCGGGGCGAGCGCGCGCGATGCGCTCTCGCCGTCGCCCGCGACCGCCCAGGCGTACGCGAGGGCGGCGGCCGCTTCAGACGAAGGTCCGGCCCGTTCGGCGGCGGCCACGGCGGCCTGGACGTCGCCGGCCGCGGCCCAGGCGCGGGACTCGGCTAGGGTCAGCTGCTGGTCGAGCCATACCGGGGCTGACCATCCGGACCTGGCCCTGGCGGCGATCTGCGCGGCCACCGTGGCGCGTCCCTCAGCCAGCGCGCCGCCCGCCGCCACCAGGTAAGCCACCGCCCCGGTCAGCCGGTCGGGGCTGGCGCCGAGGGAGGCGTCGGCCTGCATGAGGGCGCCACGGGCCTGGTGTAGCTCGTTGCGTTCCAGATGCACCCAGGCCAGCGCGACCAGCGGAGCCGGGTGCGGGTGCCGGCCGGGCTGCCGGCGCATGCCACCGGGGAGGGCCTGTCCGGCCAGCTCCGCGGCACGGGACAGCCGGCCGGCAAGAGCCTCAGCCAGTGCGAGCGGGCCGGCCCAATCGGCGAGCTCGTACTCCCGGCCGGCCGCGGCTTCGGCGGCCAGCCCGGCCTCGAGGATGCGGGCCGCCTCCCCCGGGCGCCCCGACCACAGCTCCACGGCGGCCCGGCCGGACCGCACATGCTGCGCAACCTCGGGATGGCGGTCCAGCTTCGCGCCCGCAGCCTGGCGCAGCATTAGCTCGGCCTGGTCGGCGACCGGTGCCGCCGCCGTCAGATCCCCGGTGCGCAGACAGGAAGTGAGACGGATCACCTCAGCAGCCAGCCGTCCGGCGACCTGCTGGGCGGCGGGAAGACCCGCCAGCAGGGGCTCGGCGGCATTCAGCGCGGTTGCGCACGAATCGTGCTGCCCGGCGGCCACCGCTATCGCCGCCGAGACCAGGTACGGCGCCGGACTCGTCCAGGCCGGGCCGGAAGGCATGCGTGCGAACTCTGTTACTAGGTCCTGGCCATCTCGCAGCCCGATCAGCTGGCCGATCGCCAGGTCGTCCACGACTATGCCGGCGGCGAGCGGCCAGTCGCCGGCTCGGGTGGCCTGGCGCACCGCGTCGGTCAGCATGCCCTTGCGCTCGTACCACCGGGCCGCGCGCTGGTGCAGGACAGCGACCCGGTCCGGATGCTCCAACCGCAGCTTCAGCCGGAGCATCTCGGCGAACAACGTGTGGTACCGGTACCACCCTGACCCGATCGGCTGGACGAAGGCGTTCGTGCGCATCAGCGCCGCTAGGATTCCCCCGGCCCGCGGATCGCCGGTCAGGTCCACGGCGGCATCGGCTTTGATGTGCTCCAGGATGCTCGTGCTCAGCAGCACCTCGCGCACCGCCGGCGGCGCGACATTGAGCACCTCGTCGACCAGGTAGCTGATCAAGGCGCTATCCTCGGCCATCAGCTCCTTGACGAACTGGCCGGGGTCGGGATGACCGTCCAGGGACATCGCGGCCAGGCGAAGCCCGGCCGCCCAGCCCTCGGTCCGCTGGATCAAGGCGTCCAGTGCATCCGCAGGCAGCGCGCCGCAGCGCTCAGCCAGCAGCAGGCTTGCCTCGGCCGCGCTGAACGCGAGGTCGCTGGCCCGGATCTCGGCTAGTTGCCCGGCCACCCGGTAGCGGTGCAACGGCAGCAGCGGATCCATCCGCGAGGTGACGACGATCCGCAAGCCGGCCCCGGCGTTTCGCAGCACGAAGTCAAGCTCTTTCAGCGCCTCCGGCTCTCGCAGCATGTGCACGTCGTCAAGGACCAGCGTCACCGCCGGGTCCTGGTTCGCCAGCGCCGCGGTCAGCCGCAGCAAGAACCCCTCATCGACGGCCCGGGGCTGCGGGACGAGATGCATTGCCCTCGGCGCAGTCACGCCGGATCGGCGCAGCGCGGCCACGACATAGGACCAGAACATGCCCGGCCGGTTGTCGAAGTCATCCAGGCCAACCCACGCCACCGGCCCGGTTTGCGCCGCCGCCCACAACGCCACCGCCATCGTCTTGCCCGCTCCGGGAGGGCCGGTGACAACGGTGAGCGGGCACCATCGGGTGCCCTCGGCGATCAGTCCGGTGATCCGCGGCCGCAGGACCGCCCATTCCGGCACCTCGGGCACAGTGATCTTTGATGTCAGGATCGGGTCGCCGGCCGGCCCCGCTGACCGCCGGGTGCGGCACGGCCCATGATTTGCGACATTGACAGCCATCATTACCTCCTGCGCTCCCACCCTCCGCCGGCACCAGACCCCTTCGTCCTGGCCGGGAAGTTACCCCCTTGGTTGCCAGCCGGGCTGCCGTTCCCGGGCTGCCGTGGGGCACCCTCGCCCCCTATAACCACCCAACGTCGGCAGGGCCGCGCTCACATCATGCGATTGGCATGAAATCATCCGTATGCCCAGCACCCATGGCGGCACGCGGACAGAAATATCCGTGGCTCATTGGGACACAAGTGGCCCACAACACGGTCACCGGATGCGGGTTCAACCGCCATTTCCGGCGAGTTCGCCGAAACGCCACCGATGGCATGAAGCCGGCTATCAGTTATCGAGAAGGCCGATATCACGCGCGCGGGTAACCGCCTGGCTCCGGGAGGAGGCGCCCAGCTTCCGGTAGAGCGACATCGCCTGGGACTTGACCGTATGCGGCGAGAGGAACATTTCGGCGCCGATCTCCGGGAATGACAGATGCGTGGCCAGCATCGGCAGGATGCGCAATTCGGCAATGGTCAGGGCTGAGGCTCCGGGCACACTGGGGTCGAGTTCCCCAGCGAGCTGGATGCGCAGTAGCTGAGCCTGGCCGACCAGGGTGCCCAGATCGGGCCGACGGCGGAGCACTTCGTCGATCTCCCGCATCAGCGTCTTGGCCCCGACGATGTCGGCCAGCGCGAGGTGTACGCGGATGAGCTCGATCCGGGCCTGAACCGCCCAGTAAGGAAGCGCGTAGGTCAGCGCAGGCCGCAGCCGCTGAGCGTTGATGAGCTGCTGGCGTGCCGCCGACACGTCTCCCCGGTGCATGGCGGCACGAGCCTGTACCGCACAGACCAGGGGCGTAATGTAGCTTTCTTCTATCCCGGTTCGGCGCAGAGCGCTGCTCGCCCGTTCGCCTAGAACCTCGGCCTGGCTCCATTCGCCACGTGCCATGGCGATCAGTGACCGTTCGCACAGCGCGAGGGCCAGGAATTCGTGCGCGCCGACTTCCTCCGCAGTGCTGGCCCCGCGTTCCAGGGACGCGTCACCGCCGTCGAGGTCACCGCACAGCACTCGGGCAATCCCTTGAAACAGCGCGGGCGTCGGCTCCGCGATCCGCTGAAAGAGCGCGGGCCGCTGCCCGGCCAACTGCTGGGCCGCGAACCGCTGTACGGCGTCGTCAGCGTCGGCGAGCATCTGCTTGGCTCCATGTCGGCACAGGCCAGCCCGGACTACGGCGGCCCAGGCCTCGGCGGCGGGGTCAGCCGACCGGGCCATGTCGTCGTACTGCCAGCGATCGAGCGCATCAGCCCATCGCTCGGTCTCGGCTGGCCGCGCCATAACGGCGGACAGGATCGAGGCCCACACGGCGACCATGGGGTACCTCTCCATCCCGTCCTGCTCGTCTAGCCATCGAAGCCACCGCTGGACGGTTGCGCGCCGGCCTAGCCAGTAGGTCGGCAGCCAGAGTTTCTCGGCCAGGCCAGCCACCCCGGGGACGTCCCCGGCCGCCATGAAGTAATCCAATGCCTCTTCATGCAGGTCGTTGAGCAGGCACCAGTTGGCAGCGCGCCGCTGGAGCACCGGAATCAGGTCGGGCTGCTGGCGCTCCAGTTCGGCTAGCAGCATGTCGCGGAACAGGTAGTGGTAGCGGTACCACTCCCCGCGCCGATCCAGCGGCACCAGTAGCAGGTTCGACCCGGCCAGATCCGCCAGGATCGCACCAGACCCGGGCATGTCTAGCACCGCCTCGCACAGTGGCGCGGATACCCGCTCGAGCACCGCGGTGTGGCTCAGGAAATCCCGATGCCGCCGGGAGATCCGCTCCAAGAACTCCGCTTCGATGTACTCGCTGACGAGCCGGTCGTCGCCGCCGAAGGACACCGCCGCGCGCTTCACGCAGCCTCCTTCTCGTACGTAGAGCGCCGCCAGGTACAGTCCGACGGGCCATCCCTCGGTCCGCTGATGAAGCACGGCCGCCTCATCCTCGCGGAGTGTCACGTCAGCCGCGCGCAGCAGTGCGGCCGCGTCCTGGAGGGTCAGCGACAGGTCACCAGGACCGATCTCCAGGACCCTGCCCTCCGCGCGCAGCCGCGCGATCCGCAGCGGTGGCTCGCCTCGCCCGGCCAATACCAGCCGCGAGCCGGGTCGTACATGGCCGGCCAGCACTGACAGGGCGTCACGGCACTCCCGGTTGGTGAGCAGGTGCACGTCGTCAAGGATCAGCACGA
>Ga0207699_10000677_pt1 | contig 16378 bp, 14 predicted proteins | sample LARL51metaG_FD_184344 | JGI IMG/M metagenome (GOLD analysis project Ga0207699, IMG submission 184344) | Corn, switchgrass and miscanthus rhizosphere microbial communities from Kellogg Biological Station, Michigan, USA - LAR L5-1 metaG... | ecosystem: Host-associated > Plants > Roots >...
CTGATCGTCTACCGCGCCTTCTTCGAGCCCGGCGTGTACGGCTGGCCCGGCCACGTGTGCCCCGGCTGTTCCCTGGTGGCCGACCAGGTTGCCCACCTCGCCCATCTGAACGCCCGTGACACCACCCTCGCCTTTGCCTCGCGCGCGCCGCAGCCGGACATCGCGCGGGTGAAGGCGCGGATGGGCTGGACGATGCCCTGGTACACCATGACCGACGAGTTCGACGCGGACTTCGGCGTGGACGAATGGCACGGCACGAACGCGTTCATCCGGGACGGCGACCGGGTGTTCCGCACCTACTTCCTCAACAACCGCGGCGACGAGCTGATGGGGGGCACCTGGAGCTACCTGGACATCACCGCGCTGGGGCGGCAGGAGGAGTGGGAGGACTCGCCCGAGGGCTACCCGCAGACCCCGCCGTATGCGTGGTGGAGGTGGCACGACTCGTACGGCGACGACGAGCCGTCGCCGGGGTAGCTGGCCGGCCCCCCGTCAGGCCGTGTCGGCGCTCAGGATCTCGCTCACCGGGCTGCGGGCGCCGATACGGGCTGGGATGTTCACCAGCACGGTCACGGCGAGCAGGGTTCCCAGTACGGCAGCGGCCAGCCACGAGGCCGGCGGGACGGTCACGATCCCCGCGTGGTTCGCCGCCGCGAACAGCCCGATGCCCAGCGGGACGCCCAGCAGGGCACCCGGCAGCGCCGGTATCACCTGTGCCGCCGAGATGCCGGCGCTCAGCTGCCGCGGGGACGCGCCGAGCGCCTGTGCCAGCGCCGATACGCGCCTGGCGTCCAGCGCCGTCGCCCAGGCGGCGAAGACGGCGTTGAGGACCGCCAGGGTGACCAGGACCACCGTGAGGATCTGCAGCATCTGCACATCCCGGTCGATGACGGGATTGGCCAGGCCGCGAGCTGCCCCGGAGATTCTCAGGTCGACCGTGGCGTGGAAGGCCAGCACGGCGACGATCCCGGTGACCGTGACCGCGATGCTGGCCGCGCCGAGCAGGGCACGGCGCGGCCTGCGGGCGACCAGCCGCAGCCCGAGCAGCAGCGGCACCGGCAGCCGTGCCGACAGGGCGATCAGCGCGGAGCGGCGCCGTGGCGGCCGGGCCGCGTCGGCCAGCGCGCTGACCGTGCTGGTGCGCGCGGCGCGGATGGCGGGCACGAGGGTGGCGGCCAGCGCCACCGCCAGGGCCACGGCCACGACCTCACCGGCGATGGACGGGGTGAGCGACGGCGCGCCGGGGGTGCCGACCAGACCGGCCCCCGGACTGGTGATCAGCGGGGCGGCCAGCCACCCGACGGCCAGGCCGGCTCCTGCTGCGAGCAGCGCGAGGAGCAGGTTCTCGGCCAGGAGCACGATCGCTGTCAGTCCCGGCGTGCCGCCGACCGCCTTGAGCAGCCCTATCCGCCGGGTGTGCTCGGCCATCCGGCCACCGGCCAGCACGGCCACGCTGGCGATGGCCAGCAGCCCGGCCAGCCAGGCGCCGGGCGCCAGGACCTGCTGCTCGTCCTGGACCAGCAGACCGTCCGCGGCGGCGATGTCCTGCCAGGCAATCAGGCTCGGGCTGCCGGGTCCCTGGCTGGTGTTGCCCGACGCGTTGGCGAATGCCCGGGCAGCCGCCGGATCGTTGAGCCGCAGGTTCAGGAAGTATGACAGCGGCGCCGCCGCGGCTGAGGCGAGAGCGTGGGCATCCGGCTCGGTGACCCACGCCAGCCCGATCCCGGACGGGGGGGACTGCATGCTCGGGATGTCCAAGACGCAGCCGCCGCCGGGCCGGTAGCACAGATTGGGGTATGGCGGGCTCGCGGCGGTGACCGCGATCCCGGCGACAGTGAATCGCCGGCCGTTCAGGGTGACCCGGTCGCCCACGCCGACGTGGAGCGCTTCGGCGAAGGTCCGCTCGATCACCATGCCGCCCGGCCGCACCCAGCTTCCCGCCGTCACCTGCGGCTGCTCGATGGCCGCCGGTGCCTGGCCGCGCCCCTCCGCCTCTACCGCAGCGGTGATGCCCCGTACCCGCAGAACCGCGGAGGCCACCGGATACGGCCCGCTGTGGCCGGCGACCCCAGGCGAGCGCACCAGCGCCTTGACCTGCGCCGCGATCTGTGACTCGTTCGCGCGTCCCAGACCATGCGGCCCGCCTGCCGGGCCCCCGATCTGAGCAACAACGTCCGGTCCGCGCGTCGCCGCCCGAGTCTGCTGATAGGGGTGGCTGGTGACGCCGCGCAGGGCGAGCCCCAGGGTGAGCAGGGCCGTGGCGGCGGTGATCGCCAGCAGCAGCAGTACGGCCTGGGCCCGGTGGTACCGCAGGTCGCGGGCGGCCAGGCGCCCCACGAGGACGATCTTGCCCATGGCGGTCAGCCCTCCAGCCCGGCGAGCGCGCCGAGACTGCCGCTGGTGCCGCCGGTGAGCCTGGTCTCGTCCGCGAAGGCGCCATCGCGCATGCCGATGAGCCGGTCGGCGGTAGCCGCGATGCGGGAGTCGTGGGTGACGATGACCAGGGTCTGCCCGGCCGTGTGCAGGCTCTCGAACAGCCGGAGCACCTCCAGGGTGGACTCGCTGTCGAGGTTGCCGGTGGGCTCGTCGGCCAGTACCACCAGCGGGTCACTGACCAGCGCCCGGGCGATCGCGACCCGCTGCCGCTGCCCGCCGGACAGGGCCGTGGGCAGGAACCGGGCCCGGTCGGCCAGCCCGACCTGCTGCAGCAGCCCGGCCGCCTGCCGCCGCGCCGCCCGCGGCGAGCTCCCGGCCAGCAGCGCGGGCAGTTCGACGTTCTCGACCGCCGTGAGCTCATCCATCAGGTGGAAGGCCTGGAACACGAACCCGACGGCGTCGCGGCGCAGCCGGGCCAGCCCCCGTTCCCCCAGCCGGCCCAGGCTCTGTCCGGCCAGCCACACCTCGCCGCCCGTGGGCCGGTCCAGGCCGCCGAGCAGGTGCAGCAGCGTCGACTTCCCGCAGCCGCTCGGCCCCATCACCGCGACCGTCTCCCCGGTGGCGACGTCCAGGCTGACCCCGTCGACCGCCCGCACGAGCGCTTCGCCCTTGCCGTATTCCCTGCGCAGCCCGCGGGCGCGCAGCACAGATCCCTCGCCGGTGCCGGTCATGATGTGCTCCTTCGGACTGTCCAGTTCCGCTCGCAGGCCTCCAGCCAGCGCAGGTCCGCCTGCAGCCGCAGCACGATTCCCTCAAGCAGGAGCCCGGCGGCCGACCGGTCGGGCTCGGCCATCGCGGCGCGCTGGGCGTCGCGCAGCCGGCGCAGCAGTTCGCGGCGCTGGGCGTCGACGATGGCCAGCGGGTCGGCCAGGCCGGCCGCCGCGGCCGCGATCAGCTTGAGATGGAACTCCGCCAGGTCCGGCTTGGGCCAGCTCACCTCGGCCAGCCAGCCGGCGACCCGCTCCTGGCCGGCGGCGGTCAGCGCGTACACCTTGCGGTCCTGGCGGTCCGGCAGCCCCGCGGCCTGCCCGGACGTCACCAGTCCCGCCTTCTCTAGCCGGGTCAGCGTGACGTAGACCTGCCCGTCGTTCATCGCCTCGCCCAGCGGGCCCAGCGCCTGACGGAGCCGGGCGCGCAGCTCGTAGCCGTGCGACGGCTCCTTGGCCAGTAGCGCCAGCACCACTTCCTGCTGCACAGGCCACTCTCCCTAACGGTTATCCCCATTAGATAACCGTTAGCCCTTTCCGGTCAAGGGCAGCCTATGCCGCTGCCTCGGCCCGGCTTCGCGGCCGGGGACGGCGGTCAGGGACCGGGTGGCCGCTCGCGGCTCAGGGCGATGGCGCCGCTTCGGCATAGCCGTGCGTGTAGGCATAACGGATGGCCTGGGCGCGGTCCCGTGAGCCGGTCTTGGCGAAGATCCGGTTGACGTGCGTCTTGACCGTCGCCTCGCTGACGAACAATGCGCGGGCGATCTCCCGGTTGGACCGGCCCTCCGCGATAAGCCGGAGCACCTCGGCCTCGCGCGGGGTGAGCTCCTCACCTGTCGGCACATCAGGCGGGCCGAAGGCGTCGTGCGCGCGGGCGGCGGCCGACAGGAGCCGCCGCTGCACCGCGGGATCAAGGATGGCCTGCCCGGCCGCGGCGGTGAGCACCGCCCGGCCGATCTCCGCCCGGGTCGCGTCCTTGGTCAGGTAGCCGAGCGCCCCGGCCTGCAGCGCGCTGATGATCGATTCGTCGTCGGCGTAGGTGGTGAGGACGACGACGCGCGTGCCCGGGTGATCGGCGGTGATGCGCCGGGTCGCGGTCACGCCGTCGCAGCCCGGCATGTTCAGGTCCATGAGGACGACCTGGGGATGCAGCGCTGCCACCAGGTCGACCGCGGCGTCGCCGTCCGCCGCCTCGCCCGCCACGGCGATGCCGGGCAGCGTACCGAGCAGCAGTACGAGGCCCTCGCGCACGGCGGTCTGGTCGTCGGCGACGATCACGCTCACCGGCTCACCGGGGCCCTCCGGGCTCACGCCGGGATGCGCAGGCATACCCGCCACTCCCCGTCGGCCGGTCCCGCCGTCAGCGTTCCCCCGGCCAGTGCCGCGCGTTCCCGCAGGCCGGTAAGCCCGTGCCCGCCGCCGGTGGCGGCGAGCGGCCCGCCGGGGCTCATCTCCGGCAGCGGGTTGGCGGCCCGCACGGCGATGTCGGTTGGCGAGAACTGGAGGCAGAGCCTGACCGGCTGGCCCGGCGCGTGCTTACGCGCGTTGGTCAGCGCCTCCTGCGCGGTCCGGTAGGCGGCCAGGCCCGCCTCCGCGGCCACCGGCCGTGCTGGGCCGGCCACCTGGAAGTCCACCGGCGCGTCGCCGTCGGCGCGGTACTCCTCGGCCAGCGCCGAGAGTTGGTCGGGCAGCGGGGCCGCGTCGTCCCGCAGCGCGAGGATCGCGCGCCGGGCTTCGGCCAGGCCGTCCCTGGTCAGGGCCTCGGCCCGGCCGACGCATTCGATCGCCTTGGCCAGCTCGGGGCTTCCCGCGGGCAGCGCACCCAGCAATCCCTCGGCGGCCTGCAGGTTCACCGACACCGCCGCGAGCGAGTGGGCGAGCACGTCGTGGATCTCCCGGGCCATCCTGGCCCGTTCGGCCAGCGCGGCGGCCTGAGTCTCGGCGTCGCGTGCCCGGCCTGCCTCCGCGAGCATCCGTTCGGCTTGTTCGGCGCGGAGCAGGTAGCTGCGGCGCGTCAGCCCCAGCGCCCAGAAGCCGATGAACGTCAGCGGGTAGCCGAGCAGCGTCTCGGCGGGCGCCCCGGTTGCCAGGCCCGCGGCCAGGAACGCGGCCACTGTTCCTGCGGTGATGGCGAGCGACGCTTCGGTCTTCAGCCGGACTCCCGCCGAGGTGGTGGCCATGCAGCCGATCGCGATCGCGGTGCTCAGCGGGGACAGTCCCGCCAGGGCGCCGCCGGCCACCCCCATCACGGCCAGCGCCGCCACCGTCAGGGGGTCCCGGCGGCCAGCGAGCAGCCACACAACCGAGCTGACGGCCGATACGGCGAGTGCGACGGCGACCGCCGTGCCGCGGGCGCCCGCCCCCAGGTGCGGCTCGGCGAGCGGAACCGTGACCAGCACCACCACCAGGACGAGGATCCGGACGGCCAGCAGCAGCGGGGGCACGGCCGTTGCGCCGCTGGCGGCCGCGGGATCCCAGCGGGCGGTGAGCGAGCGAAGCACGTGTTCAACGTATCCGCCCGGCCCGGCGCCCGGCGCCGGCGCCCGGGTTGACCCCGGGTTGACCTGGCCGTCTCCACCCGGCCTCCACCCAGTCCCCGTCCCGGCCTGCACCCGGCCTGGACCCGGTATCAAGCCCCAGGCCGGCGCGCCGCCGGGAGCCCGCTGCCTAGCGTGGCTGACGCAACGACACGACAGCGACATGCTCACAAGGAGTTCCCGTGGACGCCAGCGTCTTGATCCCCAACCTCGTCATCCTCGCGGTGGTGCTGATCTCCGATCTCGGCTACCGCAAGGTCACCGTGCTGCGGCTGCTCCGCCCGTTCATCGCGGCCGCCGTCATCATCCCGTTCTTCTTCAAGGGCGCCGCCACCTCCGGCAATGGCCTGGTGCTCGAAATCGCCGCCGCGGCGGCGGGCCTGGCCCTGGGCGTGCTCGCCGCGGCGCTCATGCGGGTCTTCTACAACGAGCAGACCGGCAGGGTCACCTCCTGGGCCGGCCTCCCATACGCGCTGATCTGGATCGCCGTCGTCGGCGGCCGCATCTACTTCGCCTACGGCGCGACCCACGTCTTCGGCGCGCAACTGGGCCGCTGGATGATGACCAACCAGATCACCGTGGGCGCGCTCACCGACGGCCTGATATTCCTGGCCGTCGCGATGCTGCTGGCCCGCACCGGCGCCCTGGCCGCGAGGGCCCGCCGCGTCACCAGCCAGCGCGCGGCCCAGCGGGCCGTCCCAGTGGCCGCTCACCAGTAACGCGACCGACCGTCCCGCCGGCCCGCCAAGCCGGCGGGACGCTGTCGCCTCCAAGCCCGCTATCGTGCGCTGAGCAAGGGAGCTGCGCCAAGATCGTGACGAGGGGATGGGTGGCATCGGAATGGGGCAAGCCGGGCAGGCGCAGCGGGACCGCGCGAGGCTGTTCGACGGTGAGGCGGAGCGGTACGACCGGATCCGGCCCGGCTACCCGGAGGCGCTCATCGACGACGTCCTGGGCCCGTCCCCGCACAGGCTGTCCGTGCTCGATGTGGCCTGCGGCACGGGCATCGCCGCACGGCAGATGGCGCAACGGGGCGCGCAGGTGGCCGGCGTTGAGCTCAACGCCCGCATGGCCGAGATCGCCGAACGGCACGGGATCCCAACGGAGGTGGCCGCGTTCGAGAGCTGGGACCCGGCCGGGCGCACCTTCGACCTGGTGACCTGCGCACAGGCGTGGCACTGGCTGGACCCGGAGGTGAGCGCGGGCAAGGCCGCCTCCGTGCTGCGGCCAGGTGGCCGACTCTGCCTGTTCTGGAACGTGGGGCACTATCCCGATGATCTCGCCGACGCGCTGCAAGCCGCTTACCAGCGGGTATTGCCTCCCCGCTCGCCCAGGACGGTGATCGGCTACGCCGCGGACAAGGCGGGCGACCCTGCGGCCGACTTCGGCGCGGTGGCCGAGGCGCTCCAGGGTTGGGGCGGCCTCACACAGCCGCAGACGGCGTCGTTTCCGTGGAGCCGCGCCTACACCCGCGATCAGTGGCTGGACGAGCTGCTCACGCACAGCGACCACCTGGCACTGGCGCCCGGGGTGCGGGAGGACCTGTTCGCGGAGATCGGCACGGTCATCGACCGGTTCGGCGGCGCCTTCCAGATGCCGTACCTCGCCATCCTGGTTTCCGCCACCCAGGCCTGACGCTGGGTCAGCTGCGGCGCGGCTCGGCCCAGCGGTTGGTGATCGGCAGGCGGCGGTCGCGGCCGAAGTTGCGCGGGGTGATCTTCGGGCCGGGCGGGTACTGACGCCGCTTGTACTCGGCGTGATCCACCATCGCGATCACCCGGTCCACCAGGGCGGGATCGTGCCCGGCGGCGACGAGCTCGGCCGCGCCCATGTCCTCCACCACGTAGTCCTCGAGCACGGCGTCCAGCACCGCGTAGTCGGGCAGCGTGTCGGTGTCGAGCTGGCCGGGGGCGAGCTCGGCGCTCGGCGGCTTGAGGATCGAGTTCTCCGGGATGGGCGGGGCCTGCCCGCGCCGGGCGGCTTCCTCGTTGCGCCACCGCGCCAGGTCCCACACCAGCGTCTTGGGCACATCCTTGATGGGCGCGAACCCGCCCGCCGAGTCGCCGTACAGGGTGGAGTAGCCGGTGGCGATCTCGCTCTTGTTGCCGGTCGTCAGCACCAGGTGGCCCTCGGCGTTGGACAGCGTCATGAGGATGACTCCGCGCACCCGGGCCTGGAGGTTCTCCGCCGCCACCCCTTCCACCTGAAGGTCGGCCTGGAAGGCGTCCACCGCCGGCCGGATCGGCACCGTGCGCGCGTGCAGGCCCTGCCGCTTCACGAGGTCCTCGGCGTCGGCCACCGAGTGCGCGGAGGAGTGCTGGCTCGGCATGAGCACCACGTGCACGGGGTCGGGGCCGATCGCATCGGCCGCGATGGTGGCGGTCAGCGCGGAGTCGATCCCGCCGGACAGGCCGAGGATGACCGAGCGGAACCGGTTCTTGCGCACGTAGTCCCGCACCCCGGTCACCAGCGCCGCGTAGACCTCCGCCAGCGGGTCCAGCCGCGGCCACACCGGGCCGGCCCCGGAGCCGGGGGAATCCGTCGCCGGTGCGGACTCCCCGGGCGCCACGGGGTCCACGGGGACGCTGACCCGGTGGATCGTCATCGTCGTGCCGTCGTGGGCGTCGGCGGCCACGTCCACCGGTAGGGCTCCGGGGCCGGCCGCCGGCAGGTCAAGATCCGCGACCACCAGCGCCTCTTCGAACTGCGGCCCGCGGGCGAGCAGCCGGCCGCCGGCGTCCACGATGATGGAGTCGCCGTCGAAGACGAGCTCGTCCTGGCCGCCCATCATGTTGACGTAGGCCAGCGTGGCACCGGCCTCGCGGGCGCGGCGCTGGCACAGCTCCAGCCTCGTGTCGGCCTTCTCGCGCTCGTAGGGGGAGGCATTGGGGACGACCAGCAGCCCCGCCCCGGCCCGCCGGGTGACGGTCACCGGGCCGCCCTCCTGCCACAGGTCCTCACAGACGGCGGTGGCCACGTCCACGGTGGGCTCGGCCTGCCCCGGCTCCCCGCACGGGAGGCGGAACACCGGCAGCCGGTCGCCGGGCAGGAAGTAGCGGTACTCGTCGAACACGCCGTAGTTGGGCAGATGGTGCTTGGCCGAGGTGACCAGCACCTGGCCGCCATGCAGCAGCGCCGCCGCATCCAGCGCGCCCTCGGCCGGCTGGCCGTACCGCGGCGGGGGGCCGACGTGGCGGCCGAGGTACCCGGTGACGACCGCGACGCCCCCGAGTCCCTGATCCGCGAGCCGGGCCGCGGTGGCGGACAGAGCCTCGATCGATGCGTCGATGAACGACGCGCGCAGGGCGAGGTCTTCCACCGGGTAGCCGGTGAGCATCATCTCCGGAAAGACCACCAGGCGGGCGCCGCGGTCCGCGGCGCGGCGGGTCCATTCGATGATCGCGGCCGAGTTCCCTTCCAGGTCCCCCACGGTGGACTCGATCTGGGCGAGAGCGATCCTGAGCCTGGGCATGTTCTCAGCCTATGCGGGCCCTCAGGTCACCCTCCTGGTACCGGACCGGGGAGCATCTCAGCTATTGGCCCTTCCTGCGGATCGGGCACCATGGGCTGTGGGGGATGGCCCGGCGAGGGAGGGGCCGCCGATCCGGCGGCCGGCCGGGCCGATCAGGGGAGGGCCAGATGCCGGATGCGCCCATCGCTACGAACCCCGGGCCCGAGGGCCCGGCGCCCGCAACTCAAGACAAGCCGCGGTCCGCGGCCGGCGTGGGAACGCGATGGTGGCGGAAACCCGTCCTCAGGCCCATCGTGCTCGGCGCCCTTGGCCTGGCGCTGCTGCTGATCTCGTTCCTGCTCTACCCGAGAACGACCGAGCTTCCCTCCCCTGCCTTTCCCCGCCTGGCGCTCTCGACGACGTTTCCCGTGGCGTTCATCGACTACTCGGTCTTCCAGATCTCGCCCGCTGTAGCGGAGATGAAGATCTCGGTCGTACTGGCGCCCGGCACGCCAAGCCCGCCTGCGAACGCGCCGCCCCCCAGCCTGGCCGTGGCACCGCCGTTCGGGATCGGCTTTCGGGATTGCCACCCCCCGGCCTGCTTCGTCAAGGGAAACGGGATAACCTCGGCATCCCTCTGGATCCAGCAGCTGACCTTCAGGCCGGTGGACTCGGCCGGGACCGCGACGGCCGACTTCTTCGTGAACGCCCGCAGCTTCGGCGTGACCTCCGACGGGGTCAACGCGTCGACTGCGATCCCCGAGATCCTCTACCGGGGCGGTGGGCAGCCAATGATGCTCGTCCTCTACCACCTCCGGTCGGCCAGCAGCTATGACTGGTCGAACTCCCAGGCGGCGTTGGTCACCAGCACCACCGCCCAGTGGCAGCAGAACGTCGCAGGCGGCGACACGCCGGGCCGCGCGGCCGTCGGCGTCGACCACGCCGCCCAGACGAACGACGACATCAAGATCTTCATCGCCGGGGCCCTGCTCGGCATCGCCGGCGGGGCCATCATCGCCGCCGTCCAGGAAGCCATGCACCTCGGCAGGCCGGAGCCGTCCGCGTAAGTCAGGACAGCCACGGGTGGCCACAGCCGCCGCGCCTCACCACGGCGCGTGTGGGATGAGCAGGTGCGAGTCGAACCGGCCGCCGGTGTGGACTAGGTGCGGCCCCCGGTTGACCGAGTCGTCGTGGAAGGTCGGCATCAGCGGCCGCGGCTGACGGTAGATATCGGTGCCCTGGATGACCAGGCGCAGCGTCTCACCGGGCCCGAAGCGGGTGCCCGACGGCAGGATCTCGATGTCGAGCGGGACGATCTCACCGCGCCGGGGCTTGAGCTCCCGCTGGTGGGCGAGGACGGGCTGGCTGGGGGTGGACCGTCCCTCGTCGAGTTCGCGGTGGGAGGCCCGGATCCAGCCCAGCGCGACCGGGCCGTCGGAGAATACCGCGTAGTAGGGAAAGCCGACCGGGTCGCCGTAGCGGTCGAGCTTTTGCAGGGCGACGAACACGTCCAGGTCGTCGGCCTCGGGCGCGGACATCCAGATCCGCAGTTTGGCCTGGCCGACCAGTTCGGCGGCGGTCTCGAACCGCAGGTCGAAGGTGGCCCGGCCCCGGCCCCGGCCGACCCGTTCGCTGTCGTAGGAGACCGATCCGCCCGCGGCCGGGGCGTCCCGCCGCAGGCTTCCCGTCCCGGCGTCGAGGAATAGCCGCTCGTATGAGGTGCCCGGCAGCGGCCAGCCGTCCGCGGACTTCCTGGCGCTCGCACCCGGGCGGTCGCGGACCTCATAGCTCACGGCCGGCCACCCGCTCACCTCCGTGTCGGCGCCTTTGAGGAAATGGTCGAAGAACGCAAGCTGGCGGCGCAGGCTCTCGGGTGCGTAGTAATACCCCCACTTCTTGCCGCCGTGGGCGTCGAGCCATTTGCGCGGCGAGCTGATCCGCTTGAAGCCCTCGAAGGTGCCCCGCGTGTGCAGGCCCTGGTCGGACCAACTGGCCACGACGAAGGCGGGCACGGTGATCCGCGCCAGGTCGGCGGCCTTGCTGGCCCAGAAGCCGTCGAAGAAGGGGTGCTCGGCGGTTTCGACCGCCAGATCCTCCACCAGTTGCGTCCCGCAGCCCCGCCGCTGGCCGATGTAGGGCCAGAAGTAGGTCTCCGGGATGCCGCCGTGACGCGCCACCTCCCGGTAGGTGTCGCTCCAGCCCTCCCACGGGTTGATGGCGGCCAGGTGGGGCGGATTGGTGGCGGCGATCGACCACTGCGCCGACGTCAGGTACGAGACACCGGACATGCCCACCTTCCCGTTGCTCCACGGCTGCGCCGCGGCCCACTCGATGAGGTCGTGGCCGCACGCGGCCTCCTCGGGCGAGAGGAAGGTGGCGTTGCCGCCCGAGTGCCAGGACCCGGGGATGTCGGCGTTGACGACCGCGTAACCCAGGGCCGTCCAGTAGAGCGGGTCAGGTGACTCGAAGGCCGCGTACCCGGACAGCTGGCCCGGCGCCACGCCCCCGTCCGGGTACCGCTCGGTGACCTGGCTCCCCGCATGCTTGCCGTAAGGGCTCCAGGCGATCAGCGGGGGCGCTGGCCGCTCGTCCGCGGGCCGGAACACGTCCGCGTAGACCGTGACGCCGCCCCGGACGGGAACCGCGACGTTCCGCTCGATGATCATCCCGTCGGCGGTCTCGCGCCGGTACCGCGGCGGCGGAGCACCGTTGTCCTCCGGCCGCCGGGTGGGTGACCGGAAGCGGTACTCCACGCCTACCACCTCCGCTGCCTGCTCGTTTCCCCGGCTCGCAGCCGATGCTACTGGCGGCGCGTCATCCGAGGCCGCCTAGGAAGCCTCTGGTTTCAGCGATGGGAGGAGCGGCACTCAGGCGTTGCGCTGGTTCTGGATATAGCGTTTGGCAGCCTCCTGTGTGCTGCCACCGACTGTGGCGACGAAGTAGGAGTTGGTCCACAAGGTTGGCAGTCGGCGGCGCAGGTGGGGGAACTCCTGGCGGAGCAGGCGGGACGAGCGGCCTTTGATCTGCTTGACCAGGCGGTGGATGCCGTACTGGGGGTCCACGGTGGCCAGAAGGAGCACGTGGTCGGGCATTGTTTCCAGTTCTTTGATCGGTGCGTCCCGTTCGGCGCATACGTCGCCGATGATCTGCTTGAGCCGGGTGTCCACGTCGCCGGTGATGACAGGCCGCCGGTACTTGGGGCACCACACGACGCGGAAGGTGCACTGGTAGACAACGTTGCCGTTCGACCTGATCTGGTCCATCCCCGCACTATATGGCGTCGCGCTGTATAATTACATGCGTGTCGTTTGAGACCGTCCGCTACACGTACCGTCTTCGGCCCGGAGCGCAGGCGGAACGGGCGCTGACGGCTGAGTGGCACCGGTGCCGGTGGCTGTGGAACGAAGCTGTCCACCAACAGAAGACCGGCCGCAAGCCCACCATCTGCAAATTGTCCCGCCTGCTCACTGAGGCACGGGGACGCAGTGCCTGGCTGCGGGAAGGTTCCCAGGTCGCCCAGCAGCAGGCACTGCACGCCTACGTGGCAGCGCTGGATGCCTCGTTCAAGATCCCTGGCCGTGGCCGGCCGAAGGTGAAGAAGCGGAAGGTGGCGCGGCTGTCACTGGAGTACACCACCCGTGGGTTCACCCTCCCCGGCGGGCGGCTCTGCCTGCCCAAAGGCGTGACCGTTCCGGTCGTGTGGTCTCGCCCGCTGCCCAGCGAGCCCACGAGCGTCCGCGTCTTCGGGGACAACTTGGGCCACTGGTACGCCTCGTTCGTGGTCCGTCGCGATCCCGGGCCAGTCCCGGAAGCAGCTGCCGCGATCGGCATCGACTGGGGCGTGATCACGACGGCTACCACGACCGGCCCGGCCTATGACCTGCCCTACGGCGGGTACCGCAAGCGGTGTGCCGCCGAACTGGCCAGGGCGCAGCGGAAGATGGCCCGGCGCGCACGTCGGCGCGGGAGAAGGCTCCACGGCCCCCAGTCCAGGCGGTACCGGGACGCTGAACGGCAAGCCGCCAGGATCGCGAAGAAGGCGGCCCGGCAGAACACCCACGCCGCCCGCCTCTGGGCACGGCGGGTCGTGGATGACCACCAGCTGATCGCCATAGAAGACTTCCGCCCGAAGTTCCTCGGCAGGTCCCCCATGGCACGCAAAGCCGCCGATGCGGCGATTGGTGCTGCGAAGCGGGAACTGATCGAACGCGGGGTGCGGGCTGGCCGGAAGGTGGTGCTGGTCCAGCCCGCTTACACGACAATGACCTGCTCGGAGTGTGGCGAGAGACAAGCGCGCCTCGGGCTGGGTCAGCGTATCTTCCGGTGCGCGTCCTGCGGGTACACCACCGGTCGGGACCGGAACGCCGCCAGGGTGATCCTCGCCACGGCAGAACGCGGCCGTGCAGGTGCCGACGACATAAGCCATTCCTTCCCGCCTCCTTCCCGGCCGCGGGCTGGTGGTCAGTCTGAGCCTAAAATCCCCACGCTTCTAGCTGTGGGGAAGCGTTAAGTAACCCGGAGGAAACACGGGGGCGGCAGACTAGGGTGACCGTGGCCTGACGGCGGGGGTACCGCTCGCCCGCGGCTGCCCCCTAACCAGTGAGGAAAGCCACTCATGGACCGACAGGAAGAGTTCGTGCTCCGGACGCTCGAGGAGCGCGACATCCGTTTTGTCCGGCTGTGGTTCACTGATGTGCTCGGGTTCCTCAAGTCGGTCGCGGTCGCCCCGGCCGAGCTGGAGGGCGCCTTCGCGGAGGGCATCGGCTTCGACGGGTCGGCGGTCGAGGGTTTCGCCCGGGTTTACGAGGCGGACATGATCGCCAAGCCGGACCCGTCCACGTTCCAGCTGCTGCCCTGGCGCGGCGAGTCCGGGGTGGGCCGGATGTTCTGCGACATCCTGATGCCGGACGGCAGCCCGTCCTACGCCGACCCGCGGTGGGTGCTCAAGCGCGCGCTCGGCCACGCCGCCGAGCTGGGGTTCACCTTCTACACCCACCCCGAGGTCGAGTTCTTCCTGCTGAAGGAGAAGCCGGAGCCGGGTGCCAAGCCGCAGCCGATCGACTCCGGCGGCTACTTCGACCACACCCCGCACAGCATCGCGCACGACTTCCGGCACGTGTCCATCCAGATGCTCGAGTCGATGGGCATCTCGGTGGAGTTCAGCCACCACGAGGGGGCGCCCGGGCAGCAGGAGATCGACCTCCGCTACGCGGACGCGCTGTCCACCGCCGACAACATCATGTCGTTCCGGCTGGTCATGAAGGAGGTCGCGCTCCAGCAGGGGGTGTACGCCTCGTTCATGCCCAAGCCGTTCACCGAGCATCCCGGCTCCGGCATGCACACGCACATGTCGCTGTTCGAGGGCGACCGCAACGTGTTCTTCGAGCCGGGCGCGGAGTTCCAGCTCTCCAAGGTAGGCCGGGCGTTCATCGCTGGGCTGCTCAAGCACGCCGCCGAGATCACCGCCGTCTGCAACCAGTGGGTGAACTCCTACAAGCGGCTCTGGGGGGCGGCCGGCAGCAGCGCCGGGGCGGGCGGGGAGGCGCCCGCCTACATCTGCTGGGGGCACAACAACCGCTCGGCGCTGGTCCGGGTGCCCATGTACAAGCCGCAGAAGGGAAACGCGACCAGGATCGAGTTCCGGTCGCTGGATTCGGCCTGCAACCCCTACCTCGCGTTCGCGCTGATCCTGGCGGCCGGGCTGAAGGGCATCGAGGCCGGTTACCAGCTGCCGCCCGGCGCCGAGGACGACGTGTGGGCGCTCACCCCGGCCGAGCGCCGCGCCCTCGGCATCGACCCGCTGCCGCAGAGCCTGGACGAGGCGATCTCCGTCATGCAGGGCAGCGAACTGGTGGCGGAAACCCTCGGCGAGCACGTCTTCGACTTCTTCCTGCGCAACAAGCGCGAGGAGTGGCGCGAGTACCGTCACCAGGTCACCGCCTTCGAACTGGACCGCTACCTGCCCATGCTGTAGCCCGGCGGGCGGGCCGACGTCATCGCGGCCGCATCATCACGCCCCGGCTGTGGCCGCCGGGGCCGGACCGGCGATCATTGACCCCGGTGCCGCGGCGGCGGTTCCGGCCTACCCCTGCGGCCAGCGCCAGGAGGCGGATGTGACGGCGAACCACCCCGAGGCCGCGGGCCCGCTGCCCGGCGGCGTGTCGGTCGGGCACTGGACCGACGAGGCGGGCCGCACCGGCTGCACGGTCGTGCTGGTGCCGGGCGGCGCCGTGCCCGGCGTGGACGTGCGCGGCGGGGCACCGGGCACCCTGGGCACCGACGCGCTCCGGCCGGGCACGCTCGACGACCAGGCCCACGCCATCCTGCTGACCGGCGGCAGCGCGTTCGGCCTGGCGGCGGCGGACGGCGTCATGCGCTACCTCGAGGAACTCGGCATCGGATTGGCGATCGGCGCCGCCCGGGTCCCGATCGTGGCCGGGGCCGTCATCTTCGACCTGCTCGCCGGGGACCCGCGGGCCCGGCCGGACGCGGCCGCCGGCTACGCCGCCTGCCTGGAGGCGACGGGTCACCCGGCGGTGGGCGCGGTCGGCGCGGGCACCGGCGCGACCGTCGCGAAGGGCAACGGCGGGCAGCCCCACCCCGGTGGCGTGGGGATCGCCAGTGCGCCCGCGGGCGCCGCGACCGTCGCGGCGGTCATGGTCGCCAACAGCGTCGGCGGGATCTGGGACGACGAGCGCCATGAGTGGGCCGCGCCGCTGCTGCCGAGCGAGCGTGGCCCGGTGCCGCAGGGGGGCGGGCCGCCGCCGGGTGAGGGCGCAGCGGGCCCGGCGGCTGGCGCGAACACCACGATCGGGGTGGTCGTCACCGACGCCGAACTGACCAAGGAGCAGGCGAACCGGGTAGCCGCGGTCGCGCACGACGGCATCGCCCGGGCGGTGCGGCCGGCCCACACCAGATATGACGGCGATACCATCTTCTGCCTGGCCACCGGGTCGGTAACGCCGTCCTGGACGGCCGGGACGGCGCCGGTTCCCGCCCTGGCCGACCTGGTCGAGGTGGCCGCCGCCGAGGCCGTGGCGCGGGCGGTCGTGCAGGCCGTGCGGGAGGCCGGCCGCGGCAGCCGCGGAGCATGATGGGCGTTAGCCAGCGGTTTTTGACAACGCGCCGGCCCGGAGGTGAGCATGCCCGATCAGTTCGCGGCCGTGGATGGTCTGGCCGAAGGCTTCCAGCGGCGCGGCGGGCAGCTGGGGCTGGCCTACGGGATCGTCGCCGATGGCCGCCTGGTG